>Ga0247727_10015172_pt1 | contig 12678 bp, 9 predicted proteins | sample WisWelCaveWW1625_FD_202498 | JGI IMG/M metagenome (GOLD analysis project Ga0247727, IMG submission 202498) | Biofilm microbial communities from Wishing Well Cave, Virginia, United States - WW16-25 | ecosystem: Environmental > Aquatic > Deep subsurface > Groundwater > Cave microbial mat | place... | reverse complement strand
CCGCAGGGGATTTTGGTGAGGCACTTGTTTATCTTATGTATCTTGATACAGAAATGTCAGGAAATAATATAGCTAGAATTGACGCCAGGCAATTACAGGTTTTAACAAGACTTGACACTTCATTTCTAGGTGTAATACCATTTTCGATTACAAAGGAATATTCTGGATTCGATTTTGTCAAGATGATGAATCAGCAGGATAGTAATTTTGGTTGCTCAAACTAATTCCAATGAATTACCTCTACATATTTATAAAATTATAATTTTTGTGTGAAGTGTAGAGGTATGGATTTCTGAAGGGTGCGATACCCCAACATACCGGGGGTGGGTTTCGAACCCACGACCTCCAGATTATGAGTATTACCCTTTATGAGGAGACTGGCACTCTAGGCCAGGCTGAGCTACCCCGGCACAAATTACGCCTAACTTCTTGATGCAATTAAATGTAGCTTGAATGGGGAAACCAAACTTTTTAGTCCAAATCCTTGTGCTATAATTAAGGTCATTATTAGATTATTCCTTCTGAAAAAATTATCTTAATCTTGAAATGTATTTAATAAATCTGGATCAAATGTTACAGCATTTGCAGGATCTGTTGCATAAATCAAATTGTGATGGTTCTGAAGAAGTTGAGCAATCCAACTTGGACGGTTAGTCCTTTCAATACTGTTAACATCATAGGTACACAAGAAAGAACATTGATACTTGCTAAAATTTGAATGAAACAAGCGCTCTATAAACAGTTCAGCCTGAATGCCTTTGAGTGTGCTTACATCAGGAATGGTACACCCTATGAATCTGTAAGGTGGTTTTGAATCTGCAGTTACAGTTTTTAACAAATCATTATATCCTGATGTTAATCCATCTTGTCTTTCCAAAATGTTTTCGATTTGATATATGTGCAGTAGGTTTTTTCGTTTAAAATTATCTATATCAATATCAAGTGAGGCAATTTCATCTTCAACTAGAGTTACTTTATCATGTGTAAGAAAAATGGTGTGTTCTCCTTTTTTCAAGCCATTTTCTAAATAACGATATTTTACTAAATTGCCATACTTTGCATTATCATAAAGTACCATTGAATGATTTGGTTCATTCAAGTTATCCACATCTTTTAAGGTTGGATAAATATTTACATCATACATAGTGTGAAGCCTCCTCATTGCTAACATATTCCAATTTCATTTTATTCAAGAAATCTTTGATTTTATCATAATCTTGCAAAAGCTTCGTTCCTTTCTCAGTGATGATTGGTGATGAATCATGAATAAGGCCCTCGTTTTTTAACGCTTCCATATATCTTGAAAATTTATCAAATGACATGTTACAACGCTGTTGAACTCTAGTTGGTTTTACCTCACCTGAGGAAGATTCGTTTTGTATAGCTGTTAGAATATCATAAAAAATTTCCAATTTAGTTCGTTTTTCCCTCCTCGCCATTAATATACAAACGTCATTCTGATAAATAAAACTCCCTTTAGTACTCACTATAGGGAGTAATGCTTTAAGAGATAATTTGTTAATTTTTTACATTGATGATGACCGAAGCACATATCTGTAATTGCATAGACGATCAATGCAACACACATCCTTCTAACAGGCTTCTTCATCTTGATGGTGTATGTATTCACCTAGATGGAACGAGTCATAAAATTAAGACCAAAAATAACGTTGAGCATAAGAGATACACATGTCAGGTCTGTAATACTGAGGTTGAGTTATACTGGGAATCACAATACAATGGAATACGAGGTAGATGCCCTAAATGTGGTACAAACTGGGCCGAATCATGACGACATCTTAATCTAATTTCTGTAGTTTTACTGAATATTTTAATGTAGGTAGATATAGCTCATTGGACGTTTGCAATTTTTTTCCAGTCAACATCTGTCTTTGTAACCCAGTGGAACTTCTTTTGAAGAGCTGAAGTGTAAAGCTTCTCCCACTCTAATCCAACTTGATCAGTCCAAGCTTTGAAGACTCTAGGATCTATGTAGTTTCGAAGCGAAGTTCCCAAGTTGTAATCTTTTGTTTTCTCTGTGAGCTCTATTGTAAGCTTCATTTTTTCTTCTCGAAGCTTTAGTTTTTCTTTTTGTTTTTCGGTCTTTGGTGACGTCTCTTTCAGTTTCTTTAAAGCATCTCTCTTTTTCTGTAATGATTCTTCAAAGCTCTTTGGAATGGTTCTCTTGTGGTTACAGGTAACAGCAGCTTCAAGATTTGCTAGCTTGGCATGATATATCTTCAAATTTTCTGATTTTGAATCTAAATCATCGACTTGTTTGAGATAGTCTGTAACTACTGAAGTTGCTAGATAAGTTCTAAAAACTTTGGCAGTCAGTCCTTTTACTATGTTACCAAGAAATTCATTAACATGTCTTGATGTGATGTCATGAAAAATTTGTTCGTCTGGTTTTTTCTTTTCTGTAAACTTTTTTAGGTTATCATAGAAGATTTTATCTTGGCTTTTTATTGGGTATGACTTCTGCCACCTTACGCTATCCTTTCCAAGAAAATCAAACTCTATTGCATCTGGTTTTAATTTGATGTGTTCTACTCTTAATGTAGTTGCCCCTACTGTATCTGCTTCATCAGGATCTTTTTCGTCTCCCACCCTCATTGCAGTTTTAAAAATTAAATAACACACAGTAGCAACTCTTCTTACTTTTTCGTCACGATCTGTCATCTCTTCTACAACTTTATTCAATACTTTGTCAATGTGCTCTGAAAGCTTTATCGCTTTATCATACTTCATTTTATCTCGGTCTTGTTTTAGATCAGATGTATCAGAAAGCCACACATACTTGCGTTTTTGTGTAAGATAATCTTCCCAGCTTGCAAGCCACATGAAATCCTTCTCATGAATTATCTTTCCCCAGGCTCCTTCTGGCACTTTGGCTTCGTTGCCCAGGTTTAATGTCACATCCTTTTGAACAATTCTTGGTTTCCATCTTCCTCTCAAGGGGTGGTCGCCTCTACCAATGAAAAGACCGGGAGGCTCTGCCATCCAGTTAGCCACATCGACTTGTTTTCCGTCAATTATTGCGACTCCGTACTTTGCCTTCATTTTTTCTTTGATCTCTTTTCGTTGTACTGCAATCTTCTTTTTTTGGTCTTTATCTAGCATTAATTTAGAATCCTTTTCTTTGTCCACTACTTTGTTTGCTTCAGAAAAATCAATATTAGAAAGTGAAATGCCTTTGGATTTTTCAGGAAGAACCTTTACGAAATCTTCTAGAAAGTTTTTACAAAACACCTTATCTTGGACATAAGGAGTATCTTTTTTCTTTGCCCACTGGTAGACCATCTCCTCCTGATCCAAATTCAAGGGTATTTTTTCTCCCTTTATCTTGATAGTTATCCCCTTTGACTCAAAGGCTGGGGGAAAAGCTATACCATTATGTTGCAAAGTTTTCCATTTCATTTTGAAATATCACCAATTCTGTTCCTAAATCTGTTGACTTTGATAAAAATGGACTGTTGCATGTATATCAATCTAACCACCTACTTGCGATATGGCATTAGTGGACAGATTGGAACAATCCAAATAGATATTGCCTAATAGTTTATTGAAAAAGTACGAATCGGTATATTTTAGGAGCTAAAAAGCTCTTTTTTGATATAATTTTCAAACTCTAGATCAGTCTTTGCTTTTTTTGCTTCTAAAAACATGACAGCATCATTTCCAACTACATACCTTGGAAGCGGATTCTCTGACTTGATTGCTTTGATTATGGTTTTTGCCACCTCTTGAGGAGGGGTGCCCATCTCAGCCATCATGGATATACCCATGATAACTTTGTTTGTTATGTCTTTGTAGACAGAGTCTGGTTTCATTGATTTTTTCATAGACGACATTAAATTTGTCTTTATGACTCCAGGCTCTATGATTATAGTATTGATTCCAAATGGAGAAAGCTCGTACCGCATTGACTCACTTAGTCCCTCTAGGGCAAACTTTGAGCTGATATAAGCCGGAGAAACAGGAAACCCTATCCTGCCTGCAACTGAACTAATATTTACAATGGTTCCTGATTTTTGTTTTCGCATTATGGGTATGACTGCTTGTGATGTTCTTACTACTCCAAAAAAGTTTGTTTCAAATTGGGTCTTTAGATCATCCATGGAAAGATCCTCAAGACAACCAAAGAGGGTATAACCTGCATTATTTACTAAAACATCGATTCTGTTTTTTTCCTTCATTATTTTGTTTACGGCATCTTGAACAGTTTTATCTTTGTCAACATCAAGCTCAATTACTTCCAATTTCAAATTTTCTTTCTTTGCAATTTCGTTTATTTGACTTCCTTTTTTTGTGTCTCGCATTGTTGCATATGTGTAATATCCTTCTCGTGCTAAAGCTAACGCAGTTTCAAAACCAATACCACTGGAGCTACCAGTTACTAGGGCAATTTTTTCCATGACAGAGATCTGAAAGTGGGATTAATAATTTGTATTGTTGGAATTATTTTTTATCGTTAAACCAGTGGTTTGTCGCCTTCTACAGGTTCTGAAACTTCGGTTGTTTCACCATCATTTATTCTCTGTAACACTTCGGCAGAAGCAAGTTTGTGAAGATACTCGTTGTTATTCCCACACCTGTAAGAAAATGTACACCGTGGGCATCCTGCCTCATTTTTACATGGACACTCTTTCACTATGTGAAGACTACGCTCAAAGGCCCTTTCTAGCCTATCATAAAGTGCATTGCTTGCTCCACTTCCCCCTATTGCAGAATCATGAATGAAGATGAGGCCTGATGTTCCAAAAGATATACCACCTAGGTCTTGTGAGACACCACCTGTTATCATATTGCTTCCTTCTATGATGACATGTTCTGTTGCATGATATGCACTTGCTTCCATATATTCTTGGTTTTCTGCTTTCTTGATTTCATTTATTGGTCTTGGAGCTTTGAAAACAATTCCCTTTGTGACAAAATCATAGTCTAATGGTCTTTCCAAAAGAACTCTTTGTCCTTGCGTTACTTCATGACCAAGTTCAATGTTGACATAACCATAGACTCGCTTTTGTATGTGTAATTTACAAAATGCAACTTCGACACCATTTGCTTTTCTTTTTTCATAAACTGTTTCTATTGTTGGCCACTCTTCTGTAAGGGCTCTAGTATAATACGGATAATCTCTTGGAAGATATTCTAATCGCGCATACATTTTTTCAGGATACCCAAGCTCTCTTACTTTGTAACGTGTCCCTGCCAGAAAATAAACTGCTGATTCGTGCAACTCCTCAAGTGCAATTGGAAGGACACGTTCTCCTACTTTTTTTCCATTCAAAAATATGTCAATTGATTTTCCAATTCCTCTGATGCTGTAGTCATTTAACAAAGATTCAATCTGAGTATAATTTGGGACGTATCTGTTTTCAATTAAGACAAGATTTCCTGAAGCTACATGTCTTTCAATTATTTCTAAATGTTCTTTTAGTTCATGTTTTACAATTGGCTTGTCTGCTGCCATTGCAAGTAATTGGAATTCCTCCACAAAGGGATTTTTTGGATCGATGTAGCTCTTCTCTATGTCCTCAAAGTAGTCCTCTGGATGATTCTTGTAATATTGTGAGATTGGGTCATTTCCAAGCACCAAAAATGCATAGCCGTTCTGGCCCTTTCTTGCTGCCCTTCCTATTCGCTGTACTAGCCTGTTTACAGGAATCGTAGATGAAATTACTCCATCTACATCACCCACATCTATCCCAAGTTCAAGTGTTGGCGTTGCAGAAATTGCCATAAGTGAATCATTTTTGAACGCGTTTTCAACTGATCTTCGATAATTTGCCATAAGGCCTGCTCTATGCACCTTGATGTCCACTTTTTGTTTTCTTGCCTGCATTGCCAAAAGCTCCGAGTTTAGATGCGAGTTACTAAAGACAAGTGTCTTATGTTTTTTTGACGTTAATCTTTTTACAATCTCTACCATCAAAGCGCGTTGCGTTCTAAGTGATGGAAAAAGCATACTAAAATCTGTCTTGCCTTTTTTTCCAGAACCTGAAACTAATTTCATCTGTACACCAAAGAGCTGTTCACAAAATGGTAACGCATTATCAAGTGTTGCAGAAGATGCGATGATTTGCATCGTTTGACATATTCTTTTTAGTCTCTTAATGATGTAATGCACGTTTGATCCAAATATTCCAGAATAGACATGAGCTTCATCTACAACAAGAAATTTTATTGTATTTAGCAAAGAGGCAAACTTACTTCGATGCCACAAATGATAATGAATCACATCAAAATTTGTAATTATTATCTGAGGGGGGTTTTCAAATATTTTTTGCCTGTCTGATGTTTTTACATCTCCATCAAAGACAGCTACTCCTATTCCAAGTCTGTCTGCTATTTCTTTTATTTTTGGTAGTTGATCCTTTGAGAGAGATTTGGTAGGGTATACAAAAAGGGCCAAGACTCTACCTTTGGAATTCTCATCAAGAATTTTTTGTAAAATAGGCACAACAAACGCTTCTGTTTTACCTGATGCTGTTGGAGCAGTAATAATAACATTATTTCCACGCATTATCTCAAGTATGGCATCCTCTTGGAATTTGTAAAACTGTTCAATTCCTTTTTCCTCTAAAACTTTTGTAATGTTTTCGTCTAAGCCTAATTCCATGACTTTGCTACCCATCATGGGTTCTGGTTCAGAAAGTGTCCTAAAATGTGAAACAAAGTGTTTTCTTGAAAACAAGATCGAACTTGTCAATTCATCAAGTTTAGCATCTCCTATCATTTTTTTTATCTCATTTTCACTTTGTACTATTCCTTCCTGCTCAAGTGCAGTCTGCATTTTTTTCCTAGTCAGTACTTTGCCATCATCAAACCTATTCAGAAAATCAAGATATGCTTCATCTGTGTTTTTCTTATAATCAACAATGTCTTCTAATCCACAACTAGAACATCCAAACATAATCTTCTGATTGAATGTTTTTTGCATTTCCATCCTTGATTTGCATTTAGGACAAGAGTACATTACACATTGACATGTTTTATGATGGATTTAATTTTTGGTTGACTGGATTCTTATCACAGGTTAAACCTTTAAGCAACGAATCTAAATTTGAGATGTTGAAAGCACTTGTTACCGGTGCAACAGGTTTCATCGGCTCCAAACTTGTATCAAAACTTGTTGATAGGGGAGTCTCGGTTACATGTCTAGTTCGTTCAGGAAGTGTTTCAAATCCTGCAGTAAAGACAGTAAATGGAGATCTTACATATCCTGATTTTATACTTCCTGATGAAAAGTATGATATAGTGTACCATCTTGCTGCAGTCTGGCCAGGTGAAAAGGACAAGAAAAAAGCAAGAACGGTCAACTATGATGGTTCTGTAAATTTATTCACTATGATAAAAGAAAAGGCAAAGTTTCTTGTGTATGTATCAGGCCTTGGAGTTTTTGGTGATCCAAAAAATATAGTGGATGAAAACTCTCCACTACAACCACATACAGATTACTCCAAGACAAGGCTTGAGGCACAAAAGTTTCTCGAATCTGGCTGTAAAGAAAATGCAATAGAGTTTAGTGTTGCATATCTAGGAGATGTTTACGGGAATGGTGGTTGGTTCAAATCAATCATGGTGGACAGGCTAAAGAATGGAAGTTTCAAACTTCCTGGTAGAGGAGAATATTATCGAAGCTTTATCCATGTGGATGATGTTGTTTCTGCACTCATTGGTATGGCAGAAAAAAATGTCATAAACCAATCACTTGTACTAACAAATTCAAATCCTGTTGTTTTCAAAGATTTTGTTAATTTTGTTTGTGATGAGCTTGGAGTGAAACATCCTGGTTCAGTTCCTGCATTTTTGGCTAAAGCAGTAATGGGCGGAGATTTTGTAAAATTACTTACAACATCTGTAAAGACCTCTAATGCAAAAATTTTAGGACTATGCGAATTTGTATATCCTTCATACAAAGAAGGTGTACATTCTGTTATTTCAGAGATGAAGACCGGTTAGGTTATGTTTTAAACATTTACCGTGTATGAAGTAACTAGCGCGGGATGTTGTTTTTGGATTAACCTTAACAGAACCAAATTTCATAATGTCTATAAATATGATAAAGGAAATTCTATTGTGACAAAGAAGGAATCTGATTCTGAGGGAAAATCAATTGCAAATAAATTTCGTTCATTAGCTAATAAAACAAAATCCGCCACAAAATTGGCTTCCGAACAATTTGATTATCAAAAAAAGAGTCCAGTGATATAAAAAAGATCTTTGAATCAGATAATCTTGTTTTTTATAAAACAGAAGAGTTGATAGTAGTTCTTAGAAAACTAGGTGGATTATACGAATTTTTAGAAGCGTTTCGTAAACTAACCAAAGAAGGATACACACTAGTTTGGGCAGAGCCAACTAAACAACTTCCCGGAGTAGCTAATGCTCTTTTTAACTTAGGCTCGTTTTATTATTTTCAAAACTTAAATATTAAAAAAGAAGACAAGGATCCTTGAATTTGACTACTGGTATAACAATTGCACTAGTTTTTGGAATAATATTACTATCTTCATTTCAAAGCAACTTTGTAAATGCTCAGCAATCTACAGATTCAAACTTTGCAGCTAAAGGAAAAACAGCATATTCAAGTCATTTTCCAGGAATAATAATATGGACACAGATAAAGGACATGGACGGTACTTTTGTGTTTCATGGATTAGATGATGAACTAGTTGTGTTAAGAACTACCTTGACTCCATCAGGTGAATGTGATCAAGGTTTGTTGTGTTACGATAGTACTGTAAACGACGCAAAAAATAGTCAGGCAATTCAGGTTGGAGATACTTTCAAGATAACCATTGACACAGCTACTAACACAGAAAACGTTTCTTTTCTTTCTGGTTTTCTTGAGAATGTGGATGTAAAAATTAGTTTAACAAAGATCAAAACAAAATCTAGCTCAGCTACCTCAACTGAAACAGAAGCTGAAGAAAAGCGTCCTAACATACTTGTAGTTGTTTTAGACGACACCGGTTTTGCAGATTTAGCTTTTAACGGAAGTGAGATTCCAACTCCAAATCTTGATTCTTTACGGAATGAAGGAAAATTATTTACAAACTTTCATACCTTGCCAACCTGTTCGCCCACTCGTTCAGTGTTGATGACTGGAGTTGATAACCACCTTAATGGATTTGGAGGAATGTCGGAATTACTTGCAGATAATCAAAAAGGCAAGCCAGGCTATGAGGGGTATCTTAATGATAATGTCGTTACTATTCCTCAATTGCTTCAAGACAACGGATATCACACATACATGACTGGCAAGTGGCATCTTGCGTATGGAAGTTCTGATCCAACACAAGATTGGGAAAAATGGACTGGATATGATCCTCACGCAAGAGGGTTTGAGGAAACATTTATCGTTGAAATTCCTGGTAGCCATTTTACTAATTTGGGTGAGAATCCAGATCATGTTCCAATAGCAACAAGAAACGGAGAACAGGCAGAATATCCACAAGAGTACATCGATGATGTCTTTACTGATTACATGATGCAATTTATGGACAAAAATCATGGAGACGGAAAACCGATGTTCATGTATCTGTCGTTTTGGAACAACCACTGGCCAATTCAGGCACCACAAGAATATATCAAAAAATATGATGGGGTTTATGATATTGGCTGGGATAAAATAAGGGAACAGAGAGTTGAAAAACAAAAGGAACTTGGGTTGATTCCTCAAGACATGGCGTTGCCGCTCCGAAATTCGCTGGTTCCTGCATGGGATTCGCTAAATGCAACACAGCAAAAACATGAAGCAAAAAAGATGGAAATATTTGCAGCAATGCTTGACAGTTTAGATAATAATCTTGGTAGAGTTATCAGTCATCTCAAAGAGATTGGAGAATATGATAATACAATGATTCTAGTATTTGCTGACAATGGGGCAGAAGCTACAGATCCAACAAAACCGGTTAAACATGGTACAGATCCACTTGAATTTGAAAAATGGTTAGAAACAACCTGGGATAACAGTTTTGAGAATTGGGGCAACGGCAATTCGATGATTGGGATTGGTCCTGGTTGGGCACAGGTTGGCAGTACTCCACTGTACAGAGAAAAAGGATTCGAGACTGAGGGGGGAACAAGGGTTCCTATGGTGATTAAAATGCCATATAACCATGAGGAATCTAGTACAAATGCATTCTCTCGAGTAATGGATGTCTCCTCAACCATTCTTGACTATGCTCAAGTAACACATCCAGGAACTACATACAATGGAAAACAAGTCCATCCTATAGAGGGAAAGTCATTGAGACCCATTCTTGAAAGTGATGTTCAAAGAATCTATGGTGAAGATGAACCAGTTGGTGCAGAACTCTTTGGCAATTCTGCATTGTACAAAGGAGATTGGAAGGCACTTTATTTGGTTCCACCCTTTGGAGATGGAAAATGGAAGCTGTATAATTTAGCTGAAGATATTGGAGAACTAAATGACCTTTCCGAGGAACATCCAGACTTGCTTGAAAGAATGATACAAGATTATGACGAATATGCAAAAAGAGTGGGAGTAGTTACTCCAGTAGGACTTGAGATTCCCCTAGCGACAGATACAGGTTAGGCAACCACCAGGGATAGAAAAAAGATGAATAACAAAATATTGTCAGAAATTTTTCCAAAGTACACTCTAGTAATTTTGCTCCTTCCCTTAATTGTTATCAGTATGGCCTTTGCTGAAGAACAAGTCCCAGGTGCTGTTCTTGTAGTAGAATCAGATCCTTACTATTTTTCTGAAGGAGGATTTGGAATTGGGATTTTAAAATTTTTTGATAGACCGATGGACCCATATCTGATCCCAGGAAAGACAACAGAGCAATCATCACTTCAAGAAATATACCAAGCATACGTGGAAGAAATCAAAGGCAGTTTACAAGGTGCCATAGGTGACAATGACCGTGCAACCGTTTTTGAAGTGAATTTCTCTGGAGGAGATCTGACAAAGTCATACAGATTTAACAGCTTTTCAAAGTTTACACATATCGAAAAAACCAAAAGAGGTGATTTTCCATACTATTATGAAAATGTAAAATATGGAGTAGAATTAGAGTCACTCCCAAGTGATGACAAAAAACTATTTTACGATAATCTTGTGGCTCCATCAATTAATCCAGGCAAAAAACCAGAACCATTTGACATTGATCTTACTGCAATGACAGGAGATGGAAATGTACTCCAAGTCTGGCAATACCAAAAGTGCACTATAATTGCCTACACTCCATACTTGGATGAAAATCTTGTCAAGCTAAAATTCACAGGCGAATTTGTTTCTGAAATCAGAGACAAAACAGAATTTAGCTGTATTGGTTTTAGCCAAGACTTTGAACTCAAAGAGCCTGCTAGAAAAGTCGAGTCAACATTACGCCCAGTTGTAACAGAAAAAGAAAACCGAGCTGATAGAATAATAGTGCAGTTTTCTGGAGGAGATCTTACATCAACAAACACATTCTACTCGTTTTCCAAGTTTGTACCAATGGTCAGAGTTCCTCGTTCTGATTTTCCTATCTCGATACCTGGAAATGTAATAGGAGAACAACCAAGGTTCACACTTGAATCGCTCCCAACTAAAGACAAGGAAAGCTACTACCAATTTCTAAGCAAATATGTCAATCCAGAAAAACCTCCAGAACCATTTGATGTAACAATACATCTGGTTAAAGGAGATGGAAACATACTGCAAAGCTGGAAATACGCGGATTGTTCAGCCAATGACTATGTAACATTTTTTCTTGATAACTTGCTATTCTACAAATTCAAACAAACCCCAGGCTCAGAAATAAGAGACAAGACATTCTTTGAGTGCAACGGATTACTATTCAATCATGAAGATATTGATATCAGTCAAGTGAAAACAGACGAGGTCTTTGTACCAAATGATGCTACACAAGCTCAAGTATTTGTAGTACATTTTGAGGGTACAGATATTTCACCAGCAAAAACAGTGACTTCATTTACAAAATTCTCTCCAATAACATATGAAGAGATTCCACTGTTGTTGCCAAGCGCTCCGTTTGGGAAAACTCCAAAATTCTATCTAGAATCACTTCCAAGCAAAGACAACGAATGGTACTATCAGTTAATGAGTAGATACATCAACGCCGGCAAAATTCCAGAACCATTTAATGTCACTATCGATGTTTTGGTTGGCGACGGAACGCAGATACAAAGCTGGAAATATACGGATTGTGAAGTTCTAGAATACAAAACATATCTTGAAGATACATTATTTCTAAGGAAATTTACTGATAAATTTGAAAAAGAGTTTAGGGACAGAACAATATTCCAATGTATTGGATTTTCCATTGACGGAAATTCATATTCTGCAGAAAACGTACTAGAAAAGCCCCTTGCTCATGTTGATTTTGTTCCAGCAGAAGAAGGGAGGATCAAGAATATGACGGCAACATTTTCAGGTGGCGAGTTATCAGAACCATTTACTATCAATACCATTGGAAAGTTTAGCCCAAAGATTGAACAAAGGAGCGAAACTGAAAGACAGTTTGTAAGGTTTGATGTAACTATAGTACCAAACGGCGAGGCTGAATCTCCTCCACCAAATGATGAACAACCTCCCGACAACATTCCTCCTGATCCTACCTTCACAGTTTCTGTCACAATGCCGCACATATCTAAAACCCAAAAGAATGATTACATAAGTTCAACTGAGTTTAC
>Ga0247727_10015171_pt1 | contig 12680 bp, 9 predicted proteins | sample WisWelCaveWW1625_FD_202498 | JGI IMG/M metagenome (GOLD analysis project Ga0247727, IMG submission 202498) | Biofilm microbial communities from Wishing Well Cave, Virginia, United States - WW16-25 | ecosystem: Environmental > Aquatic > Deep subsurface > Groundwater > Cave microbial mat | place... | reverse complement strand
CGGTGTGAGTACCTCCGGGCTCCAATCCGACACACCTTCTGACGAATGGAGCGCTTACGCGAAATCCGACAGTGGACCTTCCAGCGCACAAAAATCTGTGACCTTCAAACCAGGCGGTTCCTATTCCCACATTGAGGTCAATATAAACCTTCAATGGGCGATCAAATTCACGTACAAGTATCGCAGAGCAAATTGAACAGCACGAGCGATGAGCCGGAGGAATTTAAAGATGACAATTCGAAATGTTTTGGTTTTCTTATTCGCCTTTTTAAATGCGCAGGTAACGATGGGCGAATGCAAACAACTGGATGAGAAAAAGATAGAAGAGTTGTTGATTCCTGCGAGCGTCCTCTTGCCTGGCGGCAAGAAATATGGATAGAATGGTAACCTCATCGGATGTAGTTGTCACGGTAATCAAACGACCGTGGAATAGAAATGCCTGACTATCGAACACTCGCGCACTATCGCGTCCATGATCGAATTGGCGGAGGTGGAATGGGTGAAGTTTACCGCGCGACAGACATGAAGCTCGGTCGGGACGTGGCGCTGAAGTTATTGCCCGCTGAATTGGCCTCAGATCCGCAACGGCTCGATCGCTTCCGGCGCGAGGCGAAGGCCCTCGCCGCTCTTGACCATCCCGGGATCGTTACCGTGTTCTCTGTGGAAGAAGCCGATGGTGTTCCTTTCCTGACGATGCAAATGGTGGATGGTCAGCCGCTTGATCGGCTCATTCCGGAGAGGGGGATGCCTGTTGAGCGGATCCTCCAAATCGCAATCGAGTTCGCCGACGCCCTCATGGCCGCCCATGACAAAGGTATTTTGCACCGCGACTTGAAGCCCGCTAACGTAATGGTGACGAGTGAAGGGCGTCTAAAAATCCTCGACTTTGGTCTGGCCAAGATCCGGGATTTGGGGAACAAAGCTGGGCAATCGGAGTTGCCTACTGAGATGAAGACGAGTGAGGGCGTCGTGATGGGGACGATGCCATACATGTCGCCGGAACAGATCTCGGGTCGTGCAGTGGACCAGCGCACCGACATTTTCTCGCTGGGAGTCATTCTCTACGAGATGGCCACCGGACGTCGACCCTTTCAGGGAAGCTCATCCGCTGAACTCGCCTCGGCGATTTTGCGCGATTCGCCACGGCCGCTTGCAGAGCTTCGAAGCGATCTGCCTAACAGTTTGGTTGAGCTGATCGGTCGCTGTCTGGAGAAGAGTGTCGCCGACCGATTGCCATCTGTGCGGCACGTGCGAGACCGATTGCGCGATGCCGAAGCGCCTTTGATTCATGCTGCGAAGGACCAGGCCAACTCGAACGCCTCGCACAGAGGCGATGGATTTCGCGTCGCGATGCTGCACAAACGAAAACGCGGTGCAGTCTTCGTGCTCGCGCTTTTGCTGGCGGCTGCAGGTGGAATAGGAACCTGGTTCTTCAACCTGCGGGACACATCGGCAGCGATTGATTCACTGGCCGTGCTCCCGTTTGAGAACCGAAGTCCCAATTCGGATTCGGACTATCTCTCCAACGGGCTCCCGGAATCGCTGATCTATCGGCTTTCGCAATTGCCGAATCTGAAAGTCAGTCCGACCAGTTCGGTCTTTCGCTACAAAGGCAAAGACACAGATCCGATCAAAATCGGCCGGGAGCTCGGTGTGCAAGCAGTGATGACAGGACACATCGCCGAACTTGGCGAACGTCTGGTGATCAGTGTTGAGCTCGTTGACGTGCGCAGAAAAAAGACGTTGTGGGGCGAACAATACGATCGCAAGATCACTGACCTGCTGGAGATACAACGCGAGATGGCTTCAGAGATCACCCACCGGCTGCAATTGAAATTGTCTGGCGAAGTTGAGCAAATGCTGGCGAAGAAATACACTGACAACAATGAAGCGTATCAGCTCTACCTGAAAGGTAAGTATCACTTTTCCAGACGAACCAGGCAAGATGAAGAAAAAAGCGTTGAATTCTTGCAACAGGCAATAAAGCTCGACCCGCGATTTGCTCTGGCATATGCCGGCATTGCTGAATCGTATACGACAAGGCCGCTGTATCCGTATTTATCTCCGAAAGAGGCGCTTCCCCACGCAAAAAAGGCAGTTGCTAAGGCACTTGCGCTTGATCCGGAACTTGCCGAAGCGCACATCATCGCGGGATACATCGCCTCCAGTTATGATTGGAATTGGGCGGAAGCTGAACACGAATTCAAACGCGCAATCGAACTCAACCCGAATCTAGCGAATGCACATTACAGATATGCATGGACGTATCTGACTCCGCTTGGTCGTCATGAGGCGGCAATTGCCGAAATGAAGCAAGCCATGGAACTTGAGCCACTCAATTTAATTCAGAGCGCACACTTCGCCGCAGTCTATTTGTATGCCCGGCAGTTTGACGCAGCACTCGAACAAGCCCGAAAGACTTACGACCTCGACCCAACTTTCGTCATCGGAAAATCGTGGCTCTGTTTTGCCCTCAATGCGAAGGGAATGTATGCAGAATCACTCGCAATTCTGGAAAACACCCGGCAAACAGATTCACTTCTGTTCCCCCAAATGAGTTACGCTTCCGCAAAAATGGGTCGCCGGCAACAAGCAGAAGATGTCATCAAACGGTGGAAGGAAAATGAAAAATCCAACTACGTTATCAATTATTGGATCGCTGTTGCTTACGCCGCACTTGGCGAAAAGGATGCAGCTTTTGCAGAACTTGAAAAAGCATATCAATCGCATGACTTTTTCTTTCATCGATTGAAAGTTGACCCGTATCTGGATCCCTTGCGCAACGACCCGCGTTACGAAGAGATGCTGAAACGCCTGAATCTGCCGGAATAAACAGGTTGATGGTTGCACTGTTTTGTTCCTTGGCTGTGCCAACGGCGAGATATCCACCGTCCCTGGTTTGCAAAACCGAATGGAATGTGGAGTAAGACCCGAGTTGATGTCGCTTTTGCCACTCAATTTGGCCAACCGAATTTAGCTTGACAAGAGTTTTGCCACCACCAACGATGAACCCCTTGTCAGAAGTTGAGCGAATCTGCTCGGCTGAGAGGAACGAATACGCTTTTCTCCAACTTAATCCTGTAATTCTAATCGTGGCTGACCAATTGATACCGAGAATGTAGCGCGGACGTCGCGTCCGCGTTTTAGCTCGCGTGCGGGAGAACGTGTGAAAAAATTGATTTGTGGGGGCGGGCGTCTCTGCCCGTCCTGTTACTGCTCGACGAGAAAACGGCAGGCAGGGACGCCTGCCTCCCCTGGTATGTAGATTTTTTCACAGCTTCGTAACGCCCGCACCGCTCCCGGCAAATATCGTCGCACGCATTCCATTGGTTATGCGAAAATATGTTGGAACATTATGAAAATCCCAGCCCATGTCGCAGCGTTTTGGCAGTTATTCGTACAGTCACGGACAGAAGACCCTACACCGCGCTTCTATGAGGCATTCCACTTTGATGATAATGAACGAAGCGCAGATGAGCTTGCAAAGCTTGTACTTGCCGGAAGAAAGCGCGCAACCGCCGGTCTTGTCTGGTCGTTTGAGGCAGCTGGAGTATCCCTACCTGAAGTCGGCGACCTGAGTGTCGTCACCACCTGGGCCAGGACACCACTGTGCGTCATCGAAACACAAAGAGTCGACGTCGTTACCTACGAAAAAGTCTCCGAGGAATTTGCAGCGATCGAGGGCAAAGGCGATGGATCGCTTGAGTACTGGCAGCAAGCACATTGGGCATACTTCGGAAGAGAATGCCAGCGGATCGGACGAACCCGAGAATCAAAGATGCCCGTCGTCTGTGAACGTTTTGAAGTCGTGTTCCGTAAGGTCTGAGATTGACAATTGAGAGATGCGCCTGAGAGCTGTTTTTATCTGTGGAAGATCGCGATCCGCATCTTTCCAGACTTGCAGAAATTTTTCATATTCGGCGTGAGCCAGATCATTGCGTCCCTTGGCTTCATAAGCTTGAGCAAGATGATAATGAGCCAGGGGATAGTTCGAGTTCAGCAGCAGGATACGCTGGTATTCCGAAATGGCGTCATCGATTCGACCCGATTCAAGATAGGCATTTGCCAGACAATCCTCGTAGGCTTCATGATTCCAGATCGGCGGCGGACTGGAGCTGGCTTTCTTATGTATTTCAATTGCTTCTTCGATTCTGCCGTTTTTCATCAGCACATACGCCATTGGAAAATAGAAGACTCTTGAATTTAATCTGGATCCTCTGTCTGAAGGGGCAGCTTGGTAGAATTGTGTTTTCAGCGCCTCGGTCCGAACCTTGTCACCGCGATCAGCAGCAACCAGAATCGGTGTAATGATACGGTGCTTCAATCTTATTTTTCCAAGGGTTTGCTCGGCAAGATCCAGTTCCCCCTTCTTCCAATAGACATGGGCGATGCTATCTAATCCTCTCGTTTTTTCCACCTCCGATGGCCCGATCTCTATATATCTATTGAACTCACTAATCGCATCACGATAACGTCCGAGTTGAAAATATGTATTGCCCAAATGTATAACGGCGACTTCAAAATCAGGATCCAGCGCCAGGGCGCGAGTGTATTCTTCGATCGCTTGATGATAGAGACCCGCCGCCTGATAGCTCAGTCCAAGACTGTCATGAGCATTTGGCTCAATCGGGGCCAGCTGCAGGTATTTCTGATGCACACGAATCGCTTCCTTATGTCTTCCAAGCGCCGAATATAAGAGACCCAATCCGTTATAAATATCCCCGGCCTCCGGATCGATCACGAGCCCTTGCCTTAACGTATCTATGGCTTCTTCGTAACGATCTTCACCTTGCAGCAGTTTCGCAAGACGGGTATACGCCTCCAATTCGAACGGGTATTGATTCACAATTGTTCTGAAAGATGCGATGGCAAAAGATTAATCTTGATTTGCGATTGCGTACCAGGCGCTGATGTAAAGTTTGTCCTTGCTTGTTAAGCGATCAGACATTTCAAATGCTTTTTGTAAATGCGGTTTGGCCTGATCCAGTAGATTCCAGGTTACGGCATACGCGTAACCGATTCTGGCATGCGCCATAGCAAACTGAGAATCAATCGCAATTGCCTTTTTGAGCAGATCAATCGCTTCTGTGTTATGCAATCCGTGCGCTTTTTCTACTGCAAGCGAGTAGTAACGATAAGCATTCAGGTTATTGGTCATCACGTGAGATATTTCCGGTGTGGAGCCGCGCCCGGACGGAGCCACCCCGAGGCGGGAGGCAATTTTGAGAGAAAGAAGATCGATGTTTGTTAAAATTTCTTCCGGCTTTTCGACAATGAGATGATCCGTGGAAATGAGTTGACCGTTTCGCGCATCGTATAGCTGCGCATCGATCCGTATCTGATCTCCAATTTTTTTAAAGCCACCCAGTACAACGGTTTGTGCTTTGCTTCGGCGCGCAATCTCCAATGCCTCATTCAGTCTGATTTTTTCCTTTTCCTTGTGGCCGACTCTCTGAAGAAGCAAGTAAAACTGGTGGCGGCCAAGCAAGGTCAGCTGGTTGGACTGTGAGAGACCGGTGATGAGCATCTCGGCCAGTCCTTCCCGCATCCAATCCAGGTCCGGATCTCCCGATAGGTTATCGAAGAATGCAACCGCCACAGTTTTTTTACCAGGCAAATCCGGAATGGTGGTCGCGGTGCCGTTCTCTTGTGCAAAAAAAACTCTAGAGCCAACGTAGAAAGAGATGGTTGCCGCCATCAATAGAAGCATCGTGGTCAACAGCCAGGTTCGAGCTTTTCGATCAGGCGGACGCAGTTGCCCACGCTCGATTTCAACAGAAGGTAAAACTGCGACGGGCAATTCGTCCACCTCTTCTTCCAGCTCGAACTCGATGGACCTGATCTTCTCAATTTGTACGGGGCTGCTTTCTACAGATGTTTCTTGCACGAGTCCGACAAAGCGATAGCCGATTTTGGGAACTGTTTTGAGAAAGCGAGGATGGCGCGAATCATCTCCAATCGCTTTCCGGATTTCGACGACGGATTTTACAAGAGCGTCATCTGTAATCGCTGAAACCTTCCATACATTTTCGATGAGCTCTTCTTTGGTTACGAGCCTGTCCCGGTTTTGTAAAAAGTAGACGAGAACTTCGAAGGGTCGTTGGCGAAGGTGGAGTTCCTCCCCGCGGCACGTGACGGACTGTTGCAGCAGATTGACTTGAATTTCTCCAAAGCAATATATCTGCTTCCCCCCATGTTTCATGACGACGAATCCATCTGGTAGAACAAAGTCGGAAAAAGTCGTTCCTTTTTCGTTACTTTAAACGAGCAATTTGCGAGAGTGTTTTAGTACGAAACGAACTTATGCAAATTGTACCACGGCTGAACCAGGAGCGAGAATCGCAACTGAAAAACTTCTGCCGTTGTAGTGAACGCCGGTCGAAACCTTATCAATCGACGTAGAGAGTCGAAAGTATCAGGTCTTGAATTGTCGTTTGTCCGGGCCTGACTTCAATCCAGCCAAGTTCATGAAACTCCTTGACGTCCGCAGTGGCGCCCTCGTACGCAGCGTGGCTCGTTTTCAGTGTATATTTTCCGGCAGGCAGGATCGCCATGTAGCGGCCCTCGGCATTGGCGACGAAATGGTACTTACGTTTCGTTTCGTTGGTGAAAGTTACCTTTGCGCCATTGACCAGCGTGCTGACAGGATGGTTTACTCCCCGGCCTTGCATGTCGTAATAGGTGACGCCTGTGATAACACCGTTCTTGTCAGAATCCAATAGCTTCAATTTCAGGTCTCGATATTGCTTTAAATTATTTTGTATCTCCGGCACTGTTCCCGACAGAAAAGCGGGCTCATATCCCGGCGCAGTGATATGACACCATGCAACTCCGAATGCATATTTCGGCAAATGCACGGAGAGTTCTCCGGACGCTTCAGTCTTGATGTTGATCAGATCGTAGCCGCCGCGCCGGTCCGGCGGTACCTCACTCTCGTTGGCCCAGGGACCAAGAATAATGCGCACGCTGTCTTTGGGAATTTCATTCAACGAAACCTGCTTTTGTTCGTCGCTGCATGTTAAACGGTCAATGAAGACTACGAATATTACGACCTGAATCAGGATCCTTTGATTCATATTTCACCCCCCACCTTGAGTCGCGGCCAGAAAATTTCTTCAGGCGATCATAACCTTTACTGAATTTCGGTGTCAACGGGGAGAGTTGCATGACGACGAATCCGTCTGGCGGAACAAAGTCGGAAAAAAGTCGTTCCTTTTTCGTTACTTTAAACGAGCAAAATGCGAAACTGTTCAAGTAGGAAACGAACTTATGCAGATTGTACCACGCCTGAACCAGGGAGCGAGAATGAAGCGAAAGGTGAGAGTAAAAATCGTGGAAATCACACGTGAAAACGCAATAACAACTCCTCGAGCAATTGCCGTTTATTGCTCGCAATGTGAAGACAACGCGGAAATTGTAACAAGAACGGAGGCATCTGCCATTCTGCAAACGTCAGATCCCGATCTTGAGGGTCTGATTTTCAGCGGTACGGTGCATGCGATCAAAACTGTGAACGGCACTGTGTGGATTTGCAAAAAGTCGTTGTTCGAAGGTGGCGAGAATACAAGTAGGGGAGAGATTGAATCATGAATCTGAAACATCGTGTCTTATGTTATTTCAGGTCAGGTGCAGGCGGGACGCCTGCGCTACTCGCTGAACTGAGCGTGCTGTTCCTCATTTTCTTATGGTCGACTCTTTGCTTTGCCCAGGCTTCTTACTCCGGTTTGACCCCGGGTATCAGCACACGCGCTGACGCTGAACGAGTGCTGGGGAATCCCGTTCGCGCGATCAGCGAAACGCTTATCGAATATTCGGGCGGGGGAAAAATCTTGAAGTCTTACGTTCAATATCGTCCCGGCAGCGGCACAGTGGAACGCATCGAAGTTCTCTTTTCCGCCGTACAAACAGCTGATCAGATCTTTCGCGAGTTAGGATTGACGGCTGAACCGCCTGCAAATTCGAAAGTAAATCTGAAAGGAAAACTGGAAGAATACCATTCTGGCGCTCTTCTGGTCCTTACCTATAAATCAACAGACCGGAACAGCGGAGTTGACCGGATTGGGTATTACAGCAAATCGCTTTATGAAACCGCATCCAGGCAACCAGGCAAGGAACCCCCTACCCGCAATCGGCAGCCCAATCCTCCAACCATTCCAGTTTCGCTTCCACCGACAGTTGCCACCTATGAGCAAATGACGACAGATGCCTGGAACTCGATGCTGGCCAGGGATTTTCCGAAAGCTTTGGCTTTGTTGCAGCAGGCAACTCGCAGTGACCCGGAGAAAGGCACGGCATACAGTCACCTCGGCATCGCTTATCTCTACGGTTTCGGAGACATGCTTTCCGCCGAAAAGTCGATGCGCGAAGCTCTTGCCAGAAACGATCGAGCTACATTTCGTGTACATCACGATCATAGCGGCAATTTTCAAACGTTCTGTTACGGATGGCTCTACATCGGAAAATCCGAAGTTCAATTTCAAAGCGATGAGGGGCACGGATTTCGGATGAATGACGGCGAGATCAAAGAGGCAAAGCCAAACAATCTTGTGGGAGTGGCTTACTTCGCTTTCCACATTAAGACAGCCGGCGAAAACTACAATCTGGCGCCAGGCTCATTGAAGCTTCAGGAAACAAATCTGATTCTGAATCTGATTCAGGAATAAGGGGAGATCCGACAATGAACTTTAAATCGACGAAATTTCAAATTCTTCTTGCATGCATTTTGTTCCTCACAAACTTTGTCTGGTCTCAGGATGCGATGCAGACAATCAATCAGAAGGCAGCGGACGTACGAAGCGCCCTGCAAGAGATTGTAACGGAGGCCGCTCGCAACGCTGGTAAGAGCCACCCGGACACAGCACTGGAAAGGGCAATCGGACGCTTGGAAACTGCACTGGGTGAGCTCGATTATGCTTTGATCACATCTCCGCGGCTTCCTCCCTGCCAAAAGGCGCCGCGGTTTGATTTTCAGGCAGCTGAAGATGCGCTAGCTGCGTTGATCAAGAATCAACCGCAGAAATTCGATCTGACAAAGCAAATTCAGGACAAGGCAAAACGAAAAATTTTTCTGCAAAAAGTCGAAGCAACGTCGCGCTTAATCATGAAAATCAAATTGAATATGAATTTTTTCAGCCTTGGTCTGAGTCTGGTTACCTTGCCGGGAACCGGCGTTTCCAAAGGTTGGGATCTATCGAATGCACTGGATGGCATCCTTTCGAAGCTTCAGGTCAACCCCAGCGATCTGAATGTTAAACCGGGAACGTCAAAATTTAGAGGGGTCGGCGACTATCGACAATACATGCGTGAGAACCGCGATGCGTTCAACAATTTCGCCAATGAACAAGCAAGAAGAAGTGGATACGCGGACAGTTCCGGCAATATTCAAGCAAACAAAATAACGCCAGTCGATGTGGCGCTTTGGGGAAACGCCTTCACAATTCAACAAATCCCGAAAGACATCGCACAAATTGATCAGGAGATCCCCAAGTTAAAACAGGATCTTGATAACGCCACAAAACAGAATGACACTCAGAAAAATTACTTCACCGGTCTATTGAATCGGTTTCAGGGAGCTCCCCAGAGGTTTGCATGGATTGCGAATCCTTCCTACCTGGAGAGGATGGAAGGATCGATCCGCGTAACGGTGTTGGAGGATGCGGGCACAGCACTTCTTCATCCTACTGTTGATCTGGATCCGGCATCGGTTTCCGGTTATGAGGACGCCCCCAACGTCATCCTCTTTGATCGTGTGCCCGGGGGCAAATACAACTTAAGAGCGTCTAAACCAGGATACATTTCCGAAGGCGGTTCGGTGGAATTGCAGGATTGCACCAGAGTCACCCATCTCTTCAAGCTCAAGAAGAATCCGGTCATCAAAGTTGTGGACATCAAGGATGCCGAGGGGCATCTTATCGATGACGTCAAGGTGGATGTAACGGACATTGCAGCCGGAGTCAGCGCAGGGAGCGGAACATACCAGCGCACTCCCCTTTCTTTCATAATTAAGAAAGCCGGCGCATTTACGGTTACAGCTACGGATAACGGGGATCAATACGAAAGCGACAGCCAGAATGTGAATGCGGAAGCGGGGACTGAAATCGAAGTACACCTAGTGTTGAAATCGAAATCAGGTCCGGAGCTTGTGTTTGAGGTGAACGATGGTTTGTCCGGAAAAAGAATCGATCCGGCTCCGGGCAGCACCGATCCGGGTGTCCGTTTGGACCCGGAGGAAGGACAGGCGAAGCCCTCAGCGAAAGCCTACGCTGGAAAGGGCGAGGTCATTTTTTCGCAAATCCGCGCCGGGCGCTACAAATATCACGCTTCGTTGTGCGGATGGGAGAGCGCTTCGGGCTCAACAACAATTTCGGCGGATGAAATGAAATTGAAAAGGATTGTCCGTCAAGTTTCACTAAAACCCCTTACCCAGCGCTCCTTCACAGGAAATGTCATCGAAGAAGGAACGACAGAGCACGTCAGTGGATTCAAAGTCTTTTTGATTGGGCTTGGGCCAAGGCAGGGGTACCGGCACGACACTGAGGAAGGTAAACATCCTGATCCGACCGTTGTAGGTTCGCACTTCGGTGCGTTCGTAATCCCGGGACCGATTTATTCCGGACATTACGAATTGCAGATCACCACCGCGTGCTACTTACCGATTCGCAGCGATTCCTGGTGGAATTTTTGCCTTGAAGACAGCAGTTACACACCGCAGATTTTTAACCTGAAACCAACTCCCGAATTTGAGCAATCCCGCAACCAGGTCCGATCTCTTCTAAAAAAAATGAATGAAGAAAGGGACAAAGCGACGCAGGCCGCGGACATCATCGCAAATGCGCGGCGCAAAGCTCAGACACTTTCCGATCTTGCCACCGAGCTTTCGCGCGATTTGAATGCGCTCAAGCAACAGTATCCAGGGCTTGAAAAGCTATGCACGGACGCGACTGCTGACTTGAAAAGTATCGATAGTGACTCGGCTGCTTTGGAAGCCGCCGGCAAAGAAATCATGCTGTTGCGCGAAACGGCAAAATACATGGCCGGCATGGCGTGCGAGCTTTCCCAAAAAGCTCAAAGCCAACCGGACCCAGCGAAAGCATCCAACCTAGCTATCAATTCAAAAAAGTTTGCCGACCAGACAAAAATCAAAGCGGAAGAAGCGAAGACGGCCTCGCAGAATGCGCAACAGACATTTACTTCCCTTGCACAAAAAATACAGAACGTTCGTAACCTCGCCGTTCAAGCGGAAGCTTTTAGAAAGGCGTTTGCTTCGTTGAAATCGAGGCTCGCGGAATTGCGCGCTCAGGCAAACGGAATTTCGCAGGCTCCAACGGCGGTGACGAATGCGACCGGGGCATTCACACGGGCCTCCGGATACCTTGCGACCATCCGGCAGCTTTTGCAGCCATGCAACGCTACGAATTCAGCAAAATCACTGTTGGCTCAGGCCACCACTGCAATGAAAGCAGTGGCGGGTGAAAAGCAAAGGGCCGATGATGAAAATCAGCTTTTGCAAACTCTTTTGAGTACGGCGGGACCGGCCGCAAAGGAAGCGGAAAGTCTTGGATCCGAATTGGAGAGATTGCAGGCTGCCTGTGAAGTATTCAAGGATTTTCAGGACAACACAATCGATGCGAAAGCAACGGCGGATACGATCGATCTCTTCGCGCAAGCCGCACAGGAATCTGTAAAGGAAGCAACGGATTGCGCGAATAAAGCGACACGATCAGGCAATGCTGCACATACAATCAACAACATTCAGCGGCTGATCGAAAACTGTGACTATCAAAATGCTTTAGCCTCTGCAATTCAATTGCAGAATGAAGATCCCCAGAATCCATGGCTCGCACAAAATCTTGGCAAGCTGCAACAGATGGCGAATACTTTGGCTTCTGTCGAATCACAGGTTCAGAACGCTTTTGAGGAAGGCGAAACGGCGATTGATGCGTGCAATCCTGCAGGAGCGAAGAGTGCCTACGGGAGGGCGGTCAATATCTTTCAAAACAGTCTGAACAACCCGAAATGCAAGATCTACTCCACTGTGCAGCGAGCCGCGCGGCAAGCGCGTCAGGCCGAGCAAATGGCTGTCGCGATCCAACAACTGGTTTCCGCCATCACTGCGGCTGACGTTTTGACGGATGGGGATTGTCCGTCTGATTATTCTGGAATCAACAGAGCGCTCCTAACCGCCAAGCAAGTTCTTGCTCAAGTGATACCCAATTGGCCAACGTGTAATTTCAACGATTCTGCGATCGCGCTTACTGATATTCGTTCCTATATAGAAGATTGTCAGGATCAATCGACTCCGGTCGATTGGGGAGTCGAAGAGATACCTGAGGATGGTGGTCCGATCGATGTCGAAGAAATTCCGGAAGACGGAGAAAACCCGGTCGATCAAAAAAAGGGTCCGGTGACAGGATCTCAGTGGATTTTAGAATCCGTTACGCAGAGCCCTGCTACTCCACCGCAAGGATGGAGCTATAGTTCCGGATCTGCATCGTTGCAGATCTATAACGGAGACAGAGCCAGCTTCACCTGGACACCACCTCCGCAGCAAATCGACAGTAACGGCTTTACGGTTTCTATGAGCGCACAGGGAAATCCTGCGGCGCCCAACGGCCGCCTTGCAGCTTTGATCGGTGTGAGTACCTCCGGGCTCCAATCCGACACACCTTCTGACGAATGGA
>Ga0247727_10015170_pt1 | contig 12680 bp, 9 predicted proteins | sample WisWelCaveWW1625_FD_202498 | JGI IMG/M metagenome (GOLD analysis project Ga0247727, IMG submission 202498) | Biofilm microbial communities from Wishing Well Cave, Virginia, United States - WW16-25 | ecosystem: Environmental > Aquatic > Deep subsurface > Groundwater > Cave microbial mat | place... | reverse complement strand
TTGTCGTTAGCTGGCGGAGCCGCCAAAAAGGCATTCGCGCCGGTGTCGGGGAGTTTTCGACATCTGGCGGCCGGAAGAGCCGGAAAACCAAAGGCCGATTTATCTCAAGTTCACAATGACCGCTCCCAAAATTCCCCGAACCTCCACAATCTCGGTAAAAACAGAATCCCGGCAGCTCTTTTAGCCCATCGGCCGGGGAAAATCAGAACTCATGCTTCCTTGTCCAAACCTTTGGCTACCTGTTCCGCAGAGATATGGCCCGGAGAATTTTCAGCTGCATTATTCTCAAAAGCCGCCCTTCACCCGATAAGAATTAATACTGCAACTGCGATTTAGATTCAGACGGAAGGAAAAAAAGAATGACTATAAATAGTTTTACTTCGAATATCAAAAATGACTTTTGTAATGAGGCGAGAAACGAGTTGGGTAGAACTTCAGAAAGAGGTCTCGTGCTCGCGCTTTGTCGGTTATTAACGCTTAGAGGACTCTAAGGAGGGACTGCAAGATGAAAAAACTCGGACGACATTTGATCGCTGAGTTTGCCGACTGTGACGGCCAGAAGCTGGCCGATGTTGATTTTATTGAGGATTGTATGAACGAGGCTGTCCGCCAATCGGGCGCGACCATTATCAACTCGGTCTTTCATAAATACAATCCGCAGGGAGTTTCCGGAGTGGTGGTGATTGCCGAATCTCATCTGTCCATACATACCTGGCCGGAATACAACTACGCCGCCGTGGACTTTTTCACCTGCGGCGAGTCAGTTGACCCCTACAAGGCCTATGAATACATGAAAAAGATGCTTAAGTCCAAAAACAGCCAGGTTAAGGCGCTGGACCGCGGCATCCCGTCAAATGACGACGTGGTTTTAAACCATAAGCCCGTCGCTCAAAAACTAATTCGGCCCGTAACGGTTCGTTGATAAGGGAAAATAAAGATGCAATCTACAAAAATAGCTATGCACAGCAGCCCGGTGGCTGCATTGGAACAGGGTGGCGTACTCTGCGACAAGGTCTTTTCCATGACCGAAGTGAAAACGCCTTTTCTGGCGCTTTCTATTAATGCCGTCGGCTCTAACTATCAGAAGCTGAAAGCAGCTCTGCCCCGTGTCAAAATCCACTACGCCGTCAAACCGAATAACCATCCCGCCATAATCGATGAAGTCTATGGTCAGGGCGGTAATTTCGACGTCTGCTCGCTGGGAGAAATCCGCGAAGTTCTTAAAACCGGCGTCAGAGCGGACTCTCTGGTGCATTCGCACCCGATTAAGTCAGTCGACGAGTTCGACGGCGCGGTCGCAGCCGGCCTGGAACTGTTTGTAGTCGACAATTTCGAGGAAGTCAAGAAGCTGTCCCGCTATACTGATAAAAAGCTCAAAGTGCTGATTCGTTTCAGAATCAACACCGACGCCAAAGCCGTGGTCAACCTTCAGTACAAATACGGCTGTACCACTCGGGAAGTCCTCCCTCTGGCCGAGCAAATCCGCGAAAGCGGCCATGACTATTATGGCCTGTGCTTTCACATCGGTTCACAATGCATTTATCCCGAAAATTTTGTAAAAGCCATTCGGACGGCCCACCGCTTGATTAACAAGCTGGAAGGCCACGATTTCAAGACCAGGATGCTCGATATCGGCGGGGGCTTCCCCATCGATTACCTGGAGCCGGTTCCGCCTATTGAGGAGTTCTGCAAACCGATCAATGCCGCTTTACAAAAGCAGATACGCCCCGATATCAAGATTATCTGCGAGCCGGGACGTTATATCGTCGGCAATGCCTGCACTTTGGCTACTACGGTCATCGGCAAAGCCGTTCGTGATGACAAGGTCTGGTACTATCTCGATGACGGGCTTTATTCGACTTTCTCCGGCCAGCTCTATGACCACTGCAACTACCCGGTGCTGACTGAATGCATCGGGAAAAACCGACTGTCTGTCCTGGCCGGGCCGACCTGCGACTCTTTTGACGTTTTGTACGACGGCTTAATGATACCCGAGCACGAAGTCAACGACCGCATATTGTTTGGAGCCACCGGCGCCTACTGCTCTGTCTCCGGATCCAACTTCAACGCCCTTAAACGACCCGATTACATATTAATCGACTAAAATTGGAGCTTATGAGTAAAAAATTGGAAGACCTTTATATTACAGAAGAAGGTATGGCCGATTTATGGAACGTCTGGTACAGCGAACTCCATGACGGCCAATCAGGATTAACCCTAAAACTCGACCGGCTGGTAGAATCAACCGTCTCCCCGTTCCAGCGCATCGACGTCGTGCACAACGTGGACTTCGGCAAGCTGTTGGTCTTGTATGGCTCGCTGATGGTCAGCGACAACGACAACAACGCCTATAACGAAATGCTGGCCCATGTGCCGCTCTTTTCGCACCCCGCCCCCAAAGAAGTGCTGATTATTGGCGGCGGCGACTGCGGCTGTCTGACCGAAGTCCTTTCGCACCCTGACGTCAAACGCTGTACTATGTGCGAAATTGACGAAAAAGTGGTCGAGGTTTGCAAAAAGCATTTCCCGCACCTTACCAAAGGCGCTTCTGACAAGCGCGCCAATTTGGTCTTCGATGACGGCAAGAAGTTCATTGAAGAAACTAATGAAAAGTTTGATATAATCCTGTTGGACTTATCCGACCCGGTCGGCCCGGCGGCGGATTTGTTCCAGAAGAAATTTCATAAGAAAGTCTATGAGTGCCTCAACGAAGACGGCATAATGGTAGCTCAATCAGAATCGCCCTTCTTTAATAAGAAAACAGTCAAGCAGATGTACAAAAACCTCTTTGATATCTTCCCCATTGTAAAGATGTACACTTGCCATATGCCGATTTACCCGTCGGCTTTGTGGTCATTTGCGTTTTGCAGTAAAAAATACGACCCTCTCGAAGATTTCCGCGAACAGAGCGCCAAAAACCACAAAAGTAAAACCAAATATTACAATGCCGAAATTCATCGCGGCTCTTTCGCTCTGCCGCAGTTCGCCAAAGAACTCCTGCCATAGGCCTTGCTGAATTAGTCAGAAAGTGAGTCATTGCGAGGACCCCGACTATTTAGTCGGGGGACGTGGCAATCTCGACTTTCAATTAACGAAACATCCAATATGAAACCGGTTGCGATAATTCAAAACTGCGAAGTCTAATCAGCCGGCAACATCACTGAATATCTCAAAAAAAATTCTATTCCATTTACCGAGATTCATTCTTATCGGAATCAGAAACTCCCCGATTTGAACGGAGTTAGTGCGGTTATAAATTTAGGCTGTCCGCTTTCTGTCACAGTCTTTAAACAACACAGATTCCTGACAGAACTTTTCGATTTAACCAAACGGGCAGTAAAACAAGAAAAGCCCTATTTAGGCGTCTGTTTTGGAGGGCAAATGTTAGCGATGGCGCTTGGCGCCAAAGTATCAGCCAACCGGAAGAAAGAAATTAGCGCCGGAGAAGTCCGGCTGACTGAAAGCGGCCGAAAGGACCCTCTTTTCAGGGGATTTGAAAAATCGTTTCCGGTCTTTCAATGGCACGGCGACACGTTTGGCATTCCCCCCGGCGCAATTAATCTCGCTGAATCTGATGACTGCACCAATCAGGCCTTCCGTAAAGGAAAACTGGCCGACATCCAATTCCATTTCGAGGCCGATGCCTCGAAAGTCCCCCTCTGGTGCGATACTTATGCCGATGAACTGGCCGGCGAGGGCATAGACAAAGACGAAGTCATCGCTTCTTACTCCACTCACGCCTACCAAATGCGCATTCTATCATTCAAACTCCTCGATAACTTCTTTTCCCTTTAGAAGTGTGGCCGCGATCTTTGATCGCGGAATCCAGTGCGCGATAGAACGCCCTCACTTGTCTTGAGCACTGTCGAAGGGTCTGCCCCGGTACAGACCGGCGGCATAGGTAACAGGTTCAATTACGATACTCTTGTGCGCGGCAGACGTCCCGTCTGCCGCTTGACTCGAAGAGTCAATTCTTCTTCCTCCCCTCTCCCTCTGGGGGAGGGGCCGAGGGTGAGGTCTCTTTTCTATTGCGAGCGGGCTGCAAAAAAAAATCCCCCGCTTTCGGCGGAGGATTTTTTATTTCGAATCAGATACAAATTACATCATGTCGTATACGGCACTGATCTGGAAATTCATGTCAGTGTCGCCACTGCCGGAAATGAAATCAAATCCGCTCAAGAACACTCGTGGATCGGTGTAGGTATCCACGTGCAGATTCCCCCAGTGGAAACCGAAGCCGAGGAAAGTTATGTTGGAGGCAGAGTTTTGCCAATACTCATCCATATATGCTCCCTGGGTGTATTCTTGTTTGTATCTATCCCAGAAAGATTCAGCACCAAGGCGGACATCTAACCAGTCGAATACTCCGGCGTCCAAGCCCAGCTTGAAATAAGGAATTGTCAGGAAGTTCTGTTTGAATTCGTAATTGTTTGCCGCTGTAGCAACATCGGTATAGTCCTCTTTGTAATTGGCAAACATGACGCCGGCATCCAGCACAGCTTCGACATTGTTACTGGGTGTATAGACCTGGCCAATGCCGAGCTCAACCGCGAAGAGAGTATACTTGTATGCTTCATCATCAGTTGTCGCGGAGGTGTTATACAAATAGCTTTCGCCTTGTTTATGGTATTCAAAACCGGCGTGGGGAACATACTGATAGTTGGGACTGCTGCCCCAGAAAATGCGCCCAAGTGCGCCAAAGTCAATCAGACCATCCGGTTCACTGTACGAAGTACTGTCGTCTTTGTCCGTCCAGGTTCCAAAGCCGGCCGTTACAGCAATATCCCAGCTGTTGTCATCGGCAGTCAAAGCCACCTGGCCTTCATAGTATGAGTAAGACTCATCATAGAATACGCCTGAAGTGTCCTGGAATTTCTCGCTGCTATTGTACAAAGATAGTCTGGCGCCGAACTTGTTTGTCCCCATTTTACGGGCATAGAACGCATGAATTCTGCGGTTCTGTGAAGGCACACCTAAACCGCTGGGCAAGCCAAATACATTCGAATAATTCGGCTGATTATCAAAGTAGGTGGCCAGAATCCACGGGTTCTCTTCCTCAAATTGCCAGTGCACACCAAACTGATGGAAATTGTCAAAACCGGTGTAGCCAAACTCACCGATGGCCAAATGCGGGTAGTCATTCAAACGTGACGCCCAATTCCAAATGTTGGCATCGTCGGTCAATACTATATGGTTGTCGCCCATGGTCAGTACGCGGGTTTGACTGGCAAACGCCGCGCCGGCCATGATCAAAGCTAATGCTAATGTTAAAAATATCAATTTCTTCATTGTTTTCCTCTTGAGTTTATCTTCGTTTACAAAAAACTGCTGATTGGCTCCTGCCTGTCAGCATAAGCGATTAACGAGTTCCTTCGAAAACCGCCTAAAAGTTTTCTGTCATAGGCCTTCCTCCTTTACTCCTTGTATTTTCCTATAGTTTATTCTGTCTCCTCGTTTTATCTTTTAATTCCCTCACACGTTTTTCCAAACACCTGCAAAATAGACCCGCCTTTCACGGTCTAAAAACAGGCGCAAAACTAACAGCCCTCAAAATTAAAGACAACTAAAAAAACTCGATTTTTTTAGCTCCTAAGGGGTTCAATATTTGATGGGGAATTCAGAAAACCGGAATCCTTAACAATTTTTCCCTGACTAACTCCTTTCTTTCCCTTTGACCAGTTCCCAAAGCCGGTCCAACTCATCCGGGGGAAGATTATAAAGCTTTTTCCCTTGCCTGTCTAACTCTTTTTTCATTTTTTCAAACCTTTGTTGAAACTTTCTAAGTGCTTGTCGCAGAGCGGCTTCTGGGTCAATTTCCTCTTTTCTGGCATATGACGCAACAGCAAAAAGCAGGTCTCCGACCTCTTCAGAAAGGCGGTCTTTGTCTTTTGACGTGGCCTCTTTCTTGATTTCAATTAGCTCTTCCTCAATTTTTGTCAGTACATCTGTGCTGTTTTTCCAGTCAAAACCAACTCCGCCCGCCTTTTCGCCCATTCTATAAGCCATTAAGAGTGCCGGCATCCCGGCCGGGAGCCCCGAAAGTCCGGACTTTTTCTCTCCACTGCGCTTTTTTAACTTAATCTTTTCCCACTGCTGACGGACTTCTTCCGGCTCTAAGTTCTTCTCTTCCAAGAAGATATGCGGATGCCGCTCAATTAGCTTCTCGGTAATTGCCCGAAGCGAATCTTCTATTTGAAATTGGCCCATTTCTTTAGCAATTTGGGCATGGAATGCTATCTGACAGAGTAAATCGCCCAGTTCTTCTTTAATTTTTTCCGGATTCCCGGATTCGACAGCCTCCACCAACTCATAAGTCTCTTCTATCAGATAGGGAATCAGAGACTTGTGACTCTGTTTGCGATCCCAGGCACACCCCGCTTCAGAACGCAAATAGGCCATGACCAGAACCAGCCTCTCAAAAGCGGGCGTTTGCGGATTCAAAATCTTGTTCTTTATATCTTTAGACATGTCGATATCAAATGGAAATGAATCTGGAAACCCATCTTCCCCCCCTCTCCCTTTGGGGCTTGCCCCGAGCGGAGTCGAGGGAGAGGGGTCCGACATCAGCAGAAACTAATTGCTTTTCCTTCACATTAAATGAAGACAAAACTATACTTTGCTTTCTTTTTAAGTCCCGCCATAAAGCGGGATTTTTTATATTATGCATGAAAAAATGGTAAATAATAAAGTCCCTGATAGCAACCAGAACGGTCAGGAAACCAAAAAGTCAAAAGCTTATTCTCCCGCTGAAATCGAAGACCGGCTATTTGCCAACTGGCTGAAACGAGGATATTTTCACGGTCAGGCAGACTCCAAGAAGAAACCCTATTCTATTGTAATTCCGCCGCCCAACGTTACCGATGTTCTTCATCTGGGGCACGCGCTTAACAATACTATCCAGGATATTCTTATTCGCCGCAAGCGGATGCAGGGCTATGAGGTCTCCTGGATTCCCGGAAGCGATCACGCCGGCATTGCCACGCAGGTAATTGTCGAAAAACAACTGGTAAAAGAAGGCACTACGCGCCGGGAACTGGGACGGGCAAAATTTGTCAAGAGAACTTCGGAATGGGCCAATCGCAATAAGGAAATCATTCTCGGACAGCTTAAAAAGCTGGGGAACAGCTGTGACTGGGAGCGGACGCGTTTCACCCTTGACGAAGGCCTGTCCTGCGCTGTGGCCGACGTGTTCAAGTATCTTTATGACAAAGGCTGGATTTATCGGGGCCATCGTATTGTCAACTGGTGCCCCTCCTGTCAGACGTCGTTGTCGGACGACGAAGTCGAGCACGAAGAAATCGACGGCAAACTTTATTTCATTAAGTACAAACTAAAGGGTTCGGATGAGTACCTGACCGCCGCTACTACCCGTCCGGAGACTATGCTGGGGGACACAGCCCTGGCAGTCTCGCCTAAAGACAGCCGTTATACCAAATACATCGGCAAACTCGTCATTCTGCCAATTTTAGAAAGAGAATTGACAGTTATAGCCGACAGTTATGTCGATCAGGAGTTTGGCACCGGCGTGGTGAAAGTAACTCCGGCGCACGACCCCAATGATTTCGAAATCGGCCGCCGGCACGACCTCGAAGAAATCAATATCATCAACACCGACGGCTCCCTTAATGAGAACGCGGGTAAATTCAAAGGGCTCGACCGCTACGAAGCCCGCGAGCAGCTGTTGGCGGAACTCAACCAAAAAGGATATCTCGAAAAAGTTGAAAATTATAAGTACTCGGTCGGCACCCACGATCGCTGCCATAGCATAGTCGAGCCGACCCTGTCCGAGCAATGGTTTGTCAAAATGAAAGAACTGGCCGAGCCGGCCACCAACGCCGTAAAATCCGGCAAGATTCGGTTTCATCCCGACTACTGGTCCAAAACCTATTTGCATTGGATGGAAAACATCCGCGACTGGTGCATCTCACGGCAATTATGGTGGGGACATCGCATTCCCGTCTGGTATGCCGAAGACGGCAAGATGTTTATTTCTTATGTCCGCCCCGCGGAGGAGCAATGCCCGCCTTATGACCCCAAAACATTGACACAGGATCAAGACGTTTTGGACACCTGGTTTTCATCGTGGCTCTGGCCGTTCTCGACTTTGGGCTGGCCGGAGAAAACCCCGGACTTAAAAAAATTCTATCCGACTAAAGTTCTCTGCACTGCCTCTGAAATCATTTTCCTGTGGGTGGCGCGAATGGTCATGGCCGGCTATGAGTTTATGGGCGAAGCGCCTTTCTTTGATGTCTATATCCACGGCACGGTACGCGATGCCAACGGTGTCAAAATGTCCAAATCGCTCGGCAACGGCATAGACCCGGTCGAGATGATTGAAAAATATGGCGCCGATGCCACCCGCATTTCGCTCGTGCTGGCCACGCCCGACGGGCAGGACCCCTGGATCGGCCGAACGACCTTTGAGTCTGGCCGAAACTTTGTCAATAAACTGCATCAGGTCTCGCGCTTTGTTATGATGCGCAGTGACGGGAAAAAGTTTGATGTGAGCGACGTCGATGACAAGGACCTGGTCATTTTTGATAAATGGATTCTGTCGCGGCTGGAACGCACCGTCAAAGCAGTCGACAAAGCCTGCAATGATTTCCGCCTCTCGGCCGCCTCGAAAACACTCTACAATTTCGTCTGGAACGATTACTGCTCCTGGTATATCGAACTCATCAAACCGAATACGCCGCAGGAACAGATTCGCGAAGGCTCGCTCAAAGTAGCGGTGTTTGTACTCGATAAGATATTGAAGTTGATGCACCCGTTTACGCCTTTCGTCACTGAAAAAACGTATCTGGAATTGCTGGGAGTCGACGAAGAAAGTGACGCGACCATTACGTTCGGCCCCTGGCCAAAGACCGATGGCCGCCATATCGACGACAAACTTGAGAAAAGTCTGGAGCAGATTCAGGCGGTGGTGTCGGCCGTGCGCTCGATGCGCTCGGAGTTGAATGTCCCGCCGGCAAAGACATCCGACTTATTCGTTAAAGTTAAAGAATCCTGGCTCGCCAAACTTTTGGAGCAGCATCTTGAATATTTCCGCTCGCTGGCCAAAGTCAACACGCTTCACACCGGCACCAAAATCAAAAAACCGCCCCTGTCGGCCTCGACCGTCATTTCCGGCGCCGAGATTTTCTTGCCGCTCGAAGGTCTGATTGACGTCGACGTTGAAAAAAAGCGTCTCGAAAAGGAGCTGGGCAATTTGAAAGATTTACTCGAGAAAATTTCCAAAAAATTAGCGAACTCTGATTTTCTCGCCCATGCTCCGGAAGAAGTTATCGACCGTGAAAAACAGAAAAAAGAAGATTACCAGGAACGGATCGAAAAACTCAATAAGAATTTAGAACAAGTGCTGGGCTGGTAACTTTGTGGGCGGCAGACGCCCAAGCTTGTCTTGAGCTTGTCGAAAAGTTTGCCCCAACTGTAAAGAAAAAATAGTCATTCCGAGCCCCGATTCTTATCGGGGCGTGGGAATCTCAATTTGTGGGTGGCTGACGTCTCATTTGCCACTCAATCTGCTTGAGTGGTTAAGATTGTCTTTCCCCGCCGCGGCGGGGAATCCATACTTTGATTCTAACACGCCGCCGGCGCCGGACCGTTCCTGAAAATTCTATTGACTAAGAAATTCAAATCTAAAATATTCACCGTATTCCCAATTGGATAGACATTGGCTTCCTGCGGACAGGGTGACGCCGCCCCGCCTCTAAATATAAAATTAACTAAATAGTTCAGATCGAGAATGTTGGCGTCAACGCCGTCCAAATTTGCATCCCCTCTGATGCCAACACAGCAGCCCGCAAAGCGTATTGGGCCGGCCCAGACGGGGTCATATTCATTTCCGACAAGCGGCAGGAAAATAAATTCAGTTGACGGCATGTAATGACCGGGAAGCTGAATTGAATCGATCTCAACAGCGCTATTGGCCGTCCAGCCGGGAGAATGCAGATAATACGTGGCCAGCTGTCTCCACCCGGATGCGGGAGGATAGCAATTGAAGGTACAGATGCCGCTGCAAATGGCCACCTGACTGTCATTGGTAATACTTATGTCGTCTCCGAGAAAAAAGAACGGCCCAACTTCCATCTCGCCAAATTGGGGTGAGGCTTGGGCGCTGTCCATCTGCATACTTGGATTAGTCCATTTCCAGCCCAACTGCAAAATTTGATTGGTATTGGCGTCCACAAACACCGAGCACTCGACCGACATTGACAGATTTTTTCCGATTAAAGGCGCCACCTTTAAAACCAGTTTGACGCTGTCCGGCGCACCGAAATCCTGGGCCAGGACCGACCCGTAGTCGGCAGCCGGGTAAAAAGTCAGAATTGCCATTCCTGCAATAAGATGGCTGCCAAAAAATTTTAAAGTTCCGGATTTTAGTTTGTCCATCTTAACGCCAACCTGCTCCCGGTCTTGGAGTATTAAGACTACGGATTTGTACATTTCGCTGATGATAAGTTATAGATTTGACCTTAGAGCGTCAAGTGAAAGTTTGCGAAACGGCACTTTGCGCTGTGTCAAAATGAATAGGTAAAAAGACCAGTGGTTTCGACACTCTGTCAAAGGCACAGCGCTTTTGACCTGCCGACAACTACTGGCATTTGATAATTCCCACCATTAATGGTGGAGATCCGGACAGACTACTCTGCCGAGTTGAGATTATACTCTTTGATCTTATATAAGAGCGAGCGGTAGCTGATAGCCAGCATCTTGGCGGCTTTGCGGCGGTTCCAATTCATTTTGTTTAGAACTTCACCGATAAGTTTCTTTTCCTCGACTGCAACAATACGGCCAATTCTGTCTTTCAGTGAATAGCTGTTTTTCAAATCGGAAAAATCCGCCGCAGGTGCACTTGGAGAAAAGTTCGATGAAGTCGAGACCGGCAGGGGTTGATTGCCGGCGGCGGCTATCAAATCATTGACGATTGACTCATCGCCCCGCACCACCACCTGCTTTATCATATTTTCCAACTGACGCACATTGCCCGGCCAGTAGAAAGCCGCCAGCCGCTGGACGGTAGTTGGTGAAAGTTGCATCGGGTCTTTTTTATAAGTGGCGGAATATCTTTCGATAAAGTGATCGACTAAAAGTGTAATGTCTTCCGGCCGTTCGCGCAGCGGCGGCAAAAAGACCGAGATTTCATTCAAGCGATAAAACAAGTCATCACGAAAGCCCTTCTGATGTATGGCCTGCTCCAGATCACGATTGGTGGCGCAAATGATTCGGACATCCACGTGAATATTGTGAATGCCGCCCACCCGTACAAACTCCTGTTGCTCCAATACCTGCAATAATTTCGATTGCAGCTCCAGCGGCATGTCGCCGATTTCATCGAGGAAAATTGTCCCCTTGTCGGCGCTTTCAAACCGGCCCTGCTTAGTCTTGTGCGCGCCGGTGAAAGCGCCTTTTTCATATCCAAATAATTCGGCTTCCAACAAGTCCCTGGGAATTGCGGCGCAATTGACTTTAACAAACGGTCGGCTTTTGCGGCTGGAAAGAGCGTGCAGCATTCTGGCGGCGATTTCTTTGCCGGTTCCGGATTCTCCGCGGATGAGCACAGTCAGCTCGGAGTTGGCCACTTCTTCAATGACCGATTTTACTTTTCGCATGACCTGCGAATCGCCTATAAATTGGCCATATGAGGTGGAGGCCTGAAGTTCGGCTTTGAGATTGTCCACCTGGCTGCGCAGCTGCTTTTTCTCCAATACCCCGTTGATATGGATTTCAACTTCCTGCACATCGAACGGCTTATTGACAAAGTGCGCCGCGCCCATTTTGACCGATTCCACGACATAATTAGTCTCGCCGTGCCCCGATACCATTATCACTTCCGGCCGGTCGCCTATTTTGTTGAGCTTTTCGAGAACTTCCAGGCCGCTCATCCCCGGCATTTTGATATCGAGCAGAACGATTTCAGGCTTTTCGGTGGAGACCATCTGAATTCCCTCGATGCCGTCGCGGGCTGTCAGGAAATCAAACTTGGACGAAAGACCTTCGGAAAGAATCCACGATACTTTGGGGTCGTCGTCGATAACTAATATTTTGGTTCTGGCTTTGGGCATATTGAAACCCCGCCCTGGGCGGGAGTTGTTTCAGTTATCGGCAGATTAGCCGTTGGGTGAAGACGATTTTTATAATCAGTTGCGGAATTTTGGCAAAAAAATGCAGGGCGTTATTTTTCGAGCGGAAAATAGAGAATGAAGGTCGTCCCCTCTCCCTCGATTGATTCAACTTTCAGGGTGCCGCCGTGGGCGGAGATGATTCTTTCGACCACTGAAAGTCCGAGTCCGGTGCCGGTTTCCTTAGTCGTGTAGTAGCGGTCGAAGATATGGGAAATTTCTTCCTTTTTGATACCTACTCCGGAATCGGCAATTCTAACGGCCAGATACTCAATCTTTTTATGTTCGGGCTGTTCGATTAATCCGTGCACGGAGAGCTCCCCTCCTTGGGGCATGGCCTCAACCGCATTCAGAAACAGGTTCAAAACGGCTTCCAGAATCTGGTTTTTATTGACTATAGTTTCCCAATTGGCCTTCTCGAATCTGCACGAAAAACGTACTTTACCCCGTTTCAAATCGGGCGCGATAAGTTCGGCCGCCCGGGCTACGATAGAACGCAAATCGACTTTTTCAGTCTGGTACTTTTTGGGATTGGAAAAATTCACCAACTCGCGCACC
>Ga0247727_10015169_pt1 | contig 12681 bp, 6 predicted proteins | sample WisWelCaveWW1625_FD_202498 | JGI IMG/M metagenome (GOLD analysis project Ga0247727, IMG submission 202498) | Biofilm microbial communities from Wishing Well Cave, Virginia, United States - WW16-25 | ecosystem: Environmental > Aquatic > Deep subsurface > Groundwater > Cave microbial mat | place... | reverse complement strand
ACCAATCCGGCTTCTTTGTCAACTCCGATGCAAAAGATATGATCCGCATCAAAGACCGAATCTTTGTCTCCTCGAACAACGACAAATTAAAGTCCTTCGTCCTTAACCAAACGTTAGCAAATACAGAAAGTCCGGGGTGATGAGCATCAATCCAAAACACAGCCTTTTAATGCGGATTCCGACCAGGTCAAATTGGTATCTTTGTTCCAATTGCGCCTCACCGCCAGTTAATAACCGATGATGAACAGCAGGCTTCTTTACTCTCATTCGGCCCTGTGCGCCCTGCTGATTCTATCTGGAGTTTGTCCTTCCTGTTCAGGCGACGGAAATGATACAGAAACAGATTCTTCGGCGGCGGCGATGTATTTTGAGATTGTACCGGCCGAAAAGTCCGGCATTCACTTCCGAAACGCGATCACCGAAACAGATACATTCAATTATCTCAGCTTTCAGTATATGTACAACGGGGGTGGTGTGGCCGTTGGCGACATCAACAACGACGGGTTAAGCGACATTTATTTTACCGGCAACCAGGTTTCGGACAAACTTTATCTGAACAAGGGTGGACTGAAATTTGAGGACATTACCGAAAAAGCGATCGGTGCACTCGCAGCAGATGGCTGGCGCACTGGCGTCACGATGGCAGACGTAAACGCAGACGGCTTTCTGGACATCTATGTTTCACGTTCTGGCCTCCTGACTTTTCACGAAAAGTTGGAAAATCTCCTCTACCTCAATAACGGAGACAACACGTTTACTGAACGAGGTGAGGAGTTCGGTCTGAATCTCCGCCGCGGCACGAGTCAATCTGCATTTTTTGATATGGACAACGACGGAGATCTGGATCTATATGTGATGAATAAACGATACAATCCAGAACAAGCTGGGACGTTCGAGAATATCACACTGCGCCAGGAGCCATTTCCGAACTCGGATATGCTTCTCGAAAACGTCGATGGAAAATTTGTCGACATCAGCGTTGAGGCAGGAATCCAAAACGACGCCTATGGGTTGGGGCTTGCAATTTCGGATCTCAACCAAGATGGACTGCAGGACATATACGTATCCAACGATTATATCCAGCCCGATTTTATGTACATCAACCAGGGCGACAAAACCTTTAAAGACGAAATCAACTTTAGAACGGGTCACGTTTCTCAGTTCGGAATGGGCAACGATGTAGCCGATTTTAACAACGATGGATTGGTTGATATTATGACATTGGATATGGCCAATGCCGACCACATCGCGTCCAAGAAAAATATGGCGGGTATGAATCCGGTGGACTTCTGGAAATCCGTGAACCAAGGAAATCAGTTCGAGTATATGTTCAATACCCTTCAGTTGAACAATGGCAATGGAACCTTTTCGGAAATTGCACAACTCTCAGGTGTATCGAAAACGGATTGGTCCTGGGCACCACTCTTCGCCGATTTCGACAACGACGGATACAAAGACTTGTTCGTCACGAATGGGTACAAACTGAATGTCAGGGACAACGATTATATCCCATATTTCAACGAACACAAGTACGATTATGCAAACCACGAAGAAATTCTGAGTCACGCAAAAACGACCAAAGAAGTGAACTATTTTTTCAAGAACAACGGTGATTTGACATTTTCCAAAGTAAACAAAGACTGGAAAATGGAAACTGCCGTAAATTCGAATGGGGCCGCCTATGCCGATCTGGACAATGACGGCGATCTGGACTTGGTCCTGAACAATATGGAGGAGACATCGCAAATCCTGGAAAATAAGTTGAACACAGGTGCACATTATCTCAGGATAAAAGGAGACAGGTTTTTCGAGGGAGCTCAGATTACAGTAAAAATTGGCGATGAAATTTTCTTCCAGGAGATGCATTCCACGCGCGGTTATCTGTCCAGCGTTGAACAAATTCTACATTTCGGACTAGGCAAACACACCAAAGCCGACGAGGTCGTGGTGGATTACGCGGGTGGCAAAATGTACAGCCTGAAGGATGTTCGTTTGGATCAAGTTCTTACACTAAAATACGCAGACGCTCAACTTGAAGTGCCCTCGGACGATGAAGCCCTGAAACTTTTCAGTGAAGTGGAACTCCTGAATCATCTGCACAGGGAATTTTTTCGCGATGATTTTGAACGCGAAATCCTGCTGCCGCATAAGATGTCTCAGCTGGGACCCTTTATGTCTAAAGGCGATGTGAACGGCGATCAACTCGAAGACATCTACATTTCCGGATCAAAGTACTTTTCTGGGGCCTTGTACGTGCAAACGGTTGATCAAAAATTCAAACTCGTTAAAGGCCCTTGGGAAAAAGAAACGGAAAGGGAGGAACTCGGTTCTCTCTTTTTTGATGCGGATGGCGACGGCGATCAGGATCTTTATGTCACCAGCGGTTCGAATGAATATACCCCCAATTCAGACAACAAAGAAGTTTATAAGTACGCATTTTTTCTGCAGGACCAACTTTACATCAACGACGGAAAGGGAAATTTCCAGAACGAAACGGAGGCAAGACTACCCGTGATGATCGATTCCGACCAGCGTGTTTGTACCGCAGATTATGACAAGGATGGCGATCAGGATTTATTTGTCGGTGGACGACAATTTCCCGGGCAGTACCCAAGTGCCCCGGCAAGCCATTTGCTCCGCAACGACAAGGGTGTATTTACGGACGTAACCGGCGACTCACCCGATTTAATGCTACCGGGAATGATTACACAATCACTCTTTGACGATTTTGATGGTGACAAGGATCTCGATCTGATTTGTGTCGGCGAATGGATGCCGGTTTCATTCTTCGAAAATGAAAAGGGGAAATTCAAAAATGTAACCTCAAAATATAACCTTTCAAATACAGTGGGTTGGTGGATGTCTGTTGAAAAGGGTGACTTTAATGGGGACAACGTAAACGATTACGTCCTTGGCAATGCCGGTGAAAACAATAAATTTCATCCTACTGAAGACCATCCCCTCGAAATCTATGTATGGGATTTTGACAAAACCGGAACCTATGACATCGTGCTTGGAAAATACCAGGACGGCAAATGTTATCCGGTTCGCGGGCGTCAATGTTCTTCGCAGCAAATGCCTTTCATCAAAGAAAAATTCCCAACCTTCGGAGAGTTTGCCGTGGCCGATTTGGATGACATTTATGGACAGAGCCAACTTGACGAAGCGCTTCATTATTCAGCCTCAACATTCAGCAGTTCGATTCTGCTTTCAGGAAAAGACGGCTTTCACCTGGAACGATTGCCGATCTATGCACAGTTCGGACCGTTGAATGGAATTGTGGTCGCCGATGTGGATGGCGACAAGAACCTGGACATCGTAGCCGCCGGAAATAATTTTGGAGCGGAAGTTGAAACCGTTCGGTACGATGGAGGACGCGGTGTCGTACTATTGGGCGATGGAGCTGGAAACTTCAGACAGCTGTCGCCGGCAGAGTCAGGATTTTTTGTGAATTCCGACGTGAAAGATATCCTGCAAGTGGGCAAGTACATCGTGGTCTCGTCGAACAACGCGATCGTCAGGACCTTCGTGCTTCAGAAGGTGGCTAGCGGTCAAAACATAGCTCAGAGATGATCCTTTGTTTCGATTGTTGAATCATAGGAAAAGAGGCCCATTCATTTATACTTTTGTTTCTTAGTCTCTTAAATCTTTAAGACCTGACAGATTTTCAAACAAATTGTACGTTTTTTAACAAAACTCTGCTATTGTTGTCTTTTTTCAAACTTTTTACCTAATTTTCTGCTTTAGAAACAACCCTCAAATAAATGCCGTCGTCTACCGGTTATAAATTTGAGTTTAATACACAATAAATCAATTATGAAAAAAGTACTGGGAATAATCGCAGGAATTGCTTTCGTAACTGTAGGTTTTGGACAAGCTGGAGTAACTTTTACAGATGCTTCTGCTACATATGATCCATCTCAGACAACCGAATTTCATTTTGCCTACACGTCGGCGTATTCTGCCGCTTCAATTGCTGAAGCTGCTGCACACTACACCGAGTATCTTACTGTTTCAACTACGCCGTCTGCAACAGGAACTAACACTACAGTTAGCCTTGTTTCTGATACCGAAATGAACAGAATGGTAGTAGGAAGGTTTTTGGTTACGTCTGTTGGCGGAACTTGGGATATCAATGTCAGCGGAAGCGATATGAATATCCGTGATTTCGTTGACGAGTACATTGTAGAATAAGCCTTTCGCACCCTTAACCGGATCAAAGCGCACTAGCTGATGGCTACTGCGTTTGTTTCGGTTTTTGGTACCTTATAGAAGCCGTCTTGTGAAAACGAGGCGGCTTTACTTTTTTACCGACTCGAGCATTAGGCCTATTAGCAAGATGACGCGAGCATATGATTCGTGCACGGGGATAGCTGCCACCAGCAGTAATCTCGATACTTTTTATCTTTATTACTAATGTTCATCACACGCCACCGACATAGCCGTGTTTCTAAGCCAATCGGTTTGGCCGAGCGTGTTGTTCATAAAGTCACACGTCATTTTATCAGAGCGGTGCTAAAAGATGTAAAGGACCTGAACGGTTATTGCTTTGCAACATCGCTACCGCTTTCGATTCTGCTCAATAATCTCCGCATTCGCAATTCAGTCGTTTCAGGAACAGTCTATGGCATTTCTCATTCCTGGATCGACCTCCACAACAATACGATCATCGACCCGACGATAACACAATTCATTCCGCGCTTCAATGGCAATGCCTACGTCGGTAAAAAACCACGATGTTATAAAAAAATCGAAAAAAGGTTTTCGCCAAGTTGGAAAGATTATTTGGCTATACTCCAGTGGGAACTCGAATCGAAACAGCATTCAGAGAAGGCGATCGAGAAGTTGAAAATGAATGATCGGGCAATGAAATATTTAAAGACTTCGAAGCGGTACAAGGAATCCGGCATTTCGCAATCTTATTTCACAGATTTAGACCCGCTGATCGCCCATTATTCGTACCTCCTGACACCTGGGGAGCAAATGAAAATTGATCTGATGGAAAGTATTGAATAATGTCGCAGGCGCAAGCGCCGGCTGAAATTAATTTTTGCTTGTTTCTCTTTTTACAAAACTCCATTTTTCACTCGGTTTTTGCAAAGCGAATCTTATCTTAAAGGTTATCAGAACAAGTTGGGCAATATTGCAAAGCGGGAAGAGCCACACATATAACCACAAAGCCGCTCCAGATCCATTGTCTGACCACATCCTGCTGTCCGATTGTCCAAGCATAACCATCAAAAGTGGAGCAATAAAAACAGCACAATTGATCAACAGATATTTATTGAATCTCCTTTTCCTAATTCTATTTGAATCCCGAACAAAGCAGAAGAAGAGTGTGGTAATGGGAATAAAACAAAAGAGAATAAAAACAAGTTCTTCTTGATTCATAATTTTCTGTCTTTCAGCATCTATTTTTTGTGGTTAACGTCAAAATCGTCCAGCAGATTAGACTTACGCGTTCAGGGGCTCTGCTTGGAGATACCCCCCCGGTTGGCGCGAGCGGGACCTCGTGCCCTTGTAATCTCTATTTCCCCATCTGCTCCAACGCCTTCCCAACCTCACTCTCCGGTTTCATACAGGTCTTATCCACACAAACGTAAATCAAGGTCTCGTCGCCAAACTTGCCTTCGAGCAACGGCAATTTTCCTGCCGTTCCACCCATCACCATTTTAACCGGGAGATAATTGGCCATCAACTCCGCTCTTTTCCTTTCCCAATCCGTTCCGGTAATCGCCACTTCGTAAAAAGGTCCGATGTGCATCATCGCCAGCTGTGCCCAGTTGGAATAGGACGAACCCGCCTGAACCATAGCGATGCTTACGTTCGCGAGCATCTGAGAAGATTTAGAAATGTAGTCTTCGTTGCCCGTGAGATGACCGAGGCGGAACAACGCCGTTGCCATCGCTGAATTGGCCGAGGGAATCACGTCGTCGACCAGTTGCATTTTTCGGGAAATGAGATCGCTGTTCTTTTTCGAGGTATAAAAAAACATTCCAGATGTCTGGTCGTAAAAATTCGCAACCGAATAGGCGGCAAGTTTATTTGCGCGGTCGATCCACAACTCGTCAAAGGTTACCTCATACAATTTCACGAAGGCTAAAATGGTAAAGGCGTAGTCGTCCGAAAAACCGTCAATTTGCCGACCGCCTCCCGTGTGCCGAAGTGAGCCATCCGAGCCCATTTGTTCAGTTGCCAGCCATTCTCCCGCCTTCAGCGCCATACCGCTGTAATCGCTGCTGCCAATGGCATCGAACGCATCCACAAGTCCGATCACGGTCATCGCATTCCAGGAGGTGATGGCTTTATTGTCCAACCCGGGCTTCACCCTTTTGTTCCGGGCGTCTACCAAAATCTGCCGCAGTTTTATCCAGCACGCGATAAAATCATTCTGCCGGATGTGATAACACCTCGCAAATTCTTCGTCGCTGAACTGGAATTGAAGAATGTGTCGCTGCTCCCATAGCGTACTTTCTCCAAGTGAAAAATAAATCCGCACCCGGTCGTAATCCGCACCCAGAAGATCTTTCAACTCGGATTCACCCCACGTATAATATTTCCCCTCCTCGCCTTCCGAATCCGCATCCATCGCGGAATAAAAACTGCCGTTGGTGTCCAGCATTTCATCCCGAAGCCAATCGACCGTGTTGACTACAACGTGTCCGTAGAGCGCACTACCTGTTCGTTTGTGCGCGTTCGCATAAACCGACAACAACTGGGCATTGTCGTACAACATCTTCTCAAAGTGCGGAACTTTCCATTTCTCGTCCGTTGAATAGCGCGAAAAACCGCCCCCGACATGATCGTAAATTCCGCCCATCGCCATTTTCTCTAACGACCGATCCACGTGATTCATCACCGCCGTGTCTTTGTAAACCTCGGCATACCCCATCAGAAACTCATAGTTGTTTGGCATTGGGAATTTTGGTGCTCCCTTTTCGCCGCCATTCAGTGCATCGAAGGAATTTTTCCAGGTGGAAACAAGCCCTTCCAGTGTTGATTTTTCAAACTTCCCAATGGTCCCTGGCGACTCGACAACTTCCGTTGCGGCTATGCCATCCGATATCTGTTGTGCATAGGCCTGGAGTTGTTCCGGATTGTTTTTCCAGTTGGTCAACAGATTTGACATTGCGGTGATCCAGTCGTCCGACGCAAAATACGTTCCACCGAACACAGGCTTGCCATCGGGAAGTGTAAAACAATTGAGTGGCCAACCACCGGAACCCGTCATCAACTGAACGGCTGTCATATAAATCTGGTCCACGTCCGGCCGCTCTTCTCTGTCCACCTTGATACAAATAAAATTCTGGTTCATAAAGGCGGCCACATTTTCATTCTCGAAGGACTCCTTCTCCATCACGTGGCACCAATGACACGATGAATAGCCAATGCTCACCAGAACAAGTTTTTTCTCCTTTTTTGCCTGGCTAAAAGCACTCGCGCTCCAAGGTTTCCAGTTAACAGGATTGTGCGCGTGCTGTAGCAGGTACGGACTGCTTTCGTGGATCAATTCATTCGGTTTGCGCAATGAATCCTCCAGCGCAAATCCATTTTGCACAAGTACAAAAAGACAAATTGAAAAAAAATATTTGGTCATTTTCAATAAGGACAGACGGCTGAGGGATAAAGATACATCTTTCGATAATTCAATGTATTAGATTGAATAAGAAATATTTAACATTGGAAGCCGACGGCTAACAACGACAAAAATGCCCTCGTATTTCGTGCAAAAACGTATCTTAGGCGGCTCATTTGTACATCAAACTATGAAGATCGGAATCCGGCTGCAAATCGCTTTTTTCCTCGTCGCCTTTATTTCCATCTCCGTCGTGGGAATGCTGGCGTATTGGGAAGCCCGGGATAGCTTGCGCGCCGAGTCCTTCGACAAACTCACAGCCGTCCGTGAAATGAAGGCGGGCCAAATTGAAGATTATTTTCATCAGCTCGAGGACCAGATCCTCACCCATTCCGAAGATCCGACGATCATTCAGGCAATGATTGATTTCAAAGCCGGATTCAACGCGCTGGAATCTGAGTTGGATATTGACAAAGAACTGGATACACGGGAGGATAAACTTAAGGCCTACTTCCGCGACGAATACCTTGCCCGGCTCAATGAAAATCTTTCGGAAACGGCTTCCATCAAGGAGGAAATCAGTTCCGATCGGCGGGTACGGCTTCTTCAATCACTCTACATCGCTGAAAATCCAAATGCAGTAGGTGATAAACATTTGGCCGACGGCGCGGATCTTGAATGCAGTTACGACACGGCACACCGGAAATATCATCCCTTCTTGCGGAATTACCTGCAGCGTTTTGGTTTTTACGACATTTTCCTGGTCGATAATTTTACCGGCCAAATCGTCTATTCGGTGTTTAAAGAAGTAGATTACGCCACCTCACTCACCGATGGCCCATTCAAAAATACCAACCTTGCCAGCGTTTTTAAAGAGACACGGGACGCCGACAATCCAAATTTCACCAGCATTGTAGATTTTGAGGCCTATCACCCCTCATACAACAAACCCGCATCGTTCATCGCTACACCAATCTTCGACGGTTGCGATGAAATCGGCGTGTTGATTTTCCAAATGCCCATCGACAAGATAAACGGAATTATGACCAGTCACGAAAAATGGTCGACCGTCGGACTCGGTGCTACTGGCGAGACATACATCGTTGGCAAAGATTTCACGTTGCGGAACCAGTCGCGGTTTTTAATTGAGGACAGTCTGGCCTATTTCCAATTGCTCGAAGACATTGATGTCCCGCAAGAAACCATCGACAAGATCAAAAATTTCAATAGCACAATTGGCTTGCAGGAAGTTCGTACCGAAGGCACCAAGGCCGCACTCGGCGGTCGCGAAGACGAGCAGATTTTTTCAGACTACCGGAATGTCCCCGTCCTATCCTCCTATCGACCACTAAACATTCAAGGCCTCGATTGGGTTATTATGAGCGAGATGGACGAATCAGAAGCTTTCGCTCCGGTTTACGCACTTCGAAAGAACATCATACTCTTCTTATCGATTATGATGGCGCTGATCATCATCTCGTCCTTTTTCATTTCCAGAGCAATCACCAGTCCAGTCAAAAATCTCACCGTTCACGCGATGCAACTGGCCAAAGGAAATCTCGACGTCGAGATCGATGTCTACCGAAAAGATGAAATTGGAATTCTCTCGGTAAGTTTCCGCAAAATGCAGGCCTCGGTCAAACACCTGATCAGCGAGCTGAAGGACCTCAATGCGGGTCTTGAGAACAAGGTCATCGAACGCACCAAAGAGCTTCAGGAGCAGAAGGAGCTCGTTGAAGTGCAGAAGGAAATGGTGGAAGAAAAAAACAAGGAAATTGTCGATTCGATCAATTATGCCAAACGTCTACAGAGCGCCATCATTCCGAACAGTCAGGCCCTGCACGAAAAACTCGGTGAGTGTTTTGTGATGTTCCGGCCCAAAGACATTGTTTCGGGTGACTTTTATTGGATGACTTACGACGATAAGCAGGTATCCATTGCAGCTGCTGATTGCACAGGACACGGCGTTCCCGGAGCAATGGTGAGCGTTGTAGGTGCCAACAGCCTCAACCGATGCGTGAAGGAATTCGGACTTACAAAACCGTCCGAGGTTTTAGACCAATTAAGGGATCTCATAATGGAAACGTTTTCAGCTGGTGGGTCGGGTGAAATCAAGGATGGAATGGACATCTCCTACTACTCTTACGACAAAAAAACAGGTACAGTGCAATGGGCGGGAGCCAACAATCCACTTTGGATCATCCGCAACGGTTCCGCCGAAGTGGAGGAAATAAAAGCCAATAAGCAACCCATTGGAAAGTTCATCCACCACAAACCCTTTACCAACCACGAAGTGAAAGTGAACAAAGGCGATTGCCTGTATGTTTTCACAGATGGTTTTGCAGACCAATTTGGTGGGGCCAGAGGGAAAAAATTCAAAGACAAGCCTTTCAAGGATTTCCTATTGAGTGTCTCGAAAGAAGTGATGGAAGTGCAGGGAATCCGAATTGAACAAAAGTTTTTGGATTGGAAAGGCGACTTTGAACAGGTTGATGACATTTGCCTGATCGGAATGAGGATCTGATTTCGTCAGATAGTTAAACATACATCCGTTTTATTCGTGTGAGAACGAAATTATTTATTCTGCTGGTTTGGCTAGGCATTAGCGCATCGGGACAAAAGTCTCCAGCCGATTCCCTGTTGGATAAAATTGCCGTAGAGAAGAACGATTCCATTCGACAGAATCATCGACTGAACTATGTTTTGAAAATGAATTTCCGGCTCGAGGAATCAGAGCGAGTTATGTTTGAAGGTCTCGACGAAGCGCGTGAAAAACACGATTTTTTTAATCTCAGCAGACTTAATCATACACTTGCTGTAGTCTATTCCTTTTCAGGCAAAAATGAAAAAGGAATTGAATATTTCAATCACGCTCTTTATTATGCCACATATCTGAAAGACACAAACGGAATTGCTGGTGCGTACCTCGGTCTCTGCAATCTCACGAGGGTTCAAGGTGAGTACCTGAAGGCAATCGAGCACGGACTGAAGGCAGAAGAGGCCGCTCTACTTTGCAACTCTCCTATTCTCGATAAAGTGTACAATTCCCTTGGTTTGATTTTTAAAGCAAAGGGAGATTTCGATCAGGCGTTGTATTATTTCACAGCAGGGTTAGAAGTTCAGGACGACACGACAGATAAATTTTTGATCGCTGGTTTGCTGAGTAATATTGGAGCGCTTTACCAGGAACTTCGCGCTAACAATGATTCAGCCCTTCATTATCATTGGCAAGCTCTGGAAATTCGAAAAACGATGAACAGCCCCGCATCTCTGGGAATCTCCTATGGAAACATCGGACTTGTTCATCAAAATCTGGGTGCGATTGATTCGGCCCTCTATTACACCGACCTTGCACTGAGCTATTTTATTACTGCCGGATACATCGAAGGAATTGCGGCGTGTTATGCTTCACTAGGGGATCTTTACACGAAAACGGGAAAAACCGATCTAGCGATCTCAAATTACAAACTGGGCGAGCCTTATGCCGATGACGGTGGATATATCAAAGAGCAGGTAACAATTTATAAAGGCCTATGGAAATCCTATGAAAAAACAAACAACCTGAAATCGGCATTCTCATATCTGAAAAAATGGGTCGTTCTAAACGACAGCCTGAACAATATCGATCAGACAACGGAAGTCGTGCGGATGGAAGTTGAAGCACGGTTTGAGCGTGAGCAGTTAGCTGACAGTGTCAGGGCGGCCGACCTCGAAAAAATCAGACTTATCGAAGATCAAAAACAAACAGAAATAAATAAAGCGCAGCTCGCTCGACAGCAGACCTACACCTATGCAGGGATCGGAGGTTTTGTCCTTATTCTCATCATCGCATTTATTCTCAAAAGAAACAACTCGAAACAAAAAAAATTAAACTTTGTGATTGCCGAACAAAAACTTGAAGTAGAGGAAAAGCAAAAGGAAATTCTTGATTCGATCACGTACGCCAAGCGAATTCAAGGCGCTATTTTGCCCTCTGCTGATTTGATTTCAAAGGAATTAACGGACTCATTTATCCTGTTTCAGCCCAAAGATATTGTGGCAGGTGACTTTTATTGGCTGGCATCGTTGGAAGATAGTGTGTTGCTCGCGGTTGCCGACTGCACGGGTCACGGCGTCCCCGGAGCGATGGTCAGTGTGGTTTGTCACAATGCAATGAACCGGGCAGTCCGCGAATTCAAACTGTCCGCTCCCGGAAAAATTCTCGATAAAACAAGATCTCTGGTCATCGAACAATTCGAAAAAAGTTCAGAGGATGTAAAAGATGGAATGGACCTGGCGCTTTGCAACCTCAACCTAAAATCAAAAACGCTGCAGTACGCCGGTGCAAACAATCCACTTTGGATTATTCGGGACGGGGAGTTGTTGGAATATAAAGCAAATAAACAACCCGTCGGAAAACACCATCCGATGGTGCCTTTTGAAAACCACTCGATCGACCTGATGTCCGGCGATGCGGTATACCTATTCTCAGACGGTCTGGTCGACCAGTTTGGTGGTGAGAAAGGAAAAAAGTTCAAAGCGGCCAATCTAAAAAGTTTGTTGCTTTCGTTTCAGAAATTGCCAATGGCAACGCAGCAAAAAGAGATCGAAACAGTCTTTCATTCCTGGCGTGGTAATTTGGAACAGGTGGATGATATCTGCATCCTCGGTTTCCGTATTGGTTGACCGCGTTGTATGCGTAGGTTAAGATCCCGGCGCCAGGCTACTCATCCGAATACTTGGCAAGACTGCTGCGCTTCGCGATCTGGATGTTAAATGAAAACCGGGTCATCCAAGAGAATTTCTTCAGCGAGGAGTGGTCAAATCCAACATTGCTGTCTTTTCCAGCCATAATATAGTTGTGATACCAGCCCAGAGTTGGCCCTGAACTGAAGTCAAACGAATTCCAGGCGCGAAAGAGTTTTGAAAAAACGATGCCTAGTTTGAAACCCATTCGGAATACATCCGAGGTGCTGGCGCCGAAATACTGCAACGAATCGCCCTTTGTAAATCCAGATCCAACATAATCGCCCTTTGTCCAGATCAACTGGCCACATACGGCAGCATAGGGTCGGAAGTACGTATAGTCCGCATAAACCGAAGGAAAATAAAATCTGTAATCCGTA
>Ga0247727_10015168_pt1 | contig 12682 bp, 10 predicted proteins | sample WisWelCaveWW1625_FD_202498 | JGI IMG/M metagenome (GOLD analysis project Ga0247727, IMG submission 202498) | Biofilm microbial communities from Wishing Well Cave, Virginia, United States - WW16-25 | ecosystem: Environmental > Aquatic > Deep subsurface > Groundwater > Cave microbial mat | place... | reverse complement strand
AGCGCCGCGACGACCGGGTAGCGCCACCGCCCGAGCGAGACCTGGTGCCTCCCCGCAGACTGACCGCCCACCACCGTGAACCGGCGCCGCCCCAGCAGTCCTCGCTGGAGGCGCAGGAGCACACCCCCGATCAGGACGAGCCAGATGGAGAGTGCGGCGGCGATTTGCAGGTTGTCACGCAGATCGAAATTGAGGATGGTGCTGTAGATGCGGGTCGGCAGCACGAAGAAGCGTGCCGGGAAGCCGAGGATAGCCGGGATGCCGAAGTTCGCCAGAGAGGACATCATCAGGAGCAGGGCGCCGGCGAGAATCCCCGGCAGGATGAGCGGGAGCGTCACATCCCATAACACCCGGGCCGGGCCTGCGCGGGCCATCCGCGCGGCGTCCTCCAGGGCAGGATCCATCTGCTCGAGGACGCCGAGCGCGGCCAGGTACACGATGGGGTACCCGTACAGCATGAGCACCAGGATGATCCCGGTCCGACCGTAGATGACAAACAGTGGATCCGGGGATCCGGTCAGCGCCATCCACGCCTGGTTGACGTAGCCGACGGGGCTCAGGAGGTAAACCCAGGCGATGGCGCCGATGAAGGGCGGAATCATGTACGGCAGCAGGAGGACCGTGCGCCACACCCGCCGGCCCGGCAGGTCGGTGCGGCTGATGAGCCAGGCGAGCGCCACGCCCAGCGCCGTGCCGCCGACGGTCGCGCCTGTCGATACGACCAGGCTATTGGCCAGCACCCGATATGTAGCGCTGTCCTGGGCGATCCGGAGGTAGTGTCCCGGCGAGAAGCGGCCTTCGACCAGGAACGAATGGAGTACCAGGATGGCCGAGGGGTAGACGACCAGGACGAGCAGGGTGCCGCCGGCCACAGCGCCGGCAAGGAGCAGACCGACACGCAGAGAGCCTTGCCCCCCGTTCGAGCGCGCTCGAGGGATGGCAACCGTGCCCATCGGTCAGCGGGTCACTGGATCCCGAAGATGTCCGTGAAGGTCTTCTTGATCTCCTCTCGGTTCTGCTCGATGAACCCCAGGTTGGTCTGGATGATCTTCAGCTCAGAGACATCCGGTGTGCCAGGCGGCACCGGGACATCAGGCACCACCGGGATGTACGATCGCTGCACGAAGAGACGTTGCGCCTCGGGCGTGTACAGGTAGTTGAGCCAGGCGCGCGCAGCCTCCAGATTGCCCGTGCCTTTGACGATGGCGACCGGCGTCGGGACGAGGACCGCGCCTTCCGAGGGCCAGATGTGGTCGACAGGCGAGCCCTGAGCCTTCAGGTTCCGGACGAAGAAATCCACGACCTGAGCGATGCTGATCTCGCCGGAGGCCAGCTTCTGGATGACGTCACCGTTGCTGCGCAGGACGACGGCGTCGTTCTCCTTCAGCTTGCGGTAGAAACCCCAACCGAACTCTCGCATGCTCGCGAACGTGCCCACTTGGGAAAACGCCGCGCCCGACACGAAGGGACTCGGCATCCCCGCACGACCCCGGTACCGCGGCAGCGTCAGGTCCCACCAGCTCGTCGGACGGAAACGGACATGGTTGGTGTTAAACGCGACCACGTTGAAGATCAGGCGTACCTCGTGAAACTGATTACCCTGATAGTGGAACTGCGCTGGGACGCGCCGGCCCGTCGTCGGGTTGTATGGCATCAGCATGTCTTTGCGCCCCAGGTCTTGGAAGAAGGCGATGTCGGCTAACCAGATCACGTCAGCCTGAATCTTCCCTGCCTGCATTTCCGCCTGAATCTTGGCCACCACCGGCCCCGAGCCCGCGCGGAAGATCTTCACCGTCACCCCGGGAGTGCGCCGCATGAAGTCCTGGGCCAGGAGGTTAACGTCATCGTCCGATTCGGACGTATACAGGGTCATGGTCCCACTGGGAGCCGGGCCGGCGCCCGAGGGTACCGAGGCGACCATCACCGTCAGGGCGAGGATACCGAGCAAGACCGTGGTCCTCATCGATGCTTCCCCCCTCCAACTCATACGTGGTCTGACCGGAGGCCTTCCTCCGGTTCCTCCAGCATGGGTGCAAACGATTCGCCGCTCTCAGGCGGGTCGGCGCCCAGCAACTCCGCAACCGTCGCGGCAAGATCTGCCAGCGAGTGGCGAGTAGGAATCGGACGGCTCGTCCGCGCCGGCACGTAGGCGAGCACCGGGACGGCCTCCCGGGTGTGTTTGTCGTGTCCTATCGACGGATCGTTTCCATGATCCGAGGTAATCAGTAAGACGTCCCCCGGCGCCAGCACCCCCCATAACTCGCCGATCGCCTGGTCGCACAGTTCCAGAACGTCGGCAAACCGCCGCGGGTTCTCGTCGTGTCCAGCGAGGTCCGTGTCCTGCACGTTGACCGCGATGAAGCCCTCGGTCTGCGACCGCACGGTGGCAAGCGTCTCACGAAGAATCGGGCGCGTGTCGACCAGCGGGACCATCCGGGCTCCATCCGCGCGCACGATGTCGGCGATCTTCCCAACCATGCTGATCGGGACGCCGCGCGCGGCGAGTTTCGCCGGGAGCTGCTGGGACACGTCAACGTCCAGGGTCAGGTGGCGTACGACGTAGTCTTTGGTGTAGAGTCCGAGCGCCACGTTGTTGATCCCCGTCTGACCGCTCGGCCTCCGCTCCACACAGCGCAGCATGTCCTGCACCGTGAACCCGTGCCCCCCCATGGCCACAACCCGCCGCACGCGCGCCACCTGGCGGACGATGCCGGCGACGGATTCGACGCGCTTAAGGTCCAACTCGTCGAGACTGCCGACGCAATGATACGTCTGCAGGGGATCGCTCTCTAGATTATCGCCCACGACAACGCGCTTGTCGACCAACAGCGCAGGACGGTCCGGAAAGGGCACCTGCACGTCGTGCCCCGACGCCTGGAGCGCCTGTATCACCTTGATGCGCACCGCCTCGAACAACTCTTCCGGGGCCTGGCGGGGCCGTGCACCCATCAGTTCCTGATGCCCGAGGAACGAATCCGCGCCCAGATATCGCAACAGCGCCGTGCCCCAATTGGCCAGCGGATGCGCCACCGGCGTCACCCCTGGGACCGCATGGATATTCCCCAACCCTAGCGACTCGAGGTGTGGGAGTCGCAACCCGCCGACGGCCTCGGCGACGTGCCGCAGTGTGTCCGACCCGACGTCGGCGGGCCGCACCTTCGGCACGTCCTCCATCGCGCCGATGCCGACGCCGTCGAGGATGAGGAGGATGACGCGCCTCATGCGTCTCTACCCACGCGGGACGGCCTCGCCAGCCCCGCAGATCGCGTGCACGCTGGCATGGTCGATGACCACGCCGACGCGATCCCCCTCGGCGAGAGGCGCGCGCTCGGGATGGGCCAGCCGGCGGACGATCAGCTCGACGCCTTCAAGCTCGACGACGTATTCTTCAAGGGCGCCCAGATACTCGGCCTGAAGCACACGCCCGGCGCCTGGCGTCTGCATGTCCACACGCTCCGGGCGGATAACGAAGACTGCCTGCCCCCCATCGTTGAGGGGCCCGCTCCACGAGCGCAGGGCAAACGTCTGCCCCAGCAGCATCCCCACAGGCCTGGAGTCTGCGTGCCGGATCACACCGGGAATGACGTTCACTTTGCCGACGAATGTGGCCACGAACACCGTCCGCGGCCTGTTGTATAGCTCATTCGGCGTGTCCACCTGCTCGATCCGTCCCGCGTTCATCACCGCCACACGATCCGAGAGGCTCATCGCCTCTGCCTGGTCGTGCGTGACATAGATCGCCGTGATGCCAAATGCCCGCTGGATGCGTCGGATCTCGGCCCGCACCTGCGCCCGGAGTCCGGCATCGAGGTTGCTGAGCGGCTCGTCGAAGAGCAACACGCTGGGTTGCATCACCAGGGCGCGCGAGAGCGCGACGCGCTGCTGCTGTCCCCCGGACAGCTGGCTGGGCAACCGGCCGGCCAGGGTATGCAGACCCAGCCGGTCGAGGATCTCGTCCACCTGGCTGCGGACCACCGCAGGCAATGTGCGGCGCAGCCGCAACGGATAAGCCACGTTGTCGAACACGTTGAGATGCGGAAACAGCGCGTAGTTCTGGAAGACAAAGCCCACGTTCCGGTCGGCCGCCGCCTGATGGGTGACATCAACGCCGCCGATATGGATGGCTCCCGCGCTCGGCCGCTCCAGGCCGGCCACCAGGCGCAGGACCGTGGTCTTCCCGCTCCCCGATGGCCCCAGGAGCGTCAACAGCTCTCCCCCGCGGACGTCAAGGGTGAACTCGGCCACGACCTGCAGCGGCCCCGTCGCGGTGTCGAAGACCTTCGTGAGCCGCGTCAGCGAGACGGCCTTGCTCTCGCTCACACGAAGCCTCCTCTGTATCGGACCAGGGACGCCGTCGGACCCACGACGCAGAGGACCGCGGCGATGAGCAGCACGCTCAGCGCGGCCGCGTCCCCCAGCCTGCCCGAGTCGGCAGCGGCGATGATGGCCGGCGTCATGAGGTTCCAACGAGGTGAGACCAGGAAGATGATGGCGCTGAACGTCACGACGTTGCGGGTGAAGTTAAAGATCAATGACGAGATGATCGCCGGCCGCAGCAGTGGCAGCAGCAGCCCCCTGAATGTCTGCCAGTCCGTCGCCCCCATCACCGCCGAGGCCTCGGTCAGGGAGCGATCCAGTTGCCGCAGCGCCACCACTGCGAACCGCGTCCCGTACGAGAGCGTCCTGGCGACGAGGCCGATCACGATGAGCGCCGCGGTGCCCGTCAGGATGACCGGGTCGCGTCCGAAGGCCACGGCAAGCGCCAGGCCGACCACGGTCCCGGGAATGGCGAGGGGCAGCGTGCTCAGGGCCTCCAGCAACCAGCCGCCAGTGATGCGGAGGTGCCCGACCAGGTACCCGGTCACGGTGCTGAGGACCGCGCTGAGCAGCGCGGCGATCCCGGCGAGTATCAGCGTGGCCCGGAGGATCATGAGGCCATCCTTAAAGACGGACTGATAATGGTTCCAGGTCACGCTGAAATCGACACCCCAGAGACGTGTGACGGACGCCAGTCCGATACTGAGATACAGCACCACGATAAAACCGGCGATCGACCAGACGAGCACGGTTCCGGCAAGGTGCCACCCGGGCGATCCGAGAGTGACTGGCCGTTGCACCGCCCTTCCTCCGACCGATGCCAGGGCACGCCGGTCGAGGTAGCCCCGTTGAATCACGAAGAGCCCAATCGCGGGGACGACGAGCAGGATCGCCAGCGCGGCACCTTCCGGGATATCAAACCGTCCGATGATCGCCAGATAAATCTCTGATGAAAGCACGCTGTACCGGCCGCTCAACAGTAGCGGCGCGCCCAGATCACCCAGTGAGTCCAGGAAGACGAGCAGGAACGCGCTGCCGATTCCCGGCAGGAGCAAAGGCAGGATGACGTCGCGCAGCACATGGGTCGGACGGGCGCCCATCGTTACGGCGGCCTCTTCGACGCTCGCATCCAATCGGAGCAGCAGTCCCCGTAAGAGCAGATAGGCAAAGGGGAAGAAGGCGACCGTCTGCGCCAGCGCTAGCCCGGGCAACCCATAGATCGCGCCGGTCTGCTGATCCAGGAGACCGTATGTTACCAGCCCCCGCCGTCCAAATAGCAAGATGAACGACATCGCAAAGAAAAATGGCGGGGTAATCGTCGGCAGCAGGAAGATGTTTTCTAAGATTCGCATGCCCTTGATCTGAAAACGTGAGGTGGCGTATGCCGCGGCAAACGCGACAATCGTCGTGATCGCGCCGACGACCGACGCCAGCACGACGGTGTTCCTCAACACGCCGTGGTAGTACCGCGACCGGAGGAGTGCGCCGAACACCCCCGTCGCCACCTCGAGCCCGCGGGAAAACGGCGCGCCCAACAACGTCAAGACCGGGTAGAGCACGCCGAAGCCCAGGAGGACGAGGAGCAACGCGTACAACACCGCCTGCCACGGCCGAATGCGCGAGAGGGTAGCGGCAGACGAAGGCATACTCAGCGCGTGGACAAGACATCGTCCTGATACCGCTTGACGAGACGATCGCGCTTCTTCGCCAACCCCCAGAAGTCCAGCGGGATGAGCTTCACCGATTGATAGGGTGCGATGACCGGAGAGATCTTGGCCTTCGGATGCGTCGGGAGGTCGAAGTACGCGTTTGCCGCGAGAAGCTCCTGCGCCTCGGGCGTCAGCGCCCAGTCGATGAACTTGCGCGCGGCCGATGGCTGCGGTGCCCCGTTCACCAGGACGACGCAGAAGAGGTCGTAGCCGGTGCCCTCTGCGGGTATGACCATTTCGAGCGGGAATCCTCGCTCCCGAAAGCCCAGGATGTCATGCGCGAAGCCCAGCCCGAGCGCGGCTTCTCCACTTCCCGCCATCTGGGTGGGTCCGATACCCGAGCGGGTGTACTGCGACACGTTGGGATTGAATTGCTTGAAGTACTCGAACGCTTTTTCCTCGCCCAGGGAGGCGATCATCGCATATAGCCAGGTGAGCGCCGTCCCCGAGGTACTGGGGTTCGGCCAGGCAATCTGCCCTCGAAACAGCGGGCGCACCAGGTCCTGCCACGTCTTCGGCGTAGCCCATCGGTTCTCGGCGAAGAGTTTCTTGTTGGCCGCCAGCCCGATGAAGTCGATATCCGTTGCCGTCCAGAACCCGTCGTGATCGCGATAGCGCTGGGGGATCTGCGCGCGATTCGGCGCGCGGTACGCCTCGAGCAGCCCTTCGGTCTTAAGGAGCTGGATCGTCGAAAGACCGATGCCGTAGACCACGCTGGCCTGAGGCCGCGCCCGCTCTGCCCGCAGGCGGTTGAGCACCTCGCCCGCAGACAGCCGCACGAAGCTCGTCTTCACCCCGCTGGCCTGTTCAAAGGCCGCGGCGATCGCCTTGCTGACCGGTTCGGGGTTCCCCATATAGAGCGTGAGCGTCTCCCCCTGCGCGTGAGCCTGCGGCATCTGAATCAGCGGCGTCAGGCCCACGACACCGGAGGTCATGATCAGCACGAGGCAGATGGTCACCAGTCGTTTCATCAAGCGTTCCTCCCTTCCAATCGAATAACCCGTATGTCGCTATGAGACCGCGGCCGATTCCCGCCACAATTCCTCGAACTGCGCCTTGTTCCATCGGGCCAGGTCCCTGCCGGCCCCGATTGAAAATCCCTCCAGGGCGATCGCGCCGCGGAACCCGCGTAAGGCGGTCAGGACGCGGCCCAGATCCCGGCCCCCTTGTCCCAGCGGCAAGTGGAGCCGGATCCCGTCCGCGTCGCTCAGGTGCACGTGCACCATGTGTTGCAGGTGCGCGATGAATGCGGGCTCATCCTCTCCCCAGGGGATGTGGGCCACGTCCAATACGGTCCCCACGTTTGGACGGGCCACCTCACGCATGAGCCGGTTACTGTCCTCGGGGGTAATGACGTACTCCCCCTGTCGCGGTTCCATGTGCTCCACACCGACCTTCAACCCGTGCCCGACCGCATGATCGGCGATCTCCCTGATCGCGGCGACCTGGTGAGGCCAGTAGACTTCGGCGTCTTCGTGGGGGTCGGTCGTGTGCCCCGGATGCATCACCACCATGCGCGCGTGCAGGCGCGCGGCCAGTTCGACAGATTGGTGCAACGCCGCGAGCGAAGCGGCCCGGATGGCATCGAGCTGTGAGGCGAGGTTCAGGTCCCAGCTCATGGCGTGCAGCGTCAACGCCAGGCCCAGCTCACGCGCCCGCTCACCCAACCAGACTGGATCGGCCCCATCGCGCGTAAGCTGGTAGGCCCAGAACTCCACGCCGTCGTAGCCCAGGTCACGAGCGGCCTCCAGGATCTCCGCGGCGGGGTGCGCCCAAAGCAGCGGCGCGCTGAGCAGCACTTGACAGTGCCGCTCCGTCGGCGGCAGCTCGCCCGGCGACGAGGGCAGGATAGGCGCCGGCCTGCGGACGGATCGCCTGCGCGGCCGGACGATGTCCATCGTCGCGCGCAGCTCCGCGGCCACCCGAAAGGGCTTTGTGAGCACCCGGCCCGGGAGCGAGGTGATAAAGTCGCGGGGGCTGCGGGCAAATTCGCTTTTGATTTCAAAGGGTTTGGCCAGCAGCCGTCGCACGACGCCATCGACATACTGTTCCATGAACTGCAGCGTGTCCACGGCGACCGCGCGTGCACACACGATGCACAGCACCCGCGAGAGGCTCCCCGTCCCGGAGGCCACCAGATGCGCGGTGGTCCGCCGGCAGCGGCCGCAGAAGAGCTCGACCTCGTATCGTTCATCGACTGCCTGCCCGGAGCGCATCTCTCTCATGTCGCTACGAGGCCATCGCCGCTAAGAAACTACCGCCGCCAGGCGGCGGCAAACCTCGTCCAGAAATCGGGCCCCGGCCGCGCCATCTGTTATCCGGTGATCCAGGCCCAGCACCAGATCACAGACCAGGCGCACGGCCACCGTGTCTCCCACGGCCCGGGGACGTTGGGACACCGCCCCGATCGAAAGGATGGCTGACTGTGGCGGGTTGATGAGCGCGGTGAACGCGTCGACCCCGAACATGCCCAGGTTGGACACGGTGAAGGTCGCGCCGGTGACCTCGTCCAGGGTCAGGGCGTCCTCGCGTGCGCGGCCGGATAGCCTCTCGATCTCTCGATCGAGCGCGGTGAGATCCTTGGCGTCGGCGTCATGCACAACGGGCACGACGAGGCCCGAGGGGGCATCGACCGCCACGCCGACGTGCACGGCCTCGTGCACGATCACGGCGTCACCGTCCAGAGAGGCCCGCATGAGAGGGTGGGCTCTCAGCGCGCGGGCCACCGCCCACACGATCACCGCAGTATACGTGGCCGCCCCTCGGGCAGATGCAACCTGCATCATGTCGACCGTCCGAAGGAGATGCACGTGCGGAATGTCGCGCGCGCTCTGGACCATGCGGCGTGCGATGACCCGGCGACGCTCGGGCATGGGCGTGCCCTTCGGGGCTTGGGACGGGGTCGAACGGGCGATGGCGACACGGACGTCGGATTCAGTGATGCGTCCGCCTGGACCGCTGCCATGAATGGTCTTCAGGTCGAGGCCCGCGTCACGGGCCAGCCGGCGGGCCGTGGGGACGGCGGCCACGGTTTCTCCTGCGGCATTGGTCGCGGCCTCCAGTGAGGGCGCTTCCTCACCGGCCGCCACGATGTAGGCGATGACCCGCGTCACCGGGACCACATCCCCTGGCTGCGCCGCGATCCGGCGGAGAAACCCGGATGCGGGCGCGTCGACCTGCATGTCCACCTTCTCCGTCGTGATTTCCAGAAGCGGCTCGTCCTTCTCCACCCGATCGCCTTCACCCTTGAACCACCGGAGGATCGTCGCTTCTTCCATGGTCATGCCGAACTTGGGCACGATCACGGGCGTCGCCATCCTACGCTGCCAGCACCTGCCGGACGCCGGCGACGATGTCGTCCTCCTGAGGGACCGCCGCGCGCTCCAGCCCGCGGTTGTAGGGGAGCGGGCAGTCCTGCCCGCCCAACCGGAGGATGGGCGCCTGCAGATGGAAGAAGGCCTCGCTCTCCGCGACAAGCGCCGCGATCTCCGCGCCGATCCCGAGCGTCTTCACCCCCTCGTACACGACCACGACGCGGCCGGTCTTGCGCGCGGACGTCACCAGGGTCTTGCCATCGAGGGGCCGCAGTGAGCGCGGATCGACCACCTCGACGCTGATCCCCTCCTGCGAAAGGCGCTCGGCCGCCCCCAGGGCGCGCGACACCATGACGGACGTCGCAATCACCGTCACGTCGGTGCCGGGTCGCTTCACGTCGGCTAAGCCCAACGGGATGGCCTCGGAATCTTCGGGCACTTCGCCACGCGTCCGGTAGAGCAGCTTGTGCTCGACGAAGATCACCGGGTTGTTGTCGCGGATGCTGCTGAGCAGCAGCCCTTTGGCGTCGGCCGGTGTGGACGGGGCCACGACCTTGAGCCCGGGCACATGGGCGAACCAAGCCTCCAGGCTCTCGGAGTGCTGCGCGGCCGCTCCCGTCCCGGAACCTCCGGGCGTGCGCAGGACCATGGGCACCTGTGCCTTCCCGCCGAACATGTAACGGATCTTGGCCGCCTGAAGGACAAGCTGCTCCATGCAGAGGGTGATGAAGTCCATGAACTGGATCTCCAGGACCGGGCGCAATCCGGTGAGTGCCGCACCGATGGCGCACCCGGTGATGCCGGCTTCGGAGATGGGAGTATCGCGCACGCGGTTGGCACCAAACTCCTGCAACAGGTGGTCGGTCACACCGAACGCGCCGCCGTACACGCCGATATCCTCGCCAAGGAGTACGACCCGCTCGTCGCGCGTCATTTCCTGGCGCAGCGCCTCGCGCAGGGCCTCCGCATAGGTCAATTCGCGACTCATGGATGGCACTCGTCACTCATGGGCGGGCCTCGTCGGCGTAGACCCCCTCAAGGAGGGTTGCCGGATCGGGCTCAGGGCTGGCTTCGGCGAAGCGCAGCGCGTCCTCGATGGCGGCCCGGGCTTCCTGCTCCAGACGCTCGGCTGCGTCTGCGGCGAGCAGGCCCTCGGTCAAGAACATTGCCCGGAAAAGCTTGATGGGATCGCGCTCGCGCCAGGCCTCCACCGTCTCACGCGTGCGGTAGCGCTGCGCGTCGCTCTTACTGTGCCCCTTATAGCGGTAGGTCACGCATTCCAGGAGCGACGGCCCCTCTCCCGACCGGGCGCGGCTGGTCGCTGCCTTCGCGGCCTCGTACACGACCAGGACATCCATGCCGTCCACCGTCTCTCCGGGGATGCCATACGCGGCGGCCCGCGTGCTGATCCGCTCGATGTTCATGGACGCCTGCGCGGGCATGGACATGCCGTACTGGTTGTTCTCGCAGACGAAGACGACCGGCAGGCGCCAGATCGACGCGAGGTTGAGCGACTCATGGAAGGCGCCCTCGTTCGCGGCGCCGTCTCCGAAGAAGGCCACGCACACCTGACCGGTGCGCCGCATCTGGATGGAAAGGCCGACACCGGTCGCAATCGGCAGGCCGCCGGCGACGATCCCGTTGGCACCCAGGTTTCCGCTCTCGACGTCCGCGATGTGCATGCTGCCACCGCGACCCCGGCAGTAGCCGGTCTCCTTGCCGAGGAACTCTGCCATCATCCGGCGCACATCTGCCCCTTTGGCCAGGCAGTGTCCGTGACCGCGGTGGGTGCTGAGGATGTAATCGTCCGGGTTCAGGGCGGCGCACACGCCTGTGGGGACCGCCTCTTGTCCCATGCTCAGGTGCATGGTGCCGTGCACCCTGCCCAGGGCGAAGAGTTCGTCCGCCTTTTCTTCGAAGGCGCGGATCAGGAGCATCGTGCGCAGCATCTCGATGAGCCGGTTTGGTGGAAGAGCGAGCGCCTTCATCGGCGAGCTGCCTCTTTGGCTCCAGCCACTTTGGCTCCAGCCGCCCGCAGGACCGCGCGGGCCGCGAGATGATCGGTCACCAGGACATCCACCAACTGGCCGCGCAGCGCGCCGTGGATCGCGTCTGCCTTCGGCACGCCACCCGCGACGGCGATCACCGTGGGTATGCGGCGCAGGTCCTTCAGCTCCACAGCCAGGATACGCCCATCGAGCGTCCCATCAACCGGCGCGCCGTCGATCGTAAAGGGGCGCGTGCAGATGTCCCCCACTGCCCCGCGCTTGCGCAGCGAGACGAGATCGTCCGCAGTGAAGTAGCCGCTGTGCACAAGGGTTGATGAGGGGATCAGGGCCCCGATGCCGACCAGAGCCACATCCACCTGACGGGCGTACGTCAGCGCTCGCCTGATCCCGGCGTCGGAGAGGAGCGCCTGCCGCACGGCGCGGCTGGCAACGATCGCCGGCGCGTGCAGCAGATGCACCCGCCCCTCAAACGCTCCGGCGATCCCGTGGGCCAGGTCGTTCGCGTGGATGCCCTGGCTGATCTGTCCGAGCCCACCCACCAGCGGCACTACAGAGGGGTGCAGCGGCCGGCGGCGCAGGTGATCCACCACGGCCCGAAGTGTGGTGCCCCAGGAAACGCCAATCCGCTGCCCGCCCTTGAGGACTCGCTCGAGGCAGCGGGCGGCCGCCAGGCCCAGCGCAGTCTGGGTCGCCGCCGCTGAATCGCCCTGCCATCCGGCGACGATCGCTTCGCGCAGGCCAAACGTCTCCTCCAGCTCCCGCTCGAGCGTCTCGTGCCTGCCGTCTTGCGGGATCACCTCGATGCGCACGATTCCTTCAGCACGTGATTGCCGCAGCAGGCGCGACACCGTCGGCCGGGACAGCCCGAGACGTTCGGCGACCTCCTGTTGGGTCAGATCGCGCAAATAGTACAGATCGGCCACTTTGGCCATCAGCATGCGGTCTCTCCCGGCGTACCCTCTGTTCCTGCCGTGACCAGCGCAGCGGGCGCGGCGTGGTGTAGCATCCCTTCGTCTACCATCGCGTCTTGCTGATGGAGCAGTTGGACGATGGTCGCCGTCTCGTCCAGCGCCACGTCCTCTGTGGTCAACACGGTGCCGCACGCCACGTCTCGCCGGACTCGCGCGCCGTGGACGACTCCGATGGGCACCGCCCTGGCGGTCGCCGTCCTGACCGCGGTGTCGGTCAGCCCGTAGACAGTCTCTCCGCCGATCCCGTCGAGGACCTCACCCGCGCGCAGGTCTCGTTTGGCGGCCGCAAGGCACTCGGCGAGAGGCGCGCCCACGGCGGCCATCGTCACCTCACCGTAGAGGACCGCCCGAGCCACGGAGAG
>Ga0247727_10015167_pt1 | contig 12682 bp, 9 predicted proteins | sample WisWelCaveWW1625_FD_202498 | JGI IMG/M metagenome (GOLD analysis project Ga0247727, IMG submission 202498) | Biofilm microbial communities from Wishing Well Cave, Virginia, United States - WW16-25 | ecosystem: Environmental > Aquatic > Deep subsurface > Groundwater > Cave microbial mat | place... | reverse complement strand
GGACACAATGGATCCGCGCCGGTTTTATCCTATCCGTTAGTGGTACGCGATGAACCCATTGGTGAATTCATGCTCGAAACCAAAGGCGACTCTGAAACACACACGGATGAACTTGTCACCTCAGTGATCGAAAAATTAAGCGACCACATCGAAAACCTGCGCCTGCTCGAACAGGCGGAACAAAAACGCCTCGAGTTGGAGACAGTGGCAGCAGTATCCAGCACCGCCTCCACCGTGCTCGACCCTGATAAACTTCTGCAAGCCGTCGTGGATCTAACGAAGGAACGCTTCGGTCTTTACCATACTCACATCTACCTCGCGGACGAAAGCTGGAGCACATTGCTTCTGGCGGCTGGCGCAGGAGAAGTAGGTCGAACACTCGTCGCCGAAGAACACTTCATTCCCATGGACACGGAAAAATCGCTGGTTGCCCGCGCTGCACGCGGACGACAGACCGTCATCGCCAACGACGTGAAAAGCAACCCGGACTTCCTCCCCAACCCATTACTGCCGGATACACGCTCGGAAATGGCAGTCCCCATGATCGTCGGCGACAAAGTATTGGGCGTGTTCGACGTGCAGTCTGATAAATCGAGCGGCTTCACAAAAGAAGACGCAGATATTTACACGACTCTTGCCGCACAGGTGGCTGTTGCTCTGCAAAATGCCCGCCTCTATGTGGAACAAGCCGCGACTGTGACCCAGTTGCGCGAACTCGACCGCCTCAAATCATCCTTCCTCGCCAACATGTCGCATGAGTTGCGCACACCGCTGAACTCCATTCTCGGCTTTTCCGATGTGATCCTGGAAGGATTGAATGGGCCCCTCACCGCAAACATGGACAACGACATACGGCTCATCCAGAAAAACGGACAACACTTGTTGCACCTCATTAACGACGTGCTGGACATGGCAAAGATTGAATCTGGCAAGATGAACCTGAATCTCGAAAAATTCAGGATCCATCATGTTCTCGACGAAGTAGTTAGCATCACATCCACATTGGCAAGCGAAAAGAATCTCTCACTCTTCATTGATGAAGCCTCGGATCAAAATGTGGAAATTTTTGCAGACAGTACACGCCTGCGACAGGTGATGATCAATCTCGTGAACAACTCCATCAAATTCACAGAGACAGGCAAGATCGTTCTTTATGCAACACCCATGGAAGGCGGGCGCGTCTTGATCTCAGTAAAAGATACCGGCATCAGCATTTCGCCCGACAAACTTGAAGCGGTGTTCCAGGAATTCACACAAGTGGATATCTCCACAACGCGCAAAGCCGGTGGTACAGGTTTGGGTCTGCCGATCAGCCGCCGCCTTGTTGAAATGCACGGCGGCCGCCTGTGGGCTGAAAGCACCGGCATTGAAGGTGAAGGGTCAACATTCTTCGTTGAATTGCCTCTTGAAGCCCGCATCACTGAAGTAATTGAAAAACAGGAAATCTAAAATGGCATCGCCCAGACATTTGGAATGTAATCTTTGCGGCAACCAACAGCCTTACGAACCTTTCGTACCTGCGATTTGCAACAAATGCGATTCACAATGGCTGGAAGCGCGCTACGATTATGATGGTTTCAAACGCGAGATCTTGCGCGGCTTGCCGAATCGTCCATCCAACATGTGGCGCTATCAGGATGTCTTACCGCTGAACGATCCCTCCTCTTTGGATCTCTACCCCGCTGGCGGGACTCCACTCTGGCTGTCGCAACGCTTCGCTCCCAGCCTTGGGCATGATTCCGTTTACATAAAAGACGAACGCTACGGACCCACCAGTTCCTTCAAAGACCGCCAAGCCGCTGGCGCGGTCGCGGCAATGCTCGAAAAAGGTGTGCGTGAGGCAGTGATCGCATCCACTGGAAATGCCGCCGTCGCTTACGCGGCTGCGTGTGCCCGGGCTGGGATCAAGCTTTGGGTTTTTATGACCAGCCTTGTTCCGCAGGAAAAGTTGCGGGAAGCCGCTCTCTTCGGCGCAGAAGTCATCCGGGTCAGCGGCAATTACGATCAGACAAAACAGATCGCATCCCAATTTGCACAGCGCCGCCAACTCCTGCTGGACCGCGGAGCGACTTCAATCCCCGCGCGCGAATCAATGAAGACCATTGCATACGAAATAGTGGAACAACTCAACTGGCACGCCCCCGATTGGTACATCCAGGCAGTCAGTGGAGGCTTGGGACCGTTGGGCGTATATCAGGGCTTCAAAGAACTATTCAGCATGGGGCTGATTGACCGAATCCCCAAACTGGGGATTATTCAAGCTGAAGGCTGCGCGCCGATGGTCAACGCCTTCAAAACAGGCAAGGATGTTGCTGACCCGGTCATCCCGGAGACAAGCATCATCATTTTATCAACAGGCGATCCTGACAAGGTATATACCTATCTGTGGAATCTCACACAGCAGTTCGGCGGCGTCATGGAATCCGTGACGGATGCTGAGGCATTCGCGGCGATGCGCGCGCTCGCCAAAAGCGAAGGGATGGCTGTCGAACCGGCAACAGCTGTCGGCTTCGCAGGACTCGAGAAGTTGATCCGCAATGGCACGATCAAACCGGACGAAAAAGTTGTCGTCAATTGCACGGGTCATACCTTCCCGGTCGAAAAACACGTTCTTGGCGATCAATGGGCTGTGGATGTTCATCTCAGCAAGGATCAATCCCCCGCGCCGCGCGAAGGTTTGCAAGCCGCGCTTGAAAATCTTGATGAAAAAACCACGACCGTCCTGTTGGTTGATGACAACCCGGACGATGCCCTGCTCATCCGCCGACTGCTGGAAGGGCGTAAGGCATATCGGGTGTATCATGCAAAAGATGGATGGGAAGGCTTGGCGATGGCGCGGCAGAAATTACCCGACCTGATCGTCTCTGACCTCACCATGCCCGGCATTGATGGGTTCGGACTCGTGGAAGAACTCAAACTCGACCCGCGCACAAAAGATATTCCCGTTGTGGTTGTAAGCGCAAAAGACATCACGCCCGAGGAACGAAAGCGGTTGAATGGTCACATTGAAGCCGTGTATCAAAAAGGATCACTACCTCCCCGCAGGTTTGTTGATCAGGTTGTACAGGTTATTGAAGAAAAAAGTGTAGAACAAGGAGTATAAAATGTCTAATAATGTTCTGTATATCGAAGACAATCCGGATAACATGATGCTGGTCCAGCGCGCGCTGGAAGCACGCGGCTATCGTCTGCTAAAAGCCATGAAAGGCTTGGATGGAGTGGCGACTGCCGAAAGCGAAGAAGTTGATCTCATTTTGTTGGATATCAACCTGCCTGATATAGATGGGTACGAAGTGGCCAGGCGCCTGCGTTCCAGCAGTAAGCACAGCCTGGCATCCACACCCATCATTGCCATCACTGCCAACGCCTTGAAAGGCGATGCCGAAAAGGCGCTGGAGGCTGGTTGTGACGTGTACATGTCGAAGCCCATTAACATCCGCGAACTGTGGGCGCGTGTTGAAGCATTCGTCCCAGCTCCGTAAGGATAAGCATGATACACTCAAAAAGCAGGGACGCGCATGAAGTGGCATCTACTCCACTTGCAATGTCCTCTGCCAAATCAATGACTTTATCCTACCTATCCCATTTAAAATGCTCTGGTTGCGGTAAAGAGTATTCACATCACAAACTCCACACTTTCTGCCCGGATTGCCAGTCTCCTCTTCTATCTACTTACGACCTGAAGCGTGTGCGCCAGCAGGTAGATCGGGATGAAATCCCGCGTCGCAAAAAAGGCATGTGGCGCTGGCACGAACTGCTCCCCGTTCTGAATCCTGAGAATCAAATCTTTCTTGGCGAAGGGGATACACCCTTGCTATCCCTGCCCCGCCTGGAAAAAGAGTTGGGGCTTTCTCATCTTTATGTTAAAGATGAAAGTAGTAATCCTACCGGCTCATTCAAAGCGCGCGGGTTATCCGCCGCAGTTTCCAAAGCCAAGGAACTCGGCGTGGAAAAAGTAATTATCCCCACTGCGGGAAACGCAGGCGGCGCGATGGCCGCGTATGCCGCACGCGCGGGCTTGAAGGCGCATATCTTCATGCCCAAAGACACACCGTTCGCCAATATCGAAGAGAGTCGCATGGCAGGCGCGGAGGTCATCCTTGTGGATGGCCTCATCAGCGACGCGGCAGGCATGGCAGGAGTTAAAGCGCGCGAAGAAGGCTGGTTCGATGTTTCCACATTCAAGGAACCATATCGTGTCGAGGGAAAAAAAGTTATGGGCTATGAATTGGCAGAAGCCTTCAACTGGCAACTGCCGGATGTGATCATCTATCCTACAGGCGGCGGCACGGGTCTGGTTGGCATGTGGAAAGCATTTGCAGAACTCGAATCTCTTGGCTGGCTCGAAAATACAAAACGCCCGCGCATGGTATCAGTGCAAGCCGATGGATGCGCGCCAGTCGTTAAAGCCTTTGAAGCAAAAGCATCGTTCTGTGATTTTTGGACAAACGCTCACACTCTTGCTTCGGGCTTGCGTGTCCCAAAGAGTTTTGCAGATCATCTCATCATGCATGATATTTATGAAAGCGAAGGGACCGCCATCGCCGTCAGCGACGAATCGATTCTTGACTCTCAAAGTCAATTGGCTCGCATGGAGGGAATCTTCGCGGCGCCAGAAGGCGCGGCAACGCTCGCGGCCTTGAAAGAATTAATTGCACAGGGCTGGGTTCAAGCCGAAGAAAAGATTGTTTTGTTTAATACAGGGTCAGGATTGAAATACTTGAACTATCAAAGTTGAATCAAACCACCTACAAACGGGTTATTCCTCTTCTCCTCCCCCACCGTCGTTTCAGGACCATGACCTGAAAGTAAACGAGTACCACCGGGCATTGAAAAAATATGCTCTCTGATACTCGTTTCCAATTGCTCCCAATTGCCTCCAGGCAAATCAGTTCGACCCACTGAACCCGCAAAGATCAAATCGCCGCAGAAACACAAGCTTCGGCTTCGCTCCTCTTCCTCATTTTCTTTCGTCCTGAGCGGAAGGCTGAGCGCTTGTTGCGAAACCTGTAGTCGAAGGACGCTCCGCTCAGCGCGAGTATTAGCAACATACAAAATGCAATGACCAGGCGTATGCCCGGGCGTGAAGCGAACTTCAAATTCAACGCTCCCCAATCGCAGAATTTGTCCATGAACAAAATCAATCGTCGGTTCGGGACCCGGATCAATGTCAAAGCCGAAGAGCGCGCCTCCTCCTCCTGCACGCCACAGCACGTGATCGTTTGGATGCAATGCCACCAACGGCAACGGGTTCAACGCGTCCGCAATTGCCGCCGCGCCGCCGATGTGATCGAAGTGCGCGTGTGTGTACCATAAATGGCCAATGCGCCAGCCGCGTTGTTGCGCGGCTTGAAGAATGATATGACCATCCCAGGAAGGGTCAATAACCGCGGCTTCTTTGGTTTCAGAGTCCGCGACGAGGTACGCGTTGGTTTGGGCGGGACCGAGGGTGAAGGAAACAATGTCAAGCATGAATAATCACATCCTTGATCGTGACGCAGTTGCACTGCGTCACGAAGTATGCGTGCAGTACAACTGCCCGCCAACACAAATAATTTTCAAGCATGATAGTCCTTTTGCAATAGTGCGCTAGTGAGCACACTGCTACACAAAACATTACTTGTGTAGTGGACGTTCTCTAACGTCCACTATGGGCGAGTCGCCTCAGGGAGAAAAAGCTGACGAAGACAGAAACAACTATCAGCGCGAAAGAGAGCGGGTAACTCATCGCCGGGTCAATTGCATACAAATATCCAGCGAGTGGCGGAGTCACAATGGCAATTAATGCGTAGATGGTTTCCATCATCCCAAACGTGACGCCCATTTGAGAGTCGTGCACGAGTTCGCGCGCTTGCGCCATCATCATCGGGCGCGCCGCGCGAAACCCGCCGAGTAAAAAATATCCGAGCAGGATGAATGGCAAGCTCGCGGCTTGCCAAATCAACAGGGTAAAACAACCGACAAATAATTGGGCAAGTAAAAATCCCGCACGCGGATGAATAAAACTTAAAGTGATGGCAAGGATCGCATTGCCCAGCGCGCCGATGGCAAACACGATGCCGATCCGATCAAGCAGTAAACCGCGTACATCGTACATAAAATTTGCAGTGAGCGGTTGCGCCAGATACATGGCAAACACCGAAAAACCAACCATGCCAAAAAATGACAGTAAGCGCCCGTTGCGGATCAGATCAATCGGAGGCGCATCGGGGTCGTGATGATCAATCGGTTGTTTTTGTATGAACAGGATAAAGACCAACGAAAGCACAAAACTACCGGCGGCAAAAAAATACACCGTGCGCAAATCGTAACGCGCGCTGATCAACCCGCCAACCCACGGACCCAGCACCATGCCCATGTTGAAGGTCACGGTCGTTAATGCAAGCGCGGTGCGCACTGACCATTCGCCGCGCGCCGCGGTGACATAACTGCCCAAGGGCGAGGAAACAAACGCCGTCAGACCATACCCCAACATGCCAACAATGAACATCGGCAACTCGCGCGCCAAAGCCATCACGATTGTTGAAGCCAAGCCCGTCAACCATGCGGCGATCAATAACGGTCTGCGTCCGATGCGGTCCGCCAATCTTCCGGCAGGGATGTGCGTGATCGCCATCGCAATACCGAACGCGCCAAGGATCAAACCGATCTGTTGTTCGTTGCTCCCCAACTCTTTAAGATATATGGGTTGAAAATTAAAGAACAAGCCTTCGCCAAAACCCCACGTGAGAAGCGCGAGGGCGATAAATAATAGATTGCGATTCAATCATCTCCTCCAACACGCCGGATAAATTCAACGACAGATTCAAAGACTTGATGACGAGCCGCATCGCGCGGGACGACGTGGCCTGATCCCGTTATATACAGTTTTGTCTTGTCTGACGCGTTGACCAGTCCCGCGTAAATTTGTTCCATGTTTTCAGGCAGAATATATGTATCATCCTCCGAATGGATCAGCAGGATAGGCACATTCACTTTCGGCAACGCCGCGCGCATTTCAAGGATTAACTCCCTCAACTCAGCCACCGAGCGGACGGGGTTTCGTGGGTACGCCACATGCTCCTGGTACGCGGCTTTATCGAACCATCCACTCCCCGGTTTCCCTTTCCCCTTGGTATTGAACTTTTTTACTTTGCTCATCACGCGGAGGAACCAGGTTGGGTAATCTTTTGGCAATCCATGCGGCGTGGACATGGCAACGACACCTTGTACCTCCAACCGCGTAGATATCAACAAGGATAGCACCCCACCCATGGAAAGCCCAACGAGAAAAATTTTGTTCGACACACCACGCAAAAGATGATAACCATCCTCAACAGAAGCCATCCAATCCGTATAACGCGAGCGGATCATATCGTCGGGTGTTGTGGCATGACCAGTCAGGCGAATACCCAGGCAGGTGAATCCCTGCTGATGCAAATACTCCCCCAACAAACGCATCTCTTTGGGAACGCCGGTGAATCCGTGAACAAGAAGGCAGGCAGGTTTGGAACGGTCACCCAAAAAGAAAAAGGGTTCCGCTGTTGGAATGATTTGGGGCATAGGGAAAGGATGAAAGGTGAAAGATGAAGGATGAAGAATGAAAATCGAAGTTTTACTTTCAAGCCGCTTGACCAATTGGATGCGCGATCAGAGTACGAATTCCATTAATCCAACAACATTAATGCAGGGTCTTCGATCATTTGCTTAATGTGAACAAGGAATTGCACAGCCTCACTGCCATCCACAATGCGATGATCGTAGCTCAAAGCGGTATACATCATTCTGCGGATCACAACCTGGCCATCCAACGCGATCGGGCGTTCTTCGATCTTATGCAAACCCAGAATACCCACTTGCGGCGGGTTCAAGATTGGTGTACTAAACAACGAGCCGAACACGCCGCCGTTGGTAATCGTAAAACTGCCTCCGCGTAAATCCTCAATCGAAAGTTTGCCATCATTCGCCTTGGTCACAAAATTCTTAACCTGATGTTCTATCTCGGCAAAACTTAATGTATCAGCATCGTGGATCACCGGGACAACCAGTCCCTCTTCAGCGCCCACCGCCATACCGATATCATAATAATGTTTTAGAACAATCTCATCGCCTTGAATTTCTCCATTCAAACGCGGGAAGGCTCTCAAGGCGCTGAGCGCGGCTTTGACAAAGAAAGAAGTAAGCCCCAATTTGATTCCATGTTGTGCTTGAAAGGCTTCATTGCGCCGCTTCCGCAAGTCCATGACTGCGCCCATATCAACTTCGTTGAAAGTAGTCAACATGGCGGTTGTGTGTTGTGCCTCCAATAAACGCCTGGCAATTGTTTGACGCCTGCGCGACATGCGGATGCGTTCCTCCAGGCGTTGCCCTGAATTTACATTGGCTGACGGTAAAGACTGCGCTTCAGACTCCACCAATGCTTGTTTCGGGGTTCCTTGTGATTTCTCCCGCCCTTGCAGGAATTGTTCCACATCCGTTTTCGTTACACGGCCTTCAATGCCTGTTCCAGATAACTGAGTGATGTCCACATCTTTTTCACGCGCCAGCCGTGAAGCCACCGGCGTCAGCTGTGGAACCTCACGCGGTTTTTTATTATTGCCTCTATCTTCGTTTATGGTTTCTCTTTTTTCTTCAACCATTTGAGGCTGTGGGGTCTCTGCTTGTGGAGATGATTTTTGTTGATCCGCCTTCTCTTCGATCTCACCCAAGACATCGCCAACTTTTACATCCTTGCCCTCAGAAACGGCAATTCGTGCGAGAATGCCCGAACTTTTCGCACCCACTTCCAGGTTGATCTTATCCGTTTCCAACTCGACGAGGATATCGCCCACGTTCACGAAGTCGCCTTCTTTTTTAAGCCATCGAGAAACGGTGGCTTCAATCACAGACTCGCCCATCTCAGGGACTACCATTTTAATGGTCATATCAACCTCTTTCTTTTACCACGCTCGGCGTGTGGATTTGTTCTTCGAATTTAAAGGCCTGGGCAATTAAAGCCTGTTGATTAATTCTATATAAAGTTGAGGAGCCTTCTGCGGGGCTGGAGCTTTCTGGCCTGCCAACATAATGGAGAGGCAGAGCATCTCCCGTCAACTGGCGCAGGCGCGGACGCAGATAATTCCAGGCGCCCATATTGAGAGGCTCTTCCTGCGCCCAGATGATGCGCTTCAGATGGGGATACGCCGATATTAAACCGTCGAGGGCATCATGAGGGAATGGATAGAGCTGTTCAAGCCTTGCAATCGCAACTGTCGAATTTTCTTTACGCAGATCATTGGTGACAAGGTCAACATAAATGCGCCCACTGCATAAGATCAGGGTTTTAATTTCTTTTTTGTTTCTTGCGAGATCCGTATCATCAATGACAGATTGCCAGGCGCCTTCGGTGAGTTGTTCGGGCGATGAAGCCGCCAAAGGGTGACGTAATAAACCTTTCGGTGTAAAAACGATCAAAGGCAATGGATCTGTTTTCAAGAGTAATGCCTGGCGGCGCAACAAATGAAAATATTGCGCGGCAGTGGAGGGATAGGCGATGCGCACGTTTGTTTCGGCGGCCAGCCCAAGAAATCGTTCAATGCGCGCGCTGGAATGATCGGGACCCATGCCTTCATTTCCGTGAGGCAGCAGGAAAACCAACGATGGAGTTAATCCCCACTTTGCCCGTCCCGAAAGGACGAATTCATCAATAACGGTTTGTGCATTGTTAATGAAATCGCCATATTGAGCCTCCCAAATTACCAATCGTTCGGGCGCTTGCACGTTATAACCGAATTCAAAACCGATCGCTCCCACCTCGCTCAATGGGCTGTTGATGATCTCGAAGGAGGCTTTGGCTTGGGGAATGTTTTGCAAAGGGATATGTCCCTTGTTGGTTTCACTATCGTAAAAGACAGCATGGCGCTGGCTGAACGTGCCGCGTGCAGAATCCTGCCCCGTCAGGCGAATTGGCGTGCCATCATACAAAATGGATGCGAAGGCTAATTCCTCGGCGGCAGCCCAATCAACATTTGATCCATCGAATAATTTTTTCCGTTTTTCTACAGCCCTCTCAAGCTTGGGGTTGAGATGAAAACCATCCGGGAATTTTAATAATGCCTGATTCAAGTCTTTTAGCAATGGTAGCGAGACAGCCGTTTTCACCTTTCGTGCCGCACCTTGCGGAGGCGGCGTGGGGATCGGCTCTTTCAGTGATCCTTCTGCATCCAGCTTGTCATTCACATCTTGTAAATTCTTTAGATAATTTTGCAGTAATTCCTCAGCCTGCCCCGGCTCAAGCAGATGGCTCGCTTCCAGCCTCGAACTCCAAATCTGCCTTAGCGTAGGGTGATCGTCAATCTTCTGGTACATGACCGGTTGTGTAAAGCGGGGTTCATCGCCTTCGTTATGACCGTAACGGCGATAGCCGATCAGGTTGATGACGAAGTCTTTATGGAATTTCTGGCGATACGCAAACGCTGTATGAGCGGCTTCAAAGCAAGCCTGTGGATCATCCGCATTGACATGGATGACGGGAATCTCGAATCCTTTTGCCAGGTCACTCGCGTGCAGGCTGCTGCGCAATTCATTTTCTGTTGTGGTAAAGCCGACCTGGTTATTGGCAACAATGTGGAGTGTGCCGCTGGTTGTATACCCGGGCAGGCGCGAAAAATTCAGCATCTCGGAAACAATCCCCTGGCCAGAAAAAGCCGCGTCGCCGTGGATCAGGATCGGCAAAGAGGCATCGTCAAAATATTGCGGGGCGCCAGGTTTATCAACGCGGGTATTGGCGGCTCTGGCGATTCCCTGAATGACCGGGTCAATTTGTTCGAGATGGCTGGGGTTGGCAGGCATCTGAATCACCAGGTCAATATCATCGCCTTGTTGGGGTAATTTATGCCCTCCCATATGATATTTAACATCGCCGGTCCAGCCAAGTTCGTCCCAGGTTGTAGACCTGCCTTTCGGATCTTTAAACTCTGCCAGGATTTGTTCATATGGTTTGCGAATCACGTGCGCCAGAACATTTAATCTTCCGCGATGCCCCATGCCGATAAATGCTGCGCCGATCTTACCCTGCGCGGCGGCGCTGATCATTTCGTCGAGCATGGGAATCAGCATATCCAGCCCTTCAATGGAGAAGCGTGTTTTCCCGGGATACACACGATGCAGAAAAAGTTCAAAGGCTTCCACCTGCGTGAGGCGTTCGAGTAATTTTTTTTCGTCAAACGTTTGATGTGAACCACGAAAGCGACCGGCTTCAGCAGTCTGATAGAGCCAATCCCTTTCTTCCGGGATGCGGATGTGGTCGTAATCATATCCAATTGTTCCGCAGTAAATGGAACGCAGTGTTTTGATTGCCTGATGGGCATTCTGATTTGTTTGTGCGACAGGTAAATTTACAATATCGGCAGGTAAGTTGAATAAACCCTGTTCCTGTAAATTGTGAAACGCGAAACTTAATAGCGGATCACCCGCTGTTTGTCGGCCGAGGGGATCAAGGTTTGCGGCCAGGTATCCATATTCACGAATCGCCTGGGCAAGATTCGCTATCCGTATGAGGGTATGCAGATCAGGCTGAGAACGAAGCGCTAGTTCTCCATCCCCGGGCTGCCAGTCTTGAAACAGGTTGCGGGTCACTTCATCCACGGCATTGGGATCGCGGCGATATTGTTCGTATAGCTCCAAGATATATCCAAGATTTGGGCCGTGAAATTCCTGCTCAGAAGTCATATTTCAAAAATCCTTGCTGTATCGAATTGATAACTCATGGTTATCTTTTGTTATTGTCCAGATGATAAATGTTCCACGTTCGCTCTACGAGATTAATGATCTCTGGATCAAGGAGGAATTATAACGCTGACGGTTGAATCAGTGCGGCTCAACGATAAATTTCCAGTTGTTGCAAACTCACGTATTGCGCATCCACGCGGGACGAAGGGATGCAACTTTCTTGAAAACAGGACAATTCTTTTGATGCGCTCCCTGCAAATACCCTGTGGACAAAAGGAACTCGTTCACGATCTCCCCACCTGTAAACACAAAGGTTTTCTTGAACAGTTTCGTCCACGCATCTTTTGTCAATGGATGATTCGTGCCCAGCCAAGCTTTGAACGAGCCAAACTCTTTTTGCAACGCTTGAATACGTTTTGCATTTTCAATCGCGGCATTCACTTTGAGCCGATTGCGAATGATTCCTGCGTCCGAAAGAAGACGCGTGCGGTCTTTCTCTCCAAACTTCGCCACCTTCGCAATATCGAATCCGCGATAGGCTTTGCGAAAGTTATCCGCCCTCTTCAAAATCAGAATCCACGAAAGCCCAGCCTGATTAATCTCAAGAACCAATCGCTCAAAGAGCAGATTATCATCCTTGAGCGGGAATCCGTATTGCGTGTCGTGATATGCCTTGTTGAATGTATCTTCGGGATGGGAATTGCAGTAATCGCAATAGGTGGTCATAAGGTGATCTCCATGATCGGCAATATTCTTGGCTGGCCATCAATTTCAGATTGGCTTTTACCTATCTTATGCATCCCCATTTTCTCATAAAAGACGGCCGCATTAGGGTCAGCTTCGAGCTGTAGAATTTTATAGCCGCGTTCTGATTACCTTACACAATTGAGTTTTGAGGGATGGGAATAGCAACGGGCTTGAGCTTAAGATTGGACAAGACGGCCTGGAAATCAGGCAAGAAATGAATATCTGTAGCGAGAGTGCGTTTCAACCA
>Ga0247727_10015166_pt1 | contig 12682 bp, 8 predicted proteins | sample WisWelCaveWW1625_FD_202498 | JGI IMG/M metagenome (GOLD analysis project Ga0247727, IMG submission 202498) | Biofilm microbial communities from Wishing Well Cave, Virginia, United States - WW16-25 | ecosystem: Environmental > Aquatic > Deep subsurface > Groundwater > Cave microbial mat | place... | reverse complement strand
GGTCCGGTCGGAGAAAACCACGCCCCAGCCGAAGGTGTCGTCGGCGCGGTTGCGCTCGTAGACCTCGACCCGCGCGCGCGGCAGGGCCTTCTTGAACAGGATCGCGGAATAAAGCCCCGCCGGCCCGCCCCCGATGCAGACGACTCGCTTCACCCTGAACCCCCAGCGGCCAGGCTACACTATAAAGATCAATAATTTAGGTGTCAAGTAGTTTGGTGCCGCACCCCGCGCTGCAGCGTGCCGATCCGAGCCTCTTCGCCGTCACGCTGCTGGGCGCCCTCCCGGGCAGGGGATGAGGGAGTTACGGAGGGTGCCTGCGCTTCGGCTACACCAGTGCGGCCAGGAACCTGCCCGCGGGAAGCACCCGGACGCCGTCCTCGACGAAATCGCGCGTCCCCTCCAGGACTACCTGGAAGGTCCACGGGATCGCCAGCCGCTCGCGGAAGTGAGCGAGTGCTTGGTCGACTCGCGTCTCACGGAGCTTGACCTCGACCGCGAACCACGGCTTGCGCGCCACGGTCACCAGGAAGTCGACCTCGCGGCCGTCCCGATCGCGAAGGTAGTGAAGCGCGACTGCATGGCCTTCGGAGTCCTCGAGGTGATGGCAGAGCTTCAGGAGATGAGACGCCACCAGATTCTCGAAGCGCGCGCTGCGCTCCGGCACGAGGCTCCAGTCCCACAGGTAGGCCTTCGGCATCTTCGTGAGCGAGCGGCCGCGCGGGCCGCCGAATGGCCGCACCCGAAACACGTGATAGAGCCGCTCCAGCACGTCCATCCAGTGCGTGAGCGCACGATGGCTCACGGCCAGGTCCTCGCGGAAGGCGTTCAGCGAGAGAAGCGAGCCGACGCGCTCGGGCAGCTGCTCCGCGAAGAGCTGGAACGCCTGTAGCTCGCGGATCGGCTCCAGGTCCCGCACGTCCTCACGGAAGAAGCGGTCGAGTCGCTCCTTCTGCCAGCGACGGAGCGTGCGCGCGGACCGCGCCAGGAACGGCTCCGGAAAGCCGCCGTGCTCGAGCAGGGTCGAGACGAGGTCGGCCTGGGCAACCTGGCCGATGGTCAACTCCTGCCCCGGAACGAGCCCCGACGGCGGGCGTGCTCCCAGAGCTTCGGCGTAGGAGAACGGATGCAGGCGATGGTGGTGGTATCGGCCCTGAAGCGAGTCGCCGCCTCGGCGGTAGACGTCGAGGCGAGCGCTTCCGGTGACCAGAAACCGCAAGCGCTCGCGGTGGCGGTCGAACTCGCCCTTGAGCCAACCCTTCCACCCGCGCCACTTGTGCAACTCGTCGAGGACCACGAGCGCCTTTCCGCCCGGCCAGCGGGCCGCCTTGATCTCGCGGCGATCCTCGCGGCTGTCCCAGCTCAGGTACGCGCCCTCGTTCCAGTCCTCGAGCACGAGGCGGGCGAGAGTGGTCTTGCCGACCTGACGCGGCCCGGCCAGGAAGACCATCTTGTCCGCCAGATCCTGGCGAATCACGGGCTCCAGCGAGCGGGCCTGCATGCGCCTGATTTTGCCTCAAAGCAGAATTTGGAGCAACATTTTCTGCTTCGGGGCAAAATCCGCCGACACGCCCTTGGGCGGGGTGAAGGACTGGGCCGCACCCGGCGCGGCGAGTGCCAGCAAGGCGGCGAGCCGGATCGCGGCGCCCACGTAGACGGGAAGGCGATACTGCATCGGCTCCTCCAGTTTCAGGGGATGCCCACGCGCCCCACGAGGTGCGCCGCTGCTGGCCCAGCCGGGCCCGGCTCATCGCCAAAGTCTTCACCTTCGACGCGTCGCCGGGGCGCTCGTCCCGGGGAGCCCCCGGCCCCACGACTGGTCGGTTGGTAGCTCTACCTCACTGGCCCCAGGCTGAAGCTCTCCAGCACCACCCCCGCCTTCTCGACGACGACCTCGATCCCACCCCCACCGGCGGCGTTGATGCCCGCTCCACGTGCTTCCCTGGTCACGAAGTGGGCGCCCGGCTTCAACGCCATCTCGACGAAGTTGTGGCCCTCCGTCGGTAATCCGTACCTGGAGGCGTATCCGGGCGTGTTCGGGTGCTCGAGGGCCCAGTACTGCCCTTCGGCAGCGCCGCTGTCCCCGGTCTTGCCCGAGCGGTAGAGAGTTGCCCCGCGCTCGACCTTGCCCCGAGCGGCGACCGCGCCCGCCGACGTGCTCTGTTTGGCGGCCTCGCGCGTCGTCTTGATTGCCTTGGTCGTCCTCTGCGCAGCCGCCTGCACGGCGTTCTTGACGAGCGGCGCTGCTTTCGCGACGATCTTCGTGGCCACAAAGGCGGCGCCGGCGCCGGCGACCTGCTCGGCGGCGAACTCGGTGTTCGACTTGGGCTCGTACAAGTTGCCCTGCTCGACGTCGGTCGGGGTGGGTGCGTTCAAGTAGCTGTCCACCGCATCCCAGAGGATGGCGGCCACCACGACCAGGCACACGGGGCAGTTCCCGTCCGGGTCCGTGTACTTCGTCGGGTTCCCCAGCGCGTAGCTGTAGCGATTCAACGTCCTGGGGTCGCTGGTGTCGCCGAGGAAGCGGTCGATCTGGAGGAACCGCCCCAGCACCGGGTCGTAGTACCTTGCCCCGTAGTCGTACATCCCGAGCGAGGGCTCGCTCTCCTGCCCGGTGAACTTGAAGTCGTCGCCCCCCGCCTGGGCGTCGAGCTCCGCTCCGAAGGGCAGGTAGTCTCCCCGCCACGCGACCGAATAACCTTGGGCGGCGGGGGTGGTGAGGGCGCGCGCGCTGGCCAGCCGGTCCGTGTGGATGTAGCTCACCTGGCTCAGGTCGTCGATCGCGGCCAGGCGCTTCGCATCCGCGAGGAGATACGTCGTCCACTTCCCGTTCTTGACCGTGGAGAGCACCTTGCCGTCGACGGTGTAGAAGTAGATCTCCTTGCCGACCGCGAGCGTCCTCTGGACCTTGCGATCGTGGCCGTCGTAGACCACGCTGCCCGAGCTCCGCGGGTTCCTCCAGCTCGCGGACGCTTCCGCGTGATAGCTGCGGAGGCGACCGAGCGCGTCGTAGCCGAACTGACGCACGCTGCGATCGAGGTCGATGTCCGTGAAGGAGGTGACGTTGCCGTGAGGGTCGTACTTGAGCGCGAAGCTCCGATCCGAGACGCTCACGCTCTCGAGCTGGTTCGTTTCCGGGACGTAGCTGTAGCCCACGTTGGGGGCACCGGTGCCCGTTATGGAGAGAAGGTTCCCCGACCCGTCATGGGCGTAGCCGAGGGAGAAGCGGTTCTGCCTCTCTTCCTTCGCCCAGATCGTTCGAGCGAGCGCGTCGTAGCCGTAGCTCACCGTGTAGGGTCGATCGAGATGAGTCTCCGACAGCAGGTTTCCCGCGAGGTCGTGCGCGTACTTGATCTCGAGCGGGCCGCTGCCCACGATGTCGGTCATCCGGCCGCGCCCGTCGTACAGGAAGGTGTCGAGCGCGCCATGACCGTACAGGATCCCCGTCACCTGGCCCAAAGCGTCGTGGTCCACGTCCTCGATCAGCTCGATCTCCGGAGTGACGCCGGTCAGGGTGACCGCGGCCTGTCCTTCGCCGGTGAGCCTTCCGAACACGTCGCGCGTGTACACGAGGGTTCGCCCAAGAGGGTCCGCGAGGCTCATGACGTCCCCGTGCCGATCGAGTCCGTACCGGATCGAAACGCCGTTCAGGGCGGCGTCCAGCTCCTGGAAGAAGAACGTCTCCGCCGTCACACGGCCGCGCGTGTTGTAGGTGAGATCGCTCCAGGTTTGAGGCGGGCCGTAGCCGATCACTCGGTTGAGGCGGCCGATCCCGTTCTCCCGGGGTTCGCCGTTCGGGCCCTGGTCGTAGACTCGGGTCGACTCGCCGAAGAAGCTGGTCCCGCCGTCGCGCGAGACGTGCAGGTGGGTCTGCCGATCGAGCGCGTCGAAGGTGGCGCGCGAGACGTCCAGGTGAGACCAGCGGTAGGTGAGGTTCCCCTGCTCGTCGTAGTCGTTCCAGATCTTGAAGCCGTTTCGCAGCTGCTGGGTTCCCTCGGGCGGCCTCACCCCCCGGAGCAGCCCGCGCGCGTCGTAGAATAAGAAGGTTTTGAGGTCGCTCGGGTCCAGGGTCACCCGGAGGCCGCCGAGCTCGTCGTAGAAGTATCGGCTCGTGCCATGGGTCGACCCACTGCCGTAGACGTCGGTCGTGACCTGGGTGAGCTGGCCGAACGCGTCGTACTTGCGCGAGGTGAAGATCCCGTTTTCATCCATGTAGAGCACACCGTCCGCCTCGTAGGTGTTCGCGGCGACCGCTCCTCCCGGGAACGTGGTGCGCCAGACCTTGTCGTCTTCGTATTCGTAGGAGGTCACCAGGTTCGCGGGACCGTCGCTCACGAAGCTGGGCACGCTGCTGGAGAATGGCTGGTAGACTCGCACCCGGTGGCCGACGCCGTCGTATTGGGTCAGGTCGCTCACGCTCCAGGTCGTGCCCCCGCCCACGACCTTGGCCTTCAATCGACCCAGGCCGTCGAAGTACTCCCGTCGGATCTGCGTCCGACCCGCGTCGAGGGCGTCCTGGACCTCCATGTAGGCGGGACGTGCGTCCAGGTGGAAGGTGACATGGGTACCGGGCGAGGCTTCGCTGGGATACTGGATCGACTTCAGCCGGCCGAGCCCGTCGTAGTCATACGTCGTCCGGTCGGTGTTCCAGCCGACGTACTCCCGCAACACGCCGTGAGCCAGGTCGAAAACCATTTTGCGCAGGAGCGTGGGACCGCCCGGGTTGTCGCGCGTCTCCGTGCCGGGGAAGAGGAATCCGTTGCCCTCCCAGGTGAAGCGCGTGGCGAAGCCGCGGCCGTTGGTCTCCACCGCCACATTGCCGTAGGGGTCGTACTGGGTGCGGGTCTCGACAGTGGCCGAGCCGCTGGCCAGCACGTAAGCGGAGAGACGATGGTCGGTGTGCCGGCGGGTGGTCAGGGCGCCCCGATCGGACACGGAGCCGCAGGCGTCGTCATAGCACAGCTCTTCCGTGGCGAGGAGGCTCCCGTTCGCGGCGAGCCTCTCGGTCTTGTAGGGAAGGATGATGTACGCGGAGGTCGTGTTGGAGACGTAGGTGATGCGCGACTGTCGCTCCACGGCGCCGCCGTAGCCGAACTCGCGGACGAGCCGGGGGTTCCCGAAGGCGTCGTGATCCTGGTACTCGGTGCGCTTCAGGACGTTCTGGGTCTCTTCATTTTGATGGAACTTGTATGCCCGCTCGAGGGTGAGCAGGGTCCGATAGACCCCCTCGGCGTCTTCGGCTGAGGAGTAGTCCGCGAGGTAGGAGGAATAGACCTGACCGTCCGAGTCTCCTTGCACCTCGAACGCGAGCCTGCCCCTCTTACCTTCGTCCTGGTAGTAGTCCCTTTCGTGCCGCGTGTCGTCGGCGCGTTTCTCGTGAAAGCTCTGGAAGCCGCGGAAGTCGGGAGCCGGGCGTCCGGTGTCGGGGTCGAGTACCCTCACGCTCATGCCGCCGCGATACTCGTAGCTCGACGCGGTGGCGGGGTCGCTGAGGCCGCCGTCCTCCCGCAGGAGCGTGGCCACGGTCCTTATGGAGGGCATGCGGCCCGCGGGGAGACCCAGCCCGCTCGCCTGGCCGTATGCGAACGTCCTCTTGCCTCCGATGGCGTTGACGTACTTCACCAGGAGGTCGGTGCGGCCCGGGTTGGCCACGAAGGTCACGGGTGGCTCGAGCTTCCCGTCCTGCTTGAGGCCATAGACGAGATCGGGCAGACCGTCTCCCGATACGTCGGCCACCCGCACGCCGTTGTCCACGTCCCCCACCGCCATCTTGCCCAGGGTGGACAGAGACTCCCAGACGAGGGGGAGGGGAATGCTCCAGTCCACGGGAACCCAACCGGCCTGGTTGTTCAGGTAGACGCGGCCCGTCTCGCCGGGGCGTTGCGGCGCACCAGGACGTCCGGATGGCGATCCCCGTCCAGGTCCACCAGCTGAACGCCGTAGTCGCGGTGCAGGAGCCCAGTCGTGTTGGTGACGCCGCCAAAGAGGACGTCGTCAGCCGGGTCGGGAGTGTCGGCTCCCGGAAAGATCCAGGCTCCCGGCGTGTTCCAGCCCGCGCCGTTGTTCAGGCACACGAGCGGCCTCTGGTCCTCGGTCACGCGAAAGTCGGAGTACGCCTTCAGCACGTCGGCCAGGCCGTCCCCGTTGACGTCGGCGAGTCGGACGCCGAGGTCGACCGGGGTGAAACTCGTGCTCAGGTCGTCGCTGCGAACGAAGTCGAAAGGCAGGGCCCTCGCGGGGGCGGGTTGCCAACCCTTCTTGCCGTCGTTCAGATAGACGGCGCGGCGCCCGTTCTTGCGCGCAGTCAGCAGGTCGGGCAGGCCGTCGCCGTTGACGTCGACGAGCTGCGTGCCTCCGGAGTAGAACTCTCGACGGTTGTAGCTGTAGATGAAGGCGAACTCGCGGAAGAAGGCCGTCCGCATCAGGCTCGGGAAGCAGTAGCCGGACGGCTGGGCCGTGTCGCAATCCTGCGGAGGCGGGGCCCATGCGGTCCCGTCGTTGAGCCAGACTTCTCGGATGGTCGCCTCCACCGTCTCCGGGTCGGAAGTCCTGATGACGTCTTGCGAGCGCACGAGGTCGGCGAGCCCGTCGCCGTTCACGTCCGTCAGCTGGACCCCGAGGTCCTCCTTCTTGCTCAGCGTGTTGATGGTCACGAAATCGACGGGGAGCTGCCACTGTGGCGCCGGTTGCCAGCGGGCTCCGTCGTTCAAGTACACGCGGGGCGCGCCGGCGGCGGGCTTCATTCCGACCACCAGGTCCAGGTTGCCGTCTCCGTTCACGTCAGCCGAATCGGACCCCAGTGTCGCCGGCGCGCTCGTCTTCCCCGGTGTAGTGCTCGACGAAGGGAAGGGGTGTGGTCGGACCTTTCTCCGTCCAACCGGCATCACGGGCCTGATAGCTGAACTTGCCGAGGGCCAGCGAATCGCTTCCGCCCCGCTCGGCCACCGCGGCGAGAACGGCGTTCCCGCGGCTCGTCGGCTCGATCTCGCTGCAGCTCTCCTCCGCGTAGCAGAGCTCGAAGCTGCGCACGAGAGCGCCGGCACTCGAGGTCTGGATCGCCTCGAGTCGCAGACGATCGGCGATGAGCGCGCCGTATATCGCCGAATGCAGCGGGGCCGGGCGGTTGCCCCAGACCAGGGTCACCCTTTGCTCGGGCCCGACCACGGCGGCCCCCGACAGGGTGTAAAGGATGACCGACAAGCGGCGGGCTTCCTGTTGCTCCGGATCCCCCGCGTAGCGGAACTCGATTACGTTGCCGAACGTGTCCCTGACTCGACTGAGGTGCCACGCGTAGGTCTGGGGCGCTTGAAAGCCGGCCCGCCGGATGTAGCTTCGCTCGTCGATGGAGCTGCCGTACTCGAGCTGGGTGCCGTTCTTCTCGACTACGACCCAGCCGTCACCGACACGGCTGATCCTTTGAAACGAATCGATCCGGGTCCGATAGCGAGAGCTCCTGCCGACGCGCACGACATCCTGGCCGTTGAAGGTAAACGTCCCCTGAAGCTCGTAGCGCGGCACGCCCCATCGGGTCGACCGTCGGATGGCGTCCGCATATCCGAGGTCCAGGGCCCAGCCGACACCCAGCCCAGTATCGGAAGCGGCGCTCGAGTAACGGAGGGCGAGCTTCGGCGCCATCCCTCGCCGGCCCGGGGGCACGCTCAGCGGTATGACGACCTTGGCCTCACCCGAGTTCTCGATGGCGGCGGAGCCTGCGGGAGCGGCGAACGAAGGGACGACCGTGCCGTCCTTGTCCATGTTCCCCCGCGACAGCTGGGCGTGCGAAATGCCCGCCTGCACGAGTACAAGCCCCGTGATGGCTCCGATGACGAGGTTCTTGCGTCTCATGTCGCCTCCCTGGCAAAGCTAAGAAGACAGGAAGACAGCTTAGCCGCTGGCCTCGTGATCGTCCTTACGGAAACCTTAAGTTCCCTTCCGGAAACCTAAGTTCTCTTCGGACTGTCGATTCTCAGGCTTCAGGTGTCAAGTAATAGAACGGAATTCGCGGACTCACTCACGAAGGTGGCCGCTAGGCTCAGCCAACTCGCACCCCCGAGAGTAAATCGATAAAGCGAAGGCCTCGTCCTTGCTCAGCGTCGCAGTACTCCTCCCGTGCCATCTCCAGAGCACGGAGGCTGTTGTTCCAGTCTGCCTCGAGCGCATCGGCCACGAGACGGCTGTCCGGGTCGACTTGCATGAACCGCCGCGGCAAGCGACACTATAAATATAAACATTTTAGGTATCAAGTAGTACGGCGCAGCACACCGCGCTGCAGCTTGCCGGTCGGCGTCTTGGGCAGCGCGTCGAGGAACTCGATGAGCCGCGGGTACTTGTAGGGCGCGATGCGCTGCTTGACGAAGTCCTGCAGCTCGCGGACCAGGTCCGTGTCCTTGGGCCTGCCCGGCTGCAGCACGACGAAGGCCTTGACGACGGTGCCGCGCTCCGGATCCGTTGCGCCGACCACCGCGCATTCGCGCACGGCCGGATGCGCCAGGAGCGCCCATTCGACCTCGGGGCCGGCGATGTTGTAGCCGGCCGACACGATCATGTCGTCGGCGCGAGACACGAACCAGAAATAGCCGTCCTCGTCCATGCGGTAGAGGTCGCCCGTCACGTTCCAGCCCTGCTGCACGTATTCGCGCTGGCGCTCGTCGTCGAGATAGCGGCAGCCGGTCGGGCCGGTGACGGCGAGCCGACCAGTGTTCCCTGGCGGCAATGGCCTGCCCTCCTGATCCAGCACGCAGGCCTGGTAGCCGGGCAGGGGCTTGCCGGTCGCGCCCGGGCGGATCGCGTCACCGCTTGCCGACAGGAAGATGTGGATCATCTCGGTGGCGCCGATGCCGTCGATGATGCGGATGCCCGTGCGCTCGTACCAGGCGTCCGAAACGGCTTTGGGCAGGAACTCGCCCGCGGACACGCATTGCCGCAGCGAGCGGAGGTTGCGGCCCTCGAGCTCAGCCAGCAGCGCGCGATAGGCGTGAGGCGCCGTGAACATGCAGCTCACGCCGTGACGCTCGATGGTCGTGAGCAGCGCCGCAGGCGTCGGCGCCTCCACGGGTGCTATCGCCGCCCGGAAGCGCAACGGAAAAACCAAGAGCGCGCCGAGGCCGAAGGTGAAGCCGAGCGGCGGGGTGCCCGCGTAAACGTCGTCCGGGCGCGTGTGCAGCAGGTGCCGCGCGACGACGTCGGCCATCGCGAGCACGTCGCGGTGGAAATGCGCGCAGGCCTTGGGCTCACCGGTGGTGCCCGAAGTGAAGGCGAGCAGGCACACGTCGTCCGCGGCGGTGTCGACGTTTCGGTAGCTATCCGACGCGCTGGCCACGTGGCCTTCGAGATCGCCGTTGCCCCAGCCCAGGATCGTGCCCACGCCGCCCGTCGCCGCCGCAGCCGCGTTGAGCGCCTCGAGCAGCCGGTGGTCGCAGAGCGCGACGGATGGCCGGGCCTTGTCGATGATCGCGGTGAGCTCAGGGGCGCGCAGCATGGGCATCGTCGTGACGGCGACAGCACCCGCCTTCATGACGGCGATCCAGCAGGCGAACAGCTCCGGGCCATTGAAGCCGCGTAGCAGCACCCGGTTGCCCGGCACGACGCCCAGCGTCCCGAGCACGTTCGCGATGCGGTTGGCCTGCGCCAGCAGCGCGCGGTAGCTGGTGCTGCCGACATCGGTCAGGACCGCGGGCCGCTCGCCCGCACCTTCGGCAATGGCGTCGTCGAGCAGCACGGTCGCGCAGTTCAGGCGCTCGGGGTAGTGGAGCTCCGGCAGGTCGAAATGCAGCCGCGGCCACAGCTCGGGCGGCGGCAGGCGGTCGCGCGCGAAGCTATCCACGTGCGCGCTGCGGCGGGTCATGTCTCCCTATTCGCCTTTGGACGCTGGCTTCCTCTTCTCGAGGAAGGCGCTCGAGCCTTCGACGTTCCAGTAGTAGGAGTCACTTCTCGCCGTAGTCGTAGACACCGCGCCCGACCTTCTGGCCCAGCCGTCCCGCCTTGACGTGCTGCACCAGGAGCGGGGCGGGCCGGTACTTCTCGCCCAGCGTCCGGTGCAGGAATTCGAGCACGCGCAGGCGCGTGTCCAGGCCCACGAGGTCCCCCATCTCGAACGGCCCCATCGGGTGGTTGAGCCCCAGCTTGAGCGCCTTGTCGACGTCACGCGCGGAGGCGACACCTTCCTGGAGCATGTGGAAGGCCTCGTTCCCGATGAGGGCGTTGACGCGCGAGGTCACGAAGCCCGGCGATTCCTTGACGAGCACCGTCTCCTTGCCCATCCGCCGCGCGACCTCGGCCGTCGTCTCGACCGCCGCCTCGCCGGTGTCCAGGGCGCGTACGATCTCCACGAGCTTCATCTTGGGGACGGGGTTGAAGAAGTGCATGCCGAGCACGCGCTCGGGCCGCTTGGTGGCGGAAGCGATCTCGGTGGGGGACAGGGCGGACGTGTTCGTGGCCAGGACGACGTTCCGTCGGGCGAGCTCGTCGAGGCGGCCGAAGAGCGTGAGCTTCAGGGCGATGTCCTCAGGCACCGCCTCGATCACGAAATCGGCGGCGCGGGTCGCGGCTTCGAGCGAAGCCTCGGTCCGGAGGCGCTTCCCCGCGGCTTCGGCCTCCGCCGGCGTGAGCTTGCCCCGGGCCACGCCTTGCTCGAGATCCTCGAGGATCTGGCCGAGCGACCGCTCCAGCGCGCCCTGAGAAACGTCGTGAAGCAGGGTCTGGAATCCGCCCACCGCCGCGACATACGCGATGCCTCTTCCCATGAGGCCGGATCCGATGACAGCGATCGTCTCCACGTTCACGGCCGTGGATCTTACTTCATCGCAGCCGGGCGTCGGAGATCGTGCCAATCGACCGAGGGTCGGCGGCGCGGGCTCGCTTCAGGGAAAGAGACGAGCGGGGTTCTCCTCGAGGATCTTCTTCAACACCGGCTCGGGCAGGCCGAGGGAGCGGAGATCGCGGAGGTTCTCGCCCATGCTGCGGACGCCTGGAGACGGCCAGTCGCTCCCGTAGAGGACCTTGTCCGCGACCTCGAGGAGCCGCGGGAAGTAGCGGAGGACGGCCTTGGGCGGAATCCCGGAGACGTCCATGTAGACCTGCGGGAACCGCCGCACGAGGAAGAAGGCCTGCTCCATCCAGAGCGGCCGCCCGCCGTGGGCGAGGATGATCGTGAGGTCCGGAAAGTCGACGGCCACATCGTCCACCGCGATGGGCTCCCCGTTGCGGCTGCGCGCGCCCGGGAAGATCGAGGTGCCGGTGTGGATCATGATGGGAAGCTTCAGGCGTTGCGCCTCTTCGTAGATCGCGCGCAGCGAGGCCATGCCGTCCAGGTAGGCGTTGGGCAGCACCGCCATGTGGCAGGGGTGGAGCTTCAGCGCGCGCACGCCCAGCTCGGCCGCGCGCCGCACCTCCCGCGCCGCGTCTTCCGCGAAGCGGGGGTGGACGCCGCCCATCGGCACGAGGCGGTCGGGGGCGGCCCGGCAGTACTCGGTCACGTAGTCGTTCACGCGGTGGGTGAAGCCCATCACGTCGGGGGCCGGGTAGTTCACGAGCACCGCCCGGTCGATCCCGTCCGCGTCCAGCCTCTTCAGCAGGCGCTCCGGGCTCTTCATGATCGCTTGCAGCTCGTCGAGGTCACTGCGGCCCCGGCTGAAGGCCTCGAGCATGTGCGGCTTCAGCTCCCACCAGGGCTGGACGTGGATATGGCAGTCGGTGATCGCCATGGCGAGCGATCACGCCCGCGGGAAGTAGAAGCCCAGCCGGCGCTCGAGGTCCTCCGGCAGCGCGGGGAGGGCCGAGCGCGAGATCAGGAAGGTCGAGAGGTTGAAGAGGTCGGCGAAGACCTTGTTCCGCTCGACCGTGCTCAGGAGGTAGGAGTGGCCCGAGGAGCCGCAGGTGCCGATCTTGGTGCCGATCATGCGGTGGACCATGAGGGCGTGGCGGTACCGCCAGCTGGCGAGAAGCTCGTCGACGTCCACGAGGCTGCGCAGCAACCGGAACGGCAGGTGCAGGATGGGCTGGTCGCGGTAGAGATGGATGAAGAGTGCGGCGCGGGTGGCCCGGTGAGACAGGCGGCGCTCGCCCGCGGCGCGAAGCTTCTCGTGAGCGGCCTCGTCGAGGACGGCGGCGAAGCTTTTAGCGGTGCTTTCGAGCTCGCGGAGCTGGGGGCCCCGCTCGGCCGGAGACAGCGCCGGGTTGGCCTCGATCGTGGCCCGGTCGGCCGCGAGCATGCGTGCGACGGCCGCGCCGTACTGCTCCCAGAACTGGAAGCCCGGCAGCTCCAGGAAAGGCGTTCGTTCGAGCCAGCGCTCCACGAGGTCGAAGAGGGAAGGCTCGTCCTCCGAGCGCCGCAGGGCCCCGATCTGCCCGTCCGGGACCTTCGCCGGCGCGGGCATGTGTTGGAGGGGGGCGCGCGCGTTCTTCCGCAGGCCCAGGCGGTTCTCGATCAGGCGGAACTGCACGCTCTGGAAGCCCGAAGCGGGAATCAGCAGGTCGCGGAACTCCAGGAAGTCGAGCGGGGTCATGGTCTCGAGCACGCGGAGCTGCTCGAGGAGGATGCGCTGGATCTCGTGGATCCGCTCGAGGCGAGCCACCGCCACCCCCACGCTGCGCTCGTCCACCGAATCGCGATGGAAGAGGGCCATCACGGAGTCGAGCTCGTGGAGGATCTGCTTGAACCACAGCTCGTAGGCCTGGTGGACGACGA
>Ga0247727_10015165_pt1 | contig 12683 bp, 6 predicted proteins | sample WisWelCaveWW1625_FD_202498 | JGI IMG/M metagenome (GOLD analysis project Ga0247727, IMG submission 202498) | Biofilm microbial communities from Wishing Well Cave, Virginia, United States - WW16-25 | ecosystem: Environmental > Aquatic > Deep subsurface > Groundwater > Cave microbial mat | place... | reverse complement strand
TAAAGGTTTTAAAGCGACAAGTAATTCATTGCCTGGAGAAACTCATGCTCAAACATCTTTGCAAGCTCGTGTGGAATCGCAAAAGAAGCAGCGTTTTGATGATCATCGAAATCTTCTTTTCGTTCCTTGTGCTGTTCGCGGTGGTGACGTTGGGCGCTTATTGTATCGACAACTACAACCAGCCGTTGGGATACAGTTATGAAAATGTTTGGAATGTCGGCATCGACTTGAATCAGACGAGCGATGACTATTGGTCGCCGGAGCAGGTGGCAACGGTGAATCAACTGTATCTCGCGGTGCGCGATTTTCCGGAAGTGGAGGCGGTTGCCGGCGCGCTTTCCGCGCCGTATGATTTCGGCGGCAGAAGCTCGGGGTTGGAAATCAACGGCAAACGTGTGGAGACTTCGGTGAATGAAGTTTCCGATGATTTTAAAGACGTGATGGGATTGCAGCTCGTTGCCGGCCGTTGGTTTGAAAAGGCGGATGATGGGTTGAATTGGCAACCGCTGGTGATCAATCAAAAACTCGGCAGAGAATTGTTCGGCGAGGAAGATCCGGTGGGCAAGCCTTTTACGCCGTGGGCCTCCGAAGGCAACGACGTTCACGTGATCGGCGTGGTCACGGATTTTCGTCAAGGCGGGGAATATATGGGATTGGCGAATTACATGTTCGAGCGCAAAAAGCTCGATGATCCCAAACAACGGCCGCCGCGTAATTTGCTCGTCAAAGTCCGGCCCGGCCTCACGGCAGAGTTTGAGGAGAAGCTCGACGAACGCATGCAGGCCGTGGCAAAAGAGTGGTCCTTCGATATTCAACCGTTGGCGCAAAAGCGCGAGTCTGCGCTCAAAGAGCTCATGGCGCCGGTGATCGCTGCGGGCATCATCGCGGCATTCTTGATGATCATGGTGGGGCTTGGTTTGGTGGGCGTGCTTTGGCAAAGCGTCACGCAACGCACGCGCGAAATCGGCTTGCGCCGCGCGAAAGGCGCAACGCAGCAGCACGTGCACACACAAATTTTGGGCGAGCTGTTTGTGATCACCACGATCGGCCTGCTCCTCGGCGTCATTCTCGTCGCGCAATTCCCTTTGCTGGATTTGATCGACATCGACGCGAAAGTATTTGTCTTCGGCTTGCTCGCGTCGCTCGTGTCGATCTATGCGTTGACTTTTGCCGCGGGCTTATATCCAAGCTGGCTGGCAACGAAAGTGCAGCCGGCGGAGGCGTTGCACTATGAATAGCAGCTTGTAAATTCACCGCGGTTATTTTATCTCTTGCCGTTGCTCCACCGAGGGTTCATCTTTGCTTGTTTCTCTCACCTTTATTTCTGCGAGCAAGGTGACTTCACAGCGATGGCATCCCGCTGCCAAACGGATATTTTCAAACTGCGCCTCTAACTTTACCCTCGACCATCAAAGAACCGCTCTCGCGACTGCTTGGAGAAAAAATGCCGCCGCACGCACCCACTGCGGGAATCACGTCGAATCAAAGCGCTTGACATTCTGCCGCAAGATGTTAGCTTGAGGTTGCCGTGATCATAAACGCGTTTGATTCTTCCAAACACTCAATGCCGGAAGATCGTGAACGCAACCGGAAGCGATGAAGCCAGAGCAGAGCCATATGAACCGCAAAGACGCAACCGCGAAAAAGTCTGACCTAGAAAAGCTGCAACGCGGCTTTACCAAAAAACTTACTGCCACCAAGCAGGAGTTAGAAGTTAAGATCGACGCCACCAAGCAGGAGTTGAACGATAAGATCGACGCCACCAAGCAGGAGCTGGAAGTTAAGATCGACGCCACCAAGCAGGAGTTGATGGACAAACTCGCGACCAAACAAGAATTGTACGAGGCCATCGATGCTACCAAACGAGAGCTGATCGATAAGCTTGCCAGCAAGCAGGAATTGCGCGAGAGCATTGACGCGGCGAAACAGGAATTGATAGCGAAGCTTGCTAGCAAAGAAGAACTGAGAAAAGTAGAACAAGATTTAGAGCTCGTTGCTCAACAAGTGTCGAAAAATACGACCGCCATCGGCGAGTTGAGCGTGAAAGTCTCGGTCTTGCAGGTCGATGTTTCCGGCTTGAAGAGGGATTTCTATGAGTTTAAAGAAACGACGAACGAGAATTTTGGCCGCGTATTAGAAGGGCTTGACCGTGTCATGGCCCGGCTTGAAAGATCGGAAATCGAAAAAGCCGCGAGCGAACATACCTTTCGCAGGCATGAAAATCGTATAGAAGATCACGAAGTTCGCATTGGCAAGCTGGAAGAGGTCGTGGCCGAGGAAGAATGAATGTTTCTATTCTAAGAAAAATTTCCTCGTGCAAGTCAGGTTATCGCACTCGCCTTAAAGTTGTCCCCTCCGTTTCAAAAATCACGGCGCCGGTTTGATCCGTGCGCAGCGTGTGAATTCCCAGCTTTTCATATCTCGCCAAAACCTCTTCATGGGGATGTTCAAACCTATTGTTTCGCCCTACTGAGATTACCGCCCATTGCGGCGTAACCGTGCGCAGAAAAGCTTCCGCGCTCGAAGTGCGGCTGCCATGATGCCCGGCCTTGAGCAGATCACTATCCAAAGCACGGCCATGTTGCACGAGATGCTCTTCGCTCAAACGCTCCGCGTCGCCGGGAAAAAGTAAGACCGCCTTTCCATAAACGACTTTGATCACGAGCGAAGCGTCATTCAGATTGGCGCCGCGTGCTTGAGCGCCGACGGAAGCGCCGGTGCATAACGTCGTGATATGCGCCGCATGGAATGCGTGCAAGCGCTCGCCGGCGCGCAGGGCGATATACGGCACGTGCAAGCTATCCATGAGGCGAGTGCAGCGCCGCTCCAACTCGGAATCGGTATTGACTCCGCTATGATAAACCGTATCGATTTTGATGGAAGACAACAAGCCGGGCAATCCGCCGAGGTGATCCGCATGCGGGTGAGAAATGATCACGGCGTGCAAACGGCGAATGCCTTGGCGATGAAGATAAGGCGCGAGCACGCGCTCGCCGGCATTGGATTCGCCGAATTGCGGGCCCGCATCGATGAGCAAGCGCTCGCCGCGGGGAAATTCGAGCAATGCGGCGTCGCCTTGGCCAACGTCGAAAAAGGTTATGCGCAACTTGGGCGTTGCTTGCCGGGCCTCGTTCCAAACGTGCAGATTGAGCACGAGCAAGGCCACGATGAGCAAGCGCGTCCGCACGGGTTTTCGCCACAAAATAAAGAGCGCGAGCAGCGCGAGATAAAACAGCAAGAGCAGCGGCGCGAAATGAACGCCTTCGACATAAGCCCACGGCAAACTTGCCAACCAGTGTGTGAATGCGATCATGAACGCCGCGGTGATTTCGGCAATGGCGCCGTAGGCTTGCAGCACAAACGCCGAGAGCGGCGCGAACGCGCAAGCGAGTGCTGCCGTTGCGACGGTGACAAACGAAATCGGAATGACGACGAGGTTGCCCCAAATCGCAGTGAGCGGAACACGGCCATAAGTGATCACCACAATCGGCAAAGTGGCGAGCTGCGCTGCGAATGAAACCGCCAACAACATAAGGGTCCAACGCAGCAGAGGCCCGCGCCACGGCGCCAAGCGAACGAAGAGCGCAAGCACAGGTTTGTAGAGATACGCAATGCCGAACATTGCCAGGAACGACAACTGAAAGCCGAGCTGGAAAAGTTGCAGAGGTTGCCCGAGCAGAATGAGCAACGCGCTCGCGCCGATGTTGTTCGGCAGGTTCGTATCGCGCTCAAACGCGCGGCCGAATAAGATAACGGTTGCCATGACCGAAGCGCGCACGATCGGCGGTTTCATGCCGGTGAGATAAGCATAGAACCATAACGCGAGCAGCACGACGGGCCATTGCCAACGTTTGGGCAGACGCAGCAAGCTTGCGCCGAGCATGAGGATCAAAGTGATGAAGCCGACGTGCAGCCCGGACACCGACAAGATATGAATCAAGCCGGTGCGCGCAAAGCTCTCCATAACGACGGCATCGATCTCCTCGATCTGCCCCAGCAGCAAGCCTTTGATGAGCGCGCGCGCTTGCCCGTTTGCAAACGCCGCGATTTGTTTTTCCACCGATGCGCGCACGTGCGCGGAGAAGCTTCGCAATGTCCGGCGCGTGCTCGCGTGGCGCGCCCAAACCGGCGTGGAATCGGAAGCATAAAAGAGCGCACAAATATCGTTCGCGCGGAGATACGCACGATAGTCGAATGCCCCGGGATTGCGCGCTTCATCTGCAAGCCGCAAGCGGCCGCGCAGAATGACGTGATCGCCGACTGCGAGGCTTTGCAGCGTTTTGCCGGAAGCGAGCACGACGCCTTGCGCCGGTGTTGCCGTGGAACCCGCGTATTGCAAAGCCTGCGCGGCAATGGGCACGCGCCAATAGTCACGGCGTTGCTCCGGCGCGTCTAATACTTCTCCGAGCAGTGCGGCTTCGCGTTCATCTTCTGCCCGGCGGCTGACTTCATGGATTGGAATGTTCTCGGCGAGGGCGGTGCGCAACATGCCCGCGCAGAATACGGCGAGGAGCACAGACATAGGAACAAGCCACGTTGGAGCGGAAGCTCTTGCTCGCGCGAAGAAGACAAAAGCGCAGGAAGTTGAAACAAGAAAGGTGAGTGCGGCGAAGGCCAGAGGCGCGTGCAGGCTATATTGGCAAATAATGCCGCTGCCAAATGCCGACACGAGATACAAAGCCGGGTGCTTTGCCATGTAAAAATCCTTCAATTGAGCGCAAGAGGGATACTAAAAAAATCGCTCAATTGAAAGAAAAATTCTTGCTTGCCCGGCTCGCAAAATTTAGACATCTTCTCGCGCCCGGCAAACGTGCACTGATATATACTCGTTGTGGGTTGGTTTGTAACACCATCACAGAACTGTCATTCAGAAGGAACCTTTTTATGCGCTGAGAAGATTCTCCTATTGGAGGTTTTACCAGCGCTGAAAAAGGTTCTTTCAGAATGACAATTGAGGGGGAGTTACAAAATAACCCTTACGCAGTATAACAATCTTAAGGAGGATGATGGATGCAATCACCAATCGTTTTACGCGTCGTCGGCTTCGTTGCCGTGTTTCTCGGTCTCACCTTCTGTAACGTGCTCTTCTCTCAAAATCGCGGCGCGTCTTCGGCAAAGTCGCACGAGGCCGTGCGCGGTCATCTCGCCAAGTTTTATCCCGAACTCGAAAAACTGTATCTGTACTTGCACCAAAATCCCGAGCTGTCATTTCATGAGGAGCACAGCGCGGCGCGTTTGACGCAAGAGCTGCGCGCGTGCGGCTTTGAAGTGGCCACGGGCGTGGGCGGCCACGGCATTGTCGGCGTGTTGAAGAACGGCAAAGGCCCGACAGTGATGGTGCGCGCGGATATGGACGCGCTGCCCGTGGCAGAGAACACGGGCTTGCCCTATGCGAGCACCGTGCGAGTGAAAGACGACGCCGGCAAAGAGGTCGGCGTGATGCATGCGTGCGGACATGACGTACACATGACGGTGTTTGCCGGCACCGCGCGCGTGCTGGCGCGGATGAAAGACCAATGGCAAGGCACGCTCGTCTTCATCGGCCAGCCCGCGGAAGAACGCGGCGGCGGCGCGCGCAAAATGCTCGCGGACGGTTTGTATGCGCGCTTTCCCGCGCCGGATTATGCGCTCGCGTTGCACGTGAATGCTTCGCTCGAAGCGGGAAAGATTGCGCACTGCGCGGGCTATGCGCTCGCGAATGTCAATTCGGTCGATCTCACGATTCGCGGCGTGGGCGGGCACGGCGCGTATCCGCACACCACCAAAGATCCCGTCGTGATCGCCGCGCAAGTGATTCTCGCATTGCAAACCATCGTGAGCCGCGAGACGAAACCGATTGAGCCCGCGGTCGTCACCGTCGGCTCGATTCACGGCGGCACCAAGCACAATATTATTTCCGATGAAGTGAAGCTCGAACTGACGCTGCGCTCATATTCCGACGAAGTACGCGAGCACACGGTGGCCGCGATTCGCCGCATCGCGAACGGCATTGCGCAAGCCGCGGGCGTGCCGGAAGATCGCATGCCCATTGTTCACGTGGCCGATGAATTCACGCCGTCGACGTATAACGATCCTGAACTCGTGCAGCGCCTCGTGCCTGCGTTTGAGCGTGTGTTGAGCAAGGAGAACGTGATCGCGACCGAGCCGGTGATGGGCGGTGAAGACTTTGGCGAGTTCGGGCGCACCTCCGCGAAAGTGCCGATTTGTATTTTTTGGCTCGGCGTCATCGCGCCCGAGAAAGTGGCCGCGAGCCGCGCGAATGGCATCTCATTGCCTTCATTGCATTCGAGCCAATTCGCGCCTGTGCCCGAGCCTTCGATCAAAACCGGTGTGCAAGCCATGAGCGCCGCGGTGTTGGAGTTGATGGGGAGGTGAAGGTGGGGGAACTGGGGATTGGAGTACTGGGGGTGATGGAGTTTTGGAGTGATAGAGCGTTTGTAGTCGCGCCTTCAGGCGCAAATCGCACTGCGCGCATCCTGCTCCTAATGAAATTTGATGATCAAAATCGATAACCAGGCGAGCCCCTCACGGTGTCATTCAGTAAGAACCTTTTTAAGTACTAGCGTTGGTGCCCAGAGCGAAAAAGGTTTCCTTCTGAATGACATATCTTAGGGGGCAATTACCGAATTTGAAAATCGAAACTCATAACTCATAAGAAGCTACTACAAACTTCATTTTCATGGAAATCTTTTTAAGCGCTGGCAACGCAGCCTCTTTTAGCTCATAACGAGAAAACGATCATGGAACTTCTCACCCTCGCGGCAGCAGTTGCCGGCATACTCAGTCTCTTGTATGTGATGTTCCTCGGCCAGCGCAGCTTGTGGGATTTATTTCGCGGGAAGAAATCTCAACAGCCGAATGCTGTGACCGCGCCAGTGTCCACAGTTGCCCTTGCACCCGCTCCAACGCTTCCACACAACTTGCCGCACCGCGCGGATTTTGTCGGGCGTGAAAAAGAAAAACGCCGTGTGCACAAAGCGTTGCGCTCGCGTTCCTATCTCGTCGCGATTGACGGCATTGGCGGCATCGGCAAAACTTGCTTGGCGCTTGAAGTCGTGCGCGAATCCCTTGTTGCCAGCCAGGCCGTGCGCGACAACACCTCCCTTAATCCCCCCTCAAGTGGGGACGCGTCGCATAATTCCCCCCTTGAGGGGGGCCAGGGGGGTGTTCTCCCAGCTCACAACGCCATCCAAACCTTCGCCGCATTCATTTGGACTTCCGCAAAAGACCACGAACTCACGCTCAACGACGTGCTCGACACGATTGCTTTCACTTTGGATTATTCTCACCTCGCGCAATTGCCGTTGGAGGAAAAAAGACATCAAGTCGCCAAACGCTTGCAGGAGAAATCTTGTTTGCTCGTCGTGGATAATTTTGAGACCATCACCGATCAAGGCCTTTATGATTTTTTGCAGGCCCTGCCCGAGCCGAGCAAATGTTTGGTCACAAGCCGCACGCAAAGCCTCAAACAAGCGCGCGCGATTTCAATACGCGGGCTGGCAGAAGAGGAAGCGATGCAGCTCATTCAAAACGAAGCGAGCCGCTTGGGCTTGAATCTCGCGGGGCTAGTGGAAGACGAACGCAACTTCGCGCGTTTCTATGAAGCCACAGGCGGCGCGCCATTGGCGATTCGTTGGTCCATCGGACAAATCAAACAACGCGGCCAAACGCTTGAAGGCGTGTTGAACAGTTTGCACGGCGCGCAAGGCGATATTTTCGAATTCATCTTTCAACGCGCATGGTCGCTGTTGACGGAGCCAGCCCGCAATGTTTTATTGCTCATGCCCATCTTCGCCTATTCCGCTTCACGGCCTGCTATCGAAGCCGCAAGCGAAGTTCACAAATGGGATTTGGACGAAGGCCTCGGCCAGTTGGTGGAACTGTGGCTGCTCGAAGCCAGCGACGATCTCGAAGAATCGAAACGGCGATATAGTCTTCATCCTCTCACTCGCGCCTTCGCACAAAGCAAACTCGCGCAACAGCCGGAGTTGGAGCGGAGTGCGCGCGTGCGGCTTGCGGAGTTTTTTACAGATCTTGCGAAAGCCGCTGGAGGTGATCACTGGGGAGCATGGGAGAGGTATGATGAGATTGAAGATGAAGAAGAGAACATTTTTGCATTACTTGAGTGGTGTTTTGAGAATGGAGAACCGCAAGCTGGAATTCAGTTAACGAGAGCGGTGACCTTTTTTCTTGAAATTAGAGGATACTTTTATGAAGTAAAAACCTTTGGACATATAGCGGCTGAACTTGCACGACAGTTTAATAAACTTGATGATCTTGCATGGCTACTAATTTACGGCCCAGGATGGATCGAGATTCAAGCAGGCGATTTAGAAAAAGGCGAACATCAAAGCAGAGAAGGCTTGAAAATATATGAATCCTTAAATCATCCCCGAGGAATTAGGGATGCTCTACTTAATTTAGGATTTGTCTTGCGTGACAAGGATGATTTCGAAGGCGCGCGAGCTTGCTTTCAGAAGGGTATGTTGTTGGCTGAAGCTGAAAACGACGATCCGTCAATCGCTGGTTTCAAGGCGTGGTTATCTGTGTTGAACGCTGACGAAGGGAATCTGGTAAAAGCCAAAGAAGGCCTAGAATCTGCCTTGTCTATTATCCGTGAACGTGACCAATTGGCTCTTCCAGGTACTTTAGCACATCTTGCCAAAGTCAATTTTAAATTGCTGCAGTATGATTCTGCTTTGGAGATTGGCAAAGAAGCACTTGAGCTAGCGAATAAAATGAAGAAACGCCCTACCTCTGCTTGGATTTCTATGATGCTATCGAACATAGAAGCTGCTCGTGGCGAGTATCGATCTGCCTTCGATCTCGCTAAACAGGCTTTGGAGTTTTATGAAAGCTCGCGATTATTCACCAAAAGAGTCGAAAAACTAAAAACGCACATGCAAGAGTTGCAGAAGAAACTGGCAAACTGAAGCGGAGCGCCACCTCCAGACTTCTTCCTATCGAATCGTCGTGCCAGCTAGTGAAAAATATTTTACGGCAGGCAAAGCCCCAACGGGGCTTTGCTTTGATTAGATCAACGATCAGGGCGTTGCCCTTTGGTGCTATACTCGTTGCGGGTTGGTTTGTAACACCAGCACACAACTTTGAACATACGATGAACCTTTTTATGCGCTGGAAAGATTCTCCTAGTGGAGGTTTTACCAGTGCTGAAAAAGGTTCTTTCAGAATGACAATCGAGGGGGAGTTACAAAATAACCCTTGCGCAGTATACATTTCGCCCCTAGCGGAGTTTAAGGTCGTCTCTCTGATTCACGTTCTATAAACAGTTCACTCCTAGCGGAGTCGAGCGAACCGTGCTAGTGCTTTTCATCAGTGGCCAACTCAAGCGCTCACGACAAAGCGAACACGCAATGGGAGCCGATGCGCTCGCTGAAGAATTTTGCGACGTTTTCGTCTTTGGTGAAATAAAAAATCTGCTGCGTTTCAGATAAGAGTTGGAAGACTTCGAGGGCGTGGGCCAGGCGCTGCGCGTCGGCATGCGCGAAAGGATCGTCGCAGAACAGCGGAATCGTTTCTCCGGTTTGCGCAAAGAGATCGACAATCGCGACGCGCAAGAGCAGATACACTTGCTCGCGCGTGCCGAAGCTGAGGCGCTCCAACTCCACGGGCGCAAGTTGCTCGCTGTTGAGCACGCGCACATGAAAACTTTCGGGGTCGATCAAAGTGCCGGTGTAACGGCCGGCCGTGAGCGTTTGCAAATGGCGGCCGACAAACTCGTTCAGCTTGGGCACGAAGTCGCGGTGCAAGCGCTGCGCGGCTTGCGCAATGTTCTCGCGCGCCATTTCCAACGCTTGGCGCACGCGCTCATAGTGCTCGATCTGGCCGGTCTCCAGGGCCATGTCTTCTTCCACTTCCGCGAGCGAGGGCAGATCTTGCAGGCGCGTGGCCACGCGCTCTTTCAAGGCCGATAACGTTTGCTGCTTGTGATTGACCTGTTGCAACACGCTTTCGCGCTTCGTGCGCAATGCGGCGAGCGCGCCTTCGGAAAATTCGCGCAACGGTTTTGTGTATGCCGGAGCAGCCGGCGGCAAAGCCGCTAATTCCGCTTCCAATTGCGCGACGCGGCCGGTGAGATTTTCAAACGCCTCCCTCTCCAAAATCTCCGTGCTTAAAGTTTCGGCTTGTTGCTTTTGCGCGCGCAGGCTATCCCAATACTCGCGCTTCTGGCAGGTGTTAATGAAAGCTTGAAAAGCTTTTTCGCCCACCGGCTCGCGAATCTCCGCGCGTTCGAGCAAGCTCTCGAGTTGTTGCGTATAGCCTTTCAACTTCTCTTGCACCTCCTGCTCCTGCGTTTGCAGCTCGCTTTGGCGTTGCCGCAGCGATTGCGTCGTGGTGTGGCTTTGATAGCTTTCGCGCAAACGTTTTTCCGCTTCGGGCAAAGTATCGGGAGCGATATAAGGAATGCCCAACGGCGACACCCAGGCGAGCAGGTCTTGTTCGAGCGCGGTCATTTCATTTTTGAGCGCTTGGTTCTTTTCCAAAACGGAATCGACTTTGAGATAGATCGTGTGGCGCTGCACCAATTCGCCGACGGATTCGACTTTATATTGATTGAGCACTTCGCGCCGGTCGCTCCTCTTTTCCAGAAGCTGCATCTCCGCTTCTTCCAATTGTCGCTTCAATTCTTTGTCTTGATTATCCCACAAGTTTCGCAGATTGAGCAAGAGCAACAACCCGCCAAAGCTCAAACCGAGGAGCAAAGCGTCGCCGACTTTCGAAGCCGCGGTTGCCGCGGTTAAAAACTGCGCCAAGGCGTAGACCAACGCGATGAGGGCACCGCTCGCGCTGAAATTAAAAATGCGTTGCCGTTCAACGAGGCGCTGCGCATTGCTCTTGTTGTCGGCGCGCAGTTGATTGGCCTGCACTTCCGCGTCGGTGAACTTCGCTTCGAGGGCGTTGAACTTCTCGAGTTGCGCAAGATCCAGCTTTTTGAGCGCGCCGCGTTCCGCCTCGCCCAGCCCGAACTTTTTCACTTCTTCGCTGGCGTCGTGATACTCTTCTTCAATCTTGAGCAGCTCATCATATGCCGTTCGCCAGCGTTGGCGCTTGGCGAGAAAATCTTCGAACGTGCCCGTTTGCCAAAGCGGCTCGAGCATTTGCAGGTTTTTGCTCTGCTGCGTCACGCCCATCAGGCGCAATTCGATGCTGCTGCGTTCTTCGGCTTGCATGCGTTGCAGCCGGTCGTGGTGCAAGTATTCATCGCGCAGTTGGAAGAACTGCTCTTTGAGGTCCGCGGGAAAATTTTCGAGTTTTTGCAGTTCTCCCATTTCGTTTTGAATCCCCTCGCGGCGCGCTTCGCTTTCGCGCCAACGCTGCACGCGCGCGCGCAGAATCTCGAGCTGCACTTCGAGCACTTGGCGCTCATAGGTTTCCACTTGCGTGGCCAATTCTTCCACTTCAAGCTCGAGCGTTTCAACTTTGGCAAGCTCAAGCTGAATCGTGCGATGCGAGGCTTGGCACCACGCATATTTTTCGCGCAGATCATCAAGGCGCGCACGCGCTTGGACGAGCAAGGCATGCGGCGAACGCACGCTCGCCAACTCTCGCAACGCATGCTCCAAACGTTGCAGTGCGCGGTCCGCGGAAGTTTCCGTGGAGGCGGAATCCAACAAGCTCAAAATGGCGTCGGTGACGAGATGGGCTTCGCGCGTCGCGTAGCCGTGCAATTCGCCTTGCGGCACAAAGGCGGAGGCGAGAAACACGGAGCGCGACATGCCGAGCTGCTTTTCCATGAAATCAATTTTGCCGTGGCGGCCGCGCGTGTAGCGGTGAGACAAATCTTCGCCGGTGAGCGCGTCGAGCAGTTGCGTGTTTACTTCGGCTTTGGAAAAATCACGGTGCACGAGCAGCATTGCGCCGTCATCGAGCTGATATTTCAAGCGGCCGGCATAGTCGGCTGTGATCCACGGGCGGAAGCGTTCGTGTGCGTCTTGCTCGCGCTGCAAAGCGCGGGCGCCGTCATAAAAGCCGTAGAGCAACGCGAGCACGGCTTGTTGCAGCGTGGACTTTCCGGCTTCATTGCGGCCAACGATGACGTTGACGCGCGGGTGAAAAATAAATTTGCGATTGCGCAAGCGGCCAAAGGCCTGCACTTCAAGCTCGAGTAATTTCATCGCAGCGTGATTTCTTCCTGTTCAAATGCTTGCAAACCGTAGTGCAGCGCTTCGTTGTAGAGGTCGGATTTGTCCGTTTCGCGCGCCATTGCCGCGAGCAGCGTGCGCACAAACTCGCCGCGCACGGTCGGCTCGTCCGCGAGCTTTTGCAAAGCATAATCGGGGCGCGTGTGATTTTCGAGGCTGACATAGCCGAAACTTTTTTCCAAGCGTTCGGCGAGAAGCTCCAGGTCCAATTGCAGCGTGGCCGCGGCTTGCCCCACCAGCTTTATGCGAACGAAGTGCGAACTCAGCTCTTGCGCGCGCGCCACGGCCATGATCTTCTCCGCCACTTGCTCGCGTTGCTCGCAACCTTCGACGTTGATTTCGAGCGTATCAAAGTGCAAAGCCTGGAGCGGCAGCATTTCGATTTTCGGTTCTTGGCCGGGGTTAAGCTCGATCCATGCCGCGCCGTGCTTCGCGTTTTCATGAAAGCCCAAAGGCTCCGGGCTTCCGGGATAAACAGCGATGGTGTTTTCGTGGCGCAGAACGCGGCTGGTGTGATAA
>Ga0247727_10015164_pt1 | contig 12685 bp, 11 predicted proteins | sample WisWelCaveWW1625_FD_202498 | JGI IMG/M metagenome (GOLD analysis project Ga0247727, IMG submission 202498) | Biofilm microbial communities from Wishing Well Cave, Virginia, United States - WW16-25 | ecosystem: Environmental > Aquatic > Deep subsurface > Groundwater > Cave microbial mat | place... | reverse complement strand
TCAAATGCCAGACGACGCGGCAGCAGGGGCTCAACCGCTTCTTCGCCCGTCGGCTTCTGCTGGACAAGATCGAGGCGCTCCAGAAGGGCAGCGTCGCCGCGGTCGTCGCGCGCGTGGAGAAAATCCGCCGTCAAAAGCGCAAGCGCAGCCGGCGCGCGAAACAGCGGATGCTGGCAGACAAATCTCATCACTCCTCGAAGAAGGCGGCGCGGCAGAGTGTCGGGCGCGATGATTAACCCGAATTCCGAAGCGGGAATTGGCAACCACGGATGGACACGGATAAACACGGATGAAACGGAGGGGCGAAGCGTGAGACCTTTTTCCCTGTCCTGCGTGAAATGGGAAACGGACTTCGACCGTTCTGCTCGCAACTATCCGTGTTCATCCGTGTCCATCCGTGGTTCAACTTCGGAGTTCGGGAATAGTCCAACAGCAGACAGCTACTTCGCCTTCTCCTCGTAGCCCTTCAGCGTCTCCACCAGCTCGGCCTTCATCTTCGCGTCCTTGCACAGCTCGATGGCCTGCTTCTGGAACTTGATCGCGTCGGCTTTCTTCCCGGTGTCGAAGAGCGCACGGGCGTAGGTGTCCACGATGGCGGCGTCCTTGCCTTCGCAGGCGTCGAAAGCGGCTTTCGCGGCGCGCATGGCGAGGGCGAGGTCGCGGTTCTTCACCTTCTCCTCGGTGAGGATGAACCACGCGAATTCATTCATGAGCTGTGGATTGGAGCCGGCGTCCTTGACGATCTGCTCGCCGAGCTTGGCGGCTTTCTCCGCGTCGCGGCCAGCCACGACGAGTTGGGCGTATTGGCTGAGAAGCTTGCCGGCCTGCTGCGATTTCTTCTCGGTGGCGATGTCGTATTTGCCGGCGAGCATCCGGTCGAGCGCCTTGTCGAGTCCCGCCATCGGGTGCCCGTGCCACGCGATGACGCCCGCCTTGTCCACGATGAACGCGTGCGGGATGCCCTCGATGCCGAAGGCTTCCATGAAGCCCTTCGAGGTGCCGCCGTCCTTGTCGAGCGCGACGACGTAGTCCATCTGCGCGGCCATCTTCGTGACGAACGGTTTCACCGTCGCGGATTCCTCGTTGCTGACGCCGATGAAGGTCACGTTGTCCTTGAACTTCTTCTGCATGTCGGTGAGGTGCGGGATGCTGACGCGGCAGGGCGGGCACCACGTGGCCCAGAACTCGACGACGAAGTATTGTTTGCCCTTGCCGTCGGCAAGTTTCTGTTCCTTGCCCTTGATCCACTCGGAAATCTTGAGTGCGGGCGCGGCGTCGCCGAGGTCGGCGGCGGTGGCGGTGGCGTGCGGGGCGAGGAGGGCGATGGCCGAAACCAATGCGATGATGAGGTGTTTCATGGGCGACTCCGTGTTTGAGGTTGGGCGAGCCTCGCGCCGGGTGAACTGGTTTGCAAGACGCAAGATGGCCGCGGCGACGTTGACATTTCGGACAGGAACTGGGACTACTTGAACTCAAGAAACCTCATGAACGCGACCATGCGCTCCACATCCACCTCCCGAGCCTTCACTCTCATCGAACTTCTGGTGGTCATCGCCATCATCGCGATTCTTGCGGCGATGCTGCTGCCCGCGCTGGCGAAGGCGAAGGAGAAGGGGCACCGCACCGTCTGCCTGAACAACCACAAGCAGATCGGCACCTACTTCCAACTCTACACGGACGATGTCGACGACCGGTATCCGGATCACCGGAACAATGTCAGCCAGGCCGGTCCCGCCGTCATTGGCCTTACGGACTGGTGGGGGCCGATGATCATGGGCCGGGACAACAACTCGAACATCTTTCGCTGCCCCGTGCTCAAGGGAGGTGGGAATCGCACGGATCAGGGGGTGACCTGGCAGTGGGCCTACGATGTTCACTCCGCCGGATACGGTTACAACGGCTACTTCCACGGGCCGTTCCCCAACGCCCAGAGCACCTTGACCCTGGGGGGAGTGACCTTTCGCAGCACTTACAGATTCAGGCGATTGGATGTGGCCAAGCCCGATGAGAGCCTCGTCGCAGGGGAAGCCATGCCGACAGCAGCCCGGACATGGAGCACGAGCCTTTGGTATCCTGCTGCGGGCATGAACCGGAACTCGCCACCGGCGAACTTCGAAGGAATTGACCACAGCCGTCATGCCGGCCGCGGTATCGTGCTCTTCAATGATGGCCACACCGAGGCTCGCAAGGACGACGAAATCAACCCTCCGATGAATCCCGGTTCCGGAAATGCGTTGGCCATCAAGAACGCGCGCTACTGGGATCCGCGCCGCGCGTCGCTGCAATGAACCTCATGGCCGGCATTGTGAGGAGTGAAACTCCGTTTCGCCCGTGGGAAACCGCCCCTTTGTCTCGTCCATTCACGCCTGGTCAGGACCAGCCGTCGCTGGGGTCAGCACAAACCGGCAATGCCCCGCAGTGGCCCATTCCTCTCATCAGACGCCATGTTCCGGCATCGGCCTGCCATGTTCCTGTGTCAGGTCGCATCAGGTTTCGGTCGGACTGCTTGGTTCCTGCCTCATCACACGTGAAGTCTGCCTCGGGCTGCCAGGTTCCTGCCTCAGCTTGCATGGTTCCGGCCTCAGGACAGTTCGAGATTGTCTCATGGAAGCAGCCGCCTATCAGGAATCATGCAAGTCGGGACCATCAGCTAACATCCCGAGGCAGGAACCATGCAAGTCGGGACCACCGTCTAACAGCCCGAGGCAGGAACCATGCAAGTCGGGACCGCCGTCTAGCAGCCAGAGGCCGAAACCATGCAGGTCTGGATGGGCACGGGCCTTCCAGACATAAAAATCATTCAAAAAAAGACATTTGTGGGCTTGACTTCATGATTGTGTCGCTTAACTTCAATCAAACCCAATAACTCATGCAATTCACCGACTACATCTTCGAACTGCTCCGGCTCCGCTACATCAAGCTGGCGATGGATGCCATCCCCAACTACCGTCCCGACGGGAAGACACCCGCCGAAGTGGGCACGATGATTAACAACGCCACTTCAACCACCAGTCCGCGCGGCGTCTATGAAGGCGCCAACGCCACGCTCCAGCTTGCCCAGGGGGAATTTGACGAGGACATCGCCGAGGGCCATGTCGTCTGCGTGCAGGTCCATCCCATCATGAGGAGCCGGTTTCGCAGCGATGCCGGCAGCCTGTCGGCCATCGAATCCCTGACGACTCAGGACAAGTCGGCCGCGGAGACGTTCACCCGGCTCAAGGGCATGTCCGTGTTGTGGGGCAAGCTGCCGAACCCACCCGGCTCGCCCGTGCCCTTCAAGGCGTGGGACACGATGGGCAAGACGGAGTTCGACGCCTACATCACGGCCATCGAGGGCACGGACGGGCCGCCGGTCGTCATCGGCACGCTCGCCGCGAAGGCCGCGGCGGAATCCGCCTTCGAGGTCGCCGAGGGTGCGTTGCGCGCGGCGGTGGCGGCGATGAAGGACTTCTGCACCAACGCGCTGATCCAGGGCCGCGGGCAGTTCCTCCCCGGCACCCCCAACCGCGAGGTGATTGACGCCATCCCCACCGAGCCCGCCACACAAGCGCCCGGCCAGGCCGTCATCACCGGCGCGCTTTCCCCCGGCCCCGGCGCGGCGCACTTCGACTACGACGCGCCGCACGGCACCAGTTGGGACGTGTTCCGCAAGGGCCCCGGCGACGCCGCCTTCGTGAAGGTGGCCAGCGACGTGATCGTGAAGACCTACGACGCGACGGGCCTGGCGGCTGGCGCATACGAGTTCAAGGTCATCGGCCGCAACTCGAAAGGCGACGGACCGGAGAGCGCGGTGAGCGGGGTGAATGTGGCGTGAGGCCGGATGAAAGCCCGCATGATTGGGAGCGCCTGTTCGGGGTGCATCGGGCAGGCTTGATATGCGACTGCCAGTCGCATATCAATAGTTAGGCGGCTACACCATGTTCACGGTCAACTATCAAACGAAAACCAAACACATGAAGAGATACAAAGTCATCAGAATCATCGGCGTGGTGTTGCTAGTTCTGGGCGCGACACTCATCATCCTTCAGATTATGGAAGGGGGGAAGTCAGTCATTCAATCGATCGGCGCGGGTGGGACGCCGATTTGCATCGGCGGCGTATTGCTTGGTTTGTCACTTAGGCTGGAGAACAAAGAGAAGGCTTCAGGCGATCCATCCGACACGCCCAAATGATGAGCGGATATGACAGGAGCAGTTACTCCCAGGCCGCCTAACAAGGCGCTGCAGCGAACTCCCGATTCCGAATCGGGATTGCAATCGTTGCGTCCCGTGCGCCGTGTCTCCGGCGTCTGCGGGATTGGGTCGTAGGCGGCACTGAGCCCACAGCGGAACCGGCGCCTCAGTCGAACATCTTCCCGGGATTCAGGATGCCGCGCGGGTCGAGCGCGCGGCGCAGTTCCCGCATCACCCGCATCTGCGCGGCGCCCGCGAACTTCGGCAGGAAGTCCTTCTTCGCCACGCCCACGCCGTGCTCGCCCGTGATGGTGCCGCCGAGACGGATGGCTTCGTCGAAGATTTCCTTGAAGGCTTCGTGGACGCGCTTCATCTCTTCGTGGTTGCGTTCGTCGGTGAGGAACGTCGGGTGGAGATTTCCATCGCCCATGTGGCCGAAGGTGCCGATGCGGAGCCGGTGCTTCTTCGCGACGGCCTCGACAAAGCGGATCATCCGCGCCAGTTCGCTGCGCGGAACGGTCGCGTCCTCAAGGATGGTCGTGGGCGCGACGCGGGCGAGCGCGCTGAACGCGCTGCGGCGCGCGGCGGCGAGCTTCGTGGCCTCGTCGTCGTCCTTCGCGATGCGGACTTCCATCGCGCCGTTCTTCTTCGCGAGTTCGACCATCTTGGCGGCCTCGTCCTCGACGGCGGCGGGATGGCCGTCTGTTTCCATGAGCAGCAACGCCTCGCAGTCGAGCGGGAGGCCGACCTTCGCGTAGTCCTCGACGCAGTGAATCGTCGTGCGGTCGAGGAACTCCAGCGTGCATGGGATGATTTGCGCGGCGATGATGTCGCTGACGGTCTGCGCGGCGGCGTCCATCGCGCTGTAGGTGGCGACCATGGTCTTCTTCGCGGCGGGCTTTGGGATGAGCTTGAGCAACACCTGCGTGATGACGCCCAGCGTGCCTTCGGAGCCGATGAACAGGTCGCGCAGCGAGTAGCCCGCGACGTCCTTCACGCACTTGTTGCCCGTCCACAGCACCTCGCCATCGGGCAGCACCACTTCGAGGCCCATGACGTAGTTGCGCGTGATGCCGTATTTGAGCCCGCGCAAGCCGCCGGAATTCTCCGCGACGTTGCCGCCGATGGTGGAGATTTTCATCGAGCCCGGATCGGGCGGATAGAAAAGCCCGACGGCGGTGGCGGCGTCGGCGACTTGCAGCGTGGTGACGCCGGGCTCGACGAGCACCGTGAGGTTGGCGCGGTCCACTTCGAGGATGCGGTTCATGCGGACGGTGCAGAGCACGATGCAATCGGGCGAAGGCAGGCTGCCGCCGCTCAATCCCGTGCCCGAGCCGCGGGTGACGACGGGAATCCGCTGTTCGTTCGCGAGCCTGAGCACGTCGCCGACCTGCCTGCTCGTCGTGGCGAACACGACGCAGCCGGGCATCTGTGTGAGCGCGGCCGTGCCGTCGAAGGAGTAGGCGATGAGGTCTTCCTTCGAAGTGAGCACGTTCGCCGCGCCGAGGAACCCGCGCAGTTTTTCCAAAGTGTCGGAGGAGAGCGCCATGTTTGAAAATGTGCGCGGAGGATGGGGCAGGGTCGTTGGAGGGTCAAGGTTCAGGGGCGAGGGTAGGGCGCGTCACTCCGTGCGCGCCGCGCTTTCGCGGCGATGTTCCGGGCGGCGCGCACGGAGTGACGCGCCCTACCTTGCGCCTCATCCACTACGTCCTGCCACTTGCCGGTTGCCGTTCGAATGGGGCTTCGGCACGCTCGCCGCCGTGCTGACGCTGGAACATCTCGCGGAATTACTGGAGACCCACCGGGATGCGGCGGGCGCGCGTGTGCAGGAGTTCGATGTGGGCGGGCGGCACTTCGCCTTCAATTCGCGCAAGGCGCTCATGGGCGTCATCAATCTCTCCGCCGACTCGTGGTATCGCGAAAGCGTCTGCCTTTCATCCGAAGCCGCGATTGAGCGCGGGAGAGTTCTCGCCGCACAGGGCGCGGACATCGTGGACGTCGGCGCCGAGTCCACGCTCCCCCACGCTGCGCGCGCGGCCGATTCGGCGCAGCAGAGCCGGTTGCTTCCAGTCGTGAAGGCGTTGCGCGCCGCGGGGATTCTGGTGTCCGTCGAGACGTATTCACCCGCCGTGACACGCGCGAGCCTCGAAGCGGGCGCGAGCGTGCTGAATCTCACCGGCAACCTCGGCGACCCGGAAATGTTCCGCATGGTGGCGGCACACGGCGCCGCCGTCATCTTGTGCCACGTGCAGGGCGAGAATGTCCGCGAGGTCGGCGACTACGATCTCAGCGCGGACCCGGTCGCCGCGATGCAGGAGCAGTTCGCCCGGCAGATCGAACTCGCGACCCGCTGCGGTGTGACGCGAATCTTCGTGGACCCGGGGCTCGGCTTCTACTACCGCAACTTGCAGGACAGCGGGGTGCGGGTGCGTCACCAGATGAGCGTGTTCCTGAACACGTTTCGCCTGCGCACGCTCGGCTGGCCCGTGTGCCACGCGCTGCCGCACGCCTTCGACACCTTCCGCGACGAGGTGCGTTGCGCCGAGCCGTTCTTCGCGGTGCTGGCGGCGTTGGGCAAGACCGACTTGTTCCGCACGCACGAGGTGCCGCGGACACGTGCCGTGCTGCAGACGCTCGGGCTCTACTGACCGCTTGAGACGTTCCTTCGCGGGTTGCGTGCTGGTGAACAACTCCAGCGTTCACCGTGTTGACAGACAAACAATCAGCGGCATAGTCGCCCCATGAACATTGACATCACGCCCCTGCTGGAACACTGGGACTATCAGCCGGGGCAGGTCGTGGTGCGCAAGTTCACAGCCAAGGATGGAGATGAAAAACTCCAGCTTCGCGTGGACCTAGGCATCCTCCAGATGAACCTCGCGGGCCGGCCTGATGGCAAGCGGCCACGCGGCCACGAGTCGTGGTATCTGTTTTACAAGTCGCAGTCCGAGCACCGGCAGCCCAAGGACGGCGGCGAATCCAGCTTCGAGCTCAAGGCCGAGGACCTCGCGCGGCTACAGCAGGAGGCCATCCAGTATCATCACCGCTACATCTGTCTCTACCAGCTCGAGGACTTCGACGGCGTGGACCGCGACACCGCGCGCAACCTGCACGTGTTCGACTTCGCCTCCGAGTTTGCCGAGAGCGCCGAGCTTGCGTGGTCGCTACAGCAGTTCCGGCCGCAACTGCTCCTCATGCGATACCGGGCGCTCGGGACGAAGCTGCTGCGCGAGCCCAACCACGAGAAGGCCACCGCGCTCATCGAGGAGGGCATCGAGCAGTTGCGCGCGTTTTACCGCGAGCACGAGCGCCCCGAACTCATCGAGCACAGCGGCGAAATCACTTCGCTCGAACTCTGGCTCAACGACATTCGCACGAAGCGCCCGTTGTCCGAGCGGGAGAAACTGGAGCGCGACTTGGACGAGGCCGTTGCCGCCGAGGATTTCGAGAAGGCCGCGCAGGTCCGTGACGCGCTGAAGAAGCTGCAGCCGTAGCGGAGCGCCGGGCACCGCCCTGGCATCGAGTCGCGCGTTCTTGGCCCGAACTCCGAATTGGAAAACTGCATGGATTTGCCGGCTGTGCGAGGAGCGCGGCGTTCACGCCGCAGAAAGCCCGGGCCGGAAAAGTGCATTCGAAAACGGGCTGACCGACGCACGTCTCTGCGGCCTGAAGGCCGCGCTCCTCGTGATCGTTCGCCGCGACTTCGGAGTTCGGGATTAGCCGAGGCGGTGCTCGGCGCTCCAATCCCCTCTACCTTTGCACGCGAGCGCCGCCGCCCTTCATGAGCTTCTCCACTTCGCCCTTGTCCGCCATCGAAGTGTCGCCCGGAGTCGTCATCGCCAGCGCGCCGTGCGCTGCGCCGTAATCCACGGCCTTCTGCGGGTCGCCCGTCGCCATCAAGCCGTAGATCAAGCCGCTCGCGAAACTGTCTCCACCTCCGACGCGGTCGAGGATTTCCAAGTCGGGATACTTGCGGCTCTCGTAGAACTTCCCGCCCATCCACGCGATGGCCGCCCAGTCATTGCGTGTCGCGGTGTGCGCGGCGCGCAGCGTGGTGGCGGTGGCTTTGAAGTTCGGGAACGTCTTCACCGCCGTCTCGATCATCCGCTTGAACGCGCTCACGTCAATGTGCAGCAGGTGTTCGTCCGCGCCCTCGACCTGGAAGCCGAGGCAAGCGGTGAAGTCCTCCTCGTTGCCGATCATCACGTCCACGTGCTTCGCGATCTCGCGGTTCACTTCTTGCGCGCGCTCCTGTCCGCCGATGGATTTCCACAGGCTCGGCCGGTAGTTGAGATCGTAGCTCACGATGGTTCCGTGCTGCTTGGCCTTCTGCACGCACTCGATGACGAGTTGCGGCGTGGTGTCCGATAGCGCGGCGAAGATGCCGCCCGTGTGCAGCCAGCGCACGCCGAGCTTGCCGAAGATGTGGTCCCAGTCGAAATCGCCGGGCTTGAGTTGGCTCGCGGCCGTGTGTCCGCGGTCGGGCGTGCCCACAGCGCCGCGGACGCCGAACCCGCGCTCGGTGAAGTTCAGCCCGTTGCGCGTCTCGCGGCCGATGCCGTCGAACTTCGCCCACTTGATGAACTGCGTGTCCACGCCGCCTTGCAGGATGAAGTCCTCGATCAGGCGGCCGACGTCGTTGTCGGCGAACGCGGTTGCGACGGCGGTCTTCATGCCGAAGCAGCGCCGCAATCCGCGCGCGACGTTGTATTCGCCGCCGCCTTCCCAGACTTTGAACTCGCGGGCGACGCGCACGCGTCCCTCACCGGGGTCGAGCCGGAGCATGATCTCGCCGAGCGCGAGCATGTCGTAAGCGCAGGAGCCGGCGGGTTTGACAGTCAGTGAGGCCATGATGGTCGGGGGTTGGGTGCGTCGGCGAACTTCAAAGGGTTGCGAATCGCACAGCGAGCTGAGTCATTCCTGCTTCGTGCGGCGCGGATATTTGAAAGGTCCTGCCAGGATGACAACACATTTTTCCGCAAGGAGCGCCGGCCTCCGGCACGGCTCGGGCGCGTCGGCGCACACCAACGCGCCGTGCTGGAAGCCGGCGCTCCGCTCATGCAGATGCGCTGCGCTACACCACCACGGTCTGCCCCGGAATCGCGAACGGGTAAGTGCCATCGGCCCGGGGAAGCACTCTCGGCGTCGCGTCCCACGCGAGGCGTTCGGGCATCAGGTCCACTTTTGAGTTCAGCGCGTCTTCCCACAACACGGGCTGTCCGCCGTAGGTGGCCATGCGGCCCATGATCGCGGTGAGCGAACTCTTCGCGCCGTTGAAGGCTTCGTTGTAGGGCTTGTCGTGGCGCACGGCCTCGAAGAACGGGATGTGTTCGAGCCGATGGCCGTCGTTGCGGACTTCTTCGCCCGGATCGTATCGCCACATCTCCGCCAGCTTCAGATCGCGCATTACGAACTTGCCGCGCTCCGCGGTCCACGAACCTTTCGTGCCCTGCGCGGCCTCGTAAACCTCGCCCTTGCAGCGCGGAATCTGCCGGCACTGCGAGTAGAGCCGCGAGCCGTCGGCGTAAGCGTATTCGACGGCGTGATGGTCGAAGATCTCGCCGTGGTCGGGTTCCTTGAGCCACGCGCGCCCGCCCATGCCGGAGGCGCTGACGGGATACGCATTCTTCACCCAGTTGATGACGTCGAGGTTGTGGATGTGCTGCTCGCAGATGTGGTCGCCGCAGAGCCACGCGAAGTTATACCAGTTGCGGAGTTGATACTCCATCTCGGTGGGCGCGCGGCCGAGGAGCTTCGCGCACGCTTCGCGCGTCATTTTTGGGCCGACGGGGCCGGTGTTCCAGTAGCAGCGCATCGAGACGATGTCGCCGAGGAAGCCGTCGTGGATGCGCTTGAGGCATTCGTTGTAATCAGGCTGGTGATGCCGCTGGAGGCCGACAGCGACCTTCAGGTTTTTCTTCTTCGCTTCCTCGGCGGCGGCGAGCACGCGGCGCACGCCGGGGCCGTCCACGGCGACGGGCTTCTCCATGAAGACGTGTTTGCCCTGCCTCACGGCCTCCTCGAACATCATCGGCCGGAAGCCCGGCGGCGTGGCGAGAATGACGACGTCCGCGCTCGCGATGGCGTCCTTGTAGGAATCGAAGCCGAGGAACTGCTTCTCGGACTTCACGTCAATCTTCCCCTTGTGCTTGCCGCCGAGTGTCGCGAGCGAGCGGTCCATGCGGTCCTTGTGAACGTCGGCCATGGCGACCAGCTTGACGGCGTCACCGGTCAGCATGGCGTGGTCCGCCGCGCCGGTGCCGCGCCCGCCGCAGCCGACGAGCGACACTCGGATGGTGTCGCCGGGCGAGGCTGCGTGCGCGAATTGCGCGACCGGCAGCGTCGAGATTGCCGCGGCGCCGGCCGCGAGCTTCGAGGACGTGGCGAAGAAGTCGCGGCGCGTGACAGCGTTCGGGGTCGTGTTCGGATTCATGTTTGGCCTGCTGAACTTGCCAGCACCGCGGACTCACGGCCAGCCAAAACACAGACGCTTCCGGTGGCGGGCCGGCTACAGAGCTGGCTGCCCGTATGCGACGCCCTTCTTGACACCTCCCTGCCTTTTCCACAGCCTGCCCGCGCCCTGAAAACCAACTGCCGCCCATGATCCTCTCCTCGCTTCATCGCCATCGTTTTATCGCCGGAACTGCCCTCGCGTCATGCACGCTTGCGTTTCTTGTCGGCTGCGCCACGACCGGGCGCGACTCCGGCTTCGTGGACCTCTTCAACGGCCGCAACCTCGACGGGTGGCAGCTCCTCGGCGGCAAGGGCGCGGGCTACGGCGTGAAGGACGGCATCCTCTTCTGCGCGAAGGGCGGCGGCGGCAATCTGCTCACGGAGAAGCAATACGCCGACTTCGTCCTGCGACTCGACTTCCGCCTCGAACCCGGCTCCAACAACGGCGTCGCCATCCGCACCCCGCCCGGCGCAGGCGCGATGGCGTGGCTCGGCAACGAAATCCAGATCCTCGACGACTCTGATCCCAAGTATGCCAAGCTCAAGCCCGCGCAGTATTGCGGCTCGCTCTACGAAATCGTGCCGGCGAAGCGCGGCGCGCTCGCGCCCGTCGGCCAGTGGAACTCCTACGAGGTCTCCTGCCGCGGCCGCCGCATCAAGGTCGTCCTCAACGGCAAGGTCGTCGTGAACGCCAACCTCAACGACGTGACCGATCCCGAGACGTTGCAGAAGCATCCCGGCATGTTGCGCGACAAGGGCCACGTTGGATTCCTCGGCCACGGCGACTACGCCGAGTTCCGCAACATCCGCATCAAGGAACTGGCCGTCATCGCGCTGCAGAACGTGCCGCCCGAGGGCTTCACTCGTCTTTACAACGGCCGCGACCTCGAAGGCTGGCGCGGCGCGCTCAAGGGCAAGGCAGGCAGCCCCGTCGCGCGCGCCGCGCTCGCGAAGGACGAACTTGCGAAACTTCAAGAGGAAGCAAACAAGAGCATGAACGCCCACTGGCATCCCGTCGCGGGCGGCGACCTCATCTTCGACGGCAAGGGCCTCAGCCTCGTGACCGCTCGCGACTATGGCGACTACGAGATGCTCGTGGACTGGAAGATCGCCGCGCTCGGCGACAGCGGCATCTACCTGCGCGGCCAGCCGCAAGTGCAGATTTGGGACCGCGAAGACAAGCGCGGCAACCCCAAGCGGCTCGGCTCCGGCGGACTTTTCAACAACCAGAAAAATCCGGCCGACCCGCTTGTTTTCGCCGACCACGCGCCCGGCGACTGGAACCGCTTCCGCATCCTGATGGTCGGCGAGAAGGTGCATATCTTCCTGAACGGCGAACTCGTGGTGAACAACACGACGCTCGAGAATTATTTCGAACGCGGGAAGCCGCTGCCCGCCACCGGCCCCATCGAGTTGCAGAACCACGGCAACACGCTTTGGTTCCGCAACGTCTTCGTGCGCGAGATCAAACCGAAGGGCGGTTCGAAGCCCGCGCACTGATCCGTGCCCAATCTCATCACTCCATCACCTCACCACGCCATGAGCTCACTCCGATCCCGCCGTTCCTTCCTCGCCCAGTCCGCACTCGCCACCGCCGCGTTTCACGTGCTGCCCAAGGGCCACTCGTGGGCGCAGTCGCCGAACAGCAAACTGAACATGGCGTGCATCGGCACGGCTGGCCGCGCCGCGGGCGACATCGAGGGCGTGAAGGGCGAGAACATCGTCGCGCTCTGCGACGTGGACGCCCAGCACCTTGCCCGAGCTGGTGAGAAATTTCCCGCCGCACGTCGTTACGCCGACTTCCGCCGCATGCTTGAGCAGAAGGACATTGACGCGGTCGTCTGCGGCACGCCCGACCACACGCACGCCGTCTGTTGCGTCGCCGCGATGCGCAGCGGGCGTCACGTCTATTGCGAGAAGCCGCTCACGCGCACCGTCTCCGAGGCGCGCATCGTCGCCGACACCGCGAAGAAGACGAAGCGCATCACGCAGATGGGAAACCAGATTCACTCGCACCCCGGCAACAACTATCGCCGCGTGGTTGAACTCATCCAGACCAA
>Ga0247727_10015163_pt1 | contig 12686 bp, 10 predicted proteins | sample WisWelCaveWW1625_FD_202498 | JGI IMG/M metagenome (GOLD analysis project Ga0247727, IMG submission 202498) | Biofilm microbial communities from Wishing Well Cave, Virginia, United States - WW16-25 | ecosystem: Environmental > Aquatic > Deep subsurface > Groundwater > Cave microbial mat | place... | reverse complement strand
ATGGAGTCCACGACCCTCCCCTCCACGAAGTACATCTCGGCGAGCGCGATGGAGGCCTCGACGAGCGAGGGGTCCGCGGCCCGTGCCTCCCGGAGCAGCGCCTCGGCGCGGGCGGCGTCCCGGGCGGACTCCGGGGCCTTCCCGTCGGCGCGCCGGCGCGCGGCCCGGGCGGAGAGCAGGGTGCCGAGGAGGAACCGGGCCCGGATGCTCGACGGCATCCCCAAGGTGAAGGTGAGGCTCTCGAGGTCCCCCGCCGCAGCGTCCAGTTCGTCGGCGAGGACGCGGGCGCGGCTCCGGATCACGAGGGCTGCAGCGTACAGCGGCCCCGGCGCGCCGCCGTCCCGCGGGGCCTCGCGGCCGGCCACGAGGCCCGCCGCGGCGGCGGCCGCCCCCTCCTCCCCCGCCGCGAGCGCGAGCAGCGCGTCCAGGAGGTCCGCCCGGGCCTCCCCCCCGGCGGGGGCGGCGGGGATCCAGCGCGTCTCCTCGCGCAGCGGCGGACGCCGGCCGCCGGTCCGGATCTCGTCGGCCCCCTCGGCGAGCGCCTTCTCGCAGAGGTCCCGCGCCGAGGCTCCCTGCCCCTTCCCCCGGGCGGCCTGGGCGTGGGCGAGCAGGAGCCGCGCCCGCGCCGCCGCGGCCGGCCTGGGCGCCCCCCTCTTCCCTCCCTGGAGGTACGCCTCCATCGCCCCCGCGCCGTCGCCGCCCGCCTGGAGCGCCTCCCCCAGGGCGAACCGCGGGTCGGCACCCTCGGGGTCCATGGCGGCCGCCTCCCGCGCGAGGCGAAGCGCCTCGGCCGTCTTCCCGTCCTCCCGGGCGGACCTGGAGCGGAAGACGAGCGCACCCGCGAGGCCCCGCCGGGCGGCCGGAAGGGCCGGATCGAGGGCGAGGGCCTTCCTGCACCACTCCTCCGACCGCAGCGGCTGGCCGAGGAGGAAGGCGTACTGCCCCGCGCAGGCGAGCGCGTTCGCGTCCCTCGGGAAGGCCTCGGCGGCCCTGACGGCGATGCGCAGCGCGGCGGCGAGGTCCCCGGTCTGCGCCTCCAGGTCCGCGAGCGCGAGGCGCGCTCCGACGAAGGCCTCGTCCGCCTTCGTCGCGGCGAGAAGCGCCTCCCTCGCCGGGCCGATCTCGCCCGCCCGGAGCCTCAGGATCCCGAGGTTGTGCCAGGCCGCCGCGGAGGACGGGTCCTCCCGGAGGAGGGCCTCGAGCGCGGCCCGGGCCTCGGGCTCCCTCCGGAGCGCTTCGAGGGCCTTCCCGCGGTTGACCTCGACGCTCGCCCGGAAGGCCGGGGTAGCGACGGCTCGCGCGGCGCCGAGGACCAGCGTCCGGGCCCGCTCCAGGGCAACGAGCGCCTCTGCCGGCTTGCCGGCGCCCAGGCACGCTACGCCCAGGTCGTGCCGGGCCCGTACCTCCTCCAGGGGGAAGCGGGCGAGGTCCGCGGCCCGGGCCTGCTCCACCACGGCGCGCTCGAAGAGCCGGGACCTCTCCCCGGCCTCCCCGGCGGCGAGCGCCGCGTCGGCCAGCGCCTCGCCGTGCTTGGCGTGGGCAACATGCGCCTCTGGCGCCGTCTCCACCGCGTTCTCCCACAGGGACAGCGAATCCTTCCAAACCGGCAGGTGGAGGAAGGTCAGCACGGAGAAGGCGAGCACGGCGCAGGTTGCCAGCCACCGCGCCGTCAGCACCGAACCGAGGATCCCGCAGCCCACCGCCGCCGGGAGGTAGAGGTAGCGCTCGGCGTAGAGGACCGAGGTCCTCGGGATGACGCCGTTGAAGGGGGCGAGCGCAACGAGGAGGCCCGCGAGCGCCAGCGCCGCGGCGCGGCCGGCGGGGCCGCGCTTCCAGAGGACGACGGCGATCCCGCCGAGGCCGAGGAGGGCCCCCGCCCCGGCCGCGATCTGGCCCGCGGGCGCGGAGCCCGGGGAGATCCCGTGCTCGACCGAGAGACCGGCCGGGAGGACCAGCACGAGCAGGTACTTCCCGAGCGCCGCCACCCCCGCCACGGTCCGCGCCCCCGGGGTGTCCCCCGCGCCGAGGTCGGCGGCCGCCGTGCCCTCGGAGCGGGCAACCGCGAGGTGGACGGCGGCGAGCGCCGCGGCGACGGCGACGTACGGGATCGTGGCCCCGAGCCCGCGGCGGCGGGACGCCGCATCCGGGGCCCGGGCCAGGACCGCAATCGCGAGCAGCGCGGGGACGACGACGACCGTCCCCTTGGCGAGCATCCCCAGCGCGAGCAGAAGCGCCCCCGCGGCGTGGAGGAGCGGCTTTCGTGGCTCCTCCTCCGCACGGAGGAAGCAGAGGACGGCGCAGGCGGCGAAGGCGAAGGAGAGGAGGTCCTTCCGCGAGGCCACCCAGGCCACCGATTCCGTCACCGCGGGGTGGACGGCGAACAGCAGCCCCGCGGCGAGCGCCGCGCCCCTCCCGAGGCCGAGCCTCCGGGCGAGGAGGAGGACGAGCGCGGCGTTCAGCGCGTGGAGGAGGACCGAGTGCAGGTGGTAGGCCCCGGGGCGGCCCGGGCCGAAGAGCGCGTTGTCCAGGCCCAGCGAGAGGGAGTAGAGCGGGAGCCAGGCGTGGGCCATGCGCCCCGTGAAGGCGCTGCCGAGGGTCGAGATCGACTGGACCGGGTTCCCCTGCACGACGTCCGGGTCGTCGTAGTTCACGAACCCGAATCCCCCGGCCCCGGCGGCGAGGTAGAGCAGGACCGCCGCGGCGGCCGGTAGAAGGGCGTCGCGGGCGCGGCCGTCCCGGCCCGGCGCGCTCATCTCCTCTCGCGCACCCGGAGGTAGAGCGCGCACCCGGCGGCGGGAAGGTCCCTCGGCAGCCTCCAGGCGACGCCCCGCTCCCTCGGCCCCTCCCCCCCGGGTCGCGGGAGGAGGATCCAGGGGCCGGACCAGACGATGGCCCCGTTCCGGGCGAGGAACAGCCGCGTTTCCAGCGCCGGGGGGACCGCGCCGCGCTCGGCGAGGCCGACCGTCACCCGGGGGGTCTCGCTCGTGAGGTCGACCTCCAGCCGGACGCACTCGAGCAGCCCCCCGAGGAAGGTCGTCCCGGGGTGGGCCTCCCCTTCGCCGGCGGTGAGCATCTCGGGGAGGCCGGCGGCCACGCGGAAGCGGTCGGGGCGCTCGCCGGGTCCGCGCCCGGGGAAGGGGACGCGGTACCCGCGCTCCTCCCCCCGGCCGAGCGGGGCCTCGACGGTCTCGATGCGGGGGCGGTGCGGCGCCTCCGGGTCGCCGGTGGGCACGCCGAAGACCACCGCCAGGATGAGGTCGGGGAGGTCCATGCCGGCGTCGTTGCGCACCCGGAAGGAGGCCGCCCCTGCAGCGTCCAGCGCCGGTCCCAGCAGGACCACGCCCGGGAGGATGCTCTCCCCGTCCACCGCCGGGTCGAGGGCGCCCCATCCCGCGGGGACCTGGCCCGGGTCGTGCTCCGGGGGGGGCGGCGGGAGGGGAGGAGGTACGACCGCGGCCGGGGGGGCCGGGGCCTCGGCCGGCCCCGGCCCGTCCGCCGCCGTCTCCCCGTCCGACGCGCAGCCCGCCAGCAGAACGAGGCCCATCGCCGCCCAGTTGCGCATCGCCATACGGTACCTGACCCGAAACCGCCGGATTCGAACTCCACGACCTCTTCCAACGGCAGATGCCAGCCACCTTTCGATGGCGGTGGAAGCCGCGCCTCCGGCGACCGCCGGAGAGGGCAGGGAATCCCCGGCAGGCCTCGGAATATGTCAATACATTAGTATTGACATTGAGCCGGGCCCCCTCCAGAATCCAGGCCATGAAGTCCGAGCAGCTCCAGATCCGCCTGACGCCGGCCCAGAAGGCCTCGCTCCGCCGCCGCGCGCGCCGGGCGGGGCAGGACGTTTCGGCCTACGTGCTGGCGCGCGTGGCCCCGGCGGCCGGGGAGCGCTTCCGGGAGATCCTGGCCGCGCTCCGCGACCGGGGGGAGGAGCGCTTCGCCCTCGCTTCGCTGCACGACCTCCTGGCGGACCTCCCCCGGGGGGAGTTCCCAGAGGCCCTAGCGGAGGCTCCCCTGGACGGGCTGTCCGCGGAGGCGCGGAACCGGGTGGCGGCCATGGTGGAGCACGCCGCGGCCCGCAGCGTCGTTCCCCCGCCGGCCTGGACCCGGGGCGTGGCGCCGCTCGAGGAGCCGCGGTTCGCTGCGGACCTCCCGGGGCTCCGGGCCCACCTCCTGCGGGCCTCCCCCGTCGCCTTCCGGCGCCGCAACCTCTTCGTGGACGCCGCCGTGGGGGACCGGGTCTGAGAGGGACGCGGCTCACCGCCCGGGAGATCCGCCGCCTCTTCGGGCTTCTGGACGGGGAGCTGGCCCGGGCGGGCGTGCTCGGCGAACTGCACCTCGTCGGGGGCGCGGTGATGTGCCTCGCGCTCGGCGCCCGGGACGCGACGCGGGACGTGGACGCGCTCCTGCGGCCGGCCAGGGAGGTGCGGGAGGCCGCGGCCCGCGTGGCGGCGCGGGAGGGCGTGCCCGAACTCTGGCTCAACGACGCCGTGAAGGGGTTCCTTGGGCACCGCAACGAATTCGAGCCCTTCCTCGAGCTCCCGCACCTCAGGGTCTTCGTCGCCCATCCCCGATACCTCCTGGCCATGAAGTGCGCCGCGCTGCGTCTCGGGGAGGAGTTCCACGACCTGGACGACGTCCGGTACCTTCTCCGCCACCTGGACGTCCGCTCGGCCGGCGAGGCCATGGAGATCGTGCTGGCCTACTTCGACGCGAAGGACATCCCCGCCAAGGCCCGGTTCGCGCTCGAGGGGATCCTGGGGCCTGATCGCTACGCGTAGCTGGACGGTGCCAGACACGTCTTTTTGGCGACGGGCGTCCAGCCGCCGGGGATGCCAACGAAGGGTGTTAGACACCGTACGCGCGGAGCCAGTGCTCCACCGAGAGGAGAGCCCAGAGGGGCCGGGCGGCGACGGTCTCGCCGTCGAGCAGGTTCTCGACGGCCTCCGGGCGGAGGATCCCGCGGCGGCGGGCCTCCCCGTCGAGGAGCATCTCGCGGAACCGGGCGCGGAGCGCCCCCCTCGCCCACCGCGCCAGCGGCACGGGGAAGCCCATCTTGTCGCCCCGGTCGAGCGTATGGCGGGGGACCACCGGGACCGCGACCTCGCGCAGCAGCGGCTTGAGCCCTCCACCGAGGCGCCCGGCCGGGACCCGGAGCGCCCGCTGCAGGACCTCCCTTCCCAGGTACGGGACCCGGGCCTCGATCCCGTGGGCCATGGAAGTGCGGTCTTCCACATGGAGAAGCGCCGGGAGCAGCGTGCGACGCTCGAACTCCGACATCCGCGCCCGGAGGTCCCCGGCGGCGGGCCCGGGGAAGACGGCGTCGAAGCGCTCCCGGGCGCCGAACCGGGCGAGGTCGGCCGCGAGGTCGGCCCCAAGCAGCCCTCCCATCCCGCCGCCCCGGTGCACGAGGCGGAAGAACCGCTCCTCCGCGGGGGGGAAGAGGACCTCTCCCGAGAAGGACTCGGCCAGCATCGGCTCGTAGCCGCGGAGCGCGCCCAGCGTCGGCAGCAGCCCGAGAAGCGGCGCCGCGTCGCCCTCGACCGCTCCGCGGAAGGCCTCGCCGAAGAGCACGACGAGGTGGCGCGCGTAGCCCGAGAAGACCTCGTCGGCCCCCTGCCCCCCGAGGACGACCCGCACCTCGGCCGCCGCGGCGCGGGCGGTGAACCAGGAGCCGATGGCGCCCGGCCCCCCCATGGGCTCGTCCAGCGCCCGGGCGATGGCCGGGAGCGCGTCGGCGGCCTCCTCCGGGCCGATGACGACCTCGCGGAGCGGGGACCGGAGCGCTTCGGCCGCGGCCCGGGCGTGGGGGCGCTCGTCGAAGGCGGGGCCCTCGTCGTAGGCCCCGTGGAAGAGAGGAATCTGCGCCTCGTTCGCCTTCACGGCGAGGGACGCCACCAGTGTCGAATCCAAGCCTCCAGAAAGGTAGGCCCCCACCGGCCTGTCCGACCGCAGGCACCGCGCCACGGACTCGGCCAGCGCCTCCTGGATCCTCTGTACCTCCTCCTGCGCCGTGGATCTGCCCTCTTGAATCCCCTCCCCCGTTCCCGGTGGAACCCACCACGCCCTCTCCGTCCGGATCCCGTTTCCCGCCTCCAGCATCCGCCCCGGGCCGAGCCTCCGGATCCCGGCGAACAGCGTGCGGTCCGAGAGCGGGACCTGGAAGGACAGGTATTCAAGAAGCGCCTCCCCATCCACTGCGGGACGAGAGACGAGACCGGCGAGCAGGCCCTTCACCTCGCTGGCGAACAGCAGGCGCATGCCCTCCTCGGCCCAGTAGAGCGGCTTCACCCCGCAGGGATCGCGGGCCAGGAGGGTCCGTCGGCTCCGCGGGTCGTGGAAGGCGAAGGCGAACATGCCGTCGAGGTCCGGGAGCGCCGCGCCGCCACGGCGGACGAGCGACCGCAGGAGGACCTCCGTGTCTCCCTCCGTCGCGAAGGACTCCCCCGCCGCCTCCAGGTCCGTCCGCAGCTCCCGGTAGTTCGCGATGAACCCGTTGAAGGTGAGCAGGCAGCCCGTCGCGGGATCGACCATCGGCTGCACGGATCGGAGGGGATCCAGGATCGCAAGGCGACAGTTGCCGAGGGTCGCGCAAGGCGCAGGCACGGCGCAGGCCCCATCCGGCCCCCGGTGCGCCATGGCGGCGAGCATGGCCCGGACCCGCTCCGCCTCCGGAGGGCCCTCCCCGTCGAGCCTCAGCACGCCCGCGATGCCGCACACGGCGGAGACGATACAGGAGCGAGCCGGCGCGTCAGAGCGCCGAGTCGTCGTCGAGCGTCCAGTCCTCCTCGAGGCGGCCCGTCAGGACCTTCCAGAGGAGGCCGAGGTGGCGGAGCATGGTGAGTGCCGTCCGCATCTTGCTCGCCCCCGAGGTCCTCGGCCGCAGCCGCGCCGGAATCTCGATGACGCGGCGCCCCTGGCGCAGGAGGCGCACGAGGATCTCCGCAGGAGCCAGGAAGTCGTCGGAGCGGAACTCGATGCCGCGGAGCGCGTCGGCCTTGTAGGCGCGGAAGGAGGCGGTGAAGCAGGTGAGGCCCGCGCCGCGGCCGCGGAGCACCAGGTGGTAGAGCGCCGAGGCGCCGCGGGAGAGCAGGCGCCGGACCCACGGGACGCCCTCCGCCCCCCCGCCCGAGGCCCAGGGGGAGACGCCGGCGCAGTCGGCGTCCTCGGGGCCCTGGACCGCCTCGACGAGCAGCGCCGCGTCCTCCGGCGGGTAGGGCCGGTCGGCGTCGCAGCAGAGGACGACGGAGCCCCGCGCCTCGGCGACGCCGCTGCGGAAGGCCGCGCCGAAGCCGCGGTTCGCGCGGTGGGCGACGACGCGGGCGTCCTTCCGCGCCCGGTACAGCAGCGCCAGCGTCCAGGAGGTCCCGTCGGTGGAGCCGTCGTCCACGAAGACGATCTCCACCCGGTGCCCCATCTTCTCGATGAAGTGGCGCAGGACCTCGAGGTCGGCCGCGAGGGCCTCCAGTCCGGCCTCCTCGTTGTAGAGGGGGACGACGACGCTCACGAGCATGGGGATCGAGGTGACTCCGGGGAAGCCGGGGAGCCTACGGCCGCCGGGGGCCCGTGCGAAACCTTCGCGGGTCGCCCCCGCCGGGGCACCCTGTGCGCGTGGACACCTCCCCCGCCGCCGCACTGGCCCGGGCACTCCGAGGGGCCCGCCGCGTGCTCCTCTCCTCCCACGAGAACGTGGACGCCGACGGGGCCGGCAGCGCGCTGGGGCTGGCCCGGGGGCTCCGGGCGCTGGGCATCGAGGCGCGGGCCGCCTTCCCCTCGCCGCTCCCCGCGAACCTCCGCTTCCTTCCGGGCGCGGCGGAGGCTCCCGTCGTGGAGGCCGGGTCGCCCCCGCCCGACGGGATCCTCGGGGCGGACGCCTTCGTCGCGCTCGACTGCGGGGCGGCCTCGCGGCTGGGGGCGCTCCGGCCGCTCGCCGAGGCCGCTCCGCTCTTCCTCAATGTGGACCACCACGCGAGCAACGACGGCTTCGGCACGCTCCGCTGGGTGGACCCCTCCTACGCCGCCGTCGGCGTCATGGGCTTCGAGCTGCTCTCCGCGCTCGGGGCCCCGCTCGACCGCGAGACCTGCCTCTGCCTCTACGCCGCGCTCGTCCACGACACCGGGGGCTTCGCCTACTCCAACACCGACCCGCGCTCCCACCGCATGGCGGCGGCCTGCATCGAGCGCGGCGTGCGGCCCGAGGAGGTGACCGCGGCGCTGCACCGCACGAGGACCCCGGCGTCCTGGCGGTTCGAGGCCGAGGCGGTGGGGCGGCTCCGCACCTCGGAGGACGGGTCCCTCGCCTGGATCTCCGTCCCCCGGGAGATGGCCGACCGCCACGGCCTCGGCGAGGACCATGCCCCGGACCTCGTCGAGGTACCGGTGAGCCTCGCGGCCACGCGGGTGGGCTTCCTCCTCTCGGAGCTGGGCGACGGCCGCGGCGTCCGCGTGAGCCTGCGGAGCCGGTGCGCGGTCGGCGTCCACGGGATCGCCACGCGCCACGGCGGCGGCGGTCACGCCCGGGCCGCGGGGATGACGCTCCCGGGGACCCTGGAGGAGGCCGAGCGCCTGGTCCTCGCCGAGGCCCGGGAGGCCCTGGAACGGTGGTCCCGCGAGCGGGGCGAGCCCTTCCCCCCCCCGCAGGACGCCTGACCGTGACCGCCCGGGGGGACGAGCGCGACCGGCTCGCGGAGGAGGTCCGTCGGCTCCGCGAGGGCCTGGAGGCCGACCTGGAGGCGGGGATCGCGTGGATCCCGTGGGAAGGGAAGCGGCCGAAGGAACGCCTGGCCGCCCGGACATCCGTAGCGGCGCAGCTTGCTGCGCCGGAGAATCGCGAATCCGTCCCGATCGTCCCTCCCGGCGGGGCAAGCCCCGCCGCTACAGAGGCCTCTCCGTCCGGTCCGATGGCCTCGCCGTCAGTTCCCATGGCCGCGTCTCCCGTCCCAGGTGCCTTCCTCTCCCGCCCCGCCCGCGAGAGGGCGCTCCTCGCCGTGGCGGCCGAGGTGGCCGCCTGCACGCGGTGCGGGCTCTGGGAGGGGCGGACGAACACCGTGCCGGGCGAGGGCGACCCGGCGGCCGCGGTGATGTTCGTGGGCGAGGGGCCGGGCGAGCAGGAGGACCTCTCGGGCCGCCCCTTCGTCGGCCGGGCCGGGCAGCTGCTCCGCACGCTCATCAGGGAGGAGCTCGGCCTCGACCCCGCGCAGGTCTTCATCGCCAACATCGTGAAGTGCCGCCCGCCGGGGAACCGCGCCCCGCAGCCTGACGAGACCGCCGCCTGCCTTCCCTACCTCCGCCGCCAGGTGGCGGCGGTGCGGCCGCGGGTCATCGTGACGCTGGGCAACCCCTCGACCCAGGCGCTCCTGCAGACCACGCAGGGGATCACGAAGATGCGGGGGAGGCCCGTCGAGCGGGGGGGGTTCCTCTTCTTCCCCACCTTCCACCCCTCCTACCTGCTCCGGAACCAGGCCGCCATCCCCGACGGGCGGGCGGACTTCCGGGCGGTCCGGGCGCTCCTTGCTCCTCCCCCGGGAGGCGGGTAGTCTCGGCGGCGGGAACGGGAAAGACCTGGAAGAGGGCTTCCGGAGGCCGGCTTGGGTCCGACCGTGCCTTTCTGGGCCGTGGAGGTCGGGGACGCCGCGGTGAACGCGGTGCGCGTCCGGCGCGCCCCGGACAACGCGCTGGAGGTCCTCGCCTGCTGGTCCTCCCCCCTCGGCCCCGGGGACGACCCCGTCGCGACGGCCGTGGCGCTTCTCCGGCGCCGGGGGCTCAGGGACCACGGGATCCAGCTCGTGCTGCCGGGCCGCGGCGCGACCTGCCGCTCCTGCCGCATCTCCCCCGAGGACAACGACATGTCCTCCGCGGAGCTGGAGCGGGAGCTCTTCGACCTGACGGCCCACGAGCCCGAGGACGCCCTGCTGCGCCACCGCCGCCTGGGCTCGCCCGAGGTGCTGGACTTCCGCGTCGTGGCCGAGCGCCGGGACGAGCTGGGCCGCTGGGAGAAGGCCTTCGAGGAGGCTGGGTTCCGCCACCTCGGGGTCTCCGTCGCCCCCGGAGCCCTCCTCACGGCGCTGGAGGCGCTGCGCCTGGGTCCCGCGCGGGGCTACGCTTTCGAGATGCGCGGCCGCTGGTCGGCGCTGACCGCCTTCGAGGGCGCGCTCACCGTGCGCCACCCCATCCCCTTCGGGCTCTTCGACATCGCCCGGCGGCTGGAGGAGGCGGGGGCGGGGTTCACCCTGGACCAGGCCCTGGACGCGGTACCCGGGTCCCCGGCGGCGGCCGCACTCGCGGCGGCCGCCGCCCCGCTGGCCGAGGACTTCCATCGAGCCGTGGACTTCCACCGCACCGCGGTGCGGGGCACCGGGGACGAATCCCTCCTCCTCCTGGGCGCCGGCACGGACCGCCCGGGCCTCCGGGCGGTGCTGGGTCAGATCTCCCCCGTGGCGCTCGCGGCGGCGTCGGACCCGGCGGCGTTGCCCGGCCTGAGGCTCGGTCCCCGGGTGCGCCTCGAGGATTTCCGCCGGGGGCTGCCGCTGTGGACCGTGCCGCTCGGCGCCGCCATGGCCGCATCGGGGCTCGCCCCCCGGGACCTCGAGTTCCGGCTCCTCCCCGACGACCTCCCCGCCCCGAGGGAGGGGAGCCTCTACCCGGTGGCGGCGGCCGCGCTCGCCCTGGCCGTGGCGGCCTCCTGGCTCCTGGCCGTTCGGACCCGGGACGCTCTCGCCCGTGGGAGGGAGGCCGTGGCCTCCATCCCCGCTCCCCCCGCCGTGCAGGGGCCGCTGACCGCCGCCGAGGGGAGGGAACAGGGCCTCGCCCTCTCCCGGCTCGTCCGGGAGGCGCGGGAGCGGGCCGCACTCCGCAGGGCGCTCTCCTCGCTGGTCGCGGCCTTCCCGCGCGCGGAGAGCCCCTCCCACGGGGTCGAGGGCCTCGAGGTGCGCGGGGAGGGAGGGAACTTCCGCGCCACGGCCCGGTTCCGCGTCCCCTCGGGCGGGGACGGCGCCTCGGACCTCCGCTCCCGGACCGAGGACCTCGCCCGCGCGCTCCAGGACGCGGGCTGGAGGGTGACCCTTACGCGGGACGGGCTCGTGACAGCGGAGCGGCTCGAGATGGCGCGGGAGGGGCCCCGGTGAGGGGCGGGGCCCTCCTGTTCGCGCTCGCCCTCGCCGGCTCGGGGGCGGCCTGGGCCCTCCTCGTCCTCCCGGTCCACCGGGAGGCGGCCTCGGCGGCGGAGGAGATGGCGAGGGCGGACGTCGCCGGCGCCTGGCGGCGGGCCCGGGAGTGGCCGGGACCCACCGCGGTGGAGGCGGGCCGCCTCGAGGAGGCGCTCTCGTTCCTGGCCCCGCCCTCTGCCTTCGTCCCCCCTCCCGAGGGGATGGGACAGGGACCCTCCGAGTCGAGGCCGAAGGAAACCGAGGTCCGGGAGGACTGGGCCGGGTCCATCCCCTGGAACAAGGTCCAGGACCTGTTCTCCTGGGCCTCCTCGCGTCCCGAGGGCCTCCTCTCGCTGGAGGTGTCCCCGTCCCCGGCCGACCCGGGGAAGGCCCAATGCCGCGTCGCCTTCGCGGTGAATGTGGTTCCCCGATGAGGCGCGGCGCAGGTTCCGGCCGGGCCGACCTCGCCGCACTCGCAGCCGCCCTCCTCCTGGGCGCGGCCGCACTCGCCCCTCCGCTCCTCCTCCGGTCCGGGCCCGGCTGGAGGAAGTGCCGGGACGAGGCGCTGGCCGGGCCGCCCCCGGAGGCCGCGGGGAACCCCGTGGCAGGCCCCCTGGCGGCCGCCGACTCGGTCCGGACGCTCGTCGCCACAGCGATATTCCGCCCCGATCCCCGGCGCGCCGCGGCCCCCCCGCCTTCCCCGGCGGGGGCGGCGCCCGTGGCGTCGGTTCGGGACCTCGCCGGGCGCGTCGCCGAAGGCCGGCTCTTCCTCCTCTGGCGTTCGGCCCCCGGGTCCCGGGCCACGGCGCTGCGCGTGGAGGGCCTCGGCGGACCCGGGGCCTTCGAGCAGGAGGTCGCCTCGGACCGGGAGAGCCTGGAGATCCCGGTCCCCGGCGCCTCGGGTACGGCCGTGGTCCGGGCGACTCCCGTGGGGACGGCGGGCCGCCCGGCGGAGTCCCGCGTCTCGATCCCCTTCCGGATCCCCGTGGAGGTCCTCGCCTCCACGTCCGCGAGCCCCGCCACGGGGAGCGCGATCCTCCTCCTCCGCCGCCCCTACGACGGGAGGACGGTGGAGGGGGAGTTCCCCCTCCACGAGGCGGACGGCGTGGGAGGGCTCTCCCCCGCCGGCCCGGGGGGTCCTGTGGTGGACTTCCGGACCGACCTCGTCCTGGAGAGGGTCCGCGAGGCGGCCGGGGGGCCGCCGCCGGACGAGGTCCCGCGGTTCGACCCCGAGGGGAGGGTGCTGCGGGACGGGGAGGGCCGGCCGCTCGCCCGCCTGCGCACCGGCGCCTCCGCGGCGGCGGTGGAGGTGGTCCTGCGCGGCCCCGACGACCGCCGCCGGGTGCTCCGGGTGGAGCCCCGCGAGGGGGGTCCGCGGTGAGGGTAGAGGGGCGATTCCCGCATGCCGCCGCCGGATCGCGTAGAATGCAGACGCGTCCTGCCCGTTCCCGGCGGGAGTACCCCATGTCCACCATCGCCGGGAGCCGAAAGAAATTGAACTCCCCTGCGGGCCCCCTAGAATGGCCCGTTTCCGTTCCC
>Ga0247727_10015162_pt1 | contig 12686 bp, 12 predicted proteins | sample WisWelCaveWW1625_FD_202498 | JGI IMG/M metagenome (GOLD analysis project Ga0247727, IMG submission 202498) | Biofilm microbial communities from Wishing Well Cave, Virginia, United States - WW16-25 | ecosystem: Environmental > Aquatic > Deep subsurface > Groundwater > Cave microbial mat | place... | reverse complement strand
GTTGGGGCCGTGGTGCATACGGGCGACTATAAACTCGACGAAACGCCGGCCGGAGGACAAACCACCGACCTGGCCCGCTTGCGCCGGTTGACCCCGAATGGCGTGCTGGCTCTGCTGGCCGACAGCACCAATGCCGACCGGCCCGGCTGCACCCCCACCGAGAAGTTAGTGGTGGACGAATTGGATCGTCTGTTTGCCGAGGCCAAGTCAGGACGGATTATCGTTGCGACGTTTGCCTCACTGCTGGCGCGCTTGCAGGGGATGATGGATTTGGCCAGGAAATATGGCCGTAAAGTGGCCCTGGCCGGACGGAGCCTGGAAGAAAATGTGGCGCTGGCCCGCGAGTTGGGACATATAAAAATCCCCGACGGCTTGCTGGTCGAGGCCAGCGCCCACCTGCCGGATCGTCAATTGCTGATTCTAGCGACAGGCTCTCAGGGAGAACCGCGTTCGGCCCTCAACCGGATGGCCCAGGGTGAACATCGTCAGATTCAGGTGAAACGCGGCGACACGATTATCATTTCGGGCGGCACAATTCCGGGGAACGAAGAAGAAGTGGGCCGGATGCTCAACAAGTTGTTTGGGTTGGGCGCCAACGTCATTTACGGCAAACTGGCTACCGTTCACGTCTCCGGCCACGGTAGCCGGGACGAGATGGCGATGATGTTGAAGGCCACCCGGCCCAGGTTCCTGATACCGGTGCATGGCGAAACGCGGCATTTGCATCTCCATGCCCGGTTGGCTCAGAGCGCGGGGGTGTCCGCCGAAAATGTGTTTATTCTCGATAAGGGTGCCACCTGGACGACGGATGGAAAAAAAGCCTGGCTGGAGGAACCCGTGGCCGCCAGTGATGTGTTGGTGGATGGGCGGCTGGTCGGAGAAGTCGGCGCGCTGGTGATGCGTGACCGGCAACGCTTGTCGCAGGATGGCTTTATCGTCGCCCTGATCCCCGTCAATTCGCGCAACAAACTCGCGGGGGAGCCGGAGATCATCAGCCGGGGCTTTGTGCCGGTGAATGAGTCGCGTGACTTGTTACGCGCGGCGTGTCAAGAAATCAAACAGCACCACGGTCAGCGCGGCAAAGGCGTCGCTTTGGACACCATTCGCGAAACGCTTCAGAACTTCTTCTACCGCGAGACCCATTCCCGGCCCGTCATCCTGCCCAGTCTCATCCAGGTATAAGCGCCTATCTGTCAGGGCGGGTCTGATAAACCGTTCAAATTAAAATCGGACAATCTGCTCCCGCCGGATTCCCTGGCACAGCCCGCCAGGGTAAGTGTGTAATCCGGCGGCGGATTGCAAATCCGCCGCGAGCGGGATTGTCCGAAATTGAAATGGTTTCTCTATGGTATCGGGAGTCCGGGCCGCAGTCTCACAGACCCGCCCAGCATGGCGCTATTCTGCAACCGCTAAGGCGGCCACATCGCGTTGCCGGTGCGCGGCGCTGTAAGGGTTGGTCGTGCAACCGTTAAGATTGCAGGCCCCACACACCGCGCACTTAATCCGTCCGCACACCTCGCACGGGGGAGTCTCCGGGTCGCGGCTATCCAGCCGCCCGGTCGTGCAACTCCAACAGCGATTCACATACCACTCGGCCCAGCATTCCTCACACACGAGCACATGCACCGCATCGGCGGTCTTCCCGCGCACCCATTCAGAACCACAGCGAATGCACACATGCTGAAGGGTATCCACCATCCGGATGCCGGTCGGGTCGGCTTTATACTTGGTCAGGAGCGCTGGCCGATTGCGCCGCGCCTTGGCGACCACTTCGCGTTGACGTGCCTGCTCGATCAGTTTTTGCCGTTCCTGCTCCGCGCGCGCTTTAGCTGCCAGGTCGTCGCGCGCCTCTTGTGCTTGCGCTTCTTGCTCGGCCTGACGTTCCCGGGCATTGCGCGCGGTTCGGGCCAGCATTTTCTCATCAACCAATTGGCGATACTCGTTATCCGTCTGAGTCATGCGAATCTCCTTTTTGATTTACCGACCTGAGGTGAATAAATATATCGACTCTGAAATGAACCATCCGAAGCGCTTTCGAAAGCGTCTGAGCGTACAGTCATCTTGAGTAGATGGGTCATCTTTATTAGTGTTGCTCCAGCCATTCCAACATGGCGCGCACACTGCTGGTGGCCAGAGCGATGCTCGTATCGGCCGCGCCATAATACAAGTGAATCGTATCGCCATCGGGGGCAATGGTGTAGCCACACGGAAAGACAGCGTTGCCCACATCCCCATCTTGCTCGTAGGGTTCTTCCGGACCAAAAAACCACTCGTCACCGCGTTTTAGGCAACGCTCTGGTATGTGCAAATCAAACAACGCGAGTCCGAGCCGGTAGAGACAGCCCGCCGCATTCTGCCGGACACCATGGTAAATCACCAGCCAACCCTGCGGGGTTTCGATGGGCGGCGGCGAGAGCCCGATTTTGTTCGCATCCCACCACCCACCATTCCGGGCTTCCAGCATCAGCTTGTGACTGCCCCAGTGCCGCAGATCGGGCGAATAGGACATCCACATGTGCGCGCCGGGGGCGCTGACCGGACGATGGATCAACGCCCAATGACCGCCGATGCGATGCGGGAACAAGGCTGCATCTTTGTCTTCGGGCGACATGATCATGCCATAGCGCTCGAAGTGGCGGAAATCCTCGGTAAGCGCCAGGGCCACGCCCGGGCCAACGCGCGAGTAGGCGGTATAGACGACGGCATATTTTTTTAATTCGGGGACGTAGGTGATGCGCGCATCTTCAATGCCCCACATTTCCTCCGGATAGTGTTCGGGGTCGGCCAACAGGGTAGGCTGGGGATCAATCTGCCAGTCGTCCACCCCGTTGGCGGAACGGGCCACGCATAAATGGGAATGCCCACGCCGATCTTCCACGCGGCACAAGAGCAAGGTCGTTCCATCTGGGAGCAATGTGGCCGCCGGGTTAAACACGCTATGGGCCGGATAGGGCCAGTCGGCGGCGGTCAGAATGGGATTGAGCTTATGCCGGTGAAAGAGTTGAGCGGGTTGATGGCTCATGGCTGTGTCTCCACCGTATTCTCGGCCAGGCGCAATTCCAGCAACGCCTGAAGAAAGGCCAGCGTGGACTCCGCGCCCTGATTCTCGTTCGCGCGGTCAGGATGCAGACCATCGCGACAACCGCCGGTGGTCGGGTCGTAGATGGGCAGGTTCAGATCATTACGCCCCAGGAACCATTCGAAAGCGCGTCGGGCTTCCTTACGCCAGCGCTTGTCGCCGGTGATCCGATGAGCCTCGAGGCAGGCGGAGACCATGGCTTGCGCTTCCACCGGCTGTTGATCGAACCGGGCCCGCTCGCCGCCCCGCTGATAAAAGCCATTGGAGCCGATGGGGACAAAATGATGCCCCGCCGCATCCGCGCGTTGCAAGTCGGCTAACCATTGAAGCGACTCCAACCCGGCTTCACGCATCGTGTTATTCGGTATCCATTGGCCGCACATCAGCAGGGCCTGCGGCAGGGCGGCGTTGCAATAGGTCAGTTTGTCTTCGTACCAGCGCCAGTCGTCCGTGCGTAGATTTTGATACAACGCCAGCAACCGTCCGGCCAATTCCTCGCGCACCTGGCTCGCCCGGCGGTCACCGTCAAACCGCCGTAGATACTCGTGAATGCCGATGAGCGCAAAAGCCCAGGCCCGCGGGCTGGTCGTATTGAGAATGGCGGGCAAGGCCAGCTCAAATAACCGGCCCGCCATGCTTTGTAAGGCAGGTGTGTTCGAGCGGCCTAACACAGTGCCCATCGCCCACAATGCTCGACCGTGGCTGTCGTCGGAGCCACTCTCCTCCAGCCAGCGGCGCTGGTAATCCATAAAATTGCGAAAGCGTCCGGTCTCCGCATTGAAAGCGTACCAGACAAAGGCCAGATAGCGGGAAGCCAGTTCTAAGGCCTCGCCGCTACCCAATTCCTCCAGGAGCGCGCTCACCATCAGCGCGCGGGCGTTGTCGTCAATGGTGTAACCCTCGCGATAGTTGGGCACGGTGAACAGGGCATGTTGCAATATGCCCGTCTCGTCGGTCATGTGGTGTAAGTGATCAAGTTTAAGCGGGGGCAGTTCGCCTGGACGTTTGTCGAGCGGTTTGACCGTGAAGCCGGGCGGGGTGAAATGTCGGCGTTCGACTTTGGCGCGTTCAAAACTCTCCATGTAACGGCGCGCTACCTGCGGCCAGATCATGTCCCGCCCAAACAGATAAGCCCGCTTGCGCATGGCATGGCGTTTGGACTCGTTGTCCAGCAGATCAATCACTTGCTCGGCCAACGCCGCCGGGTCGCGGAAGGGCACCAGCGCTCCCCGTTCGTCAGCCAGCATCTCTTCGGCATACCAATACGGGGTCGAGATCACAGCTTTGCCTGCCCCCAGGGTGTAGGCGAGTGTGCCCGAAGTAATCTGCGCCGCGTCAAGATAGGACGTAATGTAAATATCCGCCGCGCCAATGAACTCGACGAGTTCCTCCAGACTGACAAAGCGGTTGTAGAAGATCACCTGACCTTCCACGCCTTTCTCTTGGGCCAGCCATTGTAAGGATAACCGATAGGTTTCACCGTCGTGCCGTTTGACATGGGGATGGGTCGCGCCGACGATCATATAGACGACATTGGGATGGCGGGCCAAAATGGCGGGCAAGGCGGCGATGACATTTTCGATGCCCTTGTTCGCTGAGAGCAATCCGAAACTGAGTATGACGCTTTTGCCCTCGGCTCCAAACAGGTCTTTGTGAAAACTAGGGTCCACAAAGGGCACATCGGGGATGCCGTGCGGGATGAAATCAATCTTCTCCGGCGACACACCATAGACCTCGCGCAAGAATTCCGCGCCACGCTCACTCATGACGACCAACCGATCGGACAGAGCCGCGACCTCTTCCAAGACCCGGCGCTGATCGGGGTCGCGCAGAATGGTATGCAAGGTGGTGACGATGGGCATACGCAGTTCGCGCAAGAGGGCCAGGATGTGACTTCCGGCCCGCCCGCCGAAGATGCCATACTCATGTTGCAGGCACACCAGGTCAACGTTGTTGATGTTCAAGAAATCGGCGGCGCGCCGATACGAGTCGATATCCTTCTCGGTCAGTTCAAAGCGCACGCGGGGTGGATAGGCGTAGCCCGCCTCGGTGTCGTTGACGGGCAGGGCGATGCACGTCGTCCCCACGTGTTCGGTAGCGATGGATTCGCATAAGTCGGTGGTGAACGTGGCGATACCACACTGGCGCGGCAAGTAGTTGCCGATAAAGCCAATGCGGTTAATGGTGGATTGGATTAAGCCGTGACCGATGACCATGACAGGCCTCTCCTTCCTGGAAACTCCGATGTGATTTCGTGGCCTATTAACGCAAAGAGGCGGTACGGCTAGCGACCGCCTCTGCGACACTCAGAAAAAAAGCGACGCCCAGCCGGGTTAGAGCATTTTGACGTCGGCGGCCTGAAGACCCTTGGGGCCTTGCTCGATGGTGAATTCCACCTTTTGACCTTCTTCCAGGTTGCGGAAGCCCTCGCCCTGGATAGCCGAGAAGTGAACAAACACATCCGGGCCGCCTTCTTGAGCTAAGAAGCCATAACCTTTGCCCCCATTAAACCACTTGACTGTGCCGATGATACGTTCAGACATTGAAATTGCCTCCTTAAGGCAAATGCGTGTAGAAATAGAGTGTTGTAAATTTTTCCTCGAAGCCGCCCGACGGTGAAAACAGACCGCTTCGGTCCTGCGCGCTAGATTGGGTTGATCAGCGCCCTCATTGTTGATACGCTTGCCGGCCCGCCAGCAGAAGCGCATCTATCTCTTGGGCCGCTTCCTGAACGGACACCCCATCGGCGGCCGCCCACTCCAGGCAGAGTCCCTCGTGGGTCTTGCGGAGTGTGCGCGTGTCCATCTCGTTGAGCGGCTTGACCCACCGGCGGGCGGTCAGATCGCGCACAACTTCACACGCATTTTGAAACAGTCCGACCTTCAACCGACCGAGGAGCTCCAGGTGCCGCTGGCGATGGTCTAAGATCAGAGAAACAGGGCGGCTCCGCAACACGCCTCGGTAGCGCACCAGTTCGGATTTGGGCGTCACAGGGCGCAAGCCGCTCGCCACGCCCGTGTCTACTGGGACCCAGACCGTGTTGCGCTGGATGGCGATTTCATAATACAAACGCGCCTCCACATCGAAGAAGCGTTGCATCGCGAGCGCGACGATGTGACCCACCCCGTGAGCGGGATGCACAACACAGTCGTTGACTTGATAAGGCATACTACTCTCCTGAAACCGATGAGAGCCAAAGGTAGTCGAGCAGACTAATAGCGACGATTGCCGCCGCGCTTGCTGTGGCCGCCACGCTGGTTATTGCCACCGTTCTGGCCGAAAGCTCCATACCGGCTGCCCGCGCCACCACCACCACCGCCGCCTCGGTCTTCCCGGGGTTTGGCCACATTCACTGTCAACGTCCGGGCATTGATGGAGTAAGCGTTGAACATGCTAATGGCTTTTTGGGCTTCACTTTGCGTCCCCATCGTGATAAACGCAAAGCCCTTGGACTGGCCGCTGTCCCGGTCTTTGATTAGGGCAACCGAGGTGACATCTCCCGCCTGAGCAAACAGCGTGCGCAGATCATCCTCGGTGGTGGCATAGTCTAAATTACCCACGTACAACTTAACGTCCATTTTTCAAATCTCCTTGCTCGAATCGAGCCGAAAAAAAAGGCCGCCATCTCATAAGAGGTTTGGCGGCCATGTTCCACACAAATCTGGTTATCTGACAGCCCGGAGTATACCACACTTGCCGCTGGTGATGGTTGCCGCCCAGAAAAATCGATGTTTAACTCACACAGGCGGTTCAGAAATAAAACCGGTCGGGCCACCCGGAACGATACGAAAGGCGTCTGAGACCGAATCACTTTTGGTGGCGTAAACGTCCAATCGGCGCCCATCGGCCAAATGCAGGGTGAGCAGTTCGCCCGAGCCAACCCGGCGCAATACTTGCGCTTGCATCGGTTCGTCCTGGCTGACGGTCACTTCCCCGGTAATGGTCAGCCCGTCGGGCTGGCCCGCGCCCGCGGTCAGTTCGCCGACCACAATTGCCTGGCGGACTTGCAGATGATAAAAAACCTTGGCCAGGTGGGTGCCCGCGACACGGAGTTCGCCGCTGCCACTGGGGGTCTCAATGGTCTTGTAAGTGGTGGCGCTCATGGTTGGCCTTTCTGCGGCTATTGTTCAAAATATGAAATGTAGATGACGTTTGATGTAGTTGCAATTTCAAGCCGCATACCGCCACACGGCGACGAAGTGACAGGCCGTGCCCGCCAGAACGAATAGATGCCACACGAGATGGTTGTAGCGCACCTTATCGGCAATGAAAAACCCGACCCCAACGGTATAGGCGATCCCCCCGGCTAATAGCCAGAGCAAGCCCGCGGGCGGCAAGCGTTGCCACAAAGGGCCAACGGTGATCAGAAAGAGCCAGCCCATACCCAGATACACGCCGGTGGAGAGTTTGTGGTAACGAACCGCTCCACCGATGACCTTGAACGCGATGCCAGCCACGGCCAATCCCCAGATGAGGCTGAACAATAGCCAGCCCCATGTCCCCTGCAACACACCCAGCGTGAACGGCGTGTACGTCCCGGCGATGAAAAGAAAAATCGCCACATGGTCGCACACCAACAGCACATCCTTCGCCCGGTTCGTCGGCAGAGCATGATAGAGGGTCGAGGCGAGGTAGAGCAACACCATCGTCACGGCAAAGACGCTGGCGCCCACGATGAAGTTGAGACTCCCGCGCTGAACGGCGGTCACGATCAGAAACGGAGCGCCTACCAGCGCCGCGATGAGTCCCGCGCCATGGCTCAGGCTGTTGGCAAATTCCTCGCCGGATGATTGTAGCTGCTCGCGTATTTTTGATTCAATCATAATCACCAGCCGGATCAGGTCTGACGCCGGGTGTCTGGAAAAGAAACGGCCGCCAGCCCTTAAAGGGTTGGGCGGCCACACACCATGCCAATCCAATGAGTTGATAACAAAGAGTATAACACGCTTTACGGCAAGGCTTTGGGAAATCAACCGGTGGGTCGAATATCGTCGGCCGGCCCCTGTGCTAAAATTGGCCCCATTCATCAGCAAGCACTGTTCCAATACTCAGTAGTTCACGATTCGCTCACGGCGGATTTGTAATCCGCCGCTTTTCCGCTGGATTTGTAATCCAGCGGGAGCATTTCGTGATGTACTGATACTGGGAGAATACGATGCGCGCAGTTCGAGTTCATCAATTCGGCGGCCCGGAAGTTTTAGTGTATGAAGAAGTGTCCAGGCCCCAGCCTGGCGCGGGCGAGGTGTTGGTCAAACTAAAAGCAATCGGGGTGAACTTCATTGATGTCTATCACCGCACCGGGCGCTACCCCAATCAACTGCCATTCACGTTGGGAGTGGAAGCCGTCGGGGCCGTGGAGGCCGTCGGCCCCGGAGTGACGGAGGTGCAGGTGGGTGACCGCGTCGCCTATTCGCCCGTCACCGGCGCCTACGCCGAATACGCCGCCGTGAAGGCCTCTCAGTTGGTTCCTGTCCCCGAGGGTGTTGACGACCGCACCGCAGTGGCGGCGATGGTGCAGGGCATGACAGCCCACTATTTGGTCTTCGACACTTATCCGGTGCAAAAGGGCGACACGGTGCTGGTTCACGCCGCAGCGGGCGGGGTGGGCCTGCTGTTGACTCAGTTGGCAAAGCGACTCGGGGCGCGGGTGATTGGAACAGTCTCCACTGAAGCCAAAGCGCAATTAGCGCGCGAGGCCGGGGCCGACGAGGTTATTTTGTATTCACAGGTGGACTTCGAGCCAGAAGTGAAACGATTGACGGAGGGCAAGGGCGTGGTCTGTGTGTACGACTCAGTGGGCAAGGATACGTTTGATAAGAGTCTGAACTGTTTGCGCCCGCGCGGTTACATGGCGCTGTACGGCGCGTCGAGCGGCCCCGTGCCACCGGTTGACCCGAGCCTGCTGATGAACAAAGGCTCGCTCTATCTCACCCGGCCCACCATCGGCCACTACAACCCGACGCGCGAAGCCCTGCTCAAACGCGCGGGCGAAGTGTTCGATTGGATCAAATCCGGCGAACTCAAACTGCGGGTCGAGCACACTTATCCGCTGGCCGAAGCGGCGCAGGCCCACCGCGATCTGGAAGCGAGGCGGACGACGGGGAAGGTGGTGTTGATTCCGTAGTAGAATCAGGGCCGAAGTGAAAAATGGGTGTTGCCGTCGCGTCCCCTGAAGAAAAATTGATCACCTCGACGCCCCTCAGCCTGTATGTGCATGTCCCCTTCTGCCAGGTGCGGTGCGCCTACTGCGACTTCAACACTTATGCGGGGCTTGACGATCTCATGGCCCCCTATGCCCGCGCGTTAGTAAAAGAAATCCGAATGGTGGGCCAGGGAGCAGGGGAGCGGGGGAGCAGGGGAGAAGTGCAGACGATCTTTTTCGGAGGGGGAACGCCATCTTTGTTACCACTCGAACTGCACACCGAAATTTTCGCCGCCCTGCGCGAGTCGTTCGCGCTCACACCCGATTGCGAAATTACGCTCGAAGCGAATCCCGGCACGGTGAGCCGCGCCTATCTCGACGGTTTGCGCGCGTTGGGAGTCAATCGCCTGTCGTTTGGCGTGCAATCCTCTCATCCCCATGAATTGAAGTTGCTGGATCGCTTGCACTTGTTTGGCGATGTGGCCCAGGCCGTGACTTGGGCGCGGGCAACGGGCTTCGACCGCCAAAGTAATGGCGTCAATCTCGATTTAATTTTCGCCATCCCGCATCAAACCCTAACGATGTGGCAGGCGACGCTCAATCGGGTGCTGGCCCTCGGCCCCGAACATATCTCGTGTTACGCGCTCTCGCTGGAACATGGCACGCCCATGCGCGCCTGGGTCTATCGCGGCCTCCTGCCCATGCCCGACCCCGACCTCGCCGCCGAGATGTATGAATGGGCGAGTGAGACGTTGGAAGCGAATGGGTATGAGCAGTATGAGATTTCTAATTGGGCTAGAAAAGATTCGAGTTCCAAGATTCAAGATTCAAATCCGCAATTGGCTTGTCGGCACAACCTGCAATACTGGCGCAACTTGCCATACCTAGGCTTTGGGGCCGGGGCGCATGGTTACGCTGATGGCTATCGTTACTCAGACGTGCTGGCCCCGACGGCTTACATTGAGCGGATGAAGGGTGAGCCAGAGCCGTTCCCGTTTTCTCCGGCGATGCGCGAAAAAATTCCGGTGACGCGCGCGGATGAAATGGGCGAGATGATGATGATGGGCTTGCGGCTGGTAAAGGAGGGCGTGCGCGACGCCGATTTTCGTGGGCGATTTGGGGTGGGGTTGGAAGAACGCTACGCCAAAGAACTCCAAATGCTCACGGCCAAACAGTTAATTGATTGGGATGGAGAGCGGGTGCGGTTGACACACGGCGGGCGGTTGTTGGGGAATATGGTCTTCCGCGAGTTTGTGTAATTTATTAGGTGATTGGGTGATTGATTGCCCGGTCACCCTATTATTGTTGACGGTTGAGCAATTGGTCGGTTAATTCGCGTAAGGCGTGCCCAGCCTCGCCGCTCGGCGCGGCTTCATCAAAATGTTGGCTGGCTCGAGCCGTCAGGTCGTAGGCTAATTGGTTGGCCGATTCGTGCGCGCCCAAGCGCTCCAGGGTCATCACCATTTCGCTGAGTGACTCATCGGGCGTGTGCGGGCGGGCATAGGCTTGGGCAAACTCCGCCGACTGCTCCAAACCATACACCACCGGCAAACTCTTCTTGCGCTTCTCCAAATCGCTGGCCGCGCTTTTGCCCGTCACGGCCGGGTCGCCCCAAATGCCCAATAGGTCATCCTCAATCTGAAATGCCAAACCTAAGCAACGCCCAAATTGCTGGTAATGAACGCGCCGTTCACTATCCGCCCCCGCGAGCAACGCGCCCAATTCCGCCGAGGCCGCGACCAGCGCCGCCGTCTTGCCTTCAATCATAGCGAGATACTCGGCCACTGTTACGCGCGCTCGTGTTTCAAAGGCCATATCAAGATATTGGCCTTGAGTCAGCGTCAAACAGGTGCGGTCAAAAATCTCCAACGCTTTTAGCGCCACCTCGGCTGACACGGTGAGCGCGTGGGGGGCGAGATGGGCCAGGGTGAACATCGCATCGCCCGCGTTGATGGCTTGGGCCTGACCCCACTTGTGCCAGACCGTGGGCCGCCCGCGCCGGAGCGGGCTGTTGTCTTGAATGTCATCGTGAATCAGCGAGAAATTGTGCAGAAGTTCAATGGCCGCGCCCATCGGCAACGCGCGCTCCCACTCACCGCCACTCGCCGCGCAGGTCAGCAAACACAATAATGGGCGCAAGCGTTTACCGCTGACAGCCTGGGGCGCATCCCAACCCAAATGATATTCCATCATCGCGTAATACTCGCGCAAGTGTTCCGGGCTGGAGCCAAGCGCGCGTTTGAGTTCGGCTTCGATGGCGGGGAGGTAAACGGCAGAAAGATGAGCGAGAGACATGCGAGTGGCAGGTGGCAAGTGGCAGGTGGAATGTGGCAGGTGCTACTTGCTACTTGCAACTTTGACAAGCGGTGTTTCCTGCAATTGGGCAATGTCCCCCACGCCGGTCGCAAACATGGCGATGCGAATTTCGCGGGCGAGTTCGGCGATGGTTTCGACCACGGCCTCGGTGGACACGGCGGCGGCTTTGAGGAACGGGCTGGCGAGGCCGCCCAGCGTTGCGCCGAGGGCCAGGCACTTGGCCACATCAATGCCATCGCGCAGGCCCCCCGAGGCGATGATTTTCATATTGGGCGCGGCACCGCGAATGTTTTCAATGGCTTCAGCGGTGGGGATGCCCCAATCAATAAAAGCGGCCGCCACCCGCTTCTGCGATTCGGTTTTGGCGCGGTGCATCTCCACTTGCGACCAGGAAGTGCCACCCGCGCCCGCCACATCAATGGCGGCCACACCCGCCAACGTCAACTCGAAAGCGGCCTCGGCCGAGATGCCCCAACCCACTTCTTTGGCAATCACCGGCACGGGCAGGGCGCGGCACACGGCCTCGATTTTTTTCAGCAGGCCGGAAAAATTAGCATCCCCCTCCGGTTGAACGGCCTCCTGCAAAGCGTTGAGGTGGAGCACCAGCGCATCGGCTTCAATCATGTCCACCGCGCGACGGCAATGGTCAACGGTGTAGCCGTAATTCAATTGCACCGCGCCCACGTTGGCAAACAGCAAAATGTCGGGCGCGACCGCGCGAACTTGAAAGGTGGACGCGAGCGCAGGGTCTTCGAGGGCGGCGCGTTGTGAGCCGAGGCCCATCGCGATTCCGGCCTGTTGCGCGGCGGCGGCCAGCGCACGGTTAATCTCACCGGCGCGGTCAGTGCCGCCCGTCATCGAGGAAATCAGTAAAGGCGCGTTCAGGGTTTTGCCAAACAGCGTGACTCGCGTATCCACCTCGGCCAGGTTAAGTTCCGGCAAGGCTTGATGCGCAAAGCGATAGCGTTCCAATCCGGTCGTCAGGCCGGAGCGCACATCCTCTTCCAGATTAATGCGAATGTGGTCGGCCTTGCGGATTTCCGTAACTTTTGTCATGGGCGGGGTTTTGTATGGGTGAGAACGGCGGCAATGTTACCAGTCGGGTGGGGGGCCTGTCAAACCAGGCGATGGCGCTGACTGTCGGTCAGC
>Ga0247727_10015161_pt1 | contig 12686 bp, 15 predicted proteins | sample WisWelCaveWW1625_FD_202498 | JGI IMG/M metagenome (GOLD analysis project Ga0247727, IMG submission 202498) | Biofilm microbial communities from Wishing Well Cave, Virginia, United States - WW16-25 | ecosystem: Environmental > Aquatic > Deep subsurface > Groundwater > Cave microbial mat | place... | reverse complement strand
AGAAAGCAAATATTTTTTCAATACATCTAAAACAAAACCTGCCCAACGGATTGAAAGCTGCCAACGGATAACCCAAAAATCCGTTGGCAGCTTTTTATCCGTGGGGAGACGCTTTTAATTCCTTGATCATGTTGCATTCAGCCCCCCAAAAAATTTTTAGTGCGGTTCTGGTTGTGCTCTTTTGTGCTGAATTCGCCTCGGCGCAAATTCCCGTCCAACGCGATTCTGCCGCCATTTTCAAAACCGACTCGCTCACTTTGGCCATGCCGGATTCCGTCATTGCCGACACGACGCGCGAGCAATCCGATCTTGAGGCGCCGGTCGATTTCGAGGCGCAGACGGAAGACCACGATCTCGATCATCGCATTACGTATTTGTACGGCAGGGCCAAAGTCAAATACAAAACGATGATTCTCGAGGCCGGCAAGATCACGGTGAATTGGGACAGGCGTTTGCTCATCGCCGAGCCGTTGCCGGATTCGCTGCTGACCCCGCAGGGCGGGGCGAATGGCAAGAGCAAAAGCGCGCGCGATGATAGTCTCGCCAAAGCGGAGAAGGGCTATCCGATTTTTGCGGACGGCGGCGAGCGCATGACCGGCGAAAGGATGGAATATAATTTCGCCACCGAGAAGGGCCGCGTGCTGCGCGGACGCACGGAATTTCAGGACGGCAAATATTTCGGTTCACAAATCAAGCGGGTGGATGGCCAGACGTATTTTGTTTCAAACGGCGATTACAGCACCTGTGATCGCGAAGAAAGTCCGCATTTTCGTTTTCGGGGCCGCAAAATGAAAGTCACGGTCGGGAAAAACGTCGTGGCGAAGCCGATCGTATTTTTTATCGGCAGGATTCCGATGGCGATTTTGCCGTTCGCCTTTTTCCCGACGAACAGCGGTGGCCGTCATTCCGGTTTGATCATTCCGCGTTTTGGCGCGAGCCAGCTGGAAGGACGCTATTTGCGCGGGCTGGGTTATTACTGGGCGATGAGCGACTATTACGATCTCACGAGCATGGTGGATTATTACGAGCGTTCGGGCTGGGTGTTTAACGGCGATTTTGCCTATGCCAAACGCTATAACTTTTCCGGGCGCATCGGCGGCTCGTTCACGCGCAAGAATTTCACGATCGACCAGAGCCGGGAGCGGCGCTGGGAAGTTAATTTCAGCCACAATCAGCCGTTCAATGCCACCACGTATTTGAATGCTTCGGGAAGTTTTGCGAGCAGCAATTATTATCGGCTGTTCAGCACGAACCGTCAGGATCAGCTCCGCCGGACGATCACGTCGCAGGCGACGTTCAGCAAAAGTTTTGGCGGCGCCAGTTTTAGCGCCACCGCCAGCGATTATAAAGATCTCGACGCCGGCTCGTTTCGGCGCTTGCTGCCGAGCGTCAGTCTCAACTTTGGGCAGCGGCAGCTCTTCGGCAAACGCGATCCCGATAAAAAAAGGCCATCAACCGGCAAGCCGGAAGAGCGGCGCTGGTATGAAAATTTTTATTACAGCCTTTCCAGCTCGGCGCAAAACACGCTCTCGAAAGATTCGGACAAAGCCGAGGTGAAACGGCTCAGTTCCGCCAATCATAATATCAGCCTTTCACTCAACGGCATTAAAGCTTTTTTTCCGTGGTTGAGCCTGAATCAAAGCATGCAAATCACCGAAGACTGGTTTGACCGCGCGACCGACTACGACACGACGGGCAAGAGCACGGTTGTAAGCACGGTTAACAAAGGTTTCGCGGCGCGGCATTTGTTTACTTATTCCGCTTCGACCAACACGAAACTTTACGGCACTTTTCAACCGAAGCTGGGGCCAGTGCGCGCTCTGCGCCACGTGGTGACGCCCAGCGTGGGTTTTTCTTTTCGGCCGGATTTTTCCGATGCGTTCTGGGGTTACTATCAGCATTTGACGTTCAAGACGGCGCGAGGCGACAGCACGGTGCGGCGGGATCGTTTTGGCGGAACCCCAGGCGGCAAGCTGACCAGCATGAATTTTTCGGTTGGCAATCTCTTTCAAATGAAAACCGGCCCCGACGACAGCCTGAGAAAAATCGATTTGTTTACGCTCAATTTGTCAACCAGCCATAATTTTGCCGTGGCGGAATTCAAGCAGTCGGATTTAAGCTCGTCGCTCTTTGCCAATCCCACGCAAAATACTTCCATCAATATCAGCGCCTCGCATAGTTTTTATGAATACGACCCAAAGCCTGGCCGGACGGTCAATCGTTTGCTTTACAAAAGTGCTCGCAGCATTTTTAAGAAGCGTTATTTGCGCCTGACGAATTTAAATGCCGGCGCCAGCTTTCGTTTTCAGGGCAAGGGCGGCGCATCTGCAGGGCCGGCTGGGCGGTTTGGCGCATTGAATGATGCTGGCGATGAGGAGGAATCGCCGGAAAGCATACCGGGCGTGGGTCAAGATCGCTTCGCGCCGGAAACTTATTTTACCGACACCAACGTGCCGTGGCAGGCGAGTTTTTCTTTGAGCCTCAACCAGAACCGCAGCAATCCCGCCAGGCCGACGACGACCGCGAATTTGACGCTGAATAACGCCGATCTGCAGTTGAGCAAAAACTGGCGCGTCGGCGTCTATGCCCATTTTGATCTGCGCGAAAAAACCATCGTCGATCAGCGCTACACCATTCATCGCGATTTGCACTGCTGGGAAATGCAAATCTTCTGGACGCCCACCGGTTTCAGCAAAGGGTTCTATTTTCGCCTCGGCATCAAAGCGCCGCTGCTGAAAGACATCAAAGTCGAAAAACGCGGCGGGCGTTCGAGTGTGTTTGGCGGGTCGTCGTATTATTGAGCGGCGGGCGGAGCGCAGAGGGCAGAGAGCATAGCAAAACTTTTAAGCCGATTTTGGAAACTGGGGCTGCTCCCAATCTGTCAGAAGCCGATGCTTTCTTCTTTATATACCTCGACCAATCGGCTTTTCAAAAAGCGCAAGGTTGCCGAGTAGTATCCTTTAATCTGCCCGGTGACTGGAGTTGAACCTCCTTCAAATGATGACTCGCTTTGATAATCGACAACGCCCTGATCAATTCGCCAGGTGATGAACTCCTCGCCACGATTGTCGGGCCCGGTTCGGTCTTGCGGCGGCCCGAGCAGATTCGTCACTTCACTCGTGGTCATTCCTTGCCGGTTCTTCAGAGCGCGCACTTTCGCGCGCAATGCGCGCAAATCCCGCTCGCTTTTGGATCAGGCGGGATTTATCCACGGCGCGAATCTGCTCGGTCAAGGCTTTTGACCAGAAAAATATCGCCTTCATGAATTTCCATCGCCTTCTTCCGCTTCGATGAACGCGTTCATTTCGCTATCCAGCGCGGCGAAATCGGACAATGATCACAATTTTTTATGAGAAAACTTCATCGCATTGTCATGCAATACTGAAAATATAATAAATAAAATCGCGGCTTTTGTCAAGCCTTTTATAATAGAAGACAGTCGGGGGTATGGGTGAAACGAGGAAAACAAGAATGGCAGAGCAAGAAAATTGATGCAGTAATACCTTCTACTTTCTTTCAGCAATCTCCAATCGATTCCTGGCGCGCGCCAGCGAGCCGCGTGTGCGCTCCAGATTCCACTGTTTGCGGCCTTCCTGCAAACGTTTGGTGGCGCGCTCTTTTGCTTCTTCGGCGCGCTTCACATCGATCGTGGAAGCCGCTTCGGCCGTCTCCGCAAAAATCTTCACGCCGTTCGGCAACACTTCCGCGAAGCCGCCGGAAATCGAAAAGTACGACACGCGGTCATTCTGTCCGGGAACGTTTTGCTCGACTTTCAAATAGCCAATTTGCAAACTGGTGAGCAATGGCGTATGCCTGGGCAAAACGCCGAAGTAGCCTTCCTCGCCGGGCGCAATGATCGCAGCAACCGGCTCGGAGAAAACTTTGCGAAACGGGGTAACGATTTCGAGGTGGAAATTTTTCATGCTGGTTTCTTGTTGCTCGTTGCTGGTTTCTTGTTGCTCGTTTTAAGCTGGCAGGCACGAGAAACCAGCTACAAGCGACCAGCAACCAGTCACTAGCCTTTCATCTTCTTCGCGTTTTCAATCGCTTCTTCAATCGTCCCGACCATATAAAACGCCTGCTCGGGCAGATCATCATAATTGCCTTCGACAATGCCTTTGAAGCTGCGAATCGTGTCTTCGAGGCGAACGTAGCGGCCGGGGGTGCCGGTAAATTCCTGCGCGACGAAGAACGGCTGGCTCAGGAATTTCTGAATGCGGCGCGCGCGATTGACGGCAATTTTGTCATCATCGGAAAGCTCTTCCATGCCGAGAATCGCGATGATGTCCTGCAAATCTTTATATTTTTGCAAAATGAGCTGCACCTGCCGCGCGATGCGATAATGCTCTTCGCCGACAATCGACGGCGTGAGAATACGCGAGGTCGAATCGAGCGGATCGACCGCGGGATAGATGGCCAACTCCGCAATCTGACGCGACAATACGGTTGTGGCGTCCAAGTGTGAAAACGTCGTGGCCGGAGCCGGATCAGTCAAATCGTCGGCAGGGACATAAATCGCTTGCACGGAAGTAATCGAGCCGCGCTTCGTCGAGGTGATACGCTCTTGCAACGCGCCGAGTTCGGTCGCCAATGTTGGTTGATAACCGACCGCGGAAGGCATGCGGCCGAGCAGAGCCGACACTTCCGAACCGGCTTGCGTGAAGCGGAAAATATTATCGACAAACAAGAGCACGTCTTTGCCCTCTTCGTCGCGGAAATATTCGGCGATGGTCAACGCCGAAATACCCACGCGTTGGCGGGCGCCGGGCGGCTCGTTCATCTGGCCGAACACCATGCTCGTTTTGCTGATGACGCCGGATTGCTTCATTTCGAGCAGCAGATCGTTGCCTTCGCGCGTGCGCTCGCCGACGCCGGCGAACACCGAGTAACCGCCGTGCTCGGTCGCGATATTGCGAATGAGTTCTTGAATCAACACCGTCTTGCCGACGCCGGCGCCGCCGAGCAATCCGGTCTTGCCGCCGCGCGAATACGGCTCGAGCAAGTCGACAACTTTGATACCGGTCTCGAGAATCTGCGAGCGCGTGTCGAGCTGGTCAAACGCCGGCGCCGGACGGTGAATCGGATACATTTTGTCGGCCTTCACCGGGCCCAGCTCGTCAATCGGCTCGCCGATCACATTCAACAGACGGCCAAGCGTGCCGGTGCCGACCGGCATCATAATCGGCCGGCCGGTGTCGCGCACTTTCATGCCGCGCACCAAACCGTCGGTAGAATCCATCGCGACGGTGCGCACGCTGTTTTCGCCGAGATGCTGCTGCACTTCGAGCACGAGACGGCTGGCGTTTTTACTCTCGCGTTCCACGTCGAGGGCGTTGAGAATCGCGGGAAGCGCGCCATCTTCAAAAGCCACGTCCACCACGGGACCGATGATTTGTACGATTTTGCCGACGCTCATTGAGAAATAACCTCATCAATAAAATTTTTAACGATTAACCGGCTACGCCGCTATTTTCTTTAATATTTTTGCCGGTGCAAGCGCAAATTTCACCGGCAACAGTTTTTCCAAATCGAGCTGTTTGGAAGCATCAGGAATTTCGACGCCGACAATTCTTTCATTTCGTCCTATATCCCAAATCGCGTTTTAGTCCGGCGAAGGCATTTTCTTCAAAACTTATTCGCTCTTGAATGATTCGCTTCAACCAATTTTCAACATTGCTTTCCTTATGCAGGCGTGCAAAAAAAGCCGCCCGCGCCGCCAACTCGGACGGCAATCGCATCGTCGATGATTTAGCAGGCCGCACCTTGATAGGCTTTCCCCAGGCAGAATCATCATCAGCCTGCGCTACCACGATCCGGTCAATCTCGTCTTCGGAGAGGGTTTTGGTTTTAACTTTTTGTTTCATTTCAAAATCATACTCAAAATCAGTTGGTCTAAAACGATGCCAATGCATCAGTGTAAATGGTTTATCAGTTGGTCGTTTTTAATCCGTTGGGCAAAAACGGCAACAGACGAGGCCGTCGGTGTTACGTTTACTTCTTCAACGCTTCCGCGCCGCCGACGATGTCCATCAACTCGCGCGTGATGCTCGCTTGCCGGACTTTGTTGTAGTACAATGTCAGTTGGATAATCAGCTCTTTCGCATTATCGCTGGCGGCGCCCATCGCGGCCATGCGCGCGCCCATTTCGGCGGCGAAGGATTCGAGCAGCGACTGCCAGATTTCGACATTCAAATAGCGCGGGCAAAGGTTGTCGAGAATTTTGATCGGCGACGGCTCGAAGATAAATTCGGCGGCAAACTTTTCGTCCTTCGGCGGCCGCGGCACAATCGGCAGCAATTGCTGCACAACGATGTTTTGCTGGATGGCGGATTTAAATTCGTTGAACACGAGATAGATGCGATCCAGCTTGCCGTTCACGTATTGATCCTGAATCAGCGCGGCAATATCCTGCGCGTGGGAAAAAGCGAGCTTGTCAAAGAAGTTGACATACTTTTCCAGGATCGGATAACGGCGGCGATTGAAAAATTCGAAGCCTTTTTTTCCAATCGCGATCAAGTGAATTTCCTGGCCGTTCTGGCGCGCGGCGTTCATCTCGTTGGCGGCGCGGCGAATAATATTTGCATTGAAGCTGCCGCACAAACCACGATCGCCGGTGACCACGACAAAACCGATGCGCTTAGGTTCTTTATGCTGCAACAACGGATGCAAAGACTGATCGACTTTGGCCGCAACGTGTCCGAGCGTATCATCGAGACTTTTGGCATACGGGCGCGCTTTCAACATGCGATCCTGCGCCTTGCGCAAACGCGCTGCCGCCACCATCTTCATGGCTTTGGTAATCTGCTGTGTGCTCTTGATGCTCGCGATGCGCCGCCGGATGGTGCGAAGTGTTGCCACTAAGAATTTCCTGCCTGGATTTAAAATTCACCAACGGATGAAAAACGGCCAACGGATAAAAAACGAACAAAAACTTTTACCATCTAAAATCCGCTGGCAGCCTTTTATCCGTTGGACATTTTAGCTTTTTGACGCTAACGGGAAAATCAAACATCACTTATTTCGTTTCCAACTGCGCTTTGAAACCTTTGATAAACTCACTTGCTGCCGTCGTCAACGTGGCCCGCAAGCTATCGTCGATTTGTTTTTTGGTAATGATATCTTTCAACGCCTGCGAATAGCTCGATTCGAGGTAATCCAGATATTCTTTTTGCAAACGGCCGATTTGCGCGGTGGGAATTTCATCGAGGTAACCATTCACCCCGAGGAAGATCATCGCGATTTGTTTTTCCACCGGCATCGGCTGATATTGATCCTGCTTCAACAGCTCAACCATGCGCTCGCCGCGCGTGAGCTGCGCGAGGGTGGCCTTGTCCAAATCCGAGCCGAATTTCGCAAATGCCGCCAGCTCGCGATATTGCGCGAGATCGAGGCGGAGACGACCGGCAACCTGTTTGGTGGCTTTGATCTGCGCGTTGCCGCCGACGCGGCTGACGGAGAGACCGACGTTGATGGCCGGACGCACACCGGCGTAAAACAAATCGCCTTCGAGATAAATCTGGCCGTCGGTAATCGAAATCACGTTCGTCGGAATATAGGCGGAGACGTCACCGGCCTGCGTTTCGATAATCGGCAAGGCGGTGAGCGAGCCGCCGCCTTTCGGCACGCCGTCTTTTTTCAACGCGCTTAAATCGTCGGTCAATTTCGCCGCGCGCTCGAGCAAACGGGAGTGAAGATAGAAAACGTCGCCTGGGTAAGCTTCACGACCGGGCGGGCGGCGCAGGAGCAGCGAGACCTGGCGGTACGCCCACGCGTGTTTGGAGAGATCGTCATACACGACGAGCGCGTGCATGCCGTTGTCGCGGAAATATTCGCCCATTGCGGCGCCGGCGTATGGCGCGATGTATTGCAACGCCGCCGGATCGCTGGCATTCGCGGCGACGACGATGGTGAAATCCATCGCGCCGCTGTCTTCGAGCGTCTTCACGACTTTGGCAACGGAAGAGCCTTTTTGGCCGATGGCAACGTAGATACATTTCACGTCGCCGCCTTTTTGGTTGATGATCGTATCAATCGCCACGGCGCTTTTACCGGTGCCACGGTCGCCGATGATCAGCTCGCGTTGGCCGCGACCAATCGGAATCATCGCATCGATGGCTTTGATGCCGGTTTGCAAAGGCTCTTTCACGGGCTGACGTTGCACGACGCCGAGGGCTTTGCGCTCGAGCAGGCCGCGCTGTTTGGTTTGAACCGGGCCTTTGCCGTCAATCGGTTCGCCGAGCGGATTGACGACGCGGCCGAGCAATTCCGGGCCGACGGGAACGTCCATGACGCGGCTGGTGCGCTTGACAATGTCGCCTTCTTTAATCCCGACGTCGCTGCCGAAAAGAATCACCCCGACGTTGTCCTCTTCGAGATTGAGGGCCATGCCCATCACGCCGCCGGGGAACTCCACCAGCTCGCTGGCCTGCACGTTTTGCAAACCGTAAACGCGGGCGATGCCGTCGCCGACTTGAATGACTTCGCCGACTTCCGATACGTCGATTTTTTTCTCAAAACCTTCGATTTGTTTTTTCAAAATCGAAGTGATTTCGTCCGGCCGAATATCCATGCGCTCGGCGCCTCCTAAAAAGATGTCAAATGCTCAATGTATAAATTTTGGGGTCGTTTGTGCGATAATAACGTACCGTGTTTGTAGCCACACGCATAACCACGCCCATCCGACCTGCTTTAGTGTTAAATTGTTTCAATTTGAGAACCTGCCGCAACAAATTCGGAATCTCCTTAGCCCGCTGAAAACAGATGATGCAGTACCTTTTATCCGCGGGAAATACTCTCCAAAAATCCGGCCAGTTGATTGTAACAAAAGTCGCTCGTTTAGAATGATGAAGCAGAACTGGAATAACATCATCTTTGACAATGGTAGCTGGCCGGAGCCGATTGATGACGGAGACTTTTCCAGGATACCAACGCGCGATAGCCGTTTCCAATCCGAGACCATCAAGATGTTCATCGAGAATGATCACGCCGCTTTGGAGTATTGATATGGATTTCGATCAAAAGGCTTGGCTGCCAGTTCTAATGCTTCCCGAATGGCTGCTATCGGCAACTTCCAAGCTTTGGCTAAACCATCCACTGTATAACCTTCTGAAAGAAATCGCAGCGCATGCCGGACATCGATTCGTGTGTACTTGAAAGTCGGGCGACCGCCACAAACGCCTGGGGCGCTGACGATGTAGCGTCCCAGTTTGTAGTACTCGTATGGTTCGCCGCCGTAAATCTCACGCACAAGCTTCTTTTTAGATGCCGGCGAAGCGGCTTTCAGCATTCGCGGCGGCGAGGCGGTATTAGCTTTTCTCATATTTAAACCAGTCGATTTGCTCTTTCAAAACCGAAGTGATTTCATCCGGCCGGATATTCAGGCGCTTGGCAAATCCGTCCAGTGTATTGTAACAAAAGTCGGCTGCTTTAATTGCCGAAGAAGAGTTGGAATCACATCATCTTTAATAAGCGTTCCGAAACGAAGCGGTTTAATAAAACGGACTTGCCCTTGATACCAACGAGCGATAGCCATTTTCAAACTCTCTTTGGTAAGATGCTCGTCCAGAACGATCATGCCGCTTTGGCGTATGCCCCTTCGTGTTTATCAAGAGCTTTGGACGCCACTTTCACCGCCTCTTTTACCGCTTGCACCGGCAAGTCAAAATCTTTTGCCACTATCTCGACCGGCCACCCTGCCGACAACAGTGACAACGCATGGCGGACATCGATGCGAGTGTATTTAAATGTTGGACGACCACCGCACACGTCGGGCGCACTCACGATATAGCGACCGAGGCGATAGTATTCGTAAGGCTCGCCGCCTGCCATTTCACGAACAAGTTTTTTATTTTTTGATGCCGGCACAACAACCTCCGCTGGTCGAGTCGACTGGGTTTTCAATTGAACTTCAACGTATAAATCTGCGGATCGTTTACTCGATAATACTGTACTAAATTTTTCGTCACCCGAACAACCAGCCCCATCCGACTATTCTTGGTCTTGAATCGCGCAAGCTTTAAAACCTGCCGCAACAAAGCGGAAATTTCAGCCACCTCTTCGATTTCCATGGTAAAACAAATAATGCAAAAATGATTATCAGCAGGCATTACTTTCCAAAAATCAGTCCAGTTGATCGCTACAAAGGTCGGCTGCTTCACTTGTTGCAAAAGCGATGGAATCGCATCATCATCAATAAGAGTTTTCAGCCGAAGCTTTTTAATGAACGTGACCTGTCCGGGATACCAGCGGGCGATAGCGGCCTTTAAGCTTTCTGCATTCAGATGCTCATCCAAAACAATCATGCGGCTTTGGTGAAATGCGTTTCCTGCTGATCGAGCGCTTGCGAGGCCAGTTTCAAAGCCTCTTGCACGGCTTCAATCGGCACATCATATCCTTTTGCCACAGTTTCTATGCTGCGTCCGGCAGACAATAACCCCAACGCATGACGAACATCGATTCGTGTATACTTGAACGTGGGGCGGCCACCGCATATACCGGGCGCGCTAACGACATAGCGTCCGATGCGATAGTATTTATACGGCTCACCACCCACCATTTCAAGCATGAGATTCTTCGTCTTGCTGTCCAAACTTACGTTATGTTTGCGTCCATTCCGTGAATGGACGGGCTTAGAACTTGGCGGCGCTTTTTCCATGACTTTCACTTTGTTCATTTTTAATTCCGGCTTCCCAAAAACTGCGCGCGCAATCGTTCCAGTTGTTGCTTGACCGAGCCATCCAACACCTTGCCGTCGATGTTCAACACGATGCCGCCGAGAATCGCGGGGTCGATCTGATTTTCCAGCTCGACCTGCTTGTTCAAACTCTTGGACAGTTTCGCTTTCAAATCATCGGCAAGAATGGTGTCCAACGGCACGGCGGTAATCGCCAGCGCGCGTGTCCGGCGGGCGAAGCGATCGTAGAGTTCGTCAAACGCCTGCACGATTTCGGCGATGGCGTTGTGCCGGCCTTTTTGAATCACCACGATCAGAAAGTTGAAAAAGATGTTGGAATAACGATCTTGAAAAACTCTCTCGACGGCCGCGCGTTTCACCGCCCGGCTGTGTTCGGGGGAACGAAAGAAATCGGCAAACGACTCGTTCTCTTCCAAATTCGCCGCAAAATTGTGCAATTCGCCGCGAATTTTTTCGAGCAGCTTGCGCTCTTGCGCGATTTCAAACAGCGCTTTGGCGTAACGCCGGGCGAGGATTTCTTCTTTCATTTTTTTTCTCCGAAATAAATTTCGGAGCTAATAGCTAAAGTCGGCTGAAGCCGACTATTATTAAAATCACCGCGAGTCCGCTTCAGCGGACTTAAGCTTTTAGCCATGAATTTTAATTCATGGCGGCTTCAATTCGGTTCGCCGCTCAGGCTTTGCATGTCGCTCAGGGCCTGGCGGATCAAGTCCTGGTGATCTTTGGCCGCGAGCGATTTGCCGATGAGGCGGCCGGCGATGCTGATCGACATCTCGGCGGCGGTTTGCTTGATTTCCTCAAGCGCTTTTTGCCGCGCGAGATCAATTTCACGTTTGGTGCGTTGCAAAATTTGATCGCTGCTGGTTTGCGCTTCGGCGACGATTTTATCGCGCGCCGTCTCCGCATCTTTGCGGCTGCGGGCGATCAATTCCTGCGCCTCCTTGTTGGCTTTCGCCATCATGGCTTCATATTCAGCGCGGGCATTTTCCGCCGCCTTTTGCGCCGCTTCGGCCTTCTCCAAAGAGTCTTTGATCTTTTGCGTGCGCTCTTCCAGCCCGTCGACAATCGGCTTCCACGCCACTTTGCGTAGAATCACGAGCAGCAATACAAAAATAATGATGGTCCACGCGACCAGACCGGTATGCAGTTGCAGCATGGTTTCTCTTTATTTTAGGCACAACAAATCTTATAGCCGGAATTGTTGCCAGACGGGCCGTCTGGGCTACGTTACTTAATCGCCAGGAGCACGCACACGACTTCGCCGAAAAGCGCGACGCCTTCGATGAGCGCGGCGGCGATGATCATGGTGCCGCGGATGTCAGCGGTAGCCTCCGGCTGACGGCCAATGGATTCCATGGCGGCGCTGGCGATTTTACCAATGCCAAAACCGGCTCCCAAAGCGACGATGCCAGCGCCGATACCGGCGGACAAATGAGCGAAACTCAAACCTTCCATTTGCAGATTCCTCCTTCAAAAATGAATAACTTCAACCATACGTGATTTTCCGAAAGTAGCAGCGGCACTTGCAGTTGCACTCTTTTTGCCGGTGCTGAGTGCAAACTGCTACGGCTGCTGCGACGAGACAATTAGTGGTGCGCGCCGTGCCCTTCTTCCTCGTGTCCGTGGTCGGAATGAGCCGCGGCGCCGATAAACAACGATGACAGCAACGTAAAAATATACGCCTGTAAAAAGGCGACCATAATTTCAAGCAAATTGACAAAAAGCGAAAACGCCACGGAGACCGGCGCAATGACGTAACCCGCGATCGGACTTTCGCCGCCTTTGCCGAAGATAAAAATCAAGCCGACGAGCGAAAGAATCACGACGTGGCCGGCGGTCATGTTCGCGTACAAACGGATGCACAACGCAAACGGCTTGGTGAACAGCCCCAGAAATTCCACCGGCACCATAATGATCCACATCGCCGGATGCACGCCGCCGGTGAGATGCTTCAAGTAACCGCCAATGCCGTTGGCTTTGATGCCCATCGCCT
>Ga0247727_10015160_pt1 | contig 12688 bp, 11 predicted proteins | sample WisWelCaveWW1625_FD_202498 | JGI IMG/M metagenome (GOLD analysis project Ga0247727, IMG submission 202498) | Biofilm microbial communities from Wishing Well Cave, Virginia, United States - WW16-25 | ecosystem: Environmental > Aquatic > Deep subsurface > Groundwater > Cave microbial mat | place... | reverse complement strand
GTTTGGAGAGTTTTTAGAGTTTTTGGAGTGTGAGAGTTCGTGGAGTTCATAGACTCCACGACTCCATGAACTCCAAAAGCCCTGTGAAGTCTGTCCAGTCCGTGAAGGCTTTAGCTTTATGTCCTTAGCTTGCCCACCCATTTTTGCCCGTCCCTCCATACTACACATACTATGTTGATGGGACGAGCCGTCCACAATAACAAAGAGACTTCGGATGAGGACGAGCCTCGTCCAGAGGACGGGGCCTCGTCTCCATCCATAAATAATGGAAGTGGAGACGGGCCTTTGACTTTTGCCCTGTCTGTTCTTTTGGTATATTGAGCAGGGTCCACGAAAAATCCGAAGCTGGCCTTGGAGGTGCTATGAAATCCATCCTTTTCGTTTCCACAGTTCCCATTCTCATCACTGGCCTTTGGATTTGCGAAAGGACTCAGCCGATTGAGGCGATCGGGCTTTCTGAAAGCGACCTCGCTTTGCTGAGATCCAACGTCCGCGAGATCATCCGCCCCAAATGCGGAAGCTGCCACACATCGGGGCTGCCGACAGCAAAGGCAAAAGCGTTGGCGGTATTCGATCTAAAGAGTGACACATGGTCAACGGGAATGAACGCGGAGCAGCTCAGGAATTTTTCCAACAGATTGTCAGGTGTCCAGGATTCGGCAAAGGTGAAAATTGCAGCACTCCTTTCAGCGGAACTCGAGCGGAGATAAAGGGGTGCTATGGAGATTCGTGAACATTTTGTGAAATCGGGAAACTGGTTGTTCCGATGGCGGAGTTTCCTCCCACTGGCTATGATCGTTCTGGTGTTGCTTGGCCTGAACGATTTCCGATATCCTTCCGGGAACCACTCTCTTGACCTTGAATGGGAAATTTTCTGCTTTGCCATCGGGCTTGCGGGGCTTGCAGTGCGGGCGCTCACTGTTGGCTGCGTTACAGATGGCACGTCCGGCCGGAATACCCGCGACCAGGAAGCGAGGGTTCTCAACACCACCGGGATGTATTCAGTTGTCCGCCATCCATTGTACCTTGGCAATTACCTGATGTGGCTCGCTGTCATACTGCTCACCCGGACCTGGTATGTCCCAACGGTGATGACACTCGCGTTCTGGCTCTATTATGAACGTATCATGTTTGCCGAGGAAGCGTTTCTGCGCGAGAGGTTTGGCGAGGAGTTCAGTTCCTGGGCTCGGCGGACCCCTGCCATTCTGCCGGCATTCAAAGCCTGGAAATCGCCAAGCCTCCCTTTCTCGGTCAGGACAGTCTTGAGGCGCGAATACTCAGGCCTCTTTGGCCTGGTTGTGGCGTTCACCGTGGTTGAGATGATGGAGGACTTTGCGGCGACAGGCAGCATTCAGATCGATAGGCTGTGGGCGACTGTCTTCGGCTGTACACTGGTAGTCTATCTTCTCCTGCGCACCTTAAAGAGGCGAACCGGGCTTCTCAACGTTGAAGGCCGCTGAGATCCGGTCAGAGTTGTTTTTCGTCCGAGTCAAGAAGGGAACTCCTGTGATAATCCACGTCATGATCACCATTTGCGATGCGTATCCCGAATCCTTTTCTCCTCTTCTCCAGTCTCCCGATTCCTTTTTTCGCCTTTCATGAATCTCTTCGTCGGCACCAGCGGGTTCAGCTACAAGGAATGGAAAGGACCATTCTATCCGGAAGACCTTCCCGAAAAGGAGATGCTGAAGTATTATTCCTCTCGCCTGAACACTGTGGAGATCAACAATACATTCTACCGCATGCCCAAAGACTCGTTGCTGAAGTCCTGGGCCTCGCAAGTTCCTGAGGGGTTCAGGTTCATCCTCAAGGCCTCACAGAAGATCACCCATTTCAAACGACTGAAAGAGACAGCAGAGGAGATGGCGTATCTCCTGAACACGGTCAAGGTTCTCGGGAAGAATCTTGGTGCGCTTCTGTTTCAACTTCCCCCCAACCTTAAGAAAGACCTCCCGAGGCTCCAGTCATTCTTGACGCTCCTTTCCCCCGATGTTCGTTCGGCCTTTGAGTTCCGCCACGCAAGCTGGTTCGACGGCGAGACCTTCGATTGTCTTCGGGATCATGGCTGTGCTCTCTGCATTGCAGATGCCGATGATGATCTGGAGATCCCTTTTGTGGGTACCGCGGGCTGGGGGTATCTTCGCCTGAGGCGCGAAGCGTACACGGAAAAGGATTTGAAGGAATGGAAAACAAAGATCGAAGGGCAGGGATGGGATGAGGTGTTCGTGTTTTTCAAACACGAGGATGCGGCAACAGGGCCGAATCTGGCGGAGAGCTTCCTCCGGGGAGAATTTTGAAAAGTGCCTTGGGATTTTGCCATTTGGTCATTGTATCATTGATCCATTGGGTTGGGTAGATTTGAAGAGAATTGAATGCGTGAACGAACCGAATGTGTAAATGAAATGACTCAATTGGCTGTTGCTTTCCTTCGCTTCGCTTTCTCATACAGGCCCAGATACTTTTCGGCACTCGCCTTCCAGGAAAAATCCATTCTCATTCCGTTTTGCTGGATTCTTGACCATGTTCTTTTGTCGTCAAACGCCTTAAGGGCACGGTAGACGGTGGTGGTAAGGGCATAGGCGGTTGGGTCACTGAACGCAAAACCGGTGCCGTCGTCCCTGCCGTGATGGCGCAGCTCATCCCAGTCCCACACCGTATCGGCAAGTCCGCCGGTCTTTCGCACAACAGGAACTGTCCCGTAGCGCAAGCTGTACATCTGGTTCAGTCCGCATGGCTCATAGCGTGACGGCATAAGAAATATGTCCGCTGCACCTTCAATCAGGTGGGCGAGCTCGTTGTTGAAACCGGTATAACTCCAGACGCGTTGCGGGGCGGACCGATGGAGTGCCTGAAACAATTTTTCAAAGCGCTCCTCACCGCTGCCGAGAATCACCCACTGTGCATCCATCTTCAAGAGCCCCTCCATTGCCTCAGCAACGATATCAAATCCCTTTTGTGCCACGAGTCTTGACACAATACCTATGAGCGGACTTTCCGCACGGTACGGGAGGCCGACCTTTTCGAGGAGGAACTGCTTGTTCCTTCTCTTTCCTTCGAGGGATTGCATTGAATAATGAAAGGGAAGGTGACGGTCGGTTTCCGGATCCCATTCCCCGGTGTCAATACCGTTGATCACGCCGTGGAGGTCCTGCACCCGTGATTGCAGGATGGCCTCCATTCCGGCTCCGTAGGCCGGGGTGAGGATTTCGCGTGCGTATGTTTCGCTTACGGTGCTGACGATTTCGGAATACAGTATTCCTGCTTTCAGGAAGCAGACAGCACCATCCTTCTCAAGAGGGCCTCCGGGAAAAAAAAGATCCTGCCGGATCTCGGCTGCGGCAAGCGCTGAGGGGGAGAAAAGGCCCTGGTATCCGATGTTATGGATTGAGAGCAGGGTTGCGGTTCCGTCGAAGAACTTGTCCCATCCGTAATTCTCCCTGATCATCAGTGGGATCAGCGCCGTTTGCCAATCGTTGCAATGAATGACGTCCGGCGCCCACTGCATGTATTGCAGCGCTTCGATCACAGCTTTGCTGAACAGAATGAAACGCTCGTCTTCATCCCGATCGGAAGTGTAGATTTTCCCCCGGTGGAAATAGTGCGGACAGTCGATGAAATAAATATCGACTGCCGAGCCGGGGATTTTGGAGCGTTGGACATGAACCGACCATGGCGTCCCGCCAACGCGTATGGGCATCTCTCCGATTGAATACTCGTAGTGCAGGTCGTACTTTGCCTCGTCGATCGTCGAGTACTTGGGAAGGAAGACTTTCACGTCGCACCCAAGCCCGTGAAGCGCTTTGGGAAGAGCTCCAATAACGTCGGCCAGGCCCCCGGTTTTTGCAAAGGGGGCGACCTCAGAAGCGGCGAGAGCAACTTTCATGGAGTTCGTAGAGTCTGTGGAGTTCTTAGAGTTTGTAAGAGTTTGTGGAGTTCATGGAGTTGAGAATTCTTAGAGTTTGTGGAGTTGCAGAGTTTGTAGAGTTTATGGAGTTCATGGAGTTTGTAGAGTCTATGGAGTTGTAGAGTTCTTAGAGTTTGTGGAGAATCGGGAGAGGCTGTACGAAACTACCAACATTTGCCTCCGAAATCAAGGAGTGTGGTTGCATTGTTCGTGCACTGTTATATATTGAGTTGCCGTTCGCCCCTATTCAAAAGAACAGACTATTCCCGAATCACCCCCATGTCCCACCTCACTCAGTCTACATCCTGGCAGTGTCTTGTTGCACACCACAAGGCAATGGCCCCGCTTCACATGCGGGAATTATTCCGGGTCGACTCCAATCGATTTGACAAGTTTTCGTTGCGATTCTCAGGCGCCGTCGTCAATGATATCCTTCTTGACTATTCAAAGAACCGGATCAACGAAGAGACAATGGGACTTCTGTTTGACCTTGCGAGGCAGGCGGACGTTGAGGGTTGGAGGAGGAAAATGTTCGATGGGGAGAGGATCAACATTACCGAGAACCGTCCCGTGTTGCACGTTGCGTTGCGCAACCGCTCCGATCGTCCGGTTATGGTTGACGGGATGGACATCATGCAGGATGTGCGGAACGTGCAGTATCACATGCGCCGTTTCTCAAATTCTGTTTGTGACGGAGACTGGAAGGGATACACAGGAAAACGGATCACGGACATCGTGAACATTGGCATTGGAGGATCAGACCTCGGCCCGGTGATGGTCACCGAGGCGTTGAGGCCATACGCTCATCCAGATCTCGCGGTTCACTTTGTCTCAAACATTGACGGCACTCATCTGGCGGAGGTTCTGAAGAGGGTCGATCCGCAAACGGCCCTCTTTCTTGTGGCGTCCAAGACGTTCACAACCCAGGAGACCATGACGAACGCAGAATCCGCGAAACGATGGTTTCTCAAACATGCGAATGATTCATCGGCCGTTGCCAAACACTTCGTCGCGCTTTCGACCAACGCGCCCGAGATAGCCCGCTTCGGAATCGACACGAAGAACATGTTCGAATTCTGGGACTGGGTTGGTGGACGCTATTCCCTCTGGTCCGCGATCGGTCTCTCCATCGCTTTATGCATCGGGATGGAAAATTTTGATGAGCTGCTGGCGGGGGCGCACGACATGGATGAACACTTCCGGACAGCCGCGCTTGAAAAGAACATGCCCGTAATCCTCGCCCTGCTCGGCGTCTGGTACAATAATTTCTTTGGCGCTCAAACTCACGCCATCCTTCCTTACGATCAATACATGCATCGATTCCCCGCGTACTTTCAGCAGGGTGATATGGAAAGCAATGGAAAGTTTGTGGATCGAAACGGTGAGGTCGTCGACTACTCAACAGGGCCGGTCATTTGGGGCGAGCCCGGCACCAACGGACAGCATGCCTTCTACCAGCTCATCCATCAGGGGACTAAATTGATCCCGTGCGATTTCCTGGCGCCGATGGAGTCGCACAATCCTCTCGGGAATCACCACGATATTCTTCTCTCCAACTTCTTTGCGCAGACCGAAGCGTTGATGAGAGGAAAATCGAAAGTTGAGGCCCAAAAAGAGATGCAGGATGCAGGATTCAAGCTGCAGGATGTCGAGCGGCTCGTTCCACACAAAGTCTTTGAAGGAAACCGCCCGACAAACTCGATTCTCTTCAGGAAACTCACGCCGCGAACACTCGGCTCTCTCATCGCCCTTTATGAGCACAAGATTTTCGTTCAGGGGACTATCTGGAATATCAATTCGTTCGATCAGTGGGGCGTTGAGCTGGGAAAGCAATTAGCAACAGCAATCCTTCCGGAATTGAAGAGCGGAATGGAGATTGACTCACACGACTGTTCTACGAATGGATTGATCAACTACTACAAGGAAAACAGGCAGTAATTCGTCCCGCCCTCATATTGTCAATTGAGGTCGCACAATGAAGGCACAAGTAAAGAGGGGTATCAATAAAAAATCGCTTGTCCTTGAGGAGACAGTTGCCCGACGAATACTACTTCTCCGTGGAGAAAAAGTCATTCTCAGTCTTCATCTTGCAGAGTTGTACGCCGTTGAAACAAGAGTTCTCAATCAGGCAGTCAAGAGAAACCAGGATCGTTTTCCGAAGGACTTTGCCTTTCAGCTGTCTGAGAGGGAAGCCGAATGGCTGGTATCACAAAATGTGATACCACATAGGAAGCATTTCGGCGGCTCGTTGCCTTATGTGTTTACCGAACAGGGTGTTGCCATGCTTTCCAGCGTGTTGCGGAGCAGGCGGGCGGTTCACGTCAACATCGAAATCATGCGGGCGTTCGTGAGGCTCCGCCGCATTCTTGCAACACATAAGGCTCTGGCCAGGAAACTCGTGAACCTTGAGAAAAAATACGATACGCAATTCCAGGCAGTTTTCGAAGCTATCCGCCAGCTTATGGTGCCGCCTAATCCTCCAAAAAAACGTCGTATTGGGTTTGGAGTTGATTAAGGTTTTAGAAAGGCATCTGAGAGAGAAGTATGGAGCATAGAGGGCAGAGCATAGAGCAGAGCGCATAGAGCGTTGCATGCAGGATACTCTCGGTTACATAGCGGCCATTCTCATCGGCGTTACTCTTGGCCTTATCGGGGCGGGCGGGTCGATCCTTACGGTCCCTATTCTCGTGTACCTCATGGGTGTAAAACCGGTCACCGCAACGGCCTACTCTTTGTTTGTCGTCGGGTTGACCGCACTCGTTGGAGCGTTGGCGTACATGCGGCAAGAGCTCGTCAGTTACAGAATCGCCTTGCTCTTTTCCGTTCCGTCCTTCATTGGCGTCTTCCTCGCAAGGAGATTCATCATGCCGGCGATCCCCTCGGAGATCGGCTACGTCGGTGAGTTCCTGATTACCAAGAACTTCAGCGTGATGGTCCTCTTCGCCATTCTGATGCTCCTTGGATCAATCTCAATGATCAGGCAACGCGAAACCATTGAGAAGACACCAGTGCGAAGATTCAACAGGACACTCATTTTTGCCGAAGGATTCGCCGTCGGGTTGTTGACCGGCCTCATCGGTGCCGGGGGCGGGTTTCTGATCATCCCCGCGCTTGTGGTTCTGGCAAAGCTTCCTATGAAACTGGTAGTTGGGACGTCCCTCCTCATCATCGCGGTCAAGTCCCTGCTCGGCTTCACAGGGGATCTCGGACAGGTGAACATCAACTGGTCGTTACTCCTCCAGTTTTCCCTTTTCGCAGTTGTGGGAATTTTTATCGGGTCGTACGCTTCGCGCTTTATTTCCGGCGGGAAGCTCAAACCCGCGTTCGGATGGTTCGTGCTGGCGATGGGGGTGTATGTCATCGTTAGGGAGGTTGTCGGCGGGAGTGGTTGGGCTCCGTAGCAGTTCATTGTCACTGAAGTTGATGATTCGCGGAAGAGGTCAACTCTTGAAGTGCCGGCTTGATGACGTTCAGAGTTGAAATCCAGAAATTTTCTCCATAAATTTTGATCAACGCGCGTACAAACAGACTTTCTTGAGCAACCTATGCCAACTTATGTAGATCCCGGTGCTTGTGATGCCTGCGCTGAAATCCAACAAGGCCCACTGTGCGTTCATATTTGTCCCAACGATTTGATGGTATTGCGTCCGGACATCAACAAAGGCTTCAACCAGGAGCCCGAGATGTGTTCCGAGTGTTATGCTTGTGTCAAGCTCTGTCCGCAAGAGGCTATCCACGTCCGGGGCTATGCCGACTTCGTGCCTCTTGGTGGAATGGTGCAACCCAAGCGGGTGGATCAAGGCCTTATGTGGACCATCAGGTTTCGCGACGGCCGCGAATTACGGTTTACCTATCCATCCAGATCCACGCCGGTCGGCTCCAGTGACCCCTACAAAGGGTTTACCGAAAACCCGGTGGAAGATTTGCCCAGCCCGTCGCTCGCTGGTGAATCGCTTTGGCTTGGCGTTTCCCGATTGCCTACAATTCAGTCCGCCAAATAAGCGTGGTTCACAGAAGGGCATGAAAAACAACCCTGTTTTTCCAGACCTCTTTGTCTCAGGGACGAGATAAAATTGAAAGAAAAGGATCATCATGGCATTACTCACCACCGAAACGATTGACTGCGACATTTTGATTATTGGCGGGGGGATGGCGGGTTGTGGCGCGGCCTTTGAGGCAAAATATTGGAGCAAAGACCTGAAAGTGGTGATGGTCGAGAAGGCCGTCATCGAACGCAGCGGTGCTACTGGCGAGGGCCTCTCCGCTATCAATTGTTACATGGGGCAAAGGTACGGCTGGAACACGCCTGAAGACTTCGTCAAATATGTTGTCAACGATATGATGGGACTCGCACGCGAAGATCTGGTCTACGATATAGGCCGCCATGTAGACTCATCTGTCCACTTGTTGGAAGAGTGGGGCCTGCCCATCTGGAAGAAAGAAAACGGTCAGTACGAACGCATCGGTCGCTGGCAGATTCCCATCCATGGCGAGTCTATCAAACCAATCACTGCAGAGCCTGCCCGCAAGGCCTTGGGAGAAGGCAACCTCTACGAGCGCATCGTCATTACGCACCTACTGACAGACACCAATGACCAGGGGCGGATTGCCGGGGCCATGGGCTTTGGGGTGCGGGAAAACAAGATCTTCATATTCAGGGCCAAAGCCGTCATCATCACTGCCGGGGGCGCATCCAACGTCTTCCGGCCTCGCTCGACGGAGGAAGGCCTTGGCCGCACCTGGTATTCTGTATTTTCCACTGGCTCAGCTTACGGCTTGATGATTCCAGCAGGTGCTGAAATGACCCAGATGGAGCATCGTTTCGTCCCCACACGGTTTAAGGATGGATATGGTCCGGTCGGTATGTGGTTCCTCTACTTCCGAGCGCGGGCCACCAATTCATATGGGGAGGACTATACTGTAACACGCGCCAACGAGTTGAAAAAATACGAACCCTATGGCTCCGCTATTCCCACGCCAACCCCTTTACGTAATCATCAGATGCTCCTCGATATCCGAGAGGGCCGCGGGCCTATCTATATGAGGACGGAAGAGGCGATACAGAAGCTCACCGGGGGAGACCTGTCCAAACTGGAGAAGATCAGGGAGGAAGCGTGGGAAGATTTTCTGGACATGACCGTTGCCCAAGCTCTTACTTGGGCTTCGCAGAACATCGCGCCGGAGGTAACTCCATCGGAAATAGTGTTGGGCGAGCCCTATATCATGGGTTCACATTCGGGCGAAGCCGGAGCGTGGGTCAGCGGCCCAAAAGACCTGTCACGGCCAGAATACTTCTGGGGGTACAATAGGATGACTACGATTCACGGTCTCTTTGCTGCTGGTGACGGAGTCGGTGCAGCCCCTCATAAATTCTCCTCTGGCTCTTTTACAGAAGGGCGGCTGGCTGCCAAAGCGGCGGTTGCCTATGCGCTGGACCATCCAAAAACGCCTGTCCTCAACGAGGCCTATCTCAGGAAGCTCGGGGAAACAATCTGCGCGCCCCTGGAGACTTTCGACAAGTACAAGGGAGCGTCCACGTCCGAGGAAGTCAACCCGAATTACATCAACCCAAGACAAGGCCTGGTGCGGTTGCAGAAAATCATGGACGAGTACGCTGGTGGGACTTCTGCCTGGTATGTCACCAACGGTCCAACGCTGGAACGAGGGCTGGAGCTAATCCAAATGCTCCGAGCCGATCTTGATCGGCTTGCAGCGCGGGACTTGCACGAGCTGCTCCGATGCTGGGAGTTGTGGCACCGTACCTGGGTAGGTGAGGCCCACATAAGACACATGCTTTACCGCCAGGAAACGCGCTGGCCTGGCTACTACTACCGTGCCGACTACCCGAACCTGGACGACGCTAACTGGCGAGTCTTCGTCAACTCCCGATACGATGCAGTCAAGGACAGATGGGACCTCTTTACCAGGCCGTATATCAATCTCGTCAAATAAGTCACCTCCCCCCAGAGCCAACTCCTCTGGGACGAGGTGAGGCAGAGCCATCAGGGGATCAAGAGGGGGCGTTCGCATTAACACGCAGAGAGCGAGAAAACCTGATGCCCTTTCAAAAATTTTTGCAGACGCGGGCCGCCGCATTTCCGGTGCGAGACTAAAACCTGCGTTCGGCTGGTTTGTCCTTGCGATGGGGGTGTATGTGATCGCAAAAGAGCTTGTCCTTGGCAAGACCTAAAAAAGAGGATTGGACTCAGGCACTGTTGATGTTTCGGAACTTGATGTCTATATTTGAGCGGCTGACTCGTCCCTCGGCGAGTTCGGACCTGTATGACTCTCGTCTCTTTGGAAGTACCGGGTGCGTTTTCTCTGGGATCATTAAAACACTGGTTCCCGCTGTGAATACCCTTATTCGACCCCAAAAAAACTACCATGAAAACGTTTGTGCGCTTCTTCATGATGGGCAGCAGTGAGATTTCGTTGGGAATTGTCCTGCATGAAAATTCCGCCAGGGGATAACCCTTTGCATCGCGGAATTGTTGCGCTCCTTTTTGTCACAACCTTCAACGTGTCCTCTATCGCCGGGGACCATCCAAGGGGATACCTGGTCGCCATCGGAGGTGGCGAAGTTTCATCTTCGCTTGTGGAGCGGATCGTCGGGCTTGCGGGCGGTCCGAACGGCAAATTGCTGATTGTCCCCGTGGCGAGTTCCAACCAGCTTGAAAGTGCACAATACCATGCCGCGGAGTTCCGGAGTCACGGTGCTGCTGAGGTCGGTTTTGCGTTGTTCACGCGCGAAAGCGCTGACGATGATACGACGCGCAGCAAATTTGCCGGGGTGACATGTGTCTTCTTTTCAGGCGGTGATCAGAGCAGGATCACTGAAGCCTTGTTGGGCACGTCCCTCCTGAAACGGATCAAAGAGATTTATGAGAGCGGTGGAGTCATTGCCGGTACAAGTGCTGGCGCAGCGGCCCTGAGCCGTGTGATGATTACCGGAAACGAGCTGAGGAACACAGATGCGGAACGCCCCTTCCGGAGTATCCGGAAGGGGAATATCGAGACTACCGAAGGGCTCGGGTTTCTTGTGGATGCGATTGTCGATCAGCACTTCGTTGCGCGACGGCGACACAACAGGTTGATTAGTCTGGTCCTTGAACATCCCGACCTCCTCGGCATCGGTATTGATGAGTCAACGGCGATCATCTTCAAGCCTGATGGGACATTTGATGTGGAAGGTGAGAACACCGTGGTCATCTATGATGCCGTCAAGGCAACACATGCTGCCGTCGATGAGAAGGGGAATCTGGCCGCAACAAGTATTGCGATGCATGTGCTGAGGTCCGGCCAGCGGTTTGATAGGGGGACCCGGTTGCCGGGCGTTCCATAGGTTCGGATGCTCTCATCGCGTTGAATCGCAAGTTGTTTCTTCGATCCATCTCCCAACAATTCCAGGAGGTTCTAATGAATCCATGCAAACGTTTCCTGATCGTGTTGTCGATATGCCTGGTGCTTCCTCTGGATGATGCGCTGTCACAGGTGGAATTTGAGACCGGCGCCATTGCAATTAATCTGAGTCAGTATGCACGCGTTCGTGTGTATGCTCCGGATCTCAACACGCGGCAGATTGACCGCTCTTCCATTCTGGTTGGCGGGAATCCAGGTGAAGTGTACGACTACTGGAATGACGCAAATACGCTAGACAGCGCGATCGTGGTTTCTTCGCCGCAGTTCAGCGACCATGAATTGTACGTCAGTTGCGACAACACGTATTCGTTCGCGCCTCCCAACATCATTCAAGAGGTCAATGTGTATGGATGGGACGGCCTGGGGTTTGCAATCGTAAAGTTCACCATCGTGAACAATGAAGCGACGGATTTGGATGCCAAGATCGGCATGGAAATCATCGCGCAGATCGATGGAACCTACGGCTTTGAAGCTGTCGAGCATTTTCCCTTGGATGAGGTGATCGCGATCTATCGCACGCCTTCGACGTATGTCGGATATAAGCTTCTCTCCAACAGTCTTGAGACTCTCCATTCCATCAACTGGTTTGATGGGTACTACAACTCGGACGACAGTCTCGAAGCCTGGTTCAGCTGGGGATCAATCGATCCGCTGTTCTCATCGGGCCCGGATGGTGCAGTTGCATTCTGGTCAGAACCAAGAGGTCTCATCGCAACCGGAGATGCACGCGAAGTGTACGTGGGGATTGCCGTAGGCGCCGACGATGGAACCATGCTTGCTCAGATGGAGACCGCAACGATGTTTTACAACACTGTCTTCACAGACGTGGCTGAGGATGGCCAGGTCGTGCCGGAGAAATACATGTTGAAGCAAAACTATCCCAATCCATTCAATCCGAAAACAGCTATCAGCTTTCAGCTATCAGCAGTCAGCCAAGCCTCCCTCGTTATCTACAACCTCCTCGGCCGGGAAGTCGCAACGCTGGTGAACGAGAAGCTGAGCTCGGGTTCGTACACTCGTCAATGGGATGCAAGCGGAATGCCGAGCGGAACATATTTCTACGAACTAAAGGTGGGGGACTGGAAAGAGCGCAGGAAAATGGTCTTGCTGAAATGAAGAAGCTCATCATTCTGGTGCTCTCAGCCCTTCCTTTCACCTTGCATGGAGGTGTAACAGGGAAGCTGGCTGGAAGAGTGCTTGATGTCCGCACGGGGGACCCTCTTTTTGGCGCCACCGTTCTTGTCGTTGGAACGTACCTCGGAACAAGCACCGATGCGGAGGGTTATTTTACGATCCTGAATGTTCCCCCGGGAACAGCCAGCGTTCGGGTAAGCTACCTCAGTTACGAGACCACCATCGTCGAAG
>Ga0247727_10015159_pt1 | contig 12688 bp, 8 predicted proteins | sample WisWelCaveWW1625_FD_202498 | JGI IMG/M metagenome (GOLD analysis project Ga0247727, IMG submission 202498) | Biofilm microbial communities from Wishing Well Cave, Virginia, United States - WW16-25 | ecosystem: Environmental > Aquatic > Deep subsurface > Groundwater > Cave microbial mat | place... | reverse complement strand
GGCGAGCGTCCGACGGCCGACCCTGTCGACGGTGTCGAGGTGGTCTTCGTTCCGCACGACCGGCGGCTGTCGCTCCTTCGCGGCATGAGACCGTGGCGCGAGGCAGCGCTCCAGAGGGTCGGCGAGGTCGAGCCGGACGTCGTCCACGGTCAGGGCATCCTTACGGGGGGTGTCGTGGCGGCCGCAACGGACAGGCCTCGCCTCGTGACCGCCCGCGGGAACGCCCGCAGGGACACGCTCGCCGCCTACCGCGGCGTCACCGGCCGCGTTCGCGCGGCGATGCGCGACAGGCTCGCGCGAGGGGTTGTCGATGCGGTCGACGTCCTGGTCGGCGTGCACCCGGACTGGCGCGTGAATCTACCCGTCCAGCCCCGTCGGCTCGAGTACATCCCGAACATCGTCGACGAGGCGTTCTTCTCCGTCGCCAGGAAGCCGGCGGCCCGAACCGTTCTCTACTGTGGCGGCCCGCGCAGGATCAAAGGCTGGGATCTGCTCCAGTCCGCCTTCGAGGGCGTCCTCCACGAACTGCCGGACGCGCAGCTCCACGCCGTGGGGTGGCCGATCGACGCCGATCGCCCGAACGTCCCCGGCGTGCAGGTGAGCGCCCCCCTTTCCCCACACGAGCTCGCCCGCGCCATGGCCGCATCCGACGTCGTCGTGCTTCCGTCGCGGTATGACGTGTCGCCCATCTTGCTCGCCGAGGCGTGGGCCACCGGGACGCCGGTGATAGCGACGACGGCCGGGGGACTCGCGGCGCTGGCACCGGGAGCGGCGGTCGTCGTGCCGCCCGAATCCCCGCCGGCGTTGGCTCAGGCCATGCTCGCCGTCCTTCGCGGCGAGATCGACACGTCTGAGCTCGTCAGAGTCGGATTCGAGCGCGCAGCGCAGCATCGCGGAGGCTCCGTCGTCGAGGCTCACCTGGCGCTGTACGCGGAGCTTGCCGGCTAACCATGTGCGGCATCACCGGCTATCGTGTGATCGACGGTAGCGGCGACGGTCTCGAGGTCGACCTGCGCGAGGCGGTGGCGTCGTTGCGTCACCGCGGCCCGGACGACACCGGCCAGTGGACCGACCGCGTCGCCGGCGTCGGACTCGGCTTCCGGCGGCTGTCGATCCTCGACCTGACCCCTGCCGGCCACCAGCCGATGATCTCGTCGTGCGGGGAGTGGGTGATGGTGTTCAACGGCGAGATCTACAACTTCCGCGCCATCCGCGCCGAGCTCGAGTCGCGAGGGCGCTGCGTACGGAGCACGGGCGATGCCGAGGTGATCCTCGAGGCTTTTGCGGAATGGGGGCCATATGCCGTCGAGCGCTTCGTCGGCATGTTCGCGATAGCGCTTTGGCATGCGCCCACGCGGTGTCTCCACCTGCTCCGCGATCGCGTCGGGGTGAAGCCGCTCTACTACCGCTGGGACGGGAACGCCATCATGTTCGGGTCCGAGCTGAAGGCAGTGCGAGCCTATCGCGGGTGGACGCCCGAGATCGACGGCGACGCGCTCGGCGACTACCTCCAGTTCGGCTACATCGCCGACCCGCGCAGCATCTACCGCGACGTGTTCAAGCTGCCGCCGGGCCACCGGGCGGAGTTGGCCGCGGACGGCAGGCTCACGTTGCACCGGTACTGGAGCCTGCCCGATCGCCTGCGTGATCTGCACGGACGATCGGAAGCGGATCTTGCCGAGGAGCTCGAGGCGCTGATGGTGGAAGCGTTCTCCTACCGGCTGATCGCAGATGTCCCGGTCGGCGTCTTCCTCTCCGGCGGCGTCGACTCGTCGGTCGTGGCCGCCATCCTCCAGCAGCACGCCGGGCAGGCGCTCAAGACCTTCACGATCGGATTCGACCGGCCGGAGTTCGACGAGTCCCCGTACGCGGAGGCGGTGGCGCGGCACCTCGGCACCGAGCATCACAGCCGCACGCTTCGCTTGGACGACGCGAAACAGCTCTTGCCGCGTTGGGGGGATCTCTTCGACGAGCCGTTCGGGGACGAGTCGGGCATTCCGACCCTGATGGTGTCGCAAACCGCCGCGGAGCACGTGAAGGTCGTGCTGTCCGCCGACGGCGGGGACGAGCTCTTCAGCGGCTACAACGCGTACGGGATCGCCATCGACCGCTGGGAGCGCCTCCGACGGATCCCGGGGCCTGGCCGGCGTGCCCTTGGTGCTGCGCTCCGTCCCGCTGGGGCGGCGGGTCGCGCTCTGCCCACCACTCGCACCGCGCGGCGACTGTCGACGCTCGAGCGGTCGCTCTCGGCACGGAGTGCTGGAGAGTTCTACGAGCGGTCGATCAGTCACATCGGCCGAGCGGACGTGGCTGCGCTGCTGGGGAGCGCCCCGCCCCGGCGAGCGAGCCCCGACGCCTACCAGGGCCTGCCTGGCGAGCGGTTCTGCTTCTGGGACTTCGACCACTACCTCCCGGGCGACGTACTGACGAAGGTCGACCGGGCGACGATGGCGGCGAGCATCGAAGGGAGAGAACCGCTGCTCGACCACCGTCTCGTCGAGCTCGCCTTCTCGCTGCCGTTTTCGCTGCGCCGCGGGGAGCTCGGCCCGAAGCACCTGCTCAAGCGGGTGCTCTACAAGCATGTGCCGCGGGAGCTCGTCGAGCGGCCGAAGCGAGGCTTTGCCGTGCCGGTCACCGACTGGATCGCAGGGGACCTGCGCGGGCTCGTCGCCGATCACTGCGCCCCGTCGGAGCTCGCGCGTCACGGCCTGTTCGAACCGACGATCGTCCGTCGCTGGCTCGACCGGATGGACCGCGGCGACCTTGCCATGCGTCGCCGCGTCTGGTTCCTGCTCTCGTTCCAGATGTGGTACCAGCGTTGGATAGCCGCACCGTGACAACCGGTACCAACGTCCGGGGAGTCGCGTGAGTCGTGTCGCACCACAGCACCGTGCGCTATTCGTGTGCCCGACCCTCGCCGTGGGCGGGGCCGAGCGTCGCCTGGCCGTGCTCGTTCCTGCCCTCCGCGAGCGCGGCTTCTCCCCGACCGTTATCACGCTGAAGCACGAGGGGCGTTTCTACGACGAGCTGTGCGCCCAGGGCGTGCCCGTTCATTTCGCCGCCATGGGGTCGCGAGCCGACCTGAAGGGCGCGCGGCGGGCGTTTGCCCTGGCCCGCTCGGCTCGACCCGACATCGTCGTCACCCACAGCATCGACGCACACGTAATCGGCCATCGCATGGCGACAAATGCGGGCGTCTCGCACGTAGCGCTCGAAGGAGGAGGGCCGGGTCTTCGACCGGCGCTGCACCGGCGCATGTTGTACCGGCTCGTCGCTCCTCGCGCCGATCGCGTGATTGCGGTGACGGCGGCCCAGGTGCCGGCGCTGGTCTCGCTCGGGTACCCGGAGCACCGCGTGGTGGTGATCCCGAGTGGCGTCCCGGCGCCGGAGCCGCGACGCGGGCGTGCCGAGGTACGCGCCGAGCTTGGGGTGGGCGACGCCGAGGTGCTTGCGCTTCTCGTTGCCACGCTTCGACCCGAGAAACGTGCGCCGCTCTTCGTGGACGCGGTCGCCGCGGCACGCGGCGCGGGAGCACCGGTACGTGGCGTCGTCGCCGGCGCCGGTCCGGAGCTCGAGCTCGTGCGCGAGCACGCCGCCGCCGCCGGGTGCGTCGCCGTGCTCGGCCAGCGCGACGACGTGTCCGACCTGATCGCGGCCGCGGACGTGGTCTGCCTCACGAGCAGGACCGAGGGCCTGCCCGTGGTAGTGCTCGAGACCATGGCGGTCGGACGCCCCGTACTGGCCACTGCCGTGGGTGGGATTCCGGAGGCCGTCACGCCCGAGACGGGCGTGCTCGTCGATGGCGACGCAACGGGCCTGAGCGATGCGCTCGTACGCCTCGCAGGCGATCCCGGGGCGCGCGAGGCCATGGGGCGCGCGGCGCGGGCTAGGTTCCTCGCCGCCTACACGTCGGAGCGCATGGCGGACGCGTACGCTGCGCAGCTGCGCGAGCTCATCGCAGCGCACGCGCACGGCGCCGGCTCCTCCGACTCCATCGGATCGTGACCGCGCTCGCGCGGCACGTGAGATCGGCGTTCTCGCGCGGGGTCGGCTACGAGCGAACTCCACCGGGCGCGTACATCGACCCGGCCGGCGTGCGCGGCTACTACCTCGACTTCTCTGCGAAGACGACGTCGCACTCGGCGGCGGACCCTTCCCGGCTGCTGCCGGCAGGCCTGGCACAGCTCGCCCTCGGCTATTGGGAGCGCGGGCTGGCCGGCGAGGCCGATGCGCACGCGCGCTTCCGGGACACCTGCGACCTCCTCGCCGGCTCGGCAGACGAAGACGGCGAAGCGCTCGTGTGGCTGTATCGCATCGAGGATCGCAAGTATCACGTGCCGCCGCCGACGATCTCGTCCCTGTCGCAGGCACAGGCGGCCTCGGTGCTCGTGAGGCGTCATCTTCTCGACGGAGACCCGCTCCACGCGGAGCTGGCGCGGCGCGCGGCATGGCCGCTGCTACAGGATGCCGCGCCCAGCGTCGTTGCGCGGCTTGCCGCGGGGCCGGCCTTGGAGGAGTCGCCGAGCGACCCGCCGAGCCTGATCCTGAACGGGTGGATCTACGCGCTCTGGGGGCTCCGCGATCTCGCGCTCGGGCTCGGCCACGGCGAGGCGGCGGAGATGCTGCAGGAGAGTACCGACTGCCTGACGAGGGCCTTACCGCGGTACGACGGCGGCTGGTGGTCGCGATACAGCCTCTATCCGCACCGCCTGCCCGATCTCGCGAAGCTCTTCTACCACCGGCTCCACATCGATCAGTTGGAGGTCATGTACCTCCTCACGTCGAATGAGGCCTTCCGGGCCACGGCGGAACGGTGGCGCCGGTACGACACCGCCGTGCACCGGATCCGGCTCGTCGTGCAGAAGGCGCGATTCGTCGGATCGGGCTATCGATGAGAGTCCTCGTGCTCACCAACATGTATCCGACCACCGAGAAGCCGTGGTTCGGCATCTTCGTCGCCGAGCAGGTCGAGGACCTCGGTGGCGTCGGCGTCGACACGGACGTGTTGAGCTTCGACGGCACGCGCAACCGCTTCGAGTACCTGCGCGCCCGGCGCGCGCTCGGCCGCCGGCTGTCAGCGGGTGACGTCGATCTCGTTCATGCGCACTACGGCCTCACCGGAGCCGTGGCGGTGTCGCGGCGCAGCCGCCCCGTGGTGACGACGTTCCACGGCGGCGACTACACGGGTCTCACGCGCTGGCACGCAGCTGTCTCGCGCCTGGTCGCCAGGCGCTGCACGCCGGTCGTCGTCAGCCCGGAGGGGGCACGGAGGCTCGGATGCCCCCGGGCGCACGTGATTCCAGCCGGGGTCGACACTGAGCGCTTCGTGCCCCGCGACCGGGTGGAGTCGCGCCGCGCGCTCGGCTGGGAGGTGCAGCCGCCCTACGCGCTGCTCCTGGGCGCGCGGGGGCTGCAGAACAAGCGGGCCGACCTGTTCGACGCGGGGGTGGCGCTCGCGCGCGAGACCGTGCCCGAGCTGCGCGCAATGTCGCTCGAGGGGTTCAGCCGTGACGAGGTCGTGCTGGTGATGAACGCGGTCGACGTCGCCGTGATGTGCTCCGACACCGAGGGCTCCCCGGTCGCCGTGCGCGAGGCGCTCGCGTGCTGCACGCCCGTCGTCGGCGTGCCGGTCGGCGATGTTGCCGGAGTGCTGGACGGGCTCCCCGGCTGCGCTGTAGTGGAGCGCTCGCCCCGCGCGCTGGCGGAAGGGATCGTGGCGGCGCTCTCCGCCGCGCGCGCTCCGGAGCTCCGCGAGCGCGCCGAGAGCACCTCGCGGCGCGCCGTCGCCGCGCGGCTCGTGGCGCTCTACGACGAGATCCTGGCGGGGCACGCATGACTACGCCCGGTGGCCGTCGCCCACGGCTGCTGATGCTCCTGCACGGGTTCTTCCCGATGGAGGTGCGCGTCGCCTCCGAGGTTCGGGCCGCGGTCGCGGCAGGCTTCGAGGTCGACGTGATCGCGCTGCGCGGCGACGGAGAGGACAGGGCCGGCACCGCGCTCGGAGCGCGCTATTACCGGCTGCCCGTCGATCACGTTCACGGCGCCGGTGCCGGCTCGATGGCGAAGGAGTACCTGGGCTTCACGGCGCTTGCGACCCTGAAGGCCGCACGCCTCGCGCTCCGGCGGCGCTACGACGTCGTGCAGGTGCACAACCCACCGGACTTCCTCGTGCTCGGGGCCCTCGTTCCCCGCCTCCGCGGCGCACGCATCGTGTTCGACGTCCACGACCTCGCATCCGACATGTTCCATATGCGCTTCGAGGGGAAGCGTGGAGCGGGCGTCGCCGACCGCGCTCTACGCGGTCTCGAGCGGCTCGCCGCGCGGCTCTCCAGGAGGGTGATCACCGTCCACGAGCCGTACCGGCGCGAGCTGATCGCCCGCGGCGTGGACGCAGCGAAGGTGGTCGTAGTGATGAACTCGCTCGACGAGGTGGCGCTGCCGCCGCCGCTCGAGCACGCGCCCGCCAACGGCTTCGTCGTCTCGTACCACGGCACGATCACGCCCCACTACGGAGTGCCGCTGATCGTCGAGGCCGCCGCCGAGGCGCTACCGTCGATCCCCGACCTCCAGGTGCGCATCTACGGCGCGGGCGATGCTCTCCCGGACGTCCTCTCGCGCGTGACCGAGCTCGGCCTTGAAGACCGCGTCTGGGTGAGCCCGGCGTTCCTCCCCCAGCCAGATGTGCTGCGGGCAGTGCAACCGGCCTCGGTGGGAGTCGTCCCGAATCTGCCGACACAACTCAACCGATTCGCGCTCTCCACGAAGCTGTTCGACTACGTCGCGCTCGGCGTGCCGGTCGTCTGCTCCGACCTCCCGACGCTGCGCGAGCACTTCTCCGACAACGAGGTGCTCTTCTTCGAGGCCGGCAACCCACGAGCGCTCGCTCGCGCGCTTGAGCAGACTGCGAACGACCCCGAGGGGGCGCGCCGGCGGGCACACGCAGCGCTACGCCGCTACGAGCAGTATCGCTGGCCGGTGAGTGCCGACCGCTACGTCGCCGCGCTGCGCGCCTGCGTGACGCGGTAGGTAGTTAGGTCACGGCAGTCTGGATCCCGACCGCTGTTGGCTCGGTCATTCTGCGGTGCAGCGTGCTCCAGTGGGCGGCGCGGTCGTGGAAGGACTGCTGCCACAGCTCGAGGCTGAGGACGCCCCATAGCCCCCGGCTGATGGCGCCGTCACCGGCGAGGAGCCCGGTCAGATCTGCGTCCGGGAGCAGGTACGGGCGGTGAGAGCCGGCCGCGAGGGTGTCCCGCAGGAACTCGCGTAGGGGCCCCTGGGCCCAGCGCCCGAGGGGCACGGGGAAGCCCATCTTGTCCTTCCGGGCCACGATCGACCGGGGCAGGAGATCCTGCGTGGCGAGCTTGAGCGTCCGCTTGAGCTCCCCGCCGCGGAACTTCACGACGGCCGGCAGCGTGCCTGCGAACTCGACGAGCGGGTGGTCGAGGTAGGGCGTCCGCGACTCGAGCCCGTGGGCCATGCTCACGCGATCTTCGACGTGAAGGAGCGCCGGCAGGAGGGTCTTGAAGTCGAAGTGCGTCATCCGGTCGAAGTACGAGCCGTGGTCGACGTTCTCGGCGCGGAAGAGCGCGAGGAACGTCTCGAGCGGCGAGTAGTCCCCCAGGGAGCCCCAGTCGATCAGAGTCTCGAGCGTGCCCGCCCGGTTGACGAGGCGGAAGTACCGCTCGTCGAGGTCGCCGAACACGCCCTCGCGCCAGAACTCCTGGATCATCGGCCTGTACGGCTTGAGCGCCGTCAGGTTCGGGATGATCGACTCATAGGTGACGACGAACTCGGCACGGTTCGTCGTGCCCTCGATCGCCACGCAAGAGGTGGCCCGGGAGCAGCTCACGGATACCGGCAAAGAGCGCCTTTCCGTCGAGCGCGAACTGAAAGGTGAGGTAGTCCCGCAGCGCCTCGGACTCCGTCTCGATCGAGGGCAGGAACGGAAGGAGCGCCTTGGCCTCGGAGGCGCACACGAGGACGCCGTCGGTGACCGTCTAGTGGAGCGGCTTGATCCCGAAGCGGTCGCGGCAGACGACGAGGCGACGCGCGTCCTCGTCCCAGAGCGCGAACGCGAACATACCGCGCAGCCTGCGCAGGCAGTCGATCCCGTAGCGGCGGTAGGCGCGGAGGATGACCTCCGTGTCCGAGTCGGTGGTGAACGTCCCCTTCCCGAGCTCGCGGCGCAGCTCGATGTAGTTGTAGATCTCGCCGTTGTAGGTGATCCAGTTGCCCCCGCCGTCGGTCATCGGCTGGTCGCCGCGCTCGAGTCCGATGATCTTCAGCCGGCGGTGCGCGAAGCCGACGTGCTCGCGCGGATGGATCCACCTGCCTTCACCGTCCGGCCCCCTGTGTGCTTGGAGCTCGTTGATGCCGGCCAGCGCGGGACGGAGGTAGGGCACGCGCTCGAGGCGCAGGTCGAGGATGGCGCCGATACCGCACATCAGCAGGACTCCGTGGAGGGCATCCGCCCACTCTAGTGGTCCGTCCCGAACCGGCGGTCGTTCAGCCGGAGGCTTTGGCGGAGGGGCGTGACGAGCGTCGCAGGTGGCGGAACGCCGAGAAGAACTCGCGCGTCCGGTCGGGAGCCGCGAGTCGCATCGCGAGCAGGTACAGCGCGCCGGCGCCGGCGGCTTCGGTTGCCAGCAGCGCGAGTCCGAGCGCCGTCCCGCGGGAGGCGGACTCGGCGAACCTGTGCTCGACGATGTAGAACACCGCGGCGATCGCGCCTGCGATCGCTGCCGGAACCAGCACGCCGTCGGCAGCAACGCGTGAGCGAACGCCGGTGACGCGGCACGCCGCGAGCACGCCGACCGCGGCGACCGCGGCCATGCCTACGGAGGTCGCGGCGCCGATCGCGACGACGCCGTACGAGACGCCGACGACGACTGCCACTATCGGCGCCAGCGCGGAGAGCAAGTGCATGCGCGGGAGCAGGTCGGGCCGTCCCGTGGCCTTGAACACCTCCGCCGAGATCGAGATCAGCGCCAACGCAGCCCCGACGAGACAAAGGCTCGTCAGCACCTCGCCGGCCGGCTCCCACGACGCTCCGAGGAGGAGGACTGCGAGCGGCTCGCCGAAGGGGAAGAACGCGAGCGAGACAGGCACCGACAGGAAGCACAGGGAGTAGAGCGACCGGCGGAAGGCGTGCGCCATCCGTTCCCGGTCGGACGAGATGCGGGCGAAGGCCGGAAACAGGACGTAGGCGGACGCGGTGACGATCGGTGCGCCCGCCTGCGTCGCGATGCGGTTCCCGAAGTTGAACTGCGCGAGGTCGGCGGTGCCGAGGAAGCGGCCGATCCCTGCGGTACGGGCGATGACGCCGAGATGCCGGAGGAACTCGCTGGCCAGCACGTGTCGGGCGTAGCCCGCCAGCTCACGCCACATGGCCATGGAGGCGAGCCGAAGCGACGGCCGCCACCGGGCGAACGCCCACACGAGCGTCACGCGCACCACGCCTGACGCGTAGGTGGCGATCACGAGACCCCAGACTCCGAGCCCGGACGCCAGCGCGACCGCGGCCACCGCGCCGTAGCTCCCGATCCACAGCGGGTCGACGATAGCCCGTCGCACGTACGAGAATCGTCGCTGCAGAAGCGCGTCGGGTACCACCGTCGTCGCGTTGAGCAGGTGCATGCCGGAGATGGCCAGGGCGACTTCTGTGATGTCGTCGCCCTCGAAAAAGAGGCCGACCAGCGGCGCCAACGCCGCCGAGAGCAGCGTTAGCAGGACGCCTCCGAGCAGGGTCGACACGAACGCGGTCGCGGCTGCCTCCTCCAGACGGTCGTGGCGGTGGATCAGCGCCGCGGTCATCCCCGACTCGACGAACAGCGTTCCGATCGTGACCAGGATCGTCGCCGCCGCGAACGTCCCGAACACGACAGGCGGCGCCAGCCGCGCGAGCAGGATGTACGCCGCCAGCGTCACGAGCTGGAGGAGCAGGCCCCCGAGGCCCGCGACGCCCGCCCCGCGGGCGACGGTACGGGAGAGGTCGCCGGGCTGGTCGGGATCCGTCACGTCACGTCCACGGGCGCGGCCGCATGCACGGAGCTTACGCAGCGGCCGGACGGCGTCCGACCGCTGTTGGGAGAATGAGCCCGAACCGCACAATGAGCTCTGGATTCCCCCTACCGGACCCGCCGCCGACGTTCTCGGTCGTCGTTCCGGCCTTCAACGCCGAGCGCACGATTCGCGCGACACTCCAGTCGGTCCTGGACCAGACCCGATCCGACTTCGAGGTGATCGTCGTCGACGACGGCTCGACCGACTGCACGACCGGTTGCGTCACGCAGCTTGCACAAGACGGCCGCGTCCGGCTCGTGCAGCAGGCCAACGCCGGGGTGGCGGCAGCCCGCAATACCGGTATCGGTGTGGCACGTGGGCGATATATCAGCTTTCTCGACTCGGACGATCTCTGGCTGCCCCGCTACCTCGAGACGATGGGAGGCGCGCTCGACGCGCGTCCGGATGCCGCGCTCGCGTTCACCGACGCGTGGGTGTGGGACGAGAACGAGGGACGGTTCGGGCGCCAGACGATCATGGTCACCGGGAATCCACCCGCCGTCGTCCCCGACGACCCGCGGGAGCTGTTCCGTGCGTTGCTCGCGGGAAACTTCATCTACACCTCCGCGACGGCGCGCCGCGGCCTGTTGGCGGAAGTGGGTGGCTTCAACGGTGCGGTGTCGCCGGCGGAGGACTGGGAGCTGTGGCTGAGAGTGGCGGCGAGAGGACACCGCGCCATCAGGGCGGCGCCCGTGCTCGGCGTCCACCGCGTCCGCGCCGGATCGCTTTCCTCTGACCGGGCGGTGATGGAGAGGGCCGCGCGGCGGCTCTTCGACGTCCTGGCGGACGAATATGGGCTCGACGATGAGCTCCACCGCCTCGTGCGGGAACGGGCACTCGCTTTGGACGTGGCGCCGAGCCCCTCTCGGGGCGGTGCCAGAACGGCACTACTCGCGCGGCTGGCGAGACCCGTAGCGCGTCTTCGCAGCCATCGTCTCCGCCCGCCAAGCGGTGTGCCACAGAGTGTGATGCGTCTTCTGAGCGAGTCTCAGGACAGCTCGTAGAGCAGCGCGGCGGCTCCCGGACGCTCGACCGTCGCCAAACGTGTGCCGAGACCGTCGAGGACCCGCGGTACCTCGGACTCGAAGAAGAGTCGCTCGTCGTGGATGTCGGAGTGGGAGTAGACGAACCACACCCGGCCGCGTAGACCGGCGAGGTCGTCACGCAGCAGCCGAGCGTCGGTGACGACCCGCCGGCCGACTACCAGGCTTTTCGAACGCGACTCGATCGCCGGCGAACGAGTGGAGTCGCCATTCACGCGTGTGAACGGAACGAGCTCGTCGAGTCGCGGCGAGCGTGGGTCGAGGCAGTCGCAATCCGAGTAGTAGCGGAACGCGTACTGCGCCCCGGGGTGCAGGTAGAGCGTGTCGCCCGGCCGCCAAGCCCGTCGCAGCTCCTCGAGCACCGGGCGTAGCTCCTCGTTCGTCCGGGGGTGGACGACGTGGTACGCGGCCGAGTACAGGGGGAAGCCCAGCACCGCCGCCGCGGCGGCGGCCGCAACCGCGACTCCGAGGCGGCCGCGGATGCAGCGGGCCGGCCACCAGACGCCGTCGGCGATCAGGAGCAGGAACGGCGGCAGCAGAAAGAGTGTCGTGCGGGCCGTGAGCGGGTAGAGGTGCAGGCGGGACGCCAGCAGGGCTGCCGCGAACGGCAGCGCCAGCAGACCGGCGATCGCGGGACGTCGACCCACGAGGCTCACGAGCCCGACGATCACGGCCACGATTCCGATCTTGGCGAGATGCGAGAGCGGTCGATCCTGTGCCAAGCCAACCGTGTGGAGGAGCCCGGAGCCGAACCTGTCGAGCCATGTGACGTCGATGCCGCTCCCGGACGACGAGCCTCCGAACGCAGTAGAGTCGCTCTCGAAGGCGTCCCTCACCGTTTGCGCTCGCACGCGCGAGTCCACGGCCACCGCGAGTACGGCGAGCCCCCACAGCACGACGACCGGGAGCCGGGGCTGAATCGATTGACGCCAGCCGTTCAGGCGCCTCGGCGCGAGGAGCACGACCGCCACCGAGATGGCAACGAACACCGATGGGAACGAGATGAGGATGGCGATGGCGCCACCCACGCCGATCGCGAGCGCCCTCCGGGTGGAGAGCGCACGGTCGAGGGCGGCGACACCGAGCAGGAGCAGCACGACCGTGACGAGCACGTCGGAGGAGTACGGCTTCAGCTCGGATGAGTACGAGACGAGGCCGTCTGCGGCGGCGAATGCCAGCGTCGCAACTACCGCGGCCCAGGGCTCGAGGATGCGGCGCGCGAGCACCGCGAAGAGAGCGAGCGCCGCGACCCCCGCCACCAGCGACAGGAGCCGCAGCGACTCCTCCGAGTAGCCGGCGACCCGGGCGACGCCAAGCTCCGCGAGCATGTACCCGGCGGGCGCGGCCTGTGCGAAGTCGAGGCGGCCGAGCGCATCGCCGAGCGAGCGTCCGATCAGATCCAGGCCGAGCAGCGCCTCGTCGTGCCAGAGCGAGCCGCCGGAGAGGAACTGGGTCCCCCGGAGAACGATCCCAACAGCAACGATCGCGACGAGCGCGACAGCTGCCGCGTCACCCGTACGGGCAAACGTGTCTCTGACCCTTTCGAGGGAATCGCGGGTGCACTTAACCGCGTGGCGATGGAC
>Ga0247727_10015158_pt1 | contig 12689 bp, 12 predicted proteins | sample WisWelCaveWW1625_FD_202498 | JGI IMG/M metagenome (GOLD analysis project Ga0247727, IMG submission 202498) | Biofilm microbial communities from Wishing Well Cave, Virginia, United States - WW16-25 | ecosystem: Environmental > Aquatic > Deep subsurface > Groundwater > Cave microbial mat | place... | reverse complement strand
AGACGTTCACCCCAAGGAGGAGTTACGACATGGAAACCACACTTGAACCCCGACGCAGTTTTGCCGTAATGGCGATATTGATCTTCATCGCCGGGCTGGCTGTCCGCATGACTCAAGCCGCCAGTGATTGGCCCATCCCTTACCAACCTAGACCCACGACGGTTCCCCCGACCCAACCGGCCGCTTTTCTGCGCGTGGAATGGATGACGCCTTGCAACGGACTGTCGGGCGTAGGGTTGTACGGCGCGAATGATCAGCCGTGCCAGCCGGGGCTGGCGATGCCGTTGCAATGGTTGCAAAGCCAGATGACGACTCGTGGTCTGCTCGCCAGCGGCGAATATCTCGAAGGCGGGATGACTCATCCCACCAACGCCGCTTGTGGCGCGGCCATTCTAGTCGGGCCGGGGAAACCCGCCGGTTGGTTGTGCGCCGATTGGGGCGGGGTGTACCGCACCGATGCCAGCGGCCAGAATCAGAGGGGACGGTTGCAGTATTGGAGCAACGAGACGTGGGTGCAGAGCCAGTGAGAAAATGCAGGCAACAAAACAAACACGGATGGATTGATGCCATCCGTGTTTTATTTAAGTGGGCCAGCGCATTATTTTAGGTATTCACCCACTCGCCCCAAAGCCTCAGTAAAATTTCGGCGGCCCAGCCCCAGCCGGAAGTGCTGGCCCGGAAAATTGAACAAGTATCCCTCGCAATTGCACAGCGAAAGCCAAGGTAGCATGAAATTGAGTAATGTCAATCTATCATTACGCCCAATTCCAATGAATAGTTCACCTCTTCGCCCGGAGCTGGCATTTTCAATTGCCCTCGCTCGCGCAAAACCGCTCGCGGCGTCTCGTGGTTCGTTGCCGGTTCAAGCGCACACACGTAATCGCCTGCTCCCATCATCTTCCATTGAGCCAGCGCAGGCAATTCGGCGGCGCGGTACCGGACGAATGCGCCAAAATTCAACGCACGGTTGATAATTGACGCGGTGACATGGCCTGTCGAGTCCGGTTTGGGATAATGAAAGAACACCTGCTCGGCATAGTCCGGGGTCGGCGGGTCAAACCCGGTGTGCGTGGCCAGCCCGCTTCGGGCGGCAGCGTCGCGCGGGCGCACTTGCTCGTCATGGACGACGAGCTCACTATCGGGGCTGACCACCGGAAATCCGAAATTACAGTGATAGAGCAACATGTGCGGCGTCGGGCGAAAGCCATCGTTGCGGACCTGATCTTCAATTTGAAAAGAGGTCGCGCCGAGTCTAGTGGTGATGCGCCGCGTAAGCAGCAAGTTTTCGCCAAAGAGGACGGATTGCCGCACCTCACCTTCAATGGAAAGCACGTACTCATCGCCCTGCCACTCAGTTGTTACACGAACGTTTTGAGCGAGGAGGTGGGAGATTCGGCCGTGTAAGCCGAGTGCTTCGTTTCCATCCTGTTCGGGCTGGCCGAAGTGAGTCAAGCCGCAAGTGGTGAGCAAGCCGCCGCCGAAAGTCCGCACCCAGTTATGGCCTTGCGGCTCAAACTGAGCCGGCGTACCCAGCGCCGGATGTAACCAGGCCAGCGGTTTGCCGGCATACTCGGCCGGCCCGATGTCCATGCCCCGATCCAGCCAGACAGTAAAACGAAAGCCACTACCTGTCCACACATCAGCGGCGCGGAGGCCGCGGGCTTTGCCATCGGCATATTCGTAGAGACGAATGCCCGCGAGTTGATCGGGCGCGCCGGTGAGACGGCGCAGTTCATCGGAAGAGTAATGGCGATTGAAAAGTGTGGGCAAGGCGAAAATTCACAGTTCTCAACGCGCAATGCGCAATTCTTTTCAATTTGCGCATTGGGCATTGGGCATTAGTTATAGGCTCTGCCAGAACAGTACGATGCTGGAAAAAATGAGAAGGCCGATCACGATCCAGTCAAATAGTTGCTGGTTGACATGGGTGATGATCCATCGCGCGGCGGCGATACCAGTCGGAATAAACAGGAAGACCCACCAGAATGAAAACAAGAGCGACAGGTTGAGAACGCCGGTGTAGAGAAAGCCCGGAATCTTGATGAAATTGAGAAGGGTAAAGAAAAGAGTGGTCGTCGCAATAAAACGGCGGGGCGGGATCTTTTGCAACAACAAATAGGAATTGAACGGCGGCGCGCCGTTGTTGAACATGCCCGAAGCCAGTCCCGCCAGGGCGCTCGCCGCCGGAGCATGCCAGGGGCGGGCCTGGTAGCGCATCCGCTGGATACGATCGCTTAAAAACTTGTAGACCACGATCAGCAGAACAAAAATCGCCAGCGAGAGCCGCAACGTATTGGGCGATAGCTCAGCCAACAAGAACGTCCCGGCTAACGCCCCAACGGCGCCAAACGGCAGTACCCGCGCCACCAGCCGTCCATCCCAATCATTCCAATACGAATAGATGGCGAAGGCATCGCCGACGATGAGCATCGGCAGAAGAACGCCTACCGCCAGCGACACCGGCAACACCAGGCTCAGGATGGGCGCCAGCAACGCACCCAGGGTGTTGAAGCCGCCTTTGGCGACGCCGATGGTAAAACCAAGAACGGCGATGACGACGGCGACAAATACCGGGTTGTGATCAGGCGGCGGCATGGACAAGGCTCACAATTTTTCCAGCGGCGGGCGATTGCCATAGGTCACCGCTGGGCCGCCGGTGGGCGCCGCCCACCGCACGGCGTTGGCGATGACTTGCAAGACTTCCTTTTGATAGTAAGTCGGGTAAGTTTCATGGCCGGGGCGAAAGTAGAAAATTTTGCCCTGGCCGCGTTGATAGCAACACCCACTGCGGAACACTTCGCCGCCCTGAAACCAACTGATGAATACGAGCGTATCCGGCGCAGGGATGTCGAATCGCTCACCGTACATCTCTTCGCCCGGAATCTCAAAGTACGGCCTCAGCCCGGCGGCAATCGGGTGACCCGGCTCCACCACCCAAATGCGCTCGCGCTCGTTGACCGCACGCCAGATGAGATTACAGGTCGTGCCCATGAGGCGTTGAAAGATTTTAGAGAAGTGGGCGGAGTGCAGCACGATCAAGCCCATGCCATCCAACACCCGCTGTTGAACGCGCGTCACGATCTCGTCGCTCACCTCGCCATGAGCCACATGCCCCCACCACGTTAGCACGTCGGTGTCGGCCAGCACGGCTTCAGTGAGGCCGTGTTCGGGTTCGTCGAGAGTCGCCACGCGCACAGCCATGCCCTCCGCGCGCAAATGCTCGGCGATGGGCGCGTGCAGACCGGCCGGATATATTTTCTGCACTACTTCGTGAGATTTCTCGTGGCGGTATTCGTTCCAGATAGTGATTCTTAGAGTCATTTTCTCTACTCACATTTCACTGGCGCGCCGTTCTGTGCCGCGCTGACTTTGATCGCATCCCACAGTTTCGCCATGCGCAGGCCCACTTCGGGCGGCGATGGATTGGCGATACGCCCCGACCGCACGGCGAGGAACTGTTCCCACACTCCGAGTGATGGCGGCATAGGGATGGGGGCCGGAGGTTGATCGCCCACATATTGAACGGCCAACGACTCGCCCCAGATGCCTGTGTGCAGAATCGCCTTTTCGCAAAACACTCGTATCTCAGATGCGCATGAGGGGATGGCTTCACCGCAAGCATGAAACGTGACGAGCGCCCCGGACGAGAGGCGGCCCATTACCACCGCCAGCGTTTCCACCGGGCGGCCATTGTTGTCCAGCCACGCCGCCACCTCGCTGAAATCTTCACCCGCCAGATCGGCAATGGTGTTGAGCAAGTGTGCGCCAGTGTCGAACAGGAATCCGCCGCCCGACAGCGCCGGTTCCTGCCGCCACGTGCCCGCCATGTTAGGCCCCCAGTTCTGCCACACGATGCCGCTGATGGTGAGCAGACGGCCAAACTCGTTTGCGCGCAACAGCCGCGAGACCAGCCGGATCTGCGGCGACAAACTGCCGGGGAAGGCCACCACCAGTAATTTGCCGCTGTGGTCGCGCGTCTCGATCAGACTGCGCGCTTCGGCGGCGTTCATCACCATGGGTTTTTCGAGCAGAACGTCGAGGCCTGCTTCAAGACAAGCTTTCGTTTGATCGTGATGAAAGGCATGGGGAGTGATGATGAAGGCCGCGTCGAGATCTGCCCCATGCTCCGCCAATAGTTTTTGCCAATCAGGTTGATTGGGCGGCGGCTTCAGACCCGCCTCCACAAACAACTTGGCGGCCTCGGCGTACATCGTCTCCGAAGGCTCGCAGACGACCGTGATACGCGTGCTGTCTTGCAACTTGAGCATTTGGCGGATGTGGTAGCGGGCCATGCCGCCCACGCCGATGATCGCAGTGCGCAAGGGTGAGGTCATTTGATCTCCGTGTTGTTTGCGCCCGCCGCCAACGGCGCGGGCCGCTCGCAGCGAGTTTGAATTTCGATGTGGCGTCCAGACTGCGAAGCTTCCTCAAACGATTGCATTAAGTCGAGAACGTGTAACGCCAGATTGCCGTTGGCGCGATGTGGGCGGTTCTCGCGGATGGCGCGGGCCATATCGGCCACGCCGAGGCCGCGTCTGTTTTCGGTGAAGCCATGCGTGAGTGGCACGTCGCGCCATTCCTTGTCGTTGGCTAATCGCAAACGCACCGGGCCGTTGAACGTATTGGGATCGGGCACGCTCAACGATCCTTCCGAGCCGTAGATTTCGATGCGCGGCAGGTTGGCCGCCCACACATCGAAACTGGTGATCAGCGTCGCCACCGGTCCGCTGACAAAATCCAGAACCCCGGCCACATGGGTGGGCGTGTTGACTTTGATTTTCGTGCCATGTAAGGGCTGGCTGGTGATGAGACGCTCCGGGAACGAAATGCGGGCCGAGCCCGTGACACGCCGGATCGGGCCGAGCAAATGGATCAATGTCGTCAAATAATATGGCCCCATATCAAACATCGGCCCCGCGCCCGGTTGATAAAAGAAATCGGGGTTGGGATGCCAGCCCTCGGGGCCATGGCTCAGCATAAATGCCACGGCGGCCACGGGTTCGCCAATCGCGCCTGCGTCAATTAACTGGCGGCACGTTTGCAGACCCCCGCCTAAAAAGGTATCGGGCGCGCCGCCCACACGCCGGCCGCACGCTTGCGCCGCTTCGAGAATCTTCTGGCCATCGGTGCGCGTGGTGGCCAATGGCTTCTCGGTATAAAGATGCTTGCCCGCTTGCAGGACGGCCAGATTGATCTCGGCGTGAATGAGTGGGGGCGTAAGGCTGACGACGAGTTGAATATCCGGGTCGGCCAACAGCGCGTCTACCGGGTGGGCGGCCACGCCATAGTCCTGCCCGCGGGCTTGGGCGCGCACGTTATCCGCATCGGCGCATGCAACCACATTCAGGTTCTCAAACGTGAGGCAGTTTTTGAGATAGATGCCGCTGATGTTGCCACAGCCAATAACCCCAATGTTAGTTTTGGTTGCCACGCGCGAATCCCTTTCCAACCAGATAGTGATAACTCTTTTCCACGGCTTCCAGCATATCGGTGGCGCAGGCGTCCAACTCCACAATCAGCCAATCGGCGGTGTTGGCGCTGGCCTGAATCACGCCCGGAATATTCACTGCGCCCTCGCCTACTGCCATCATCGATTGGCCGACAACGCATGGACCGTCTTTGATGTGCAAGAGAGGTGCACGCGCGCCCAACACCCGCACCATTTCAACCGGATCAGCGCCGCCAGTTTTGGCCCAGTACACATCCAACTCAAATTGCACAGTGGGGGCTAGTAAGTCTCGCATCACCTGAAACACTGTGCGACCATCCTCGACCCGCTCAAATTCCCACCAATGGTTGTGAATGGCAAACGTCAGGCCATGAGCTTGAGCGACGGCGTTGGCTTCATTGAATGAATCACATGCACGTTTAACCTGCTCCACAGTTTTCACGTCGCGGGGTGTGCCGCCCAACACAATCCGGCTACAGCCCAGCGTCGCCGCCTTATCCAAGACTTCATTTTGCTTGTCACCTATCGGCAATGGCAGATGGGCGCTACACACGGTCAAGCCCAACTCTGTGAAGAGCCGGGCGGCAGTTTGCGGCGAGCCACCATACACGCCACTAGTTTCTACGCCCACATATCCTAGCGCGGCTATCTTTTTGATTACGCCGGTGAAGTCGCGCGCCAGTGCGTCCCTTATGGTATAGAGTTGCAATGCAATTGAAGTAGTCATGGAATCCTTTTTGAGAGTTGAAGTTGAAACGGTCGGTTAACGCGCCAACCAGCCACCGTCCACTGGCAACACAATGCCGTGAACGTAGTCGGATGCGCGGGAGGCCAGAAAAACCACCGCGCCTTTCAAATCCGTAGGCTCTCCCCACCGCCCCGCCGGAATGCGGTCCAACACCTGCCGATAGCGCACCGGGTCGTTTTTCACACCGGCCGCGAGGGGCGTGTCAAAATAGCCGGGCGCGATCGCATTGATGTTCACGCCTCGCCCAGCCCATTCATTGGCTAGCGCCTTGGTAAGTTGCACGACCCCACCCTTACTGGCCGCATAGGCCGGAACAGTGACACCGCCGGAGAAACTCAGCATGGAGGCGATGGCGATAATTTTTCCGCTTCCACGGGCCAACATGTCTTGCCCAGCGAGTTGGCACAACTCAAAGACGGAGGTAAGGTTCATATTTAAGTTGGTATCCCATTCACTGAGTGGGAAGTCTTCGGCCTTGTGCCGGGTGATTAGGCCATGACACACGACCAAAATATCCAACCGGCCCAATGCCGCTACCGCTTCATCATACAAGCGGGGTCGCTCGGCGCGCCTGGATAAATCGGCCAACAAAGGGATTGCGCCAATATCACTCGCCACAACCTGTGTACGCTCCGATGTGCCAGCGATGGCAATGGTTGCGCCCGCTTCAATTAATGCCTCGGCCAGCGCTCGGCCCAACGCCCCACTGCCGCCGGTGACGAGGGCTTTTTGGCCAGATAAATCAAACCAATTCATGTCGCTTCTCATCCACGAATTTACACGAATGGACACGAATTATTCGTGCAAATTCGTGTCCCTTCGCGGATTCAGAACACCAAAAATCTTGCACACAACAGGCAAACGATTATCCGACTCTTGCCAATGCGTGCATGCTTTCCCGAAGTTGGCTGTAGACCTCGCGGTAGATGGCGTAGGTTTTCTTGTATCGCTTCTGCGCGTTCTCATCCGGTCGGGTGCTTCCAGTAATGGATAGGCACCGGCTGACCGCATCGTTTATGTTGGCAAACACGCCCGTGCCTACACCTGCCAACAGCGCCGCGCCATAGGCCGGACCTTCTTCGGCGGCCAGGGTCACAACCTCAGCGTTGTAGATGTCGGCCTGCATCTGCCGCCACAAAGCACTGCGCCCGCCGCCGCCCGTCGCGCGAACCTGCCCAAGCGGAACACCCAGTCCGCGCATGATCTCGACGCCGTCGCGCAGTGAATGCACGACGCCTTCCATCACCGCGCGAATCAAATGCGCTTGGGTGTGTCGGGCGGTGAGGCCAATGAATGCGCCACGCGCGAGCGGGTCGAGGTGAGGGGTGCGCTCGCCAGTGAGATACGGCAAGAACAATAGACCTTCCGCGCCCGGCGGAATTGAAGCTGCCGCTGTCGTCATCTCATCATACGAAGCGGCCTTCAGCGTATCGCGCAACCAACGGAACGCGCCACCCGCCGAGAGGGTTACTGCCATCAAGTGATACTGATTTGGAACGGCGTGGCAAAACGTGTGGAGGCGGCCCCCCGGATCGAGGGCGATGGAATCGGAGTGAGCAAAGATCACTCCGCTTGTGCCGATGCTGGAACTGACGACTCCCGACCGGACGACACCGGTTCCCACCGCCGCCGCCGCGTTGTCGCCGCCGCCGGCAATCACAGGCAGGCCGCCCGGCAGGCCCAACTCTTTGGCCACTTCCGGCTTGAGCTTGCCGGTGACTTCGGGGCCTTCGACGACGCGCGGAAGCCACTCACGTTTGATTTCCAGTTTGTCCAAAATCTCGGCGCTGTAATCGCGCTGGCGAAGATCGAGCAACAACGTGCCAGCCGCATCCGAGGCGTCTGCCGCGCGCTCGCCGATGAGCATAAAGCGAATGTAGTCTTTGGGCAGAAGCACTTGCGCGAGGCGAGCATAGTATTCGGGTTCGTGATTGCGCAACCACAGAATCTTCGGCGCTTGAAAACCGGTGAGGGCCGGGTTGCCCGCAATTTCAATCAGCCGCGCCGCGCCGACTCGCCGGGTGATCTCGTCACACTCGGCGGCGGTGCGTTGGTCGTTCCACAACAGCGCAGGCCGAATCACGTTGTCGTCTTTGTCGAGGAAGACCGCGCCATGCATCTGGCCGGTGAGGCCGAGACCGGCAATGGAGGCCGCCTCCACTTTTGAAACGGACTCGCGGATGGCGGCCTGCGCGCCGCGCCACCAGTCGGCCGGATTCTGCTCACTCCACAACGGTTGGGGCGAGTGCAACGGATATTCGGCGGTGGCGATCGCCAGCACCCGGCCCTGTTCGTCGCAGATCAACGCTTTCGCGCCGGTGGTGCCGATGTCGAGGCCAAGAAGAAGCGGCATTGCGTTATCGGACCCCCATCAACAAATCAAACACGAGTTGGTCGAGCCGCTCATAGTTAAAGCCGCGTTGGCCCAATGCTTCGCGGTCGAAATTGTGCGCCCTGAGCGCGGCGGCTTTCTTCGGGCTGTACTTGCCCGTCAATTTCGCCATCGCCGGATCGTTGGCGTTGATTTCAGCCAGCAACGCTTGAATTTCTTTGTCGGCGTTGAACCGCGCCGCTTTCTCTTTCAGGATCAGATACGAGTGCATGCACCCGCGCGCAAAGTCTTTCACCCCGGCGTAGTCTTCGGTGCGGTAAGCGTGCGCGTCGAAGTGGCGCGAGCCGCTGTAGCCCACCTCTTCCAGGAATTTCACCAGAAAGAAAGCTTGCTTGTAGTTGTGCGAGGCAAAGCGGAAATCCTGATCGTAGCGGCCAGAATTCTGGTCATTGAGGTCAACATGAAAGAGTTTGCCCGCGTCCCAGGCCTGCGCCACATTGTGCAGGAAATTCAACCCGGCCATCTGCTCGTGGGCCACTTCGGGGTTGACGCCCACCATCTCCGGGTGGTCGAGGGTTTCGATGAATGCCAGCATGTGGCCGGTGGTAGCCGGGATAATGTCGCCGCGCGGCTCGTTGGGCTTGGCTTCGAGGGCGAATTTGAGTTTGTATTTCTGGCCGAGCGCATACTCGCACAGGAAGTTCATCGCCTCACGCATGCGCTGGATCGCCTCTAGTGGATTCTTGGCCGCGTCGGTCTCGGTGCCTTCGCGCCCGCCCCAAAAGACGTAGACCGTTGCGCCAAGTTCCACGCCGAGGTCAATAGCGTTCATCGTCTTTTGCAGAGCATAAGCCCGCACTTTGGGATCATTAGCCGTGAACGCGCCATCTTTGAAGGCCGGGTCGCTGAAGAGGTTGGTAGTCGCCATTGGGACGACGAGGCCGGTGTCTTTCAAGGCCTTCTTGAAGTCTTTGACGATTTGATCCCGTTCGACGAGCGTGGCATCAATTGGCACCAGATCGTTGTCGTGAAAGTTCACACCGTAGGCGCCGACTTCGGTCAGCAGGTGGACGAGTTCGACCGGCGAGAGTTGAGCGCGCACCGGGTGGCCGAACGGGTCGCGGCCAATGTTGCCGACGGTCCACAGGCCAAAGGTGAATTTGTGTTCGGGCTTGGGTTGATATTTGGACATAAAAAACTCTCTGTAAAAGACCTCCGAAGTCTCAGGCAAATCGCAGGTTTGCACGACTTGGGAAGTCTGGCGAAAGAAGCAACTCCGTGTCTCTGAAAGGCGTTAGTATTTGATATTGACGCGTTGCCCGCTCTCGGCCGATTGCAAGATCGCGTCGCAGATCACGGCATTCTTGTAGCCGTCCTCAAAGTCCGCGCCGTATGGCGCAACGCTCTTGTTGTTCACAATCGCGTCGAGCAGATGGTGAATTTCGTGGACGAAGGTGTGTTCCCAGCCGATGATGTGGCCGTGCGGCCACCAGTTGCTCCAGAACGGATGGTAGCCCTCGCTGATCAACACCTCGTGGAAGCCCTGCGTCTCTTTGGGTTGTTCGCCCACCCAAAATACTTCCATCTCGTTCATACGTTCAAGGTTGAAGCGAATGGTGCCCTTCTCGCCGTTGACCTCAAAACAGTTTGAGTTCTTGTGGCCGCCGGCAAAGCGCGTCGCTTCCACCGTGCCAATCGCGCCGTTCTCAAACTCGACGGCGGCCACAAAGGCATCGTCCACATCCACCCTCTTCATCTTGCCGTCGCCGCCGGGCCGCTCGGGGATAAACGTCTTCGCCAGCGCGCTCACACTGCGGAATTCGCCGACGAGGAAGCGCCCGAGGTCAATGATGTGCGCGCCCAGATCGCCCAACGCACCGCTACCCGCTACCGCTTTGTCGAGCCGCCAGATGTGCGGCGTGCCGTAGTGCGGCATGATCCACTCTTGCAGGTAGACTGCGCGGAAATGGTAAATCTGTCCCAGCGCGCCCGACTCGATCAACATCTTTGCCTGGCGGATAGCGGGGACGAAGCGATAGTTGAAGGCGACGGCGTGTTTGACTCCGGCTTTGGTGGCCGCCTCTAGCATGGCGGCAGCCTCTTTGGCCGTGCGCGCCAACGGCTTCTCGCACAAGATGTGCTTGCCGGCTTTGGCCGCTTCGATACACGGATCGGCGTGGGTGTCGTTGGGGCCGCCATTGTCAAACAACTGGATGCTGTCGTTTTTCAACATTTGCTTCCAGTCGGTATAGTAGCCCTCATAGCCGTAGCGCAAAGCCGCTTCCTTCGCGGCCACCTCGTTGCGCCCGCAGATGGCAATCAGCTTTGGGATCGCGGGCGGCGGGTACATCATGTAGGGCAATTTCTTGAACGCATTGGAGTGGGCCTTGCCCATGAAGGCGTAACCCAACATGCCAACGCCGATTTCGGGGGCGGCGCCTTCGGATTTAGCGCCGGCCATGGTGGTGAAACCAGTTTCTTCTGCCATAGTTGCTCTCCGTTGTCAGTGAACAGTTGCCAGTGAGCAGTAAACAGTTTTAGTCCTCCCTGTTCACTGCCTACTGAATTACTTCTTTTCAAACGCCGCATCGAATGCCACTACTGATGGAGCAAAATCGAGCCGCCGGACAAACGCGCAGGCCTCGGCTGCACCATGCTCGCGATCCATCCCGCTGTCTTCCCATTCCACAGAGAGCGGGCCGGTATAACCGATCCGGTTCAATGCCCGGATGACAGACTCGAAATCAATACTGCCCCGTCCCAGCGAGCGGAAGTCCCAATACCGGCGCGGGTCGCCAAAGTTGAGATGGCCGCCGAACACACCGGCACCGGTGGGCCGCGGCGACCACCACACATCTTTCATATGGACATGATAAATGCGGTCACCAAACCTGCGGATAAAGGCCGCATAGTCCATGCCCTGATACCCGAAGTGACTGGGGTCGTAGTTGAAACCGAAGGCGACGCGTCCCCCAACCGCCGCAACTGCCTGTTCGGCGCTGACAATATCAAAGGCGATTTCGGTCGGGTGCGCCTCAAGCGCAAACTTGACGCTGACCTCGTCAAACACATCAAGGATCGGATTCCACATCGTGGCGAAGAATTTATAGCCGTTCTCGACCATACCAGGTGGATTCGGGGGGAACGAGTACAAGTAAGCCCAAATTGATGAGCCGGTAAAACCGGGCACCACCTTGAGGCCCAGTTTGGCGGCAGCGCGAGCCGTGTTCTTCATTTCTTCGACCGCGCGGGCGCGCACACCGTCTTCCTTGCCGTCGCCCCAGATGCGCGACGGCAAAATGCTTTTGTGCCGCTCGTCAATTCGGTCGCATACCGCCTGCCCGACGAGATGATTGCTGATGGCAAACACCTTGAGCCCATGTTTGTTTAGAATGTCGAGGCGTGAGCGGACGTAGGCATCCTCGCTGAGGGCTTTGTCCACTTCAAAGTGATCGCCCCAGCAGGCGATCTCGACGCCATCGTAGCCAAACGACTTCGCTTTGGCGCAGATCGTGTCGAAGGTCAGGTCGGCCCACTGACCGGTGAAGAGAGTAACAGGACGTGACATAGTTGTCTCCTTGAATGTTTTAGGATTGTGGTAACGAAATCCAAGAGCCGCTCCGGTGCGACTCAATCGCGGCATCAATCACTTCTTGCACTTTCCAGCCATCGTAGAAGTTCGGGGATACCGGTCGATCCTGGATAATGGCATCAATGAACAAGCGGTCGCCGACGGATTGCATGTCAAAGACGTTCCATGGATTGCTCTTGTCCACCTCTCCCCAAAATGAATCTGGCACGGGAAGCGATCTAAACTGTTTCTCGTCGTATCGCGCACCTTGAAGTGTTGCAGCCGGAAATGTATAGTCCGCATCCAGCGTACCTGACTCGCCATACACTGTGACATGTTGCTCAAACCCTGAGCCGCCGAGGTGCGCAACGGCGCTGACCTGGATCACACCCTGAGCGCCATTGGCGAACTCGAGGACAACTAACGCCGAGTCATTCGCCGGGTCAAGAGGTTGCCCCTCTAAGAACCTATCTATAAACCTCCACCTATTGGAGAATAGGGGGGTGGAGGAAAATGCCGGATGAGCGTCGTTGAACAAACACAATACGCCGATGTGGCGAGTTGGGAGTTGTCGGATAGCCTGTGGGCG
>Ga0247727_10015157_pt1 | contig 12689 bp, 8 predicted proteins | sample WisWelCaveWW1625_FD_202498 | JGI IMG/M metagenome (GOLD analysis project Ga0247727, IMG submission 202498) | Biofilm microbial communities from Wishing Well Cave, Virginia, United States - WW16-25 | ecosystem: Environmental > Aquatic > Deep subsurface > Groundwater > Cave microbial mat | place... | reverse complement strand
CCCGCCGACCAGTACACCGACCAGCCGGAGCGTTTCCTGGCTGGTGAAATCGTCCGCGAGAAAGCCATCCTGGCCACGCAGCAGGAGGTGCCCTATGGCCTGGCCGTGCTGGTGGACAGCTTCGAAGAACGACCGCGCATCATCCGCATCGCGGCCACGCTCTACGTCGAGCGCCTCGGTCACAAGGGCATACTCATCGGCAAGGGCGGCGCAAAGCTGAAGAAAATCGGCACCGACGCGCGCAAAGAGCTGGAACAACTGCTGGGGATCAAGGTTTTTTTGGAGCTGCACGTCAAGGTGCAACTCAACTGGCGCGAGAACCCGGCGATGGTCCGGCAGCTTGGCTGGCGCGTGCAGTTGGATCGGATGAGCCGGGAGTAAGGATTGGAATCGGGACGCCTCTGCGTCAGTACTGGAGAGACCCGCCGGCGGCGAGTTTGGCCACCGGAAAGCTCAGCAAGACGCGGTGCGCGCCGAGATTGCCGATGTTGGGATGCGGCAGCTCGATGTGCAGCTCACCTTTACCGCGCGCGGTCAGGGGCTCTCCGTTAATCAGACGCGGGAATACCAGGTGAAACCCTCCGCCCTGCGGCTGGAGGATGAACCGGCTGAGCTTCAGCCGTTCACCGGACGGGGCCAGAAGAAAAATTTCGTTGCGCGCCTGGGCTTCCGTGTACTGCTTCCAATTGAGGTCCAGGTCGCTGACGTAGGGCTGCACGTTGGAGCTGTACTCGATGAGCACGACGATGGTGTCTGGAAACTTCGTCTCCAGGTATTTGTCCGCCTGGTTGTCGAATGCCTGCTTGTCCACGGGCTCAAGCGTCTCGTATTTTTTGGCGAACTGTTGCAGGCGGACCAGCGCACGGCGCAAGGGAAGCGCCGAACGGAGCTGCGCCGTGTAAGTGATTTGTGGGTTGGTCTCGCGGCCCAGTGCGGCGGCGGGCCCGCGGCGCAATGCCTGCACATAGGACGTGCTGATGGTAAACTGCCGCGTCCAGGGCGAGTCCTGGAGCAACTGGCGGCACTCTTTTTCCGTCCACTGCGTGTAGTCCTTCTTTTCCCAAAACTCCTGCGTTGCCGCGGGCCACGCGAACAGAAGCCCAGCAACGGCTCCGGCCAGCGTGCGCATCAGCGCGCCCCGGCTGGGCGTCCGCCGAATCAGTTTTCTCCCGCCGCAATGCCCAGCGATTTCAACTTGCGATAGAGGTGACTGCGCTCCAGTCCCAGGGCCGCAGCGGCCCGCGTCATATTCCACTGGCTTTCCTCCAGCTTACGCAGGATGAACTCCCGTTCGTAGGCCGAACGCGCGTCGTGGAGCGACGCGTACACCTGCTGCGGGCTGCGCGTGGCCCCGCGGTACAGCTCCGGCGGCAAATGTTGCGGCTCGATCTGCTCCTGGGGACACATGATCACCAGCCGCTCCACCAGATTCTTCAACTCCCGCACGTTTCCCGGCCACGGATGCCGCAGCAGCACAGCCATGGCTGCCTCGCTGATGCGCCGCGGCTTGCGCCCGTATTCCTGGCTGAACTCCGTCAGGAAATGTCGTGCCAGGATGGGGATGTCTTCGGCGCGCTCGCGCAAGGCGGGGACGTAAAAGGGAATCACATTGAGCCGGTAGAAGAGGTCTTCGCGGAACGCCCCGCGGGCGATTTCCTCTTCCAGTTTCTTGTTGGTCGCGGCCAGCACGCGCACGTCGACGCTGACGGCCTTCGCAGACCCCACCGGCTCGAAGCGCTGCTCCTCGAGCACGCGCAGCACCTTGGACTGCGTCTTGACGCTCATATCCCCGACCTCGTCGAGGAACAGCGTGCCGCTGTCGGCATTCTGAAACTTGCCGACCTTGTCGTCGCTGGCGCCGGTGAAGCTGCCCTTGAGGTGGCCGAACAGCTCCGACTCGATCAGCTCCTCCGGGATGGCCGCGCAGTTGACTTCGACGAAGGCCTGCCCGGCGCGCAAGCTCTGCGCGTGCAGCGCCCGCGCGACCAACTCTTTTCCCGTGCCGCTTTCCCCGTAGATCAGCACTCTTCCGTTGGTCGGCGCGGTCAGGGCAATTTGCTGGCGCAGAGCCTTCATGGGGACGCTCTCGCCGATGATTTCGCATCGCCCGGCCAGCTCCTCGCGCAGGCGGCGGTTCTCCTCGGCCAGGCGCAGGTGCTGGAGCGCGTTGCGCACCACCAGCACAGTCTTTTCGAGCGAGAGCGGCTTCTCCACGAAGTCAAAGGCCCCCAGCTTGGTGGCGCGTACAGCCGTTTCGATATTTCCGTGACCGCTGATCATCACCGTGACCGGCGGGGAGGAGAGCTGGCCCAGACGGGTCAGCGTTTCCAGGCCGTCCATCCCCGGCAGCCAGATGTCCAGCAGCACAACGTGGAATTGCGATTTCGCGGCCGCGGAAAGACATTCTTCGCCGCTGGCCACCGCCTCCACGCGGTAGCCTTCTTCGCGCAGGATCGCCGCCAGCGATTGCCGGATGCCGCTTTCGTCGTCCACGATGAGGATGGAGTGGGTCATGGTCGCCGGAGCAGCCGGGTCACACCTTTGCCGCCGGGATTTCCGCAACCGGCAATCGGATGATGAACCTTGCCCCGGTTGGACGGTTGTCTTCTACGCGGATGGTGGCGTGATGCTCTTCGATGATGCGGCTAGCAATGGCCAGGCCCAGGCCGGTGCCGCGCGCGCGCGTTGAAAAATGCGGCAGGAAGAGTTTTTCCTTGTCCTCGGGTGAGATGCCGTGGCCGTTGTCTTCGACCACCAGTGCAACTGCATCCGCCCGCGCGTCCAGCCGCGTTTGCAGGCGCAACGCGCGATGGTTGGCGCCTTCCATCGCTTCGGCGGCATTGTCGATCAGATTGACCACCACCCGCCGCAGCAGCTCCGGGTCAGCCTTGATGGCCGGCAACTCCGCGGAAAGATCGGTGTGTAATGCAATCCCATCCAGGCGCCCGGCGAAGACCTCCAGCGCGCCGGCCACGATAGAGTTCAGGTCTGCCGCCACCATCTTTACCGCCGGGAAGCGCGCAAACTGGGAGAATTCGTCCACCAGGGTTTTCAGCACACTCACTTCCCGCTCGATCAGGCTCAAACATTCCGCGACCAGCTCGGGCAGGCCGCTGTCCGCCGGTGATGCCGATAGCTCGGCGGGACTTCCGCTGCGCTCCAGGTGCCGGGCCAGCCGCTGCGCCGAGAGCTGGATGGGCGTCAGCGGGTTCTTGATTTCGTGCGCGATGCGCTGCGCCACCTCCTGCCAGGCGGCAGCCTTCTGGGCGCGCAACAAGTCGGTCAGGTCGTCCACGACGACCACGAACCCGGAGGCCTCTCGCCGCGAGCCCAGCGCGCTCACGGTAACCGCTGCCTGCAACACGCGCCCGGCCCCCTGCGCCGCGTCCTGCGCTGTGGGCGAGAATTCCATTTCCTTGGAGGCCGTGCCCATCCGTTGGGCCTTGCGCATCAATTGCTGAACGCCCTGGGCCGCTTCTTCGCCGAGCAAATCTCGCAACGTGGCCGCCCCGCGGCTGGATTCGCCGAAAATGGCGGCCACGGCCGGACTGGCACGCAGGATCTTGCCCTGCGCATCGAGCGAGAGCACGCCGGTGGGAATGTTTTCGAGGATGGCTTCCATCACCTTGCGGCGGCTTTCCAGCTCGGCGATGGCGGCCTGGAGGCTGTCGTTGAATTGCTCCACCTGCCGGCGGCTGTCACCCAGTTGCGCCGTCATCTGGTTGAACGAGTGCACCAGCGTTCCCAGCTCGTCCTGCGCTTGCACACCAACGCGGTGCTCCAGGTTTCCTCGGGCCACTTCCTGCGTGGCCTCGGCCAGGGCCTGGATGGGCACGGTTACCATCTTGGACAGAAAAAGGGCGAACCACGTGGTGGAAAAGATCAGCAACAGAGTGAACAGGAGCAGACCCATCAGCATCTGCGACTTGAAGGCGCGCAACTGTTGCGCCTGCTGGGCGTAGGCCACCGTTTGGCCCTCGATCACTGCATATCGCTCGAGGAAGCTACCGGGGACGCGCTTGCCCACCAGCAGCGCGCCCTCCCTTAGATCGGCGCGGGCGGCCAGGTACATCTGCCGGTCCGTCTGCCAGACCTCCATCCCGCTCGGCAACCGGCGTACGAAACGGGGTGTGGCTACCTCGTTTTCCCGGATCGCTCCACTGGGACCGAACTCCGTGGTGCGGACGTAGGCGATGCCTGCCTCCACAGTTCCGGCCTGGTTCAGCTTCCACGCTGCCTCTGCGCCTTCCGAGAGAGGCCGTCCCAGCGCGCTCCAGTTCGGCCCCTTCGGCCGCTCGTCTTTTTCGATGCCGGCCACCGCGTCGGCCAGGGTCTTCAGCCGCGCGTATTCGGCGGCGCCCAGTTCATCCAGCAGCCTCATGCTTTCCTGCGTGGCGATTTCCAGCGGCCGCGGGAACCACCGGTTCAGCGTCCGGTTCATCAACGCGTAGCTGATCAGAAACATGAACACCACCGGCAGCAGGGAAATCCCCATGGCCCCCATCACCATCTTCCATTTGAAATGCGATCCCTGTTGCCCCGCCCGGCGTTCGGCCCACAGCCGCAACAGGGTGCGCGTCAGGACCAGCCCGAAGACCATCAGCGCCGCGACAATGAACGTGGAAAGGGCGTACAGCAGCAGGACTTCGTTGGGCCGGTCTGGCTCGAAGGGGATGCGCAGCGAGCCCAGGGTAAAAACGGCCGCCAGCAGCAGGGCCACCAGCAGGCCGGCCAGCGCCAGCCCCAGTTTTCGTCCCAACGTGCGCTGGATCACGCCTGCGCCTCCAGTGGAGGCACAACGGGGTGTGCGCCCGGAGGAAGAAACGGTTGCAACGGACAATCACGGCACCGGGGCTGCTGCGGCCGGCACCAGCGCTTGCCCACCTGCACAAGCAGCGCGTGGTATTCGTTGTAGAGCTGCGTATCGCGCGGTAGGGAATTCTCGAACAGTTCGCGTATCTCTTCGTAGCCGGCCCTTTCAGAAATCAACAGGTGCCGCTCCAGGATGCGCCGCGTATAGCCGTCTACCACAAAGACGGGCTTCTGCCCCGCATACAGCAGAATCGAATCTGCAGTCTCCGGTCCGATGCCGTACACGCCCAGTAGTTTCTCGCGCAGTGTCTCCTGCGGCGTGCGGAACATTTTGCTCAGCGACCCGGCGAATTCTTCTCGAAGGAATCGCGCAAAGCCTTTCAGCTTCTTGGCCTTCTGGCGGAAATACCCCGACGCCCGCACCAGCCGCGCAAGCCTCGCCGCGCCGGTGCGGTCGATCGCTCGGAAGTTCAGCAGTCTTTCGCGCCGCAAATTGGCCATGGCCTTCTCGACGTTGGTCCAGCTTGCGTTTTGCGTCAGGATGGCGCCGATGATCACTTCAGATGGGGTCCGGGCCGGCCACCAGTGCTGCGGGCCAAGCGTCGCCGAGAGCGCTTCCAAGTAGTCCTTCAGGAGTGTCCGCATGGAGAGTCGCGTTCCAGAAGCCATTACTCGAAGATAGCGACGCCTGCATAGCTAAGTCAAGCTCGGGTGTGGTGAATATACCACACGGCTGTTCTTGACACGCTGTTGCCCTTTTCACTACGATTGCGCCAGTGGCGGGGGAAAAGTGTGCACAGGGCCCTGCTGGGGTGTTACAGTGCTCTCTCTGGCAGGAAGTCTTCACCGAGGTGACCTTGGATGTCGGCTCGGCTGGGCGAGATTCTGGTCAAAGAGAACCTGATTAGCGTAGACCAGCTAAAGCAGGCTCTTGATCAACAGAAGAAGTCGGGCGGGCGCCTGGGCGCCTGCCTGGTGAAGATGGGACTGGTCACCGACGATGAGGTGACCGCGGTGTTGTCCCGCCAGTACGGCGTTCCCTCCATCAACCTCAAGTATTACGAAGTGGACCCGGCCGTCACGAAACTGATTCCCCAGGACACCGCCATCCGCTACCAGATTGTCCCGCTTTCCCGCGTGGGCTCCACACTGACCATCGCCATGACCGATCCCACCAACGTGTTTGCCATGGACGACATCAAGTTCATGACCGGATTCAACGTGGAGCCGGTCGTCGCTTCGGAATCGGCCATCGCCGAGGCCATCACCAAATTCTACGGCGAAGCGGCCTCGGTGCAGGAACTCGACAAGGTGATGAAAGACCTGACCAGCGAGGAGGCCACCGACATCGAGCTGGCCGGCGACGAAGCGGAGATGGACCTGGCCTCGCTGGAGAAAGCGGCCGACGAAGCGCCCATCATCAAGCTGGTCAACCTGGTTCTTACCGATTCGGTGAAGCGCGGCGCCAGCGACATCCACGTCGAGCCTTACGAAAAAGACTTCCGCGTGCGCTTCCGCGTGGACGGGATGCTTCAAAACGTGATGGCCCCGCCGCTCAAACTGCGCGACGCCATCACCAGCCGTATCAAGATTATGGCCAAGTTGGACATCAGCGAAAAGCGCCTGCCCCAGGACGGCCGCATCAAGATCAAGTACAACAAAGACGGCAAGGTCAAGGAGCTGGACTTCCGCGTTTCCACCGTCCCCACCCTGCACGGCGAGAAAATCGTCATGCGCTTGCTGGACAAGGAAAACCTCCGCCTGGATATGACCAAGCTGGGGTTCGAGCAGGAATCCCTCACCAAGTTCGAAAGAGCGATTCTGAAGCCTTACGGAATGGTTCTGGTCACCGGGCCCACCGGGTCGGGCAAGACCAATACCCTGTACTCCTCCGTCGCACGCCTCAACCAGCCCGACACCAACATCATGACCGCGGAAGACCCCGTGGAATTCCAGCTCCAGGGGATCAACCAGGTTCAGATGAAGGAGCAGATTGGACTGAACTTCGCCGCCGCTCTGCGCGCCTTCCTGCGCCAGGACCCCAATATCATCCTCGTGGGCGAGATCCGCGACTTTGAGACGGCAGAGATCGCCGTCAAGGCCGCGCTCACGGGGCACCTGGTGCTGTCCACGCTGCACACCAATGACGCTCCGGCAACCATCAGCCGCCTGATGAACATGGGAATCGAGCCCTTCCTGGTGGCCACCTCGGTCCACCTCATCTGCGCGCAGCGGTTGGGTCGGCGCGTTTGCGCGAATTGCAAGCAGCCGCTGGATGTCCCCCAACAGACCCTTCTGGACGCCGGGTACCGTCCGGAGGAATTGAAAGATGTCAAGCTCATGCACGGCAAGGGCTGCACAGTCTGTAACAACTCAGGCTGCAAGGGTCGCGTGGGGCTGTATGAAGTGATGGAAATCACCGATGAGCTGCGCGAGCTCATCCTGGTGGGTGCGTCCGCGCTGGAGCTGAAAAAGAAGGCCCTCGAGTTGGGGATGATCACCCTGCGTCGCAGCGGGTTGATCAAGGCCGCGCAGGGACAGATTACCCTCGAGGAAGTCATGCGCGAGACCGTGCTCTAAGGGGAGGAGCGGTATGGCCACCGTCAGCCTGAGCGAACTCCTGAAGAAAATGATCGAAATGGGCGGCAGCGACCTGCACATCTCCACCAATACGCCGCCGCGCATCCGCGTCCACGGGCATCTCCGCCCTCTGGATATGCCTCCCCTGACCGCCGTGGACACCAAGTCGCTGACTTACAGCGTGCTGACAGACGCGCAGAAACACCGCTTCGAGGAAAACTTCGAGCTGGACTTTTCCTTCGGGTTGAAAAACCTGGCCCGTTTTCGTGCCAACCTGTTCAACCAGCGCGGCGCGGTGGCAGCGGTCTTCCGCACCATTCCCTGGGAGATCAAGGGCTTCGATCAGTTGCAGTTGCCCCAGGTGGTGAAATCCCTTTGTGAGAAGCCCCGCGGCCTGGTGCTGGTCACCGGGCCCACCGGCTCGGGCAAATCCACCACCCTGGCTGCCATGCTCGACAAGATCAACAACGACCGCGAAGAGCATATGCTGACCGTGGAGGACCCCATCGAATTCCTCCATAACAACAAGAAGTGCCTGGTCAACCAGCGCGAGGTACACTCGGACACCAAGTCGTTCACCAACGCGCTGCGCGCCGCTCTCCGCGAAGACCCCGACGTCGTGCTCATCGGCGAGATGCGCGACCTGGAAACCATCGAGTCGGCCCTGCGCATCGCGGAGACCGGCCACTTGACTTTCGGCACCCTGCACACCAACTCGGCCATTTCCACCATCAACCGTATCGTGGATGTGTTTCCCAGCTACCAGCAGCCGCAAATCCGCGCGCAGCTCTCCATGGTGCTGGAGGGCGTTCTGTGCCAGTCCCTTCTGGCGCGACCTGACGGGAAGGGCCGGGCCATGGCCATGGAAATCATGATCCCCAATGCCGCCATCCGCAACCTGATCCGCGAGGACAAGGTCCACCAGATATACTCCGCCATGCAGGCCGGCGCCGGACAGACCGGGATGCAGACATTTAACTCCGCGCTGGCCACCCTGTATTTCCAGAAGGCTATTACTTTGGAAACGGCCCTTGCCCGGTCGTCGAATCCGGATGAATTACAGGATATGATAAACCGCGGAGTCGGTACGGTGGCCTCCCGCGGCACCGTGTCGGGCCGCAAATAAACCCGCAGGGGCGGGAAGCAGGAGGCATCTACCATGCCCGTATTCGTCTATAGCGGTACCAATCGCGCAGGCGCTCGCATCAGCGGCGAGCGCACCGCTGGCAGCAAGGCCGAACTTCAGGTCGCCCTGCGCAAAGAACAGATCAGCATCCAGAAGCTGTCGGAGAAGGGCAAGGAATTTGCCATGCCCACCTTTGGCGGCGGCAAAGTGGATACCAAGGAGCTGGCCGTCTTCACCCGCCAGTTCTCCGTCATGATTGATGCCGGGCTCCCCTTGGTGCAGTGCCTGGAAATCCTGGCCGGCCAGCAGGAGAACAAGACCTTTCAGAAGATCCTGACCGATGTACGCACGAGTGTGGAGGGTGGGTCCACGCTGTCGGCCGCCATGCGCCCGCACAATAAAGTCTTCGACGACCTGTACGTCAACATGGTCGAAGCAGGGGAGACAGGCGGTATTCTGGATACCATTCTTCAGCGGCTCTCCCAGTACATCGAAAAAAGCGTCAAGCTGAAGCGCGCCGTCCAGTCGGCGATGATCTACCCGGTGTCGGTGATAAGCATCGCGGGGTTGGTCATCATGGGGCTGATGTGGAAGGTCGTGCCGATCTTCGCTCAATTGTTCCTGGGCCTGGGCGTGGAACTCCCCATGCCCACGCGAATGGTGATGGGCATCAGCAATTTCATTAACAGCATCTGGGGCCTATTGATTGTGGTCGGATTTGCCGGCACCGTGTTTGCGCTGAAGACCTGGTACACCACGCCGCAGGGCAAGCTGGCGCTGGACACGGTGATGCTCAAGCTGCCTTTGCTGGGCATACTCCTGCGCAAGATCGCCGTCGCCCGCTTTACCCGCACCCTCGGCACCCTGATTTCCAGCGGCGTGCCCATCCTCGAGGGTCTGGACATCACAGCGCGCACCTCCGGCAACGCCGTGATCGAGCGCGCCCTGGCCAATGTCCGTAAATCGGTGGAGGCCGGCCGGACGCTGGTCGATCCGCTGAAAGAATGTGACGTCTTTCCGGGAATGGTCACGCAGATGATCGGCGTGGGCGAGCAGACCGGAGCCATGGACGCCATGCTCCAGAAAATCGCCGACTTCTATGAAGACGAAGTGGACGCGGCCGTCAAAGACTTGTTGACCGCCATGGAGCCTTTGATGATCGTGGTCCTGGGCGTGGCCGTCGGCGGCATCGTCATCTCCATGTACCTGCCCATCTTTGAGCTGATTGCCAAGCTCGGCTCGTAGCTGAATTGCTGGATGGCCGGGGCCCCGCTCCCGGCCTCCGCCTCCACAGTCGCCGCTTCCGGCCGCCAGCCTATGCATCTCAGCATAAACAGTCCGCTGCGCAGCGAAGTTTCCAGGGAAGTCCGCGACTGGCTGTGGTGGCTGGCGCGCGTCCGTTTTCTGGTGATCAGCCTGCTGTTGGCCGTGGTCGTCGCTCTCCGCAACTTCACCCTGCTGGAAGTGGATACCCGTTACTTTGTGCCGCTGATTGTGCTGTGGTATGTGCTCGCCATTTTCTACGCCATCCTGCTGCGCTGGATCCCCGCGGCGCGCTGGAACGCCCCGCTCCAGATTGTCTGCGACCTCCTGATGGTCACCGGCTTGGTCTTCGTTACCGGCGAGCACGAGAGCTACTTCATCTCCCTGTATCTCTTGATGATCATTGTTTCCAGCATCCTGTTCACCCGCAAGGGCGCATTTCTCACGGCGGGCTTCAGTTTTGTGCTGTTGGGGTCGCTGGTCATGCTGGCCTACTACGAGAAGCTTCCGCGTACGGCCATCGCCATGCCCGGCGAGAAAACGCTCCAGATCTGGATTCTCAGCAATCTGTTTGCATTTGTTGCCGTGGCCTACCTCAGCAGCCTGCTCTCTCAAAGCTTGCGCACCAAGGGCGCGGAACTCACCGTAAAGCAGGAAGAACTCGAGGACTTGCTAGTCTTCAATGAAGACATCATCCAGTCCATGCGTGGCGGCCTGGTGATCACCGATTTGCAGCAGAGGATTCTTCTGCTGAACGAAGCAGGAGAGGAGATTTCCGGGCTCCATTTTGAGGCAGTCCGCGGAAAGGAACTGGAAGCGTTTTTCCCCGGCTTCTTACCGCGCCCGGATATCCACCGGATTCCTCATCTCGTCACGCCGGGTGAGCCGGGCCAGCTTGGATCCGGGATTCCCCGGGAGGGTCTGGCGACCGGCGTCCCGCGGCAGGAGGTGGTGATGCGCCGGGCGGATGGGGCTGAAATCTACCTTGGCGTATCCATCTCGCCGCTGCGGACTGGCCACAAGGTCGCCAGCGGGACGGTATTCAACTTTCAGGACTTGACCGAACTCAAGCGGCTGGAACACGAAGTGGCCACCAAAGAGCGCATGGCCGCAGTCGGCCGTCTTTCCGCAGCGATTGCGCACGAGATCCGGCAGCCGCTCACCGCCATGGCTGGGGCCGTGAAGGAGCTGGCCAGGCTGGTGCCGATGCAGGAAGATGAGCGCCACCTGGTGCGCATCGTCAGCCGGGAGTCGGAGCGCCTGAACCAGATCATCACCGAATTCCTGAACTATGCCCGCGAAAAGACCTACGAGTTTGCTGAAGAGGACCTGCGCGGCCTGCTGGACGAAACGCTGACTTTATTCGAGCGTCATCCCGGTTTCGACGGCAAGTTTCGCATCGAGCGCGGATTTCGCGCCCGCGTCACCGAAAGCGTGCGGGCCCGCGTGGACCGCGACCGCATCAAGCAGGTCTTCTGGAATCTGTGCGACAATGCACTGCGCGCCATGCCCGGCGGCGGCACTCTCTTCGTTCAACTGGAGAGCGATCCGGGATGGGTGCGCGTGCGGTTCCGGGACACGGGCATCGGTTTCGACACGCGCCAGGCCGAGAAGATTTTTGAGCCTTTCCAGTCCGGGTTTCAGGGCGGCACCGGACTGGGGCTGGCGATTGTGTATCAGATTGTGCAGGCCCACAGCGGGCGCATTCGCGTGGCCTCGGAAAAAGATCGCGGGGCCGAGTTTTCCGTCGAGCTGCCACGAATGTTGTGAATGGCTGGAGGAATACAGCCAGGGAAGGCTTAGCGCCAGGCGCTTCATTCCTGACCCGATATGGCCCACCTGCTGATCGTTGACGACGAAAAATCCATCTGCGAGCTGCTGGAAATCACCTTCCGCAAAGAGGGCCACCGTGTGGACACGGCCACCAGCGCCGAAGCGGCCCGCCGCAAGCTCCAATCCCAGATGTACGATATGGTGATCTCGGATATCCGCATGCCGGATGCCAGCGGCGTGGATATCCTGCGCTTTTCGAAGGAAGTCGCGCCTGCTACGACTTTCATCCTGGTCACTGGACTGCCCACCATTGAAACGGCCATCGAGGCGGTGAACAGCGGGGCGGACCGCTACGTCATCAAAGGCGACATGCTGACCGAAGAGCTGCGCCGCGTGGTCCGACAGGTCGGGGAAGAATTGCAGTGGAAGAAAGAGGCGCGCGAACTGCGGCGCGAGCTTCGCCGCTTGACCGGGCTCGACAACATCATCGGACAGAGCCCCGCCATGCGCGGCATTTTCGAGCTCGTCCTCACCGTGGCTCCCCAGACCAGCCGGGTGCTCATCACCGGGGAGAGCGGAACGGGAAAGGAGCTGGTGGCTCGCGCCATCCACGAGAACAGCCCGCGCTCAGACGCTCCCTTCATCACTATCAACTGCGGCGCCTTCCCGGAAACGCTCCTCGAGAGCGAATTGTTCGGCTATCTCAAGGGCGCGTTCACCGGCGCCAATGAAAACCGGCGCGGACTGTTCCAGGCCGCACACGGCGGAACTCTGTTTATGGACGAGATCGGCAATATGAGCCTTCAGATGCAGGTCAAGCTGTATCGCGTGTTGCAAGAGCAGAAAGTCCGGCCGCTGGGAAGCACAGAGGAGAGCGATGTGGATGTGCGCGTCATCGCCGCCACCAACAAAGACTTGGAGAAGGAAATCGCCGCCGAGCGTTTCCGCGAGGATTTGTTTTACCGCCTCAGCGTGATTCCTGTGCACCTTCCGCCGTTGCGCGAGCGCCGCGAAGACATCCCCTTGTTGGCGCGGGCGTTCCTGGAGCGCTTCCGGAAGGCCATGGAGAAGCCCGTCGAGGGTTTCGCGCCCGAAGCGCTGCGCCGGCTGGAAACATATGACTGGCCGGGAAATG
>Ga0247727_10015156_pt1 | contig 12690 bp, 11 predicted proteins | sample WisWelCaveWW1625_FD_202498 | JGI IMG/M metagenome (GOLD analysis project Ga0247727, IMG submission 202498) | Biofilm microbial communities from Wishing Well Cave, Virginia, United States - WW16-25 | ecosystem: Environmental > Aquatic > Deep subsurface > Groundwater > Cave microbial mat | place... | reverse complement strand
CCAAACACCCAACCCAAGATAAGGATGTCGGCCGCTGCGCGGCCTCCTCATCTTTCCTCTTTTCACTCTCACCGGGCCGGGGGATCCGAACCCAGTTTCATGCTCATCCTTGGATTGGAAAATGCTAGTCAAGGGACAAAGCTGGGCTGGCCCACACCTATGTCGCCTCAGGCCGTCGTCCCGGTTACGCCACGGTCCGGCATGTTGTCGAAGGCCAGAACGTCCGAGCTTCCGTCCACCCGCCACCAGAGCCCCGCCCATCCGCGGGTAAAGCCTTCCGTCTTGATGTAGCCGCTAACTATGTCAGACGAATTACAGCCCGCCGGCCGCGCCGGGCGGGCAATCCGGGTGGGACGGGCTCAGCGCGCAGCCCACGTCGTACAGGCGGACCCGGCGCTCGCGGCTCTCGAAAACCACCGGCCAGGTCGCGGTGAGCTCGGCCACCCTCTTCTGGATGCGCTCGCGGCGAGCCTCCATCTGAAAATCATCCGGGGCCACCACCCAGTAGCGGGCGCCGATGCGCCGGCCACGTCGGTGATCCGCCCCAGGTCGCGATCCAGGGCCGCGGAGTCCGGACTATAGAGCGCCTCGGTCGACCAGCGCGACGGCCATGAAGGGCGCGTCGCTCAGCACGGCCCCGCTGACAAACAGGAAATGGGCCTGGAAGGCGCAGAGTCCGACCAGCACCAGCGCCAGCCAGTCTCCCGCCCCGGCCAGACGCCGCAGCAGTTGGAAAGCCGCCGCCAGAAACGCGCCGGCAAACAGCGCCGTCAGCCAGATGGCCGGCCCCAGGTTGGCCGGGAACCCGGGGCGCCACTTCCAGACCCAGGAGAGAAGGCACGAATAGAGCGCCGGGAACTTGGTCTGCCGCGGGGCGCCGGGGACGCTGGGCAGCAGGTAGCCGCGTCCCTGGGCCAGCGCTGGGCGGAGCTGAAGTACACTGCATCGTCGTGATATCTACCGAAGCGGTCCGCCGGGTCCAGCCAGACGGTGTAAGCGAAAAACGAGGCGAGGATAGCCAGGCAGCAGGCGATCAGACCTGGCCGGCGCATGGGCGGCTCACGCCTTCGCCGCCAGCAGCCAGTACTGCGCGCCCAGCGGCAGCCGGACCAGCCAGGGCTCGGAGAACCGCAGGAACGCCAGCGAGCGGGGGAAGTAGAACAGGAACCGGGCCTGGCCGGGCGCCGCGAATCCGGCCTGGCGAAGCAACCGCCGGGCCTCCCGGGCCGAAAACGGCTCAGCGTCCCGGTCGAACGGTATGCGCTTCATCACCAGACGCGTGCCCGGGTTCCAGGGGTTGTTCTCGAACAGCGCGAAGTAGCCGCCAGGAGCGAGCGCGCGGTGGATCGCCGCCAGAGCGGCCGGCCGGTCGGCGGGCCGAATGTGATGGAATACGCCGCTCGTGTGGCACAAGTCGAAGCTGGGCGGCTCGCTCCAGTCGGGATCGCAGCGGAACCGGATTCTCGCGCTGCCGTGGCTGACCTGGGCCGCCGCCACCGCCTGGCGCGAGGTGTCCACCCCGACCAGCTCCGCGTCCGGGAAGGTCCGGGCCAGTTGCGCCGTGGTGCGTCCGATGCCGCAGCCGAAATCGAGAACACGGCGGGGCGTCCAGCCGGCGGGCAACTGGAGCCGCAGATCCCGCAGGCGGCCGGCGATGAAAAAATCCTGGTCTTCGCCGGAGAGCCCGATGCCGCGCTCGAGCATCTCGGCATAGCGGCCGCTCTGCTCGAACAATTCCTGGCTGGTCAGGGAGGTATCAGCGGGCATCGCAGGACCCTGCGCTCCCTGACGGTCGCGGCTCGGAAAGATAGGCCACGCGGTCGGCGATCAGGCCCAGCACGTAGTCCATGGCCCGGGTGACCAGCAGAATCAAGGCCACCGAAAAGAGAAAGGACATGACAATGAAGCGCGACCAGTGCTCGTAGGTAGCGCCGGTGCGCACCAGCTCGAGGAAGCTGGGCGCCACCAGCGCCGCTCCCGCGAGCATCAACAGGGCCGGGGCGGCCCAGAACCAGCGGCTCTCGAAGAACGCCTCCGCCGAATCCAGCGCCGACCGCTCGCGGGCTTCGTCGGGCAGGGCCAGCAGGACCGTCTTGCGCGTCAGGTAGCTGGCCGAGAACAGCAGACAGGCGCTGGCCCCCGCCAGATGGCTCACCACGAAGCGGTAGATCATCCACTCGGTCACCGACCGATGCGTCAGGTAGTGCGCGATCGGCATCAGCATCAGCCCGGCGGCGACCGCCAGCGCCCCCAGCCCCAGCAAGGCCAGCGGCCGCGACGGCCGGTAGAGAAACGCCGCCTCCAGGATGACCTTCAGGAACCGCCACCCGTCTTTTCCCACCCGCAGCTTGGATTCGCCCGCCCGCTCGTGGTAGGGCATGTCGATTTCGGCGATCCGCAGACCGGCGGCCAGCAGCGCCCGGGCGCTCATGGCGGGAGTGAACTGCATCCCGTCGGGAAGCGGTAGAAGCCGGCGCAGGCTGTCCCGCCTCACCACGCGCATGCCGCTGGCCGTGTCGCGGACGCTCGATGAGGACAGCAGCCGCAGCAGCCAGGCGAACAGCCGGTTGCCGACCCGCCGGGTCAGCGGCATCCGGCTCTGCGGGTTCATCCGGCAGCCCAGCGCGACGTCGGCCTTCTCCGATTCGAGCGCCGCGCACAACTTGGCAAAGAACGCCGGATCGCAGGTGCCGTCGGCGTCGAGGAAACCCAGCATGTCGGCGTTCGACTGCCGCCACGCCTCCTTGATCGCCGCGCCGTAGCCGCGGTTGGACTGGAACTCGATCAGGCTGATCCGGTCGGAATAGCGCCGGGCTAGATCCGCCGTCCGGTCGGTGGATCCGTCGCTGACCACGGTGATCTGGACGTCGGTTACCGGCGAGGCGGCGATGATCTGGCTGCGGGCGGCCAGCGACAGGTTGATGATGCTTTCGATGCTGCTCTCCTCGTTATAGGCGGGAATGGTGATCAGCAGCTTCATCGAGGTGGGCGCCCAGCAGGGCCAGTGTAGGCGGTCGGCGGCGAGGAACCAATCGGGGCTAAACCTCAGCGGTGGTAAGGGGAAAGGCTTAGAACTTGGACGCTGGGCTCAGCTCAGAACAGGATCTTCATCACCAGGATGACCTCGCCGCGACTCGGCCCGCGAGCTGGCTTCGTCTGTCTAGCACTTTGGCGGGGCCGGAAACTGGCCAAGGTGCGGAAGCCGAGGCTCGGGGCTGGAGGCCAGCGTCAATCCTACCAAGTGAGCTTGCCGGCCAGCGCCACCACCCGCGCGTTGTTGCGCGGGCGCTGCTCGAGCCAGCCGAACCGCGCGCTCGAAACCCGAGTGATCTGGCTGTCCACCTCGGAGAACCAGGGATGATTGGCGGCGTTGTAGAACTCGCTGCGGATCTCGAAGCGGACCTTCTCGCTGATGGCCGTTCTCTTGGAGACGGTGCAGTCGATGTTCTTGAGCGGATAGCGGCGCACGTCGGGGAAGCGGCTGGGGAAGTTCCGCAGCAGAAACGGCGAGTGGGCGGCCACCGGGCGGCCGGTGGCCGGATCATTCCACAGCGAAGTGTCGAAGGCCCGCCGGATATTCCTCTCCGAGGCGGGCAGCTTGGCGCTGCGCTCCGCCACCGGCGCCGCATCCGGGAAATTGATGGGGAAGCCGGACTGAAGCGTGGCGTCCAGGCTGATCAGCCAGCCGGAAATGATCTTGTTCCAGGGACCCGGGACGCCCGCGCCCAACCGCTTGGTCCGGCCAAACGGCAGCTCGTAGGTCCACAACGCGGCCAGCTTCTGCGGCGCGTCGTAGAGGGTGAGCACTTGATCGAGGCGGGAGGCGTCGATGTTGCTGAGGTTGAAATCCTGGGGGTTGAGGAAGCCGAGCGCCTCCAGGTTCTTGGAAACCGTGTAGGAGACGTTCAGCGTCATGCCCTGGGAGTAGCGCTTGGTCAAGCGGAGCTGCATAGAGTGGTAGGAGCTCCGGCCCAGGGGCAGGTCGCTCATGCCGATGCCGCTGTACTGCGGGAAGGCCACCAGCAGCCGCTGGCGCTGGATGGTCGCTCCGTTCAGCGTGGGATTCAACGGCAACTGGCCGGCCAGCGGGTTGGCCACCTGCTGCGTGTAATAGGAATCCGGGCGTCCCAACTGGTCGACCGGCAGAAAGTTGAGACCGATCCCGACGCCGCCCGCGGCCGAGCCGCCGCTGAAGCGGCGCGTCAGGTTGCCGCTATAGGCGGCCTCGACGACCATGTTGCCGGCCAGAGCCCGCTCCAGGCTGAAGGAGAACTGGTGTGAGTAAGGCAGAACGCGGTCCAGGTAGCCGAAACTGATCCCCTGCCCCAGATTTGTAGCCAGGCCCTGGCTGGAGCCGATGGGGCGCAGCAAGCCGTCGGGGAGCGGGTTGTCCAGCGTGGCGTAGGGCTTGCCGACCTCCAGGTTGTTACTGAGCACCGGCGTCGAGGTGCTGAAGCCGGTGAACGGCTGGGTCCAGGTCCCCCCTAGGTATGACAACCCGTAGCCCCCGCGCATCACCCACTTCGGGCTGAGCTGCACGGCCACGCCGAGCCGGGGCTGGAAGTTGTTCTTGTCGGGGTTGAACGAAAAGCGCGAGGAGCCGCTGGAGCCGGCAAACAGCAGCCCGCCGGCGAGGTTGGAGCAGGCCGGGCAGTTGCCCAGCGATGGTGAGCGCCGGACGGCCTCGGCGATGGGACTCGGCTGGCCGAAGGTAAAGCCGCGCAACATGCGATTGTAGCGCTCGGTCCAGGGCTGCTCGTAGTCCCAGCGCAGGCCGAGATTCAGCGTGATGCGCCGGTGCACCTTGAAGTCGTCGTGCACGAAGACGGCGTAGTAGCGGCTCTGGCGCGCAGGGTCGATCAGGGTATCGACCCGGGTGGAGCCCGGCGCCGGATAGCCAAGAAGAAAGGAAGCGAATTCGTCGCCGGAGCCGGCGTCGCCGCGCAGCGGGTTGGCTTGGGTGAATCCGCGATCGAAGAAATAGTAGCCGCTGGAGGCGCCCGGGGCGACGGTGTTCTCGTTGAACAGGCGGAACTCGACCCCGAACTTCAACTGGTGGCGCGCCTGGGTGCGGTTGAGGTTGGCCTGGTAGGAAGAAGTCTCGCGGATGTTCTCATCCTTGTAAATGCTGCTGCCGACGGAGTTGTACGGGGGCATGTCGAAGCGGGGGAAGTTCAGCGCGCTGAACTGGCGCACCAGGCTGTCGGCCAAGCCAAGCTGCCGCGGGTCGTACCCGATGGCCGGGATGCTGCCTCGCGTATTGCGATAGCGCGCCATGCCCCACCGCACGTTGAGCACGGTGCGGGGGTTGATGGTATTGGTCCAGTCGAGCGCCCAGCGATAATACTGGCGCTCGGTGGGATTGGAGCGGCTGGTTTCGGCCGGACTGGAGAGGTCGAACAGCTCGTCGGCTGTTTCCTGGTAGGGCGTGCGGCCGTAGCTGAAATAGATGTTCTGGTGGTCGTTGATGCGGTAGTCCAGCTTGTTGTTGAACTGGTCGTAACCGGTGCGGGCGCCGCCGAAGTTCGCATAGTTCGGGCTTGGATAGGGGCGCTGCAGGTTGGGCGGGGGAACGAACGACAGCACCTTGGTGGCCACCGGGTTGATCCGGGTGGCGGGGATGCGGTTGTTCATGAAGGGTTGGCGGACCAGCGCCGAGCCCTGCTGGGTAGTCGTGAGGGGATCATACAAGGTGCGCGACGGCAGCCCGGAGAAATCGCCGGAACGCATGGCCGGGGCGGGCAGCAGGGCGTTCTCCAGGTCGTCCCCCCGATCCCGGGTGGCGTCGTAGGAGACCATGAAGAACAGCCGGTTGCGGCCGTTGAACAGCCGGGGCAGGAAGATGGGGCCCTCGACGTGAAAGCCGAAATTGTTGTTGACCGAGCGGGTCCGGGGGTTGCCCTGGGAGTTGGCCAGCCAGGAGTTGGCGTTCAGCTTGGAGTTGTTGTGGTACTCGAACAGGGCGCCGTGGAAGGCGTTGGTCCCCGACTTGGTGGTGATGGCGATGACGCCGCCGCCCAGGCGCCCGTAGCTGGCGTCGTAGTTGTTGGTCTGCACCTTCATCTCGGCCACCGATTCCAGCGGCGGCATGAAGGTGACGTTGCGGGTGAAGGGCTGCGTGTTGGTCACCCCGTCCAGCACCGACTCGTTTTCGCCGCGGAAGCCGCCGTTGATCGAGACGTCGCTGGCGTTGGAGTGGCCGATGTTGTCGATAGGGCCGAAGGAGCGGCTGGCCTTGATGATGCCCGGCGCGGCCCAGGCGAGCTGGTAGATGTTGCGCCCGGCCACCGGCAGGTCGGTGATCTGCTTGCCGGCGACCGCGGCCCCCCGCGAGGCGGTCTCGACGTTCAGCAGGGGGGCCTCGGCCGTCACGGTGACACTCTCGGCGAGCTGCCCCACCTGCAGCGGCACGTCGGCGCCGGCCTTCTCCGAACTGCCCAGCACGATGTTCTCCCGCACGAATTTCTTGAACCCGCCGGCCTCGACCGCCAGCGTGTAGCGGCCTGGCTGCAGGAACAGGACCGTGTAGCGGCCGGCCTCGTTGGTCTCGGTCTGGCGCGAGACATTGGTATCGACGTTGGTGACGACGACCTTGGCGTGCGGCACTGAGGAGTCGCTGGGATCCGCTACGCGGCCGGAGAGCGAGGCCCGCAAGTCCTGGGCCCGGGCGGAAACCGCAGCAAGAGCAAGAACCACCAGCAGGCGTTTCGTCATGACGCCCCCTTTCTGTGTGGGTCCACCATAGCACAGGAACTTGCGTGCAGGCTACGGTGCCTATGCAAGCTGAAGCGCGCCGGGGACGATTTTGAAGGCAGTTGGGCCGCGAACTTACAGGCCGGGCCGGACGGATGAAGCGGAAGTGGAAGAAGTAGCGGCTATTGCTGCTCAGTGGCAGGGGGGTCTAGCCGCGCCCGCCGGACCAAACCATTGACTACGGTGATCAGAGCGTCCATGCGCTCATCGGCGCGCCGTTGCGCCTCGAGCATCTGGCGGGAGGCCTCGCCCAGATGGCCATAGGCCTCGGTCAGTTGCCCCAGGCGTCCGTCCTGCCTCAACTGTGACTGCACCAGCGTCCCCTGAACGGTCACGACCCCACGGAGGATGTCCTTGATCTCCGCAAACCCTTCTCGCCTCTCCTGGCGGGTCGTCTCCAGCGACGCCCAGAATTTTGCCTCCTGTTCGAGCAGAAACTCGATCTGCTTCTCAACGTCCATGGTCCAGGATAGTATAGCGGACAAGCCAGCGCCTCACAACGCGTAAGGCGCCACGACAAAGAACGCAAAGATCGCCTGGCGAATCAGCCAGCAGGGGGTTCCTGCCGCTCCCGCCCGACGAGGCCATTGACAACGGCGATCAGAGCATCCATGCGCTCATCGGCGCGCGTTTGTGCCGCGGTGAGCCGCTCGAAGCCCTCCTCGTGCTTAATCTGCGACTGCACCAGGGTCCCCTGAACGGCCAGGACCCCACGGATGATGTCCTGGAGTTCCGCGAACCCCTTTCGGAGTTCCGCGAACCCCTCTCGGTGTTCCCGAAGCTCCTGCCTGGCCGCCTCCATCGCCGCCCAGAACTTTGCTTGCTGGTCCAGCAGAAACTCGATTGTCTTCTCGACGTCCACGGTCACAGTCTAACAGAACCGGGGGCAGCCAAAGAGACCTACTCGCGCCTCCAACGCCAGTGCAGCCCGACGGTGAAATTGCGTCCCAGGGCCGGGAAGCCGAGACTCTCCTCGTAGCCGCGGTCGAGCAGTTTCCGGAGCTTGACGGTAACGGGTTCGGGAACTGCCCCACCTATCGGCTTCCCGATGTCAGCGCGAGCCTGGTCGCGACAGTTCGCCTGCAGGGTGGCGCCGCTGCGCACGGAGCGCTTGAACCGCGGCGCTTCCGCCGTGCACAGTAACGCAAAGAGCGCCTGGCGAATCAGCCAGCAGGGGGTTCCTGCCGCTCCCGCCGGACGAGGCCATTGACAACGGCGATCAGAGCATCCATGCGCTCCTCGGCACGCGCTTGTGCCGCGACCAGGCGCCGGACCTCGTCGGTGAGCCGCTCGAAGCGCTCCTCGTTCTTAATCTGTGACTGCACCAAGGTCCCCTGAACGGTCACGACCCCACGGAGGATGTCCTTGATCTCCGCAAACCCTTCTCGCATCTCCTGGCGGGTCGTCTCCAGCGACGCCCAGAATTTTGCCTCCTGTTCGAGCAGAAACTCGATCTGCTTCTCAACGTCCATGGTCATAGTATAGCGGACAAGCCAGCGCCTCACAACGCGTAAGGCGCCACGACAAAGTCGAATCGCTCCAGCCGCCTCGTTTCGGCGCTCGGGCGCAGACCTACTCGCGGGCCCAACGCCAGTGCAGCCCGACGGTGAAATTGCGTCCCAGGGCGGGGAAGCCGAGACTCTCCTCGTAGCCGCGGTCGAGCAGATTCCGGAGCTTGACGGTAACGCTCGCGCCCCGGCCCAGCTCGTACCGCGCGCCCAGGTCGAACGTGGCGTAAAAGGGGTTCGGGAACTGCCCCACCGAGATGCCGCCGTTGGGCTCCGCGTCCAAGGTGCGGCCGCGCAGCACCGCGCCGGTCTGGACCAGCAGCCGGCGATGCTGCCACACGGCCAGCCAGGAACCGGCGTGGCGCGGGCGGCGGATCAGTTGCTGCCCCAGCCGGAAGAAGCGCTGGACCGAGTCCGAGGAGCCCTCCAGACGCAAGACGGCCGTGTCCAGGTACGTGTACGCCCCGCGGAACCGCACCCCCGCCGCGGGGCGGAGGAAGACCGACAGCTCCAGCCCCTTCGCCTCGGAGTTGGCCAGGTTGTCGGAAGTCCAGCGGCTCAATCCCGCCTGCGCGCGCGAGAGCGTCACGATCTGGTCCCGGAAGCGGTTGTAGAACCAGGTGAGGTCCGCGGCGAGCCGGCGGTCCCAGAAGGACTGCTCGAAGCCGGCGTCGAAGCTGGCCGTGCGCTCCGGCTTCAGGGCCGGGTTGGTGGTGAAGGCCAGCTCGAAGCCGTCGGGCGGGCGCAGGCCGGTACCGGCGCTGGCGTGCAGGCGGCTGGTGGGACGCGCCAGCCAGGCGGCGCTGACCCGCGGATGAATCTCGGTCAAGGTAGCGGCCGCGATCGGCGGGCGCGAGCCGAAAGCGTCAGGCGGCAGGGCCTGAAGGCGAAGCTGCTCCAGCCGCGCGCCCAGGTTCACAAACCACTTCCCGCGTTCCAAGCGGCTCTCCGCGAACCACCCATAGATGTTGCGGCCCACCGGAAATACCCTCTGCGAACGGTCGGTGACAAATGTGCTGCGGAATCGCTCGCCGTGCCACTCCATTCCGAAGATCGCCAGATTCCGGCCGGGCAGCAGGACCGTGGTTTCCGAGCCGAGAGCGTTGCGGCTGTGCCGGGAGAAGGAGGGGCCGAACTGGCTCCGGAAGTCCAGGCGGTCCGAATAGAGCGCGGCGGTGAGACGCTCCCGCACCCGGCGGCCGAGCTGGCCGTCGTAACCGAAGCCGTGCGCATTGTATCGCTCGAAGGTACGGGTGACCGGGTCCAGGCCGCGGTATCGTCCGGCCGGGTCGCTCCCGAAGGCCCCCGGGTTGCCCGATTCGTTGGAGTTGGCCAGGCCGGAGTACCGCAGGCGGTGGAGTCCCCGGATCAGCGAGTCCACCTTCAGGTGCGCGTTTTCGATCCGGCTGTCGTCGTTGGCCACCCGGCCGTCGGAGTCGAACCGGGATGCCGAGCCGTAGAGGCCCAGCGGTCCCAGGCGTCCACCGCCGCCGGCGGCAAACCGCCGCGTCGCGAAGTTGCCGCCCTCGGCGGAGGCGAAAAAGTCGGAGCGATCCAGACCGCTCGGCGTCACCACCTGCACCGCGCTGCCGATGGCATAGGAGCCATACAAGGCCGACTGCGGGCCTCGTGTCAGCTCGATCCGCTCGGCGACCTCGGCCGGCAGGCTGGTGAAGTTGTAGGAGCCGCCGAAATCGTTGATCTTCACCCCGTCGACGGCCACCAGGTTGTGGCGGGATTCGGCGCCGCGGACGAAAAGCCCGGTGACCCCGCCGTGGCGGCCGGTCTGGTTCACCTCGACTCCGGGCAGATAACGCAGCGCCTCCAGCAGGTGGAGGGCCTGGATCTCGGCCAGCTCCTCAGCGGTCCAGAGCGAGACCGAGGAGGCGACGGCGCTGCGCGCCAGATCCGCCCGCTCCGCCGTCACCACCACCGTTTCGACCAGGGCGGCGGGCCGCAGGGTTATCACCAGAGGACGGCTCTGGTCGCAGGGCGTCTCCAGCTTCTCGGCCGACAGTCCGGGCGCGGAAGCCAGAATCGCGCAGACCCCGGAGCCGGCGCCGGCGAAGCGAAAGACGCCGCTCGACTCGGCGGTGGCCGCCCGCGCCGGATGCGGCGGGCGCAGCAGATACACTCGCGCGTGGGGCACGATCGCGCCCGTGGCGTCTTGTACGGTTCCTTGAATGCTTCCCCAAAGCGGGGTCGCCCAGATAAGCACGGCGGCCAGGACGGCCGCCCTGTGGCAGCGTGTCATTGCTCTCTCCCTACCCGCGTAGGTATTCCGAGAGAGCGCCGGTGGTCTGTCTCCTGACTCGCGCTTCAGCGGGGCGGCGCGCCTTCCCATCCCCGTCGCCGGGAACAGTGGCTTGCCTGCGCCGTCCCTCCGCGCTTACAGTGGCGGGGCCGTGCCCGCTTTTCACGGGCTTCCAGGAACCGCCGGCGCAAAATTCGGTTGTGCAGGCGTTTCTAAGATAGGGGATCAGGGAGGGGATGTCAAGACCTGGTAGGTCTTTGATGCCGTGGCGTCAGCCGACCAGATCGCAACCGCTTGCCGATGTCGCGGCCCCTGTGGACGGGCACCGTGGTATGCCTTGCATCCGGATGTTTAAGGACTATATGGCTGCCGCTTTGGTGAACCGGCGCGAATCCGTGGCCTTGCAGGCTCGGCCATGCTTCCATCCAGAAACAGCGCCTCGGGGGTCTATCGAACCTCCGTCCTCACCGGCCCCAGGTAGCGGTCCAGCCAGTCGAGGACTTCCTTGATCACCTGGAGGCGGTAGCCGTGGATCACGTCGTGTCCCCCATCGAACACGGCGTGGCGCTTGTGCTTATCGACGGCGCCGAGCAGGCGAAACATCGGAAGCTGGCTCGTCTGGTAGGAAAACAGAAAATCGTCGGTGCACCCGAGCGGTTGCTACGATCACACGATCGGCCGGGTCTCGCAAAACAGTCCCCAGGGAAACGACTTCCGTGGCATTAGTTTAGTCGGCCCGAAGGACATCCCAGAGGCGGGAGGTGTCGAATGTGACAATGTCGCCAAGGATCTCGACTTTGCCAATCCAAGCGCCCCTCGGCGACTTGCCTGGCTTCTTCTTGACGGACTGCAGGGTGGAGGCGGGACGACGACGCTTGGTCACGATAATCGTACCGCCGCCGTTGTCGATTTCGTCGAGCAGGGCAAGGCGCTTTGCCTTGAGCTCGGTTGCGGTGACCAGCTTCGGCGAGAGGGCACGAAGGGAGTGATCCTGCATGGGCGCGTGCTGCTTATGAAGAGTCGATTCCCACCGCTGGAGCGGGTTGCTCAACCGGCCCTGGCTGGAAAGTGCCGACTATCTGACCTTGACGGCAGATCGGACAGCGGTCCAGCGATTCGCCTGTCATTGCCTCATAGCGGGGCCTCCTAGCGTCTTCCCGTCGGGAGATGACCCGCCGGCCCTGAAGGGCTCTTGGCCGCCGGCCTTGCCGCGTGGTGGCACAGGGCCCCCGCCCGAGTCGGGTCGGAGGAAAAAAAACTGTCCCCCCCTGTTCCCGGGCACGGCCTTGCGTTGTTACACTTGTATGGCTTTGCGCCAACGATGGTACGCTGCGGACCCCCGCACCAACCGAAATAAGGCTGGTCGAAGCCCACAATGTCCGACGGCCCGCGACTCGCGCCCGAGAACGGAGACACGTATATGAAGCCCCCCAGAAGGCTCCTCATGTTTGTTATACTACCAGTGGTCGTCGGCAACCTTGGTGCGCAGATGGCGTCGTTCGTCGCACGAAGAGACTTTCCCGTCGGGAGCAATCCCTCGTACGTCGCCGCGGGCGACTTCGATGCCGATGGGAAGCAGGACCTGGCAGTGGCCAATAGTATTGGAAAGCGAATAGCGTGGCGCGCCCCTCCCCCAGTGATCACCGATAGCCGACTGCTTGTAGAATAGTCAGCGTTCAAGGGAGGTGGCGCAATGGCTCGACATACGATCCTCGCCCGGGTCATCCTATCGGCCGCGATGGCATCCGCTGCAGCCGTACCTTGTCACAGCCAACCAGGCTGGTCTTGGCAGAATCCGTTACCGCAGGGGCACTACCTACTCGACGTGGCCGTTTTGGGAACTGACACCGTCGTCGCGGTTGGACAGGGAGGAACCATCCTACTTAGCACCGACGGGGGCGCCACCTGGATTCCCCAGTCCAGCGGAACAACCGAGTGGCTCGAGGGCGTCTCCTTCACCGACGCCAACACTGGCACAGTAGTGGGCCAGGGTGGCACGATCCTGCGCACCACCGACGGCGGCGCCACCTGGATTCCCCAGTCCAGCGGAACATCCTTGAGCCTCTGGGGCGTCTCCTTCACCGACGCCAACACCGGCACAGCCGTGGGTGTAAGCGGCAGGATCCTGCGCACCACCGACGGCGGCGACACCTGGATTCCCCAGTCCGGCGGAAC
>Ga0247727_10015155_pt1 | contig 12690 bp, 8 predicted proteins | sample WisWelCaveWW1625_FD_202498 | JGI IMG/M metagenome (GOLD analysis project Ga0247727, IMG submission 202498) | Biofilm microbial communities from Wishing Well Cave, Virginia, United States - WW16-25 | ecosystem: Environmental > Aquatic > Deep subsurface > Groundwater > Cave microbial mat | place... | reverse complement strand
GATACCGTGGTCTGCTCCAAAGATTTGGCCTGCTTTATGGAGTGAACTCAAAGGTCTTGTTTTGCTTTACATGAAAGGCGCGAACTATGCCCATATCGCTCAATCATATTTTGGGCTCTCAGCAGAAGAAATTACTTCTAATAGAAGCAGCGGGCCGATCCCTCAAATTTTTGGATTTCTTCGAAAAGTAATTGATCCACTTGCAATAGATGCCGGATGTTTCCTTGCCATATATGAATTCGCCACTTCAGAGAGTGAAGAAAACAATTCATCAATTCCGGTAAACCTACAGTCATTGCCGCTCTGTATCCGAAATGGATGTGATTCTTTGTCAACATTGTCTTGGTTTCGTTTTGGTTATCGACAACGAGTTTGCGCTCATGCTCTAACGAAAGCTTTCCCCATACCAGAGAGTCTAATTGAAGATACAGAGCGAGCCAAATGGGTTCGGCAAATGCGACAAAAATGGCTTATGGGTCAAGTAAAGATCGATGAACAGGCGAATCCATTACTACGGTACTCAAAAGTTGTAATCGAAGAAAGCGGGGGAATTAATGCTTAACTTGATACAATGCATCGAGCAAATCAGACTTGTATAGGCACAAGCTAAATTCTGTGGCTTATTGTCGAGATCAATGAACGTGCCACAATTTTTCCGCGATAGATGGAGAACCATTCTCATACATCGGGAAATTGATTGAAGTTTTTAGGGCTAACTAAAATTCACACATCAGTAAACCGGCTTTCCAACCATAACAGCGATATTACATACCATTCTCACATTTTCCATCGAAATCGCATCTTTTCCAACGTCCAACCCAAAGGGCATAGACGATAAAATCCCGCTGAAACAGGTCTAATCCAATCGGGAGGAGCGAATCTCTTCATTTTATTCTTTACCTTTGTTCGTGTTGAAAGTAAAAATGTAGCGCAGTCATCCTGACTGTCCCGTGAGCGGGACGCTACTGGTAAATTCACGAATAAACTTGGAGAATCAAAATGAAAAACCTTCGTTTGAAACTTTTGCTCTTTTTGACCGGAGTATGGGTGACCACCGTTCTGGGTAACGATTCCGAGGTCTTGGGAACGATCAAGGGTAAACTTCAGGACACCGAGACCAAAGCGCCACTGGTGGGCGCCAATGTCACGGCGATGAATACCAACTTGGGCGCCGTCACGGATTTGGAAGGCGGCTTTGTTATTCCCAACGTGCCCGTCGGCAGCTATGCGCTGAGATTCAGCTATATCGGTTATGAAACGGTGGTGAAAACCGATGTGATCGTCAAACCGCAGCGCCTCACGTTTGTGAATGCCGAGCTAAAAATGACGATCCTGCAAAGCGAGAGCGTGACCGTGACCGCCGGTTATTTTGCCAAAGCCGACGAGCAACCCGTGAGCGCAGTCAATTTTTCTTATGAAGAAATCCGGCGCGCGCCCGGCTCTGCGGGTGATGTGAGCCGCATCATGATGTCGCTGCCCAGCGTGGCCAAAGTCAATGATCAATCCAACAATCTCATCGTGCGCGGCGGCAATCCGGTGGAGAATACTTTTTTCATCGACAATATCGAAATCCCGAACATCAATCATTTTCCCACGCAGGCTTCCTCCGGCGGGCCGATTGGCATGGTCAACGTCGATTTCATTCAGGACGTCAATTTTTACACTGGCGGATTTTCCGCGATCTACGGCGACAAGCTTTCTTCGATTATGGACATCACGTTTCGCGAGGGCAATCGCCATGAGTTTGACGGCCAACTCGATTTGAACTTTGCCGGTTTCGGTGGCGTCGCGGAAGGTCCGTTGTTCAACAAAAAAGGCGCATGGCTCTTTTCCGCGCGGCGAAGCTATTTGGATTTTGTCGTGAAAGCGTTTGATGTCGGCACGACTGTTGCGCCCATCTATGGCGACGCGCAAGGGAAAATCGTTTATGATCTCAACCCGAATCACAAGCTGACGCTGCTCGGCGTTTGGGGCGATGATCATAATTCACCCGACCGTGAGACAGGGGAGAAGAACGACATGATTTATTATGGGAATCAGGATGTGCGCGAAGGCACGACCGGAATGAACTGGCGCGCGGTGTGGGACAAGAGCGGTTATTCCAACACCTCGCTCGCCCACACGTCATCAAAATTCAAAGAAGATTTTTTTGAAACCAATACCGGCCTGCTTGCTGTAAAAAATCGTTCGCATGAGCAAGCCATCAAATTTCGGAACGTCAACCATTTTCGGTTGCATCAGCGTCACACCCTCGAGTTCGGCGTCGAAGCCAAACATCTCGCGACGGACTACGATAATTTTTATGCGGAAACCACCGATGCGCTTGGCGACACAGTTGCCGCGCTCGCTTTAAAAAATAATATCGCGGCCAACAAGTTTGGCGCATTTATAAATTATACGGCGAAACCATTCTCGCGACTCTCGACAACAGCGGGCGTACGCGCCGATTATTTTTCCTACAATCAGAATACGACTTTGTCGCCGCGCTTCGCGTTTTCCTATCAGTTGTCGCCGCTGACTTCTTTCAACGGATCTGCGGGTTTGTTTTATCAAAATCTCCCTTTGCTGTTGCTGGCGCAGAGTGAAAAAAATAAAGCCTTGCATGATCCGCGGGCGGCGCATTATATTTTGGGTGTCGATCACCTGCTCACGGAAAACACCCGACTCACGCTCGAAGTTTATCAAAAGAATTATGCCTGTTTCCCGATTGATCCGACGCAACCGGAATTGTTTCCTATTGACGGCAGTTTCTTCGCCCATCACAGCGAGTTGATGGATAATGGCAAAGCGTTGGCGCGCGGCGTTGAAATTTTGCTGCAAAAGAAACTCGCGCAAAAATTTTACGGTTTGGCGAGCGCATCTTATTTCCGCGCGCGTTATCAGGACGGCAACGGCGTTTGGCGCGATCGCGATTTCGATAATCGCGTCACGTTCAGCCTCGAAGGCGGCTACAAACCCAATCGCCAATGGGAATACAGCCTGCGCTGGATTTACGCGGGCGGCCCGCCTCACACGCCGCTCGATTTGACAGCCTCGCAATTAAATCATCGCGCGGTGTTGGATGAGAATCGCATCAATGAATCGCGTTATCCCGATTACCATGCGCTGAACATCCGTTTTGATCGTCGCTTCAACTTCAGCCGATCGAATCTTATTTTCTATTTGAGCGTATGGAATGTGTACAATCGCAAAAACCTCGCGACGTATTTCTGGAATGATAAAGAGCAAAAGCAGGAGGTGATTTATCAGTGGCAGTTGCTGCCGATTTTCGGGTTGGAGTATGAATTATGATTTTAAGAATTTTTTATTCCATCTGCGTCTGGACCGGCATTACCATCATTTTCGTGGTGCTGAGAGAATATGGCGTCGAAGAGATTCGGCCCGTTGCGCCGCTGGATTTCAGCGCCGCGCTTGGCAATGTGCTGGCCGGCAGTATTTTAGGGGGGACGCTTTTTGCTTTAGTCGATATTTATTTTCCAACCAAAGTATTAAAAAAGAAAACCTACGGCTTCATCGTCATTATAAAAAGCGCCGCTTTCGTCGCCATTTTTGTCGTGGTCAGTATTCTGGTCAATATGCAAAGCTATTTTCTCGAGAGCCGCGCCGGAGGAATCAGCGCCATCCTCTCTGAGTTTTTCATCGCGCAGAGAAAAAATACGCTGGTGATTTTTCTTTATAACGCCCTCGCCGCGGTTTTGCTCAATTTCATTCAACAGGTGGATAAAAAATTTGGTCCCGGCGTTCTATTCAAAATCTTCATCGGCACATATCACCGGCCGCGAGAAACCACGCGAATTTTCATGTTCATTGATTTGAAATCCTCGACGACGTATGCGGAAAATCTGGGGCATCTCCGATATAGCGAGCTTATTCAAGATTGCTTTGATGATCTCAGCGACGCCATTGTCCGGCACCAGGCGGAAATCTATCAATATGTCGGCGACGAGGCGGTGCTGACCTGGCCCGTCGAGGAGGGTTTGGAAAATGCAAATTGCATCAGGGCGTTCTTCAGCTTTACCGATTTGATCAAAAGCCGCGCCGGATATTATCAAAGAAAATATGGTCTCGTTCCCGAGTTTAAGGCCGGCGCCAGCAAGGGCGTCGTTACCATTGCCGAGGTCGGCAAGCTCAAACGCGAGATCGCTTATCACGGAGACGCCATCAACACTGCCGCCAGAATTCAGGAAAAATGCGGCGAGTTCGATAAAAAGCTCCTGATTGCTGAAGAGCTTTGGCGCGAAATCAACGGCTATTCGAGCCTGCAAAGCAACTTGATCGGAAGCCTGCCCTTGAAGGGAAAGAAAAACCCGATCAATATTTATGCGATCGACGCCATCTGAGCGAAAGGAATATTGTAATGAAGAGAACTAAAAATAAACGCTTCTTCGCCGCCGCGCTTCTGCCTTCTTTGCTGCTATTTCAATTTGCGCTCTCACGTACGCTGCTGGCGCAGCAGGCCAAACCGGATTCTACCCAAATGAAAAGAGCCGGTTGGACGGGGTTTCCTTTTATTTTTTACACGCCCGAGACCAAGTTCGGCGGAGGAGGCGCCATCAATTACTTTTTCCGCGAAGCCGGAAGCGGGATAAACGCTCGACCTTCGAGCCTTATACCGGTGGTGGTTTATACCCAAAAGCAGCAGATTTCCGCTACCCTCTTTGCCGACCTTTACTGGAAGCAGGAGAAGAATCATCTGATGGGCACGGCGTCGTACTCGAATTGGCCCAACCTGTTTTACGGAATCGGCAACAACACTTTGAACGATGGAGAAGATTACACGCAACGCGCTGTCGCGCTCGATCTGCGTTTCCTGCGAAAGGCGCGAGGTGGAATGTATCTCGGCGCCCAATATCAATTTCTCCGAAGCCGGCTGGCAAAGATTGAAAAAGACGGCCAATTGGCATGTGGCGATATTCTCGGAAGCGATGAGGGAACCGCTTCCGGCGTTGGCGCGCTTGTGAGTTGGGATACGCGTGACAATATTTTCAATGCCGCGTCGGGAAGTTACCACCAATTTTCGGCGCGCACTTTTCATGAACACCTACGCAGCGATTTTGCTTTCACCAATTATCAAATCGATCTGCGAAAATATTTTCCGCTCAACACCTCGCATGTTCTCGCCGTGCAAGGCTACATGAATGTTATCAAAGGCGATCCGCCGTTTTACATGATGTCGCTTTTAGGCGGCCAATATCTCATGCGCGGATATTATGAAGGGCGTTATCGCGACAAGAACATGCTTGCCGTGCAAACGGAGTATCGTCTGCCGCTGTGGAAGAGAATCGGCGCCACCGGCTTTGCCGGCTACGGCGAGGTCGCGCCCGAAATCAGCGGCTTTGCATTGAAGAACTTAAAACTCTCTGTTGGCATGGGGCTGCGCTATCTGCTCGTTCCTGAGGAAAAGATAAACCTGCGGTTGGATTTTGGATGGGGAAAAGATTCGTCGGGATTTTATTTGGCGATGACGGAAGCGTTTTAAAAACGAAATGAATTGGACTACGAATGAGTTTCCCATACACTAATTTTTAAGTTATTTGCCCAAAAATCGGTAGACAAATTCGCATCCGATGTTATATTGATGATGTAAACCCGCGTTGTTGGCATGTTTTTCACATTCCAGTCGGATGATTTATGCGACCACTCACTTACCAAAAGATGCTTGAAGCAACACTAAAGCATGATGCCGCCGGCGATAGTAGATTTTACGTCGGGGTAAAAACGATGAAGATTTATTGTCTTCCCTCTTGCCGGGCCAAGCTTCCTCTCCTCAAGAATATCGTATTTTTTCGAGATCGCGAAGAAGCTATCGCCGCCGGTTTTAAAGGGTGTAAACGATGTAAAGCTGAATCCTTCCCAAACGTTTCACCCGCTTGGCTGGCAGATTTTCTTGCTTTCATGAGGAAAGAAAGAGCCGGTCGGATCGGCGTCAACAAGCTTGTTGCTTTGGCCGGAGTTGATATTTCCACCATCAGAAGACACTTCAAATCTCAGTTTCAAACTACGCCTCTGGCATTTCATCGAAAATTACGGCTGGCTCGCGCAAAAAAAATGATTCAAGATGGCGCCGGCTATTTGGCCGCAGCTTACGAGTGTGGATACGAATCCGCCAGCGGATTTCGCGAGGCGTTCATCAAAGAATTTGGCCTTCCGCCAGGGAGATATTATGCAAACAGAACAAATCGTTTATAGGGAGTTGGAAAGTTCGCTGGGTAAGTTAGTCATCGGCGCTACCTCCAAAGGCTGTTGTCTTCTTGAATATGAAGACCGGGGCGGTCTTGTCAAAATCCAGCACCGCATCACGAAGCAGTATAAATTAGAAATGACGAGGGGAACCAATGCCTTTTTGGACCAGCTTGAATTGGAGCTGGAGCAATACTTCCAAGGAGTGCGGCAAAATTTTTCGGCGCCGCTTGACATTAGAGGCACACCTTTTCAAAGAGCGGCCTGGGAACAACTTCTCAACATTCCTTGTGGCGAGACGAGAACTTATGGTGAAATCGCCGCGTTGATTGGGAAGCCTCTGGCCGTTCGAGCCATCGGCCGGGCGAATGGTGACAATCCCTTGGCCGTCGTGATTCCCTGTCATCGCGTTATTCAGCATGATAGGAAATTAAAAGGCTACGGCGGCGGCCTGTGGCGAAAAGAGTATCTGCTGGCTTTGGAAAATCGCCATAACGAACAGAATCGAAAATTGACCGGTCGCTTAGATTGCTTGTTCTCCCCAATCGTTTAGATTATCGCGACCGGTCAATAAAATTTTCAACAATTACCTGCAGGGATCCTGCGAATTATCCACCAATTGCCCGCCGATGATGGTGTTGTTGTCGCCGCAATTTTTGATGACCACGCTCTGAAACCGGCCGGCGACGACTTTGTTATCAAAACATTTTGGCGTGAGAAAACCGAAGCGATACGTATCGCCGGTCAGGTCGATATCATACGTGCCGTTGTTCGACCCGTTATTGTTCTCGAGCACATTGTTGTTGGCGCCGTCGATCACGAGATAGCCGGCATCGGCATTGCCGAAGGAGTTGTTGCCTTCCGCGCGCCAACCCGTGGCGGTGAACTCGGCGGGGGCCGGATTGCCGCCCGGCAGGGTGAAATCAAACTCGGCGGCTTTGCAGAAAATCATGCCAATATAGTTTCCGTGCAGGTTATTTTGATCGACTTCCCCATCTTTGTCGCACACCCAGATGCCGAAAAAAGCATTGCTGACGTCGTTTTCCTCGATTTCGACGTCTTCACCATTGATGGCGACAATGCCATAAACCGCGGCAAGCCCGCTGGTCTCCCAGGACGTGGTGATGATGGTATTCTCGCAGATGTTGGCGCGATCACCTTTCTCGATCAGCACACCGAACTGGCAAGCGCGCATGGTGTTGTGGCCAACCAGAGTTTTCGGCGAATTCTCAATGAGGATGGCCGTGCCCCCGACCGCTTCTTTAGGGCGAATATCCAGCCCCCAAATCACCACTTGCGATGCGCCCAAAACGTGAAGCGCCGGATCGACTGTCGCCGGCAGCCCCGCCCCCGGCTTGGTATCGGAAATGAGGATGGCGCCCGGCTCGCCCAAAATTTTGACGCGATGATCGACGGTCACCGTGCCCGATTCGTTGTGCTGACCGGAACGCAGCAACACCACACCGCCGTCGCGAACCTCGGCAATCGCCGCGGCCAAAGCATCCACCGACCCGGCCGGAATTTCGACGGTCTTTTTGCCTTTTGCAATTTTGGCCAGACCGACCGCCGGATTTTGAGTATACTCCTGCAAGTTTTGGATGACGGTGGCGACGTCTTCTTCCTGCGTCGCAATTGGCTCTTGCGGGGTTTCACGATTGCAACCCAAAACAAAAACCAACGCCAGCGCTACGAGAATGAAAATTTTGTGCTTCATGACAACCTCCCGAAAAATGGTTATGGAGTTAAGAATTTTAATTAGGGATACACGATACCATTGTAGAGTTTGATTCGCCGGCGTAACGAACGGTCATCGTACGCCTTGCGCGAAGTCGACCGGTGCGGCAAGAAATACCTGCCCATATAAATTAACCCCATAAAATTGATACCCATCGTGCCATAAGTAACCTTGTACCGGGCCCATCGGGCGGCCTGAAAAAATACTGGCGGCATAAAGATATCCTCGCGAATCCGCCTTGTAAACCGCGTTGTTGATCTTATAGAAAGTGGGCACTTCCATTCTTATCCTGTTTGAAGTAAAGAGCGCTTCTATTTGCGAATCTCGAGCAATTTCCGAAGCGAGACGATAACAAGTTGGGCATTTCCTAAGGTGATAGATATTAGCGCGCCCTTCGCTCCAGGAATCAACGACATGACGCGCGACCTCAAGCTCTTCGGAGTAGTGGCGTAGATTTTTTCGCGAATAACCGGCATAGCCTCCACTTGAATTGTCGTAAAACCGCTGTGTCCATTCTTCTATTTTTGTCTCCGAAATGATGGCCCGAGCGGCTGGTTTCACAATTCCTTCTTTAACAACTTCCTGGGTTAACTCCGCGACCATAAAATTCGCTGCGCGCTTCAACAATGGTTTGAGCACCTGTGCCTTCTGCGAATACGCCGGCTGGGTCAAAACCAGTGAGATGAGGATAATCAAGATCCCGTTTATTGGATGCGTGCGTTTCATAGTTTGCTCCATATAGAAAGGTTTTTGGTAATCATTTGATTGTTATTCACGCAATTCCAAAAACATGCCAAAAACAAACAAGCCACTCCGGCTGATCATCGACCAACCTAAGTGGCTTGTTTAAAATGGCGTTGTAGCCGATTTGAACGAAACTAATAACCGGCCCAGTCTTGGAATATTCGTAAAAAGTTACGAATGCGCTCGTAAAATTTGACGAGCACCTTACGACTTTTTGATCCCGTACTTTTTCATTTTAAAGCGCAGGGTCGCCTCATGAATTCCCATTGCTCTGGCGGCCGCGGATTGATTCCATTTCTGTTTGATCAAAGCTTCAAGGAGAAGCATTTTTTCGTAAGCATCTTTCATCGTTTTCACGCCTTCGGAAGATTTGCCTGCAGGAACGGATTCGGCGTTGTCCAAAATCTGTGGCCGGATTTCCAAAGGCAACAATGCCGGCGTGATCGCTTCCAGATTGGGCTCCGCCAGAATCACCATGCGCTCGACAACGTGCTCCAATTCCCGCACATTACCCGGCCAGTTGTGCAACTCCAAGCTGGCCATGGTTTCCGGTTTGAAGCCGTTGAGCTTTTTGCCATGCCTCGCCGTCATTTTATTGATAAAATGCTGAGCCAGAATCGCGATATCTTCTTTTCTCTCGCGCAAGGGCGGCAGAGGTACGTTGACCACATTCAGCCGATAAAAAAGATCCTGCCGAAATCTTCCGGCCGCGACTTCGGCGCGCAGATTGACACTAGCTGCAGCGATGAGGCGGACATCGACTTTGCGTATTTGCGTACTGCCAACCGGACGAACTTCGCCTTCTTGAATAACACGCAAAAACTTGCTTTGAATTTCCAGCGGCATGTTCACAATCTCATCCAAAAATAAAGTCCCGCCATTGGCCGCTTCAAACAAACCTTGCTTGTCGTGCGAGGCGCCGGTAAAAGCGCCTTTGACGTAGCCAAACAATTCGCTTTCGAGCAGGTTCGCCGCCAGCGCGCCGCAATCCACCGCCACAAACGGGTTGTCTTTGCGCGGCCCATTATAGTGAATGATCCGCGCCACCAATTCTTTGCCGGTGCCGTTTTCTCCTTCCAGCAGAACGCGGCCTTCGGTGGGAATCACTTTTTCCAAAAGCGCAAACATCTCCTGCATTTTCGAGCTATGGCCGATGAGGCCATGAAATGAATATTTGTCCTGCACCTCCTGGCGCAAGCGTTCGGTTTCAGCAAACAGGTTTTCGTGCAAGCGGGCATTGGCAATGAATTGCGCGCAGGGCCTGGCCAGAATCTCCATCAACCGCAATTCCCGTTCGCCGAATTCATGCTCGCGCGTGAGCGCAATCAGATTGATGACGCCGAAATCATGGCCCTGCCAGGTGAGCGGAACGCTTAAAATTGCCGCGAGGTCACGATATTTTGCCGGCACATTCTCCGCCCCAAACGTTGCGAGCAAATCGCTGGTCAAGAGCGATTCGTTGCGCTGTGCAATCCATCCGGCCAGAAGATTGTTGAGATAATGATCCAGCTTGTTTCCCGCGCCCTCGCCATGTCGAATCAGCGTCTTGGCCGTTTCGCGTCCGGTGGGTGCGAAGAGCATGATCGCTCCTTGCTGGGCGTGGCACAAGCTCATGGCCTCGTCGATGATGTGCTGCAAAATTTCATCAACCTGCAGCGACGAGCAGATCGTCTGCAACACGCGGTGCAGGCGCTCGTAGTCGCGAATTTGTTCCTGCAAGCGTTGGTTTTGCTCGCGCAGATTGTCGGAGTCGTCGAATTGTGTCGTGGTCATTGGTAAATGACTTTCTCATAAACCGTAAAACGTGAAGCGTAATACGTTAATAATGTAACGCATTCGATTTTACGCATTACTTATTACGTTTCACGTTCTTATTTCTCCAACCCCACTTTCTTCAGCAGTGCTGTGAACCGCGGATCCGCGCGCAGGCCATCCAGTCGGGGATCCACTTTAAGCCAGCCAACGAAATCATTACTGCGAACTTCATAAGCCTTTTCCAGACACTGAAACGCCTGCTCCTTGTCACCGAGACCGAGGTAAACGATCGCCATTTGGTAAGGAGAGACATACCTGCGCTGCGATAGCGCTTTCAAATCATCGAGTATCTTTCGCGCCTCATCTTTTTTGTCTGAAATAGCGTAGGTGTATCCAAGCGCCCCCAGCGTTTCCGGATCACCTGCCAAAAGTCCATTCGCTTTTTTAAGCTCGACAATGGCGTCATTATAAATTCTCTTTTGCGTATAACAGTCCCCGATGCCTCTGTGCGCGCTCACAGCATTCGGATATATCTCCAAAGTTTTCTGAAATTGATCGATTGCCTGATCGTATCGGCGCGCCAGGTAGAACCTTCGTCCCAGATGCGAGCTAATGCGGAGAGAAAGCGGATCCAGTTCATGTGCGCGTTTCATTTCAGCGATTGATTCATCATGGCGCCCCACGTGCGAAAGGTATAGGGCATAGACAGTATGAGCCGTCTCGTTATTTGGGTTTAATGCAATGGCTCGCTTGTAATCGCGCTCGGCCCCGGCCCAATCCCAATCAAATAAGTGCTTAATGAAGCCAAGGGCGGCGTACGCTTCAGCATTTTCTTCATCGATCTCTAGCGCCTTCATCGCTGCAATTCTTGCCTGGGGATACCCTTCATTGGGTGGGATAAAATTGCCGCTTGCAAGTAGAGTGTAGGAAAACGCCAATCGGGCATGAGCCAGCGCATAAGTTGAGTCTATGGCAATGGCTTGCTGGAAGTACGCGATGCTTTTCTTTATCTCTTTCTCGGTTAACTGATTCCAATAATAGAGGCCTTTAAGAAGAGCCTCGTGGGCTTCGGGGTTAACTTGGCGCGTGCTCGCCAGCCGCGCCTGCTCTTGCGGCGTCAACTTGATCTGAATTTCATTCGCGATGGCGCGCGCCACCTCGCTTTGCAACGCCAGGATATCCCGCAGCTCACGCTCGTAGCTCTTGGCCCACAAGTGCCGGTCGGTCGCGGCCTCGATCAACTGCGCCGTGATCTTCACGCGTTCTCCAAAGCGCTGCACCGAACCTTCGACCACCGCGTCCACATTCAACGCTTTGGCAATTTCCGGCAGCGGTTTGTTTGCGCCTTTGTAATGCATCACCGAAGTTCGCGAAATCACTCGCAGCGCGCTGATTTGAGCCAAGTCGGTAATCAGCGCTTCGGTCATGCCGTCGGCGAAATATTCTTGCTCAGGGTCACCGGAAAGGTTGTCGAGCGGCAGCACGGCAATGGAGTTGAATTTGGCTCTCGGTTCGGAATTTCGCCCAAAATAAATTCCGCTGCCGATCAGCAGAGCGAGCATAGCTGCAATTCCGCCGTACAGATATGATCGCATGCGCCTGTGCAGCTTGACCGATGATGGCTGTTCTGGCGCGATCGCAGATTCAATTTCTCTCTTCAGAGATTTCATCGCGGCAAGCATTTCATCCACACGCTGAAAACGTTCGTCCGGCCTTTTGACCAAAGCTTTGTTCACGATGCGCTCCAATTCCATCGGCGCCTCTGAACGCAAACTCGTGATCGGTTGCGGATCTTGATTTAAAATCGAATACATCACCGCATGTTCATATTCTCCTTTGAAAGGCAAATGTCCTGTGAGCATCTCATAGAGCACAACCCCCAAAGCCCAAATGTCCGTGCGGTGATCGACTTCTTCGCCGCGCGTCTGTTCCGGCGACATGTACGCCATCGTGCCAAGTGTCGAGCCAGTCTTGGTGAGTCGCGGCTGGCCCGCTAATTTGGCGAGGCCGAAATCCAAAATCTTGGCCACACCGTCTTTGGTGATGATTACATTCGCTGGCTTGATGTCGCGATGCGTGATGCCATGCTCGTGCGCCTTTGCCAAACCCTGCGCAATTTGAATGGCAATATCAGTCACACTGCTTACTGATAACTGATTACTGTTTACTTTGTCTTTCAAGCTTTGGCCTTCGACGAATTCCATCGCGATGAAGAGATGTCCTTCCGCTTTATCGATTTCGTAGATGGTGCAGATATTCGGATGATTCAACGCGGC
>Ga0247727_10015154_pt1 | contig 12690 bp, 13 predicted proteins | sample WisWelCaveWW1625_FD_202498 | JGI IMG/M metagenome (GOLD analysis project Ga0247727, IMG submission 202498) | Biofilm microbial communities from Wishing Well Cave, Virginia, United States - WW16-25 | ecosystem: Environmental > Aquatic > Deep subsurface > Groundwater > Cave microbial mat | place... | reverse complement strand
ATCACGCGCCACCAGAGCCCGGGCTGCAGGAAGCGATCCGCGACGCGGTCCAGGTCGGGTTCGAGCGGACGATGCTGCAAGACGTTCCCTTCGGCATCCGCCGCTTAGTCGATATCAGCAACAAGGCACTATCTCCGGCGGTCAACGACCCCTACACGGCGACCCAAGCGGTGCACCACCTGTCGGTGGTGTTGTGTGTTCTGGCTCACCGGCGGTTGGGCGACTTGCTGTGCCGTGACGAGCATGGCACGGTACGCGCGGCCGTGCCGTTCCCTGAGTTTGCGGATTACCTGCGGCTTGGTACCGAGGAAGTCCGGCGGTTCGGGGCCAAGGAGCCGGCGCTTGCCCGGAGCCTAATGCAGCTCCTCAAGGACGTTGGCAGCAGCGCAACAAGCGAGGATCGGCGCATGGCCATCGCCAGGCAAATTCGGCTGGTGCTGGAGGACGCCAAACGCGAGACCGCCCAGTCGGCCGACGTGGAGAACCTGCTGGCAGACGGGGCTGCCGCGCTCAGCACGCTAGGAGTCGACCGTCCGCAGACGGCCAGCGGCTAATCCTGCGATTTGACTCGGCTTCCTCACAGCGAACGGCCGAGGCCAGCTCCGTGGCCAGCTGGCTGTGAGCACGGCCGGATTGGCACTGGCTGGTCAAAGAACCCTTCCCCTGGCGCGCAGTCATAGTCATGCCGGAGGGAGATTGCGGTCAGGTCTTGCAATCCAACATTTCGCACCGCGTGGCGGGTCGGCTCGCCTGTCCCGAGCCCAGCCGAAAATTCGTCGCCGGCCTCACCCTTGCCCTCATTCGACGCACTAAAGACTTAGACCCGCCAGGCCCAAAGACATAGAATGCCCCTGTTTCTGTTTGAAATGCTTTTCTCAGAAAACGGACAGCACTAGCGACGAAGCAGTCCGCCGATCGAGATTCGATATTCACAGGGGCGCACGGGAGTCAGCGAGACCTTTCCAATCCGGCTGAGACGGCCCACTGACATGAATACCTGCGCCCAGCCGATCCCCGTGAGTGTGCTGAGGCCTTCCATGGATGGTGCGCCCTTTTTCTTGAGCACACCGAGCATTCTTCGATCGACCGCATGTGGAGTGGTGAGCGGTTGGCTGTGAGTTCTCATGGTCCCCTCCGTGGAAACAGAAAGGTGAGAAGCAATGTGGGAGCTACGTATGTACTTGAATGTAAGTATGCGCCCATCTTTCCAGCTTGCAACGAATTTGTGAAATTCCGCACAAGAAGAAAAATGAGGGTCAGCGGCAGGTGAAGAATACGGTGCCAGGAAGAGTTTCGCGGCGCGTGGCGGGAAGCTGGCTCATCTGGTTTGTTTGGTTCATCTGGTTTCTTTGGCTTGTTTAGTTGGTTTGGGCACGAAACAAACAAGATAAACCAACAACCAAATAAACCGCCCTGGCGTCGTTCGTCCGGACCATTCAACATTCACCATTCAACATTGCGCATTCTGCCCAGCCACTCTCCCCTCACACAACGGTCCCTTCCCTTCCACAGTGATGGATACACCACCGACTTTGCAGTAGACTCGCTCTTCATAGTTTGCTGGGGTTGTTTGGCCTATTAACGGCTGACAGAAGCAGCCTCACTGGTGATCTCGACGAAAGGGACGCGCATGACTCATACCGTCCGACAAGCCACCGTTCGCGATCTGGAGCAACTCGTCCCGCTGTTTGACAGCTACCGTCAGTTCTACGTCCGCGCATGTGATCTTCGCGCGGCAAGAGAGTTCCTGTTGGCTCGCTTAAACAACAACGAGTCCACCGTGTTCATCGCACATGAGGACAAGAGGGCTATTGGTTTCACGCAGCTGTATCCGAGCTTTTCATCAATCTCACTCGCTCGCATCTTCGTGCTCAATGATCTTTTTGTCCACGAGCAGGCGCGCAGAAAAGGAGTGGCCTCTGCTTTGATGTCTGCTGCCGTGCAGTTTGCAACTGCTTTGGGTGCGGATCGCCTCTCACTGTCAACGGCCATTACGAACGCTGCTGCTCAGGCGCTGTATCAATCGGCTGGCTGGAAACGTGATGACCAGTTCTTGGTCTACAATTTTGCCGTTCTGATATGAGCTGATGGAGAGAAGGGACCAAAAGTCATTTCGCGGCATGGGAAGGGAATCTGGTCTATCTGGTTTATCTAGTTTGTTTCGTTTGTTTGGTTCGACGAACGAGAGAGACAAGACAGGAAGGGAAAGAACGGCGTCGGGAGTCTATTCTTGACAGGATCACGACAGTTTTGACAGAAGCTACGCCATGCCCCGCCGCTCGCGTCATGAGAAAAGTCTCTCGGCGCCTTTATTTGTCCACGGTAGATGCTCAGACATTGAGATGGACCAGACTAAGCCAAGAAAGTAAAATGTGTTTCAGCATTACATGAAACGATCAGTGCAGGAACCAACGGAGATTGTCCTATGAGTGACAAGCGACCCGTCTTGCTTCGATTCACCATCGCCCTTGTGCTGTCGATCGTCTGTTTCACCTTGCCTGCGTGGGCGGACTTCAAAGCAGGCGAGAAGGCCTATCAACGCGGCGACTACGCAACGGCTTTGAGGGAGTGGCAACCGCTTGCGAAACAGGGGCACGCCGTCGCGCAATACAATCTCGGCCTGCTCTATTTCAACGGACAGGGCGTCCCAAAGGACGATGCCCAAGCGCGGCAGTGGTTCGACAAAGCCGCCAACCAGGAACACGCGGGCGCCCAGGTCAACCTTGGGAGCTTATATGATTATGGACGGGGTGGTCCGCAGGATTTCAAGATGGCTGTGAGATGGTATCGTCGATCCGCAAATCAACGAAATGATTTAGCGCAACGAAGACTTGGCCTTCTGTATGAACGAGGGGAAGGCGTCCCGAAGGACTATGTCCAGGCCTATATGTGGTTAAAGTTGGGAGCAGCCAATGGAGGAAAGTCGGGAGCCATAATGCGGGATGAGCTCGCCGTACGGATGACCTCTGACCAGCTTGCCGAGGCGAATAAATTGGCGCGAGAGTGGAAGCCACAATCCAAATGAGCAACGACCGTCCCAGACGCGCCCCCAACGTCCCCACCTCGCCCTGTACTAAACCCTCCCACTACAACAGTGCGGTTGCGAATAACGGCATGATGTCCGCCTGTACGACCCGAGGGAAATATCCCCGGTTGTTACTCCTGTAGAATCAGCCTGAAGCGGCAAACCGACTCCAGGGAAGCGAACGTGGGACAATTTAAGGGATCGTTGCTTGGCCTTGCACTCCCCTACCGGCCATCAGCGGCCTCGTCAAGTCCGCAAAAGACTCCCGGTACATTTTCTTTTTTCCCGCATCGTGGGTGCCACAAAATCCTTGGGGATCAGTACTCGTCCAATTCTTCCGTTTCATCGATCAACTCAGCCGTGATCTCGGTGCTCTCGGTGTCCCATTGAGTCAATGGGATCCCCCCGGCCTTCAGAATCGCTTCCTGTTCCGTGCCTGCTGCTATCATCAGATCATAATGAATGCTTTGTCGCACCTGAAACGTTTTCATACAGTCCCCTCTTGACACCAATCCTTCATATTTCCGAGCCCTTGAAGTATTCGACGGCCAACCGAAATTCACTTGTTACCCTTTCTCTTACATCGGTTTAGCGCCTCGGGTGACCGGTAAATCCTAGCATTGAACACGCCCCAGTGGCTACTGGAAGATGCGGCGCTTCCTGATGGACGCATGCTCAAGCGAGAGCTGGTTCAGCAAGAAACGAGGTCAGGTCTTGCATTCCAACATTTCGCGGCGTGTGGTGGGGAACTGGTCTGTCTGGTCTATCTGGTTCGTCTAGTCTATCTGGTTTTTTTAGGCTGGTTATTTGGTGTGCGACACGAAATAAACTAGATAAACCGCCCTGGCGTCGTCGTTCGTCTCTCGTCGCTTGCGAACACTGCTTTTTCTAGCTGAGAGATACGCATCCCGCTCTTGCCTTACGCTATATGCCATCAGCTATAGGCCACGGCAAGGGATCCAATGTTGACTAGAACTGATTCCAGAGCATTTGGTTTGTCACTTCGTGGTGAAAGAGCACTTCCGAAACCTTTACCCTCGTGCCGAGCTCTTTAGGCGAACGATCCGCTACCGACTGTTTGAAGCTCGCATACTTCTGCTTGCTGTCCTCGCCGAGGATCTCGGCGATAAACTTCGACAATTTAAACAGCGCGATTGCATCATTGATGTAACTCGGAAGGAATCGCACGCCTTCCCGTGTCGTCTCGTCCTCTTCCAGGCGCTCCCCTTCAAAGCCGGTCTTGAGCATCGTGTACAGCACGAGGTAGGGGTTGGCATCGGGGGCGACTGAACGCAGCTCGATGCGTGCCGTTTTTTCGTTGGCCATCGGAATGCGGATCATAGAACCGCGATCGATCGCCGAGACCTTGACCTGGTTCGGTGCCTCAAAATGCGGATCCAGACGGCGATACGCATTCACCGACGAATTAAGCACTAGACAAATCTCGGACGCATGATTCAGGAGTTTGAGAATGAAGTCCCACGCTACATCAGAAAGGCCATCTTTCCCCTTCGCATCGTAGAAGATATTCTTGCCATTCTTGCTCAAGGAGAAGTTGGTATGCATGCCGGAACCATTGATCCCGACGAATGGCTTCGGAAGGAACGTGGCCGTGTGCCCCATGGATCGAGCCACTTGGCGACAGATTAGTTTGTACAGCTGGACATTGTCTGCCGCACGAACAACATCCGCGTAGGAAAAGTTCATTTCGAACTGCGAGGGCGCGACCTCTGGATGATCTTTTTCGTTCTTGAAGCCTAGTGCACGCTGTGCCTCCGCCGACTTATCAATGAACTGGCGAAGCGTGTCCATTGGAAGCGAGTGATAGTAACCGCCCGTTGAGATGAGTTTAAATCCATTCTCGCCGTAGCGTTGCTCGGCGTTCTGCCCTTCCACGAGGAAGCCTTCTATTTCGCAGGCAGCATTCGCGGTAATACCCTGCTTTTTCTTGAGATTCTTCGTATACGATTTCAGCACGCCGCGGAAGTCGCTATGATACGGTGTACGATCACCGTTTAAAACGGACGCAAAGAAGATCACCTTCCCTGCCCCTATAACGTCGGCCGGAAAGTAGCGGATGGACGACCAGTCAACTTCAAGTCGCAGATCCGACTCATGTTGCGGCGTGAACCCGCGGATGGACGACCCGTCAAATGTAAGATTCCCCAGCGACTCAAGAAGGAACTTCTTGTCGTAGTCGAGCATGTGAAGACGTCCTTCAATATCCGAAAAACACAACGTCACGGCCTTGATCTGCTTCTCCTTTTTAAGCCACGCCGAATATTCCTGCTCCAGCTCTTTTGCGCTGACCTTCTCGGCACGCTGCGCCGCCTTGAGATTCATTTCTTCAAGCTCGTCATACGGTATTTCGAGGAAGGACTTCAGATTAGCAGATTTATCTTTAGCCATGGTTTCCTTAATAAGCTCTTGCACGAAAGTGTGGACCTGGATACGACACAAAGCATCCGATAGCGCACGCTTTTTGGGCTCACGATCACCCCTGATCAGAGCCCTCGCAAGGAGCGGCTACCTGGTAGCGGACTCAGTCTGTCACATCTCTTCTGAGCATGCAAAGGTTTGTGATGACTTGGATCGAGTAGAATCACAGGAAAGGTCGAAGCGCCATGATCGTGCGCCAGGGACGGACTGGCAGGAGATACCGGTGCGGGGCTGTGGTCAGAGGGTGCAGCCCGCGACGGTGACTACAGCTGAAGAAAAATGGGAGTCGGCAAAGGAAATAGGATCAGGCTGAGATTGACCTATAAAGACGAGGGGGGTAAAAACCTATTTCGTGGGACGTGGCGAGCCTGCCCTTACCTCACCCTTCCTCAAGAAAGAGAACAGGCCAGGTCGGCAGGATTCTTGGAGCGTTTTCTCACAAATCTGGGTGTCATTGGGGAATACTAGTAGTGCTCACGTCCATCTTTTTATTCCAAGGGATGCAGCATGCGAGTTTACTGGAAATGGCTTATAAAATCAGTCCCAAATTTGGGGCTTGGGTTGCTCATGTTGTCTTCGACAGTAACCCCTCGGCAAGCCAGTTCCAACGTGGAAGCCTGGCTCATCTATTTCGGCATTGAGAATGTACCACCATGGTTGGCGAATAAGTCCACAGATACATGGGTATTTTGGATTGGGTTTGTGGGTTTCTGCGTATGGACTTTGCACTTATATGGGCGAACTAATTTAAGGAATGGCAAATTGTCCGTTATGATTCGTGAAGGAGAACCCTGGGTGCAGGTGAATCCAGGCATAGATCAGTCGCAGGTAGCGCACCGCAGCGGATGGCTGTACACATATCGTATCGCATTGGTCAACAGCGATGATTCTACCCTTAGGAATGTAGAAGTGACACTGACTTCTTTGGAGAAGAAGCCTCTGAATTTCCATGCCATTGGCAGTCATCTTCAACTGAGACATGACCGGGTCGGAACAACGAACTTTAATGTTCATTCCTCTAAAGATCCGCAATTTACGGATGCTATTTTTGTTGATGTATTCAGATTCTTCTTAGGTCCTGAAGGATATTCATTCCTTAGCGTCACTTCGCTGCCAGAAGATATTAATAGCCATATTCCAGTAGACAAATATCATGTGAAAATCATGGCGACAAGTGAAAGTGGCGAAATGGCCATAGCTGAAATGGCATTCATTCCGCGCCCCGACCAAATCCCGGATTTCCGATTACTCAAAATGCAATCATTTCCGGGACGATGAGTGTTTGATTGCCTTCGGTTTGGAAGTTGATCTCCTTTTTGTAAATAGACTCGCAGGGATAAGAACGACACGCATACTGGCATTGACTGTCTCATCTAAATTAAGCGGATGGAGTGAAGGCGGGTCGTGGAAGGGTTAGAAACCAGGAGGATTTGGGGCAGGCATGCGCATTGACTTAGAGGACCACGGGGAAATTAAAGACCCATTTCGCGGCGCGTGGCGGGAAGCTGGCTCATCTGGTTTGTTTGGTTCATCTGGTTTCTTTGGCTTGTTTAGTTGGTTTGGGCACGAAACAAACAAGATAAACCAACAACCAAATAAACCGCCCTGGCGTCGTTCGTCCGGACAATTCAACATTCACCATTCAACATTGAGTATTCCGCCCACGCCACTCTCCCCTCGCACAACGTTCCCACATCGTGTGCCTACATTCCGCTCTTTTCCATCGTGCCTGGCAGCCCGTCACGAGCAGGAAGGAGTTGCCACTGACTGTCTGCACTCCTCGATAGCCTTTGCAGAGAGTCAGGCCTCTCCGCGCGGATTCGTTGGTCCGTCCTGCATCGAAAGGGGCAACGCCCACAGCAGACGAGTCAGTGCTTTCGATTCATGTTCGGACAATTCTTGGAACTGCACACCGAATGCGTAGCCACTTGCCCAACGCACGATCGCGCTGGGGACATAAATGGGCGCGGCTTGATGAGGCCGAATCTGAAGTTGAATTGCCGTATCGGGAGGCGTGGATACCGTGCTCGCCACCCGACACCCTCCCATGGAAAGGTCTAGTACAACAGCTTCCATGACCTGCACTGAACCAAAGGAGTAGATCCCTTGGAAATTGACGTGGTGACGTCGGTGCTTCCGTTGTTCAACGGTAGGTTCCATATCACACTCCTCATGCCCCTAATCATTAGGAGAATCGGGATTGGCGGCGGAGCACTATGGCGAGCAGATCACGAATGGCTGTTCATCATCCATCATCAGAATATTGGCCATCGTACCTCACTGAAACGGGTGACACCTATGCTACCGCATCGATGTTTGCCAAGGCACCTGGCGAAACCGCCGGAGTATATATAAGTAGGAATGTTTACTTATCAACATTGAGCATTCCGCCCATGCCACCCTTCCTTTCACTCAACGATAAACCAGCCCGATCTGAAAAATAGAACGTCCATTTTTTCAGCCGCTGAGCCCGGTATGGGCTGAAGGCGGCCATCGCCTGGATGAGCTGATCGACCTGAGTGTTCAGCAGCTGCTGCTCTTAGTTGTCGCGGGAGCGAGCCGGAAAGTGACCGCGATAAGTACCCCCTCCTAAAGCTCTAAAGTCCCCCCTGTGTGTATGATTGCGTGTCGTCTTTCCCCTTTTATACCCTTATCCGCATGGTAGGATCCCGTCAGATTGTCTCTTGGCGAATGGTTTTGAAGGGCGTGGCCATAGTCTATGGCGTGTCCTTCGCGGCGTGGCTCGTGCTTGCCTTCTACGACATCACACCACAGTCAAATCCGAATGTGTATCCGCTGCTGGCTCTGTTAACAGGCGCGGTTGGGGTTGCGGTCGCCCTTCGCGTGGCCCATACCACACATTTATCATACCTTTTAGCTATTGGAATTGGTCTCTGGCTTGTCAGTGGGATGAGCGTGTTTGTTGGGGCGAAAACCGTTACGACCTGGTTGAATAGTAGTCTATTCGTAGCCAGCACTGTCATCCTGGGCCGATTGTTGTTAGGGACAGGCCAAGCGACACCTCGAACGCCGGATCTTTCCCTTAAAGGAATCATCCACGACCGAAATTCTCGCTTGCAAGGGCATCGAGCGGGAAGGTTCATGTAATTGAGGATCAGGTTGAGGTGCCCCCGAAATAATGGACGCCTCACGTAAAGGATTTGCACGAGGTCGGGCCCAACGTCCGTTGGTGCGGCTGAAAGGAGTCGCATGTGGATTTTAGTCATTGTTCTCCTTAACAATGTGCCGGGACTCGATAGAATCATGAAGCTGGAGACGTATGCTACGTATCAGGAATGCCAGATTGAACGTAATCGCATAGGCTTTGAGATGGCAGCCGCGTATCCGTATGACCGTGATTTCGTTATTGTCTGTAAACTGAGTAAAGAGCACAGCCTATGAGGGTGGCTGAAGGGAGTAAGGCCATGACCCCCGACGAGGCTTCAGAGAGCCCGCGGTGACGAGCCTAAACGGAAATAGTGGTCAGGTCGAGGTGGCCCGGAAAAGTGGACACCTGAAGAAGAGATCTGGTCTTTCTGGTCTATTTGGTTTCTCTGGTTTTTTGGTTTCGCTCAACGAGAAAAACACGATACACCCGCCTGACCGTCACCGGCCTCGGTTCAGCTCTCGCCCACCGGCACTCGCTAATTGGGAAGCGCGGGTTCGAATAGGGACCTGACGCCGACGAGGTAGACCTTGCCGGCGGCGCCAAATGTCAGTTCGCGCGTCCAGCAGGCTTCCACTAACTTGACTGTTCTCTCCTCCTCTGTTGACAAAGGCGTGTGCACTTCAAATACTTGTCTCCTCGCCGGCGGTTGAGGCATCAAGAGCAAGTATCCTCCCGGGCTGGTATTGAGAGACAGCGCGTGTCCATCGGAGATTTCGACGATCTCGTAACCGGCGACTTGCGAGAGCTGGTAAAAACATGGCTGTATCTGTAGGACGCGCTTGCCTCCCCTGCGATCCGGATCAGCCGACTTACCCACTTTTGGCGGGATCTTTGAGGAAGTCACATTGGGTCTTGCTGGGACACGAGGGCACCCCGTTTGTTCACGTCCGCCCGCGTTTGGCACTGGACGGTACGCCGACGCTCTCCCCCGCATTTATGAATTCGCAGGGACACGGAGCCCTACCAATTTCTCATAAGAACGGCAATCCCTCAAAAGGGTTATGTGTGGGTCATCGATGAGACTAAGACGGTCCAAGACGGATAGTATGTGATGCAAAATCAACTGGTTGTGATTGAACTATCAGGTGCTTCTCGTCCCCAAAACCGTCACATCAGGTGTTGTGCGGAACGGGATATGAGAAGAAAAGGTGTCGAGACAACTTCCCGGCGCGTGGCGGGAATCTGGTCTATCTGGTTCCTCTGGTCTATTTGGTCTAGCGAGTCCGGCTGACCAGAAAGACAAGAGAGACCAGACAGACCAGCTGACCTGTCAGAAATCCGTCGTTCGTCTGAACAATTCAACATTCAACATTGGACATTCCTACATCCCATTCCTCCCCTCCCCTCACATAAGGCTCCTGCAAGACGGAAGGGTCGATTTGGGATAAGGCGTGAGGATTGACTTACGCGACTCCCGCAATTGCTCGTGGGTCTGGAACGGCCCCTCCGCGTGACGGAGGCGATCCCTCACCCGCGCTACCTGACGGGTATTTTCTGACCCACTATCACCGCACTGCACCACAAGGGCAGCGGCTTCGTCAATTTTCAACTAATGCTGGCACACCATTTGGAATTGCGACAAGATGAACGGCGTACGCGGCTCCAGACCTAACAAGGGAATAAACCGTGCCTGTTCCCCGCTGATGCTAATTCTGGAGGCTGCGACCAATCATGTGAACCGGTGCGCGTCGGCCTATTCGACGATCTAACCCGGACTATTCATGAATAGTCCGGGTTAAAGATTATACTGAAGGAGGCCGAGAAAGAATTGAACGTCTTTGTTGGAGGGACATATGAAGGATTTACACGAGGTCGGCCCCAACGCCCGCTGGTGCGGCTGAAAGGAGTCGCATGTGGATTTTAGTCATAATCCTACTTAACAATGTGCCGGGAATCGATAGAACCATGAAGCTGGAGACGTATGCCACGTATCAACAATGCCAGATTGAACGAAATCGCATAGGCTTTGAGATGGCAGCAGCATATCCATATGACCGTGACTTTGTTATTGCCTGTCGTAGGAGTCGAGGGCACAGCTTATGAGAGCGAGCCTTCGGCATTCACCATAAATCATTCAACATTGGACATTCCCACCCCCCATTCCTTAAATCATTCAACATTGGACATTCCCACCCCCCATTCCTTCCCTTCCTTGACAGGGTAACGGGTGGCTCGTATGCTCGACACACTGGTTCTGTCTCCCTATATCTCAATCTTGTCGGAGGGACACTTCGATGCATTTTCCGAGAGGTTGTCCCCGTCTGATGCTTCTGATTATCTCGACTGCTGCGCTCCTCACCGTCTTGTTCGCAGGGCAGCTTCCTGCACAAGTCGGTTCGTTTGTCCTGCTCGCCACGTATGATGGGGTCATCAATCCGGTCTCCGTCGAGTACCTGCATGATGCAATTGCCTCTGCTCAGGAGACCGGAGCCCAGGCTTTGATCATCCGTCTCAATACGCCCGGCGGCCTCGACACGTCGATGCGGCTCATCATCAAGGACATCACCAGCGCCACCATTCCCGTGGTCGTCTACGTGTCACCGTCCAGCGGACGTGCCGCTTCCGCCGGGGTGTTTATCACCATGGCGGCGCATGTCGCGGCGATGGCTCCCGGTACAAATATCGGGGCCGCCCATCCCGTCGCCATGGGCGGAGGTGAGATGGATAAGACGATGAAGGAGAAGGTCGAGAACGATTCCGTGGCCTACATCAAATCGATCGCTGAACAACGGGGACGGAACGTCGCTTGGGCAGAAGATGCCGTTCGGAAGAGCGTGTCCGTGACGGAACGAGAGGCCTTGAAGCTGAAGATCGTCGATCTGGTTGCAGAGGATATGCCGGCATTGATCAAGCAACTGGACGGCCGCGCCATCCTTCTCCAATCCGGCCCGACGGTAATGCACACAGCCGACGCGGCCGTGCGCGAATTTTCGATGGGGCTTCGCCTTGAGCTCCTGAAAACTCTCAGCGATCCGAACATCGCCTACCTGCTCATGACAATCGGCACCATTGGAATTATGGCCGAGTTGTATAATCCTGGGGCGATCCTGCCGGGCATCGTCGGCGCCATCAGCCTAATCCTCGCGTTTTACTCCTTCCAGTCACTGCCGGTGAACTACGCAGGCGTGCTGTTGTTCCTCCTCGGGATTGTCTTCCTCATCTTGGAAGCCAGCGTGACCAGTTACGGATTGTTGGCCATCGGCGGTGTCATCTCGATGCTCCTTGGATCGGTGATGCTGATCAAGACCGATGTGGAGTTTCTTCAGATTTCCTGGTCGGTCATCCTACCGATTGTCGCATCGGCCGCTGCGTTCTCGCTCTTTATTGTCGGAATGGGTGTGAGAGCGATGAGACGACGGCCGGCGACCGGCATCGAGGAAATGGTCGGTCTAGTGGGGATTGTCAAAACAGCGCTGACTCCCCACGGGCAACTGGCGGTCCATGGCGAACTCTGGGAAGCCATCAGTGAGAGGCCGCTCCAGCCTGGTGACAAAGCGGAAGTCATACGCGTGGACGGATTACGGCTGTATGTGAAACCTCTCTCCAAACAGACAGAGGACTGATATGAATCTGCTCGCAAGTCAGTTTGCAATCCTGATTGTCGGAGTGGTGTTTTTTCTCATGGGCTTTCACGTGCTCCGGGAGTACGAACGTGCCGTGGTCTTTCGATGGGGTCGCCTGGCCCGTGGACTCATCGGGGGGAATGGGCCAGGTGTCGTGATCATCATCCCGTTCATCGATAAAATGGTTCGCGTCAGCTTGCGGACTGTGACCATGGACGTACCGCCCCAGGATGTCATCACCAAGGACAACGTCAGCGTCAAGGTGAACGCGGTCATTTACCTCCGGGTCGTGGACCAGGAGCGAGCCATCGTTCAAGTCGAAGACTATCTCTACGCCACATCCATGATGTCACAAACGACACTCCGCAGCGTGCTGGGGCAGAGTCAACTCGACGACCTGCTGTCGAAACGGGAACAGATCAACGCCGATCTCCAGCGGATCATCGACCAACAGACGGAGCCGTGGGGCGTCAAAGTCAACGCCGTGGAAGTAA
>Ga0247727_10015153_pt1 | contig 12691 bp, 13 predicted proteins | sample WisWelCaveWW1625_FD_202498 | JGI IMG/M metagenome (GOLD analysis project Ga0247727, IMG submission 202498) | Biofilm microbial communities from Wishing Well Cave, Virginia, United States - WW16-25 | ecosystem: Environmental > Aquatic > Deep subsurface > Groundwater > Cave microbial mat | place... | reverse complement strand
CGTCGCTCAAGGTGCCCTCAGGCACAGTGAGCGTGACTTTGAGCGGCACCATGCCTCCACGTTCTGTTTTTTCGCGCATGCCGTTTTCCCCGAGTTTCCAGCCGGCGATTTCGAGCATCTGCGCCGCTTCATTTACGGGGAATGCTTTTGGTTCTTCTCTCGTGGCAATCACGAATGGAGCGGTAAGGGGATCTGCGCCTCCTCCGAGTACTTCTTTTACCAGTGCGTTGCGATCGATCACAAGTGAAAGCGCCGTGCGTACGGCAGAATCCTGCAGTGCAAGATTTTTTCCCTGGTTCATGAACACGGCATAGTATCCGGGCAGGGGAACCGCATGTATTTCGTAAGGACGCTGAATACTCGCGAGGTCGGTGGGCGTAAGATTGCCTATGCCGTCGATATGCCCAAGATTGAACGCGGCAAGGGCATCTTCTTTGGTGCCAAAGAATTGAAAGGTAAATTGGGGAATCAAGGGCGCGGTGCCGGCGTAATATTCGTTTGTGCGGAGCGTATAATATGCCACAAAGCCATTTTTATCTATTTGCGATGTAGCAAAAACATAAGGCCCCGAACCTACGGGTTCAAGGCGTGACGGCGCGATCTTCCAGTTCTGGGGAGGAACGGTTTCGAAGATATGCTTTGGGATAGGGTACAGCGAAGCAAGGGCCTGTTCAAAAAACGCATACGGCGCACCGAGGCGGAATTCGATCTCCTGCTCGCTTATGCGTCGCGGAAGCACACCCTGCCACACGCTAAAAAGTAGCGAACCGCTTTCTGCGTCCTGGATCTTTTGAACCGTATAGACCACGTCGTCGCTTGTGAGGCGCGCGCCGTCTGACCAATACAGATTTTCCTTGAGGCGCACCGTCCAGGTGCGCTTATCTTTCGAGGATTCGGTTTTTTCTGAAAGGGTAATAATATTTGAAAACAAAAGGCGCACCAATTCCTTATCGGTTTCTGAATTTGCGATCACGGGATTTACATAGGCGGGTTGGCCCACGATGCCTTCCGTGTGTGTGCCGCCTTGTGCGGGAACGATCTTCGTCACGTTGTCCCATGCATAACTTGCAAGAAAAAGAATTCCCACTACAAGGCATCCGAGCGTTCCCCAAAATGCCATACGCTCTTTAGACGAAAAGGCCTCAATAATCGCGCGAATTCTTTTGATGACGAGCATCATTTTGTGACGTGAGTGCAACGCGCCGCGCATGCGCACGGCCAAAACATTTCTTACAGTCGAAAAAGCGCAATGCCAATAAAGACAATCGCAAGTACGATCGTGGCACGAAAGATGAACTTCTCAAGCCCGCGGCGCGTCTGGTAGAACGTCGCACCTTCTCCTCCCAAAAGTCCCGACATACCCGAAGAACGCTCTTGGAGGAGAATGAGCGTGACGATAGATGCGGAAAGCACGAGTTGTATGACGCCGAACATAAGGGTGATTATTTTTTATGGAACAGGATGTGGGCGATCACATTGATCACGCCGACCACGAGCGCTCCTATGAGATACGCAAACGTACTTTGAATAGTAATCCCTTCAGAAAGAATGTCAAGCACAAAGAGCAAAAGCGCATTTACGGCAATAAGCGCGAGTCCGAGTGTGAGCACAATAAATGGAGAAAGCACGAGCTTGAGTATTGGCTTGATGATAAAATTAAGGAGTGTGAAGAGTACACCAAGGAGCGCAAGACCTCTTGGGTCTTGCGTGACGGCGATCATAGGTACATATGTGCCTATGATATAGAGCGCCGCAATGTTTACGATATAAGCGATGAGAATACGCGCGGGGAATTTCATAAAAAAATTATAACATAAGCTCGTTCAAGAGGTCATTGCCGGTCATGGCGTCCGGTTTCGGAATGCCCATAAGATGCAATACAGTGGGAGCCACATCCGCCAAGGTGCCTACTGGTTCGCGAAGATTTTCTGCATTTCTAAATGCTCTTCCTTTATATTCGGGCACCACAAGATAGAACGGGACAGGATTCGGATCGTGTTGGGTTTCGGGCGTACCAGTGCGCGGATTAAAAAGTTCCTCAATATTGCCGTGATCCGAAGTAAGAATCACGGGGGTCCCCGTTTTTTCTGCGACCGCGATACATCTTCCAAGTTCCCGGTCGATCGTGCGTATCGCTTCGAGCGCGCCCTCATAATTGCCGGTGTGTCCTATCGTGTCGGGATTTGCATAGTTCACGAGTATAAAATCAAAACCCTGACTTTCGATCGCCTGTATCAAGCGATCCGTGATCGCCTGTGCCTGCATTTCGGGATGTTCTTCGGCATGCGGGGATTGAATCGAGGGAATGAGCACTCGATATTCATTCTTGAGCGGTGCTTCGGTGTGTCCGTTAAAGAAGTAGGTGATGTGCGCGTACTTGTACGTTTCCGCGAGGCGCAACTGGGTTTTTCCCGCGTCTGAAATAAGCTTGCCGAGCGTGTATTCCGTGCGTTCAGGGGGGAAAAGCACGGGTACGGCAAAGGAATCCTTGTATTGCACCATGGTGGCGATGGGAAGATCGGTAAAATGTGTGACGGGAAATGTGTTGAATTCGGGCACGATGAACGCTTCGGCGATCTGGCGGATACTGTCTTCGCGGAAATTGAAAAAGAGTACTGCTTCGTGGTCTTTGATACCCCCGTCTTTCTGGAGCCGGAGCGGAGGCAGGAATTCTTCGGTGATATTTTCGTCGTACAATTTTTTGAGTTGGGGCGCAGGATCGTCTCCCACGAGTCCGCCCTGCCCCAAAAGCGTTTCGTAGGCCTTTTGCGTTAAGGTCCAGCGCCCTTCGCGATCCATGCCGTAATAACGGCCCGTGAGCGTAGCAATATGTTTTTTTGGGATTTCTTTGAGGAACGTGTCGATCGAACGGGGCGGACTGTCCTTGCCATCGGCAAAAAGATGGAGCTTCACCTTCACTCCTTCTCGCGTGCCCATTTCGAGAATGGCGAGCACATGCTCCACCGAAGCATGTACGTTTCCTTTAGAAAGAAGCCCCACGGCATTTACTGCCGTACCGCGCTCTTTTGCATGCACAAAGAGATCCTTGAGTGTTTTATTTTCAAAAAAACTTTTATCGCGTATCGCAAGCGTCACGCGGGGGTAAGATTGATACAGTACTTTTCCTGCGCCCAAGGTCAAATGCCCCACTTCGCTGTTTCCCGTTTCTCCCCATGGGAGACCCACACTGATGCCCGAAGCGTGCAAGCTCGTAACCGGATATTCGCGCGCAAGGCGCGCGAACGTTTCTGGCTTTACCACCGAAACGGGATTCGATTCATTTTCTTCGCCGATGCCCCAGCCGTCCAGGACGATGAGCACGAACGTGTTACGCATATGCTTATTGTACGTGATTTTTTGCGTGTATGCATTTGTTTTGCTTGTGGAGCGCGAAAGTGGGATTGATCCCGTTAGAAATCGCGCCCGCGCCCGAGCGCGCCCCAGAGGGGCTTTAGGGCGGGCTATTTCTAACGGGATTGACAGAAATCTCGTAATCGCTTATGCTATGCCAACTGTTTCTGCGTGCGGCATTGGTCGTGCGTAGAGGTGCAGGGATTTCCTTTGCTAGGCAGGCCTCCATGGTGGAGGTTGGCAAGGGACTGCAACAGTCTACCCGGGGGACGGTCTGTTGCCAGCAGACCGTCCCCCACTTTTTTTAAAAAGTTGCGTTTCCCAGAAAAACGCGATAGAATAACAAGAATGCTTTCTAAGCGAGTGAAATCGAACGTGGTAGGCGAGCATCAACGCCACGACAAAGACACGGGCTCCGCCGAGGTTCAGGTGGGCATGCTTTCGCGCCAAATCGATGAATTGGTGTCGCATTTGAAAAAGCATCCGAAAGACAACCACTCCCGCAGGGGGCTTCTTAAAATGGTGAGCCAGAGGAGAAAGCTCCTCGCGTATGCCAAGCGGAAGGACCCAAAGTCATATGAGAAGCTCATCAAAAAACTTGATTTGAAGAAGTAGGGATAAATCCCGTTAGAAATTGGGGATGCCAACGAGGGATGAATCCCGTTAGAAAATTAACAATCATGATGTGTCAAGATAAAATATTCAATACTGCAATAAGTACTTTAGCAGTCACAAAGCGCTGGTTTAATTTTCTAACGGGATGAAATTAACGACTGCGTACAAGAATCAGCGGGTAGGTGTGTTTATTGACGTACAGAATCTCTACCACTCTGCAAAAAATTTTTATCGGGCGAGGGTGAACTACAAAGAACTTTTGCGGCACATGGTGGGGGATCGGCAATTGATCCGTGCGATGGCGTATGTGGTAAAGAGCGAAACGGCGGCGGGAGAAGACGCATTTTTTGAAGCGCTCGAAAACGCGGGCATCGAACTGCGGATGAAGGATCTCCAGATTTACGGCGATGGTCTTAAAAAAGCTGATTGGGATGTGGGCATGGCGGTTGACGCGATTCGCATGTCTTCGTTCCTTGACGTGATCGTGCTCATCACCGGCGATGGAGATTTTCTTCCGCTCATCGATTATTTAAAATGGGGCGAAGGGCGATTGGTAGAAGTTGCGGCATTTTCAAAAACCGCTTCGGGGAAACTGAGAGAAGCAGGAGACAGATTTGTAAACATCGAAGATATTCCTAAAATTCTAATACGAAAATGACCTCTCACCTTTGCGAGAAATTTAAATCCAACATATCATTCATGACTATTTACTACTTCTTTCATGCATCCCAGTCGTTCCGTTATACCGAAGACGCGCGTTGCGCAGTCCTCGCAAGGGTGAGGGAATGAGAAAAGGAGCGAAGTCATTTTCAATAGAGGTCGGCGGGAAGACCCTCACGCTTGAGGTGTCTTCGCTTGCCGAGCGCGCGAATGCCGCGGTGCTCGCGAAATATGGTGAAACGGTGGTGCTCGTTACCGCCGTGATGAGCCCTCACGAGTCATCAGTCGGGTATTTGCCGCTCAAAGTAGATTACGAAGAGCGATTTTATGCGGCGGGGAAAATCATCGGAAGCCGTTTTATTCGCCGCGAGGGACGACCTTCCGAAGAAGCAATACTCACGGGGCGCTTGATTGATCGGGTTATTCGTCCACTCTTTAACCATCGCCTGCGGCATGATGTACAAGTGGTCTTGACCGTACTTGCCTTCGACGGAGAGAACGACCCTGATTTTGTGGGACTTCTTGCCGCTTCGGCTGCGCTCGGGATCTCGGACATTCCATGGAACGGACCCGCGGCGGCGGTGCGCATCGCAAAAATAGGTGGGCATTTTGTGGTAAATCCTGGCAATACCGACATGAAAAATGGGGAAGCGAATTTTGAAACGTTTACCGCCGGCACGGAGTCGGTCATCAACATGATCGAGTTCGGAGGCAATGAATCGACGGAAGCGGATGCACTTGAAGCATTCACGCTTGCGCAAAAAGAAATTACGCGGCTTGTGGCATTCGTGCGTGACATAATAAAAGAAATCGGGCATCCGAAAGCAAATGCAAAATTAGTCACTTATGATCCGCGTCTTGAGGTAGCGGTGAAGGAATTTATGCAACCACGCATCGAGGCAGTGTTGTATCGTCCTGCGCTTGAATATTATCGCGCTATGGGAGAATTTTTGCGCGAACTGCTTGTCGCGATGAAAGAAAAATTTGAAAGCGAAGGGCTGTATGACGTAAAAGCCGTGGAGCTCATTATGGATGACGAAATAGACCGTATCGTTCATGAGAATATTCTTTTACGTGAACGCCGTCCCGACGATAGAGGCATAAACGAAATCCGCGCCTTGAGCGCCGAAACGGGACTTTTTGAACGTACGCACGGATCGGCCTTTTTCGTGCGCGGGAACACCCAGGCGCTTGCGGTTGTGACGCTCGCTTCGCCCGGAGCTGAGCAACTCATCGAAACTATGGAAATGACCGGCAAGCGGCGTTTTATGCTCCATTACAATTTCCCCCCGTATTCGGTAGGAGAAATTGGCAATTTCCGCGGGCCCGGACGGCGCGAGATAGGCCATGGCGCCTTGGCTGAAAAAGCGCTTCGCCCCATGATTCCCACGCAAGAAACATTTCCGTATACCATCCGCATTGTGTCTGAGACACTTTCCTCGAACGGTTCGTCTTCTATGGCAACGGTCTGCGCAAGTACGCTTGCGCTTCTCGATGCGGGTGTGCCCTTGAAAAAACCAGTCGCAGGAATCGCGATGGGGCTCATGACGGATGATGCAGGGAATTACAAAATTTTGACCGACCTCCAGGGCGCCGAAGATCATCATGGTGACATGGATTTCAAAGTGGCAGGCACTGCAGACGGCGTGACGGCGATTCAATTGGACGTGAAGATCAAGGGGCTTACTCCGGACATGATTAAAGCAACACTCGCACAGGCACGCGAAGCGCGCCTCGCGATTTTGAAAGTCATCACCGACACCATCTCTCTGCCCAGAAGCACACTTTCAAAATATGTGCCTGCAATTGCGGTTTTGAAGATCAATCCCGATAAGATTGGACTTGTGATCGGCCCGGGCGGCAAGATGATCAACGGACTTATCAAAAAATACGCACTTGAAACGATTGACATTGATGATGACGGCACCGTGTTCGTGTCGGGCGATACGCGCGAAAAAGTGGACCGCGCATCGAACGAGATCAAAGGACTCACGCGCGAGTTTACGATTGGAGAAATTATTGAAGGACCTATTATTAAAATTCTTGAATTCGGCGCTATTGTGGACTTGGGCGGAGGGAAAGACGGCATGATACACGTTTCGGAATTGAAAAATGGATTCGTAAAGAATCCTGCGGATGTGGTCAAAGTGGGAGATGTGGTGCGTGCGAAGGTGATTCGTGCAGATGAAGACGGACGCATCGGATTGTCGCTGAAGCAGATGTAGTATTTTTTATATCGGGAAATCCCGCGTGGGAGGGATTTTTTTGTGCTACAATGGTTTTCGTATGGTCCCGTTAGAGATCGAGGACACTTTTCAAAAATGAAATTACTACCCCAAGGTCATAATCAAACAATGCATAGGAATAGACGGACCACGTATTCAACGTCCGTGTCCTATCTCTAACGGGATGGCAGACGCTCCGGAACAAATCTATCCTTCAGAGAGCCATGTACTTGCGAAGCCCCAGTTTTCCGCCTCTCCGGAGCTGAAGGTGCGCACGATGGCGTCCGATCTTGTTTCAATCGCTTCGGGAAGCGTTATAGTACCGCGCGGCGAGGTGATGTCGGGCGCCGCGGTTGCGGCAATATCTTTACCACGGCGAAATTTTTTCCGCATTCATTCGCGCGCCATTTTAATGATCCTTATTGGCGCGGGCATCGCGATCGTCGCGAGCGTTATATGGTTCATTGCGTATTATGCGGTGCGGCCCATCTTTGAAAAAGTTCCCATTTCTGTTTCGGAAGCTCCTGTGCCTCTCTCCGAAGCGCCCGCATCAGAACCCATTCCCGAAGCGCCGGCGCCGTTCTCGCACAGTTCATTTTTCGTGAGTGTTCCCGATCGCGTCCAGGAATTTCTCTTTTCTGTAAAACCCGCGAGCACCGCTCAAGAAATTGAATCGTTCCAGGAAAAATTCGCGCGCGCTTTGAAGGGAATGGATGAAGGAGAATTTATCGAGGTCGCGTTCTATACGGACGAAGGTCTTTCGTATAAGATCACAGATTTTTTTGGCTCGGCGGGACTCGGCATTATTTCGCGGACGACCCTTTCCGATGCGTTTGAGGCCGACTTTACGGGATTTGCCGTGCGCGACGAGCGGGGCATTTGGCCCGGATATGTATTGCGTCTTCGCGAAGGAAGCACAAAAAGCGCGGTACAAGGCAATGTGTCGCGCCTTGAATCCTCCCCGCTCATTTCCGGTTTTTTCTTGGGAGATCCCGTGGTAGGAAAAGGGTTTACAGACGGAGTGATCGGAGGGCGTGCTGTGCGTATCGGAACATTTTCGCGTCCGTTCCATGTGTTCGTATATGGCTGGAGCAATGACACATATCTCATACTCTCTGCTTCGGAAGAGGGCATGAAGCGCGCATTGGAACTTTTGAGATAGGTATTCCTGATTTCTTTCTCACAAATTAAAAAAACGCCGTCCCGCTTAGCGGGACGGCCCATGTTTCACGTCCAAGGAAAGCATTGCCGGCGCGCATGGTCCGGTACCAAACGCCATTGCTTCGGATTTTCGGGGGAACCGATGCGCAGATTTCCTTGCGTATCCCGCGTAAATTCAAAGTTGTGCTTCGCGAGGAACACGACCGCGCCTTGTTGCACGAGCGTGCGATGTGTGCGGTAAAGCGCGCTTTTTATGAGTTGCGGCATTCTTTTTGCGATGGCGCGATCTACGAGACGAAAAAGAGGACTTTCTTTTCGCAGAAATGTTTCGATCTCGTTTATGGAGAATATACGCCCTGTAGGGCATAGTGAGTCGTCAGGCACGCGCACACCTCCTTTGCGTATGGGAAGGAATGCTGCTGCTGCCTATTATAGGGGCATTTTGCTTATGTTGGCAATATTTCTTTGCCTACACACTATCTGCTTCTTTTATTATTTTTTTTGTATGTTCCTCAAGAGTATGCAAAAGTTTTTTATCTTCCGTGAGTTTTTCACGCACGGTATCAAAGCCCACACCGATACGTTCGCCGCTGAAGGTATAACTTGAACCTGATTTGGTTACGACGCCATGCTTTAATGCTGCGTTTAAGACATCTGCTTCATAGGAAATTCCTTTTCCATACATAATATCGAACTCCGCGACCTTAAACGGTGCGGCTACTTTATTTTTCACGACTTTCGCTTTTACGCGACTCCCCACCACATCCTCCCCTTTTTTCACTTGTGCGATGCGGCGCACATCAATACGGACTGATGAATAAAACTTCAGTGCTTTTCCACCCGGTGTGGTTTCGGGATTGCCGAACATCATCCCGATTTGCATGCGTATTTGGTTGATGAAGATGATCATCGTTTGGGATTTTGCAGAGATCGCCGTGAGTTTGCGGAGTGCTTGCGACATCATGCGTGCCTGAAGCCCAATGTATTGCGCCCCCATTTCCCCCTCTATTTCTGCGCGAGGGGTCAAAGCCGCAACGGAGTCCACCACGATGACCGAGAGCATGTTTGAGCGCACCAAGCTTTCTAAAATATTCAGCGCTTCTTCGCCGTTGTCTGGCTGGGAGATGAGGAGGTCGTTCAGCTGTACGCCGAGCCGTGCGGCATATTCCGGATCCAAGGCGTGTTCGGCATCGATAAATGCGGCCTTGCCTCCCTGTTTTTGTGCTTGCGCCACCACATTTAGGGAAAGCGTAGTTTTACCGCTTCCTTCAGGACCAAAGATTTCTATCATCCTTCCTCGCGGGAGACCTCCCACGCCGAGCGCGAGGTCAAGAGAAAATGAGCCGGTGGGAATCACCGATACATTCGTTTTTCGTACCTCGCCCAAGGTCATCACCGCTTCGTCCCCGAATTTTTCTCGAAGCGAGGAAAGAAGTTCTCCGATCCCGTTTTTTTCTGGTTTGGGAACGCCGTCTTTTTTTGTTGTCATAGAGAATATTGTAGCAAAGGGAAGGGAAAAGCGAAAGAGTTGTCTACTGTTAACAACTTTTTTGCGGTTTAAAGATTGATTTCCAAGGTGCCTGGTTCCTCTTCTTCTTTTGCCGTAGAAGTGCTTTGCAGAGGAGGCTCATAGACGATTTGATACACCGCTTTTTTCTCGCGCCCCAAGAATTTCGCGGCGGTAATTTCTACTGTATTCACGCCGGGTTCAAGAAGGATCAATGCTTCAAAAAAGCCATCGGGCGTCATGGAGGCGGGTTCGCCATTCACGCGTACCGTATCAGCATGCTCGGTTTTTCCACGTATCGTGACTTGATTTGTGCTTGCCGTTGTTGCGATGTCTTGGGGTGTCATGACGGTCAAAGTGGGGGTGCCAAGAATAAACGATCCGCGGAGTATGAAATAAAATATTAATATCACCGCTCCCGCGATTGCCCAGAGATAGCGTGGCATGCGCATGCGGGCGAAGCGATTTTCCGGCAGACGGTCTTCTGGGCCCGATCCTACGAGCGCGCCATCTTCTTTGAGTTTTCCCCACCATACTTCTCCATCGAATTCGAGAAGCGTGCCGAGGCGCGTAAGATATCCGTGGAGATATGGCGCGGGCGGCAATGATTCATAACGACCGGAGAGCAAATGTTCTACGTGCTTCAAGGGAATGCCAGAAAGTTCCGCAATTTTTTTTGCGCTCATATTGTGCGCCCTTGCTTTTTCCGAAAGAAAAAGTTCGAGCTCTTTTTTTTCAACTTCCTTTTCTTCTTCCATGAGCGTTATGCGTCCGTAATAATTTCTTCTCCTCCTCTTATATAGACCTCGCGCGGTTTTGCGCCTTCACCGGGACCGATCACGCCTTTGGCTTCCATGAGGTCCAAGAGGCGCGCGGCGCGTGCATAGCCCACCTTGAGCCGGCGCTGAAGAAGCGAAGCCGAGGCCTTTCCCGCGCTGCGGATCACCTCAAGAGCTTCCTCGTAAAGTTCATCGTCATCGCCTTCAAGATATTCTTCGAAAGGATTCATTGCGCCCGGGGATGCAGGTTCTTCTCCCATGAATTCGGAAGATTCTTCGGCGAGTTCTTTATTGTTATCCCGAATAAACGAAGCGACCGCGCGGGTTTCATCTTCACTCAAATATGCGCCTTGAATACGCTTGGGTTTCGAAATTTCTGCGGATGTGAAAAGCAGATCTCCGCCACCCAAAAGTTTTTCGGCACCCGAGGTGTCCAAAATGGTGCGCGAATCGATCTGGCTTGCCACTTGGAGCGCGATGCGCGAAGTGATGTTTGCCTTAATGAGCCCCGTGATAATTTCGACCGACGGCCGTTGGGTACTGAGGATCAAATGCAAGCCGGTCGCGCGCGCCATTTGCGCCAGGCGTACGATCGAGCCTTCCACTTCACGTCCGTAGCTCGTCATAAGGTCGGCAAGCTCGTCGATCACAATTGCAAGATAGGGAAGCGGATTGTCTTTGCCGCCATTCGCGTTGTAGCTTTTAATGTCGCGGCTACCGGCTTTTTGAAGAAGTTCGTAGCGATGTTCCATTTCTTTAATTGCCCAACGGAATACGCTCATCGCCTTTTTGTTTTCGGTAATCACGGGTGCGATCAAGTGGGGAATGCCATCATACATGGTAAGTTCTACTCGCTTTGGGTCGATCATCGCCATGCGGAGTGTTTCGGGAGAATTCTTGTAGAGAAGCGAAACGATAAGCGAATGTATCATTACGGATTTTCCGGAACCTGTGGCACCCGCGATCAAGAGGTGGGGCATTTTTTCAATATCGGCGAAAATGGGTTCGCCCGTCACGTCGCGCCCGATAATGAATCCCAAGGGCCCTGATTTTTGGAATTCAGGATACGCCATCAAAGAGCCGAGCCGCACGACCGCCGCGGCCTTGTTGGGCACTTCAATGCCCACAAGCGATTTTCCCGGAATGGGCGCTTCGATGCGGATGGGGTGCGCGGCCAAGGCAAGCGCGATATCTTGATGGAGCGCGATAATACGAGACAGTTTCATGCCTTCCGCGGGTTTTAAGGTATAGCGCGTCACCTTGGGTCCGATATTCACTTCCCCCATCTCCACCGGAATGCCGAACGACTCGAGCGTCCGTTTGATGATATTCGCATTTGCGCGAAGATCGCCGGTCGTGGGTTTTTCGGTTGACGCATTCAAGAGCGAGAGCGGAGGCGGCACATAGTTCCCAAAATTCTTTGCAGGCATTTTTTTGATCAGTACGGGGCGGGATTTTGCTTCGGCGACTGTTGCCTCATCTTCTTCCGGCGCGCGCAAATCCACCCCCGATTTTTTTGATGTCTCTTTTGATTCGCCGGTGATCTTGGGGATTGTTACTTCTTCGGGTTCATCGAGAGAAGGCGCATGGAGGCGTCTTAAAAATTTAAAATGTATTGGCACATCGAGCGTAATAACCGCACCGACCACAAAGACCCCGATATTCATAATAACCGCCGCAGTGTGTCCAAAAGGAATTTGAAGCGAACTCAATACTTTGCCAAGCCATCCGCCGTGCCCGGGCGACCAGAGCTCAATAAGGCCGAGTACGGAAATAAGCGCAAGCGTGGTGCCGAACGAGGTGATGCCCAAGAGCTTTCTTCCCTCGGTGAAAAAAAGAATGGCGGAAACCGAAAAGAGCGCGACGGGAAGTGCGGCATATCCCCAGCCGAGAAGTACGGTGAGCACCTGATAGAGGAGTTCCCCCAAGGGTCCGGCGTTATGAAATCCCGCAAGCGCAAAAAGCGTGCCGAGGCACAAAAAAAGAATTGCCCAAATGGTCTTTTTGGTTTCTGCCCGCAGGCGAGGCATGAAGGTCTCTCGAGGACTCTGATTTTTTGTGGTGCGTCCCATATGATGTATTTTCCTCTCAAACGCGATAAAATTCAACCCGGTGTCACAACATGGCATTGTGGCATTAGTTCAAGTCATGCCAAAATATAAGAAATGAACTCCTGGCGCAGTACAGAACTCGTTGTCTTCGATCTGGACGGGACGCTTACCCCCTCAAAATCGCCGATGCGGAGCGATATGTCGCGTGTACTCGGGCGGCTTCTCGCGGAGAAAAAAGTTGCCGTGATCGGCGGTGGACGATACGAACAATTCAAAAAACAACTCATCGGTTCGTTGCGCGTCCCCGCGCCGCTTCTCGCGCGCCTGTTCCTTTTTCCGACG
>Ga0247727_10015152_pt1 | contig 12691 bp, 9 predicted proteins | sample WisWelCaveWW1625_FD_202498 | JGI IMG/M metagenome (GOLD analysis project Ga0247727, IMG submission 202498) | Biofilm microbial communities from Wishing Well Cave, Virginia, United States - WW16-25 | ecosystem: Environmental > Aquatic > Deep subsurface > Groundwater > Cave microbial mat | place... | reverse complement strand
GCGTAATCCCGGCCAGGCGCACATCAACATCGCGGAAATCGGCTTTGCTTCCGGCTTTTTGCTCGCTCTCGGCGTTCAATGCGGCTTTTAAAAAATTCACGGGCATGACGCCTTCGCAGTTTCGGAAAATGAAAATCCCGGCAGACCATTCTTTGGGTCAATAGCAAAACTCTTCGAACGAACGCAAAAGCTTCGACAAGCACGACCTTCCTGAAATTCGCGCGGCCGTGCAATGGTTTTGATCTATCGCCAAACGGCGCGTGGCGTGCCTTCGCACTTCAATTTTACGACCACATACGCCGCGGTTGTGTTCTCACGGATGGACATCATGATCTACGCCAATCCCGTGGTCGAGGCATGGACTTTGGGTTTGTTCTTCGTGCCAAGACCGCCGCTGCCCAATTCATTCCGCTCTTCGGTTGGCTGCTCTTCAAATCTCGCGAGCGGATGAAATTTCTAGGCGCGCACGCGACGTTCTTCACGGTACTCTTCGCTATCGTTTACGCGGCCGTTTGTTTAGGATTGTTGGCGCAGGCGCTGGCGGGTAGGCCGGTGTTGGCGGGGGAATGAAGCAACAATGTGCATAGTGCGGATAATAGGCTAGTAGAAGGAAGGATCGTATGGCTAGGCGATTCGCGAAACATTTGGCTACTATCGTATCTTTGACTTGGTGCGCTGCGGGAATTTCTCAAGAGCCTTTTGCCGTAATCATAGATGTCCGCGCAAAGGGCAAAGTATTGATGAAAGCAGATACAAGCCAATATTGGCGGGAAGCGCGCAACGGAACATGGCTTAACATCGGCGATTCGGTGCAAGCGTTGGCGGGAGCGAAGGCTACGATAGTTTATCACATCGGTGCGCATAAATTCGTGGCTAATGGACAGGCTTGCAAAATCGACTCGTCTCAAGACGCAGAAACACCTTCATGGTGGCAACGCATCTGGGAAGCTCTTACGAAGAATCGAGAAGATTTGACTCCCATGGGAGCTTCGCGAGGCGAGGTCGTAGTCTTGCTTTCTCCCCGTGCCGGTAAATTGTTGAGCGCCCCACCTACGATTATCCGAACATCATCAAGCAGACCGAAAACTTATCGTGTTCGTATCTTCAAGGCCGATTCAGACGAACTTGTTTGGCAAACCATCAGCCGCGATACGCTGTTGGTTTATCCTGAAAACGCTCCCGCCTTGATCGCTAGCCAGGAGTATCGCATTCACATTCTACCCAAAGGTGATTCCTACCCCAAGGAATGGGAAAGAGGAGCATTCATGATTGCCTCGGAAAGCGAGCGCCGCGCGATTACAAACTTGACGGCAGCGCTTCGATCACAATACGGCTCTAGTGATTCGACCGACGTCACTACACATTTCTTGCTGGCGAGTTTTTTCTTGCAGAATGCTTTTTATACTGAAGCCTATTGGGAGATACAGCGGGCATTAATTCTTCAGCCGAATAATCGCGCCATGCAATTGCAGTTGTTGGCTTGGTATCGGGCGGCCGGCCTGCCTTCTTTGTTCGAATCTTTGCGTGAGAAGCTTGTGCGATGATCTCTTTGCCCAGGATGCTCGAAAAATTTTTTGATGAAACGCTCGCATTGGGTATAAGTTTGACGCTGGCTATGCTCGGCGGCTTTTTTTTCTTGCAGGAATCGCAATGGCTGGATTGGCGTTTGCAATGGCGCGCTTATGAGCATGCTTCCGAGCAAATTGCCATCGTTGCTATTAATCGGCCCTTGGCGCACGATCTCGCCGGCCATGCGATAACGCCTCGTGATACCCTGACTCATCTGCTGCACAAAGTGGCGGCCTCGCAGCCGGCGGTTATCGGATTGGATTTTGCGTTTAATTATGAAGAAGAGAAAAACGATCCCGCCTTTATCGAGTTGGAGCGAGCGATGCTCTCCACTTCAAACCTCGTTCTGCCTGTACAGCTTCGAGCGACACTGCAAGGACATGCGCTCGGCCACACTCCATCAGCACCTCTTCAAGAAAAGGCCGCCATGGGGTTCGCAAATTTTTTTCATACCTCTTCTTACCCGGCGGTGCGTGGTTTCAAGCTTTCGGCGAAGCTCGAAGACGGCCAAAATCTTCCGGCCTTTGCGCTGACGGTCGTGGGAAAATTCTTTCAACCGGATCAGCAGGAGGTTGATTGGCAGGCGGTATTGAAACAAATTCATTACCCCGCTGCCAGTGAAGAAGTATCGCCGCTCAATTACTTCGGGCCACTTGAGGCGCGATGCCCTTCCGAACCCAATGGCCCTTGCGCGAGAGTTTTCAAATTTCAAGACGTCCTGAACAAGGATTTTCCGTCCACATGGCTGACTGGCAAAATTGTGTTGATCGGCGCCACTTTCTTACCAAGCGAGAATACCGCAAGATTCGAGGACACTTTTGACACACCCTTTGGCGCGATGCGAGGCGTGGCCGTTCATGCCAACCTCGTCAATAATTTGCTCACACAAAAATATATTAAACCCGCCGGCGCGGCATCTACTCTCGCAATAACTTTGCTGGCGATTAGCTTGGCGGGTTTCACGATTTGGCGCTGCCGCACGAAAACGGCTTTCCTCCTCACTTTTTCCGTTTTGCTTCTTTACCTCATTCTCGGATTCATTCTCTTTCAAACCCATTTGCTCTTATTGCCATTGGCGTGGCCTTTAAAAGCCGGTGTTTTGAGTTTTATGCTCGCGCTTTTTGTGCGTGAGCAATGGCGCCGTCATCGTGAAGCCCGTCAATATCTGGATTTCGAAATTCTTCTGGAAGAGGCGGCAAGCTCTGCCCATTATCGTTTGCGCGTTATTGCCTCACCCGCCTTGGCCGGCGATGCCAAAGCAGAAATGACCTTCGCTGACTGGCCTACTTTCAAGTCCGATTGCCAACTCTTTGCGAAGGGCCAGGCCGGCAAGGATGCGATACAAGCTTTTGGCAATCGGCTTTATCAGCATCTGTTCGTTGACGAGATCAAAGATTGCTATGAACGCAGCCTCACACAAGCGCGCCTGCAAAAGCATGGATTGCGCCTGCGTCTGCGCCTCGATGCACCCGAGTTGCGCGTTGTCCCCTGGGAGTTTCTCTATGATCCGAACCATAAATTTTTCTTTGCGCAAAATCCGGAAATTTTGCTCACCCGATACGTGGAAAGCGTACAGCCTCGCCGCGAACTGGAAGTGAATGAATTGAATGTCCTCCTCGTGCTCTCCAACCCCGAGCCGGTCAGTTTAGGGCGAATGGGCATGGCTGAGTTGCAAGCGCTCAAGGAGAAAGAATTGATCGTTTCTGCTTTGGAAGAGTTGCGCGACCGCGTTGCTATCCCGATTCATTGGACCGTGCTCGAACACGCCGTGGTTGCCGAGGTGCGCGACAAGCTGCGCGAGGGCTATCAGATTTTTCACTTCATCGGACACGGCACATTTCGGGAAAATCGAGGCTTCCTCGTGGCGGAAAACGAACAACACGAAGCGCAGCTTCTCGATGAAGAAATTTTCAGCAGCCTTTTTCTCGGCGGGACTGAGATGAGATTGGTGTTTTTGAACTCGTGCAAGAGCGCAACTGCCGCAGCCCTTCCTGGACTCAATGGTCTGGCGTATCAGCTTTTGCAGCGCGGCATTCCTGCGGTCGTCGGCATGCAGTATAGCATTGCAGACCAGAGCGCACAGCTTTTTGCCAAAGAGTTTTATCGCACGTTGGCCGGCGGCCATCCAGTGGATTTTGCAGTGGCCCAAGGCCGCTTGGCTTTGGCGCAAGAAGTGGGAGCGGATAAAATCGACTTCGGCATCCCCGCGCTGTTTATGCGAAGCAAAGACGGTCGAATACTCTGAACTTTTTCTGCAATGCTTTAAAAAAATAATGAGAGAGAACTTCTCGTCGCGGTGTCTATCTCAGCAAATTCTCAGCGCGTTTGCCTCTGGAAAGAGTTTGGATTATATCGGGAGTTGCCTGAATGTACGCCTGGAAAACACCTTTAAGCTCCGTCTTGGGCCGGGCAACGTTGTTCGTTGTGATCGCAACAGAGTTTTCGATCGCGCAAGAAACAAAGAGCACCGAAGCTTCTTCGCCGCAAGATGAACTCACGAAGATCTACAAAAAAAGCTATGCTCTCGTCATCGGGGTTTCACAATACCAAAGCTTGCCGCTTTTGCCCAACGCCGTTCCGGACGCAGAAGAAGTTGCCGAAGCCCTCAATCTGCACGGCTTCGAAATCACCCTGAAAAATAATCCCACCAAGAGCCAACTCAAGTCCGCTCTCGACGAGTTTTTCTTTTCCTATGGGCTTTCCGATAGCAATCGTTTGCTGATCTATTTCGCGGGCCATGGGTATACCAGAATCAATTTTGAAAAGATCAACGTCGGATACATCGCGCTGGCAGATGCGGCCAACCCGGAGCAAGACGAACGCGGCTTCAACTTTGGCGCTCTCGACATGGGCGAGATCTTGCAATATGCCAAAAACTGCAAAGCCCGGCACGTATTCTTTGTGTTCGATTGCTGCTTCTCCGGCGCGATTTTGATACGCACGCGAGCCGTTTTACCTTCCGCGGTTGAATATGTCGCCTCCTATCCGGTGAGGCAATTTCTCACTGCCGGTGATGAAAACGAGACGGTGCCGGACGTCAGCATTTTCAAAAAGCAATTTCTCGCCGCGATACACGGCCATGCGGACCGCAATCGTGACGGCTATATTACCGGCACTGAAATCGGCGAGTACGTCTACTACGAGGTCGCAAAACGCACGAACAGACAGCATCCGCAATACGGCAAATTGAATTGGATGGATTTTGACAAAGGGGAATTCGTTTTCAAAGCGCGCGAGACGATTGTTGGACAGGATACGACAGTACTTCAACCCCCACCTCTTGTCGCGACGAAGGCTCCGCAGGCCTTCGGCTGGCTCGAAATCGATTCGCCCTACGCCGCCAATTTTTACGTGGACGGCAAACCAGCGGCCACGAATACACGTTATCTGAGAACCATTGTCCTGCCCAATTTTTATCATATCAGAATTGCCGGCAAGAAGGGTTATGAATACAAAGAGAAGGTTGTCATTCGTGACGGCGAGACTGCCAAGGTTTCTCCTCTGAAAATTCGAAGCGGGTTTTGAGATGGTCGATTCACGCTACTTCATTGCGCTTGCGAGCGTATTGCTCATGTTAGGCGAAGCCCCGCGAGCGAACGCACAATTCTATCATGGCGTGTCGCTCCGCGTGCAGCAAATGGGCTTTGGCTCGCGCTCATTCTCCTATTCCACCCTTACTCCCGGCTATGTGATTGCGAACAATTCTTTTCAAATCATCGCAGCGTTAGAAATTCCAGTGCAAAAGCTCGTGAGCCAGGGGAAATGGGTGGGAGAAGAATTGCGTCCAAGTGAAACCGCGGAAATCAAGCGTTGGGTGGGAAAGCTGCGCCTCAAAAGCCAACCGCAAAGCGGCAAGCTCGGCTTCATCTATGCGGCTGCAAATTATTATTCGCTCGAGGTCGGCTATCGCAATACTGCCGTTTTTGGAGAGACAGCCAGCAAATCGAATCTCAAAATCGCCACGTACGGTGCCGGGCTATTTGAATTTTGGGAAATGCAAGGGCAGGTGGTTCATCTCCTCGGCGCAGAGTTGCTGCTGTGCTCGGATTTCAAAACCGTTGATTTGTCGTTCGAGCTCAAAGCGCTCGTGCTGCGCGATGTAAAACTCGGCCTCGTGCTGGAAGCATTGCAGCCCAAGCCGCGCTTCACGAGCTTGTACGCGGGAGTTTATGCGGAGTATACGCTGAGATGGTAATTACCCCAAAGCAAAAAAGAAAAGCCGCCTTGAGCCACGCCATGATCTCCTTCCGTCTTGTGGCCATGACGCTCGTGTTGACGTTCGTGTTTGTCGTTTCCTGTGAGAATGAAAAGTCCCTGCTGCAAAGTGGACGCAAGGCTGAAATGGAAATCAAGTTCGGGCGCAACCTCGCGAAGGATGGCAAGCTCGTGCGCAACGGGATTCCGGTGGAAATAAAGGTTCTGCTTCACTCTCCCGAGTTCAATACACAAGACGTTACCGGTCGCGTAGCCTGGGATTTTGAAGATCCCAAGCTTGACACAACTTTCTTTGACAGCTCCATGCAGGCGTATGCCTATTTGTATAAAGGTCTCGGTTCTAGTCGACGAGAAACAGTTGCCCGATTGGAAAATTACGCCGCCACTATTGAATTCGAAATCTCTCCCATTGAAATGGCAAAAGTACCCGGCGATACTTTCATGATGGGGAGTGACTATGTCTCAGCGGACGATGATGAAAGGCCGATTCACCCCGTCGCTTTGAGTTCGTTTTTTATGAGTAAATACGAGATAACCAATATCGAATATTTTTATTTTTTGAAAGCCATGCGTGCCCAAGACAGCATTGGACCTCCTACAACTACCGGATTTTACGCAAACTCAGGGAAAATCATTGTTGACGACCAACGTCTAGGGGTGCTCTGCTTGGAAACTTCGAAATCAAAAATCAAAAACGAAAACTTGCAGCATAATCGCGTCGATTTTCCCGATCATCCGGTCACGGGGGTAACCTGGTGGGGCGCATATCTTTTCGCCCGGCATTACGGTTTGAGGCTTCCCTCTGAAGCCCAATGGGAATATGCTTGCAAAGGCAAAACGCAGCACAATTACCCTGAAAACGATAGCCAAAAATTGCTAACGCATGCTTGGTACATTGCCAATAGCACCATGCCGCAAGAAGTCGGATTGCAAGCATGGAACACGTTCAAGCTGCACGATATGTATGGGAACGTTTATGAATGGTGCTATGATCGGTATAAGTTTGATTATTATGCGTCTCAATCAGGTTTTGTCGCAATCAATCCAACTGGCCCAACCGATGTCAGCCCCTTCTTTCGAATATTTCGAGGCGGGGCTTATGATTCTAAAATTACGGAATGCCGTTCGACCGATCGCGGTTCGGGAAAGGACGTGGAAGCTTATCCAAACATCGGCTTCAGAGTTGTCCGACCTCAATGAGGTTCTTGGTGTGATCAAAAATCCGACACTGTCCGTTTCATCCAAGCGACAACGCATTAACTCTTAACGAAGGAAAGCTAAAATGAAAAAGCAACAACGTGTTCTCGGGACGACCGCCGCATCCAAAAGTTTCGGAAAAATTTCTATTTCAGCCTTTTGCCTTTTGTTAGTCGTATGCTTTGTGCAACACGAAGCGCAGGCGCAACAATTTATACCTCATCTCTGGCAAAGGGACTCTCTTTCATATACTCGGGATCCCTGGATACGCGATATCGGCCCGACCGATCATGTCGATGATTTTATCAAACGGGGTTCGATCGTGGATATCGTCGTTGCCTTGAATCGTTTCGTGCCTCGGGACACTTTGCGCTCGATTTATCCTCGTTTCATTCGAGTAAAGGCCGACTCTGCCAAATTTTATATCGACGACTTTGTATCGTTCCTGTTCATTCCTTCGGTGAGCGGAGACGCCGTTTTCGATACCATTAGAACTCGCCCGGAAGTGTATATGGTCGAGTATGCAGGAGTATTCAAAAGTGATCTCGACAAAACCATACAGAGCATGGCGGTGAGAGGTTTGGAATATTCGCCAAATACAGTAGATGAGATGTTTCCGAATCCTTCCACTGGCCTTCCTTTGAAGGGCAACGGAATTGGCATCATAATGATGGATAGTGGCGTCGACGATGACGGCCACCAAGCCTTGGTCTCGCCTAGAATGGAGTGGGTTGGAGATTTTACCGTCCCTGCAACTGATTCACGCAGAACGATGAACCCAGCCCCCTCTTCTACCCATGCGACGGTCATGGCTGCAACGGCTTTCGGGAGAGGAACTGAGTCGGCGCATAACTATCGAGGCGTTGCCTATTGCGGTGATCCTGGCTCTGCAATCCCTGAGGAGCAGGGGGCACCTTGGGGAGATATTAAAATTTTTGATCGGTTTGTGGAGGGGCAAGGCTTTACAGGCACAGGCCGCTTTAATTATGCGGCAGAAGCTTTGGACCATATCATCACTCTAAAACAAACCTACCCCTCAATCAAAATTGTCAACATGAGTTTTTCGCAGTATCGCGTTGACGACTTATCGGGAGATCTCATTGCGCCATTGCCAGATGATGGCACTGAGTCGTTCAGTCAACTGGTGAATTATGCCGTTGAGCAAGGCTTGGTTTGTATTGCTAGTGTTGGCAACAACCCCTCTATGGGGTCAGGCTCCATCACCGCACCCGGTTCCGCTTTTAAAGCGATAACTGTGGCGGCAAGTAAAACTGCAAACAGCCCGAATAGGAATAACCATCTCGTATCCAATCTCTCTATTCCTGGTCCTTTAAACTTTACCACACCGCCGAATCCAGAGCCTAGCAAATATCGCTGGAAGCCTGACATTACCGCTCCCGGATTGCATCATGATCCGCCGCCGATGCCCACTGGGCCAACATTGCCAGGTAAAACACCTCCAGGAATGTTCTATACGGAAACCATGTTTGCCGGCACCTCCATCGCAGCGGCTCATGTCTCTGGTTTAGCGGCGCTCATGTTGGAATTCACAAATCTCAGCCCGGCGTGTCTAAAAAATGCTTTGATGCAAAGGGCGGATTTACACGCGAACCGTTATACACCTTTCGAAGATGCAAGAACTCAATCCAACATTATCTGGAATCAGCTAGTGGGAACGGGCTTTGTTGATGCCTATGCTGCTTTCAGTTATTTAAAAAAGGCTGACTTGGAAATCACCTCGCCACGTTGGTCAACGTCGAACCCGCCTATTCCGGGCCGCCCTGCTATCTTTGAAGCGACCGTCAGAAATCATGGACCGAACGATGCCGATAGCATTCATATTGACTTCGGTGTCAATCGTTTCGGAATTTATCCTGATTCGCCTAGAGCTAGCGCTTTTTCTCATGAGGTGACGAAACCTATACTTTTCTTACGCAGTGGCGATTGGGAAATAATTTCCATCCCTTTTACTCCAATGTTGTCTTCCCATGGCGCTCCGCCTCACGGCGACATTTGGATTACAAACGTCAAAGCAGAAATCCGATATGGGGGAGACATGAATCCAGCTAACAATGTGGCGACGCTAGCTCTGCGAGTGATTGGGACCGTGGCATTGACGAAATCAGATGCAAATTCTGCGTCACAACAAAACCGCAATACTCAGGATGTTGTTTTCGAAATATTCAATCCTACGAAAACCACGGTCAATGTTACACTAGCAGTATCAACACCACCCGGAGTATCGGTGAGCTTTACTCCCGGAACAAGAACATTGACTTTGCCCACAGTCCAAAATCCGCCTTTGCAAGTCGTGGCAACCATCAACTATCCTGTGAGGGCTTCCGGAAATATCGAAATCAAAGCAACCGATTCCCATTCCAATCCATATGGTAGGCTCATCATTCGCCTTGACCCCACTGTTTCTGTGGCTGAGCCTGAGTACGCTCCAGTCAAGTTTGTCTTGCAAGATAATTTCCCCAATCCTTTCGCAAGTGAAACAAAGATCGGCTTTTCCATTCTCGGGCAAAAAGAGATCGTGCTGGAGATCTATAATGTTTTGGGCCAGCGTGTCAAAACCTTGCTGAACCGAAAACTTCCCGCCGGCAAGCAAACCGCGCTTTGGGACGGCACCGACGATTCCGGCAAGCGTGTGGCGCCCGGAATTTATTTCTACAAATTGCGCAGCGAAAAATTTGTGCAATCCAAGAAGATGGTGCTTTTGCACTGAAGCTGCCGTGTGAACAATTTTTGATTTGAATAAAAATTCTTGTCCAAACCCGCCATGCCAGGCTGGGCCGTCGCGCGCTCGGAATTGGATTTTATTCTGCTCTATGATTTGGCCATCGTCACGCGCGGCGTCGGGCAGCCGTTTCAAGTGGCGGGCGGATTGGATCGTTTCGTCGAGGCATACCTGAAAGAGGGCGGGCAGGAGCTATCGAAGCAAAGTGTTTATGTCAATGAGCTGATGCTCGCATTGGGAAGGATATGGTTTTGCAGGACCACGCCTGGGGTAATCACTGCTTGACTTTCTAAGATAAAATTTTAAGTTGCATCGCAAAGCCGTGCGCTAGCGCGAAATTCTGCAAAGCCATTTCCGAACTTTAGAATGAGACGAAACATGTCGCAAACACTTTTTGCAACGTTTGACGGCAAGGCGTTGGTGCCGGAGAACGGCATCGCGCTTGTTGCTGGAATGCGCTACAAAGTTGAAATCCAGGCCATCGCTAGGAGCGCAGCCGCAAATGAATCTGCCTGGGACGTGTTGGATCGGCTCGTTGGAACCGTGGAAGGCCCTTCGGATTGGGCGAGTGAATTGGAGCACTATCTTTACGGCAAACCTAAGCTGCGCGAGGCAAGCATTTAAACACGCATACCGATCTACGACGCCAATCTTTTCACAACAACTCTGCTCTGAGGAGGAACCCCAATGCGTCTACGCAAACTCTTTGCTGTTTTACTCTTCATCATCGCGCTCCCTCTCTTCGCGCAAGAAACGCAACCCACCAAACCCGACACCGCCAAATCCACCGACAAAAAATCCGAAAAGAAAAAAGATTGGGAGGTGACCGCGCCGCATGGGCCGGTGAAAGAGCTTGCCTTCACCACCGAGGAAGGCACGTGGATGAATCTCGACGTGAGTCCCGAGGGCACAGAGATTGTGTTCGATCTACTCGGCGATATTTATAGCATGCCCATCACCGGCGGCGCGGCGAAGCTGCTCAGTGGCGGGCCGGCGTTCGAAGTGCAGCCGCGTTACAGTCCCGAGGGTAAGCAAATCAGTTTTACGAGCGACCGCGCAGGCGGCGATAACATTTGGGTGATGCAGCGCGACGGCACGGAGGCGAAACAAATCACCAAAGAAGATTTTCGTTTGCTCAACAATGCGGTGTGGACGCCGGACGGCAACTATCTCATCGCGCGCAAACATTTCACGGCCACGCGCTCGCTCGGCGCGGGCGAGATGTGGCTGTATCACATTTCCGGCGGCGAGGGCTTGCAGCTCACGAAGCGTAAGAACGATCAACAAGACGCGGGTGAGCCGTGTGTTTCGCCGGACGGACGTTACGTGTACTTCAGCGAAGACATGAGCGGCGGCAGCACGTTTCAATACAACAAAGATCCGAACGGGCAGATTTACGTCATTCGCCGCATCGACCGCGAAAAAGGCAAGCTGGAAAATTTTATTGCCGGGCCGGGCGGCACGATGCGTCCGCAAATTTCGCCGGACGGCAAATATCTCGCGTTCGTGCGCCGCGTGCGTTTGAAGAGCGTGCTCTACTTGCACGAATTGGCAACGGGCGAACAATGGCCGCTCTATGACAAGCTCAGCAAAGATCAGCAAGAAACCTGGGCGATCTTCGGCGTGTATCCCAACTATGCGTGGACGCCGGACAACAAGCGCATCGTGATTTGGGCGCAGGGAAAAATTTGGAGCATCGACGTGGCGAGCAAACAAGCTACGCCCATTCCTTTCACCGTGAATGCGAAGCACACACTCACCGCAGCCGTGCGTTCGCCGCAGCAAGCGTTCGCAGATTCGTTCACAGTGAAAATGACTCGCGATGCGGTGACTTCCCCCGACGGCAGTTGGCTTGTGTTTCATGCTGCCGGGTCGCTTTGGAAAAAACAAATGCCAAATTCCAAGCCGCAACGTTTGACGAACGGCACGCACTTCGAATTTTTTCCTGCGTTCAGCAATGACGGTTTATGGATCGCGTATGCGACGTGGAGCGACAGTGCGCTTGGCGCGTTGTATAAAATTCGCGCGGACGGTCGAGGCAAACCGATGAAGCTTACGCGGCGCAAAGGGTATTATATCACGCCCTCTTTTTCGGTTGATGGAAAGAAGCTCGTGTATCAACGCCAAGACGGCAACAGCATGCTCGGCTTTGCGCATGGCGTGGAGCCGGGTTTGTATTGGATGTCATCCGAAGGCGGGGAAGAGCATTTCATTCAAGAGGACGGCTACAGCCCGCGCTTCAATCGCAGCGGCGAGCGTATTTTTTATCAAACCGGCGGCGGCTTGGAGAAGAAGTACAAAAGCGTTCGGTTGGATGGCGGTGAAGAGTACACGCACTTCAATTTGAAATACGCGAATCAAATCGCGCTCAGCCCGGATGAAGAGTGGGTCGCGTTCACGGAGCTGTACAATGCTTACGTTGCCCCCTTCCCCAAAACCGGCGGCGCAATTGATTTGAACAACGGCACAAAGGCCATTCCAGTCAAGCGCGTTACGCGCGATGCGGGCGATTACTTGCACTGGTCCGCGGACAGCAAAAATCTGCACTGGCTCATCGGCCCGGAATATTTCACGCGCGAGTTGCGCACGAGTTTTAAGTTCGTCACCGGCGCGCCGGATAGCATTGCGGGCCCGGATACGGTTGGCGTGCAAATCGGTTTGAAATTAAAGAGCGACGTGCCGAGCGGCAAGCTGGCATTCGTTGGCGCTCGCATTATCACGATGGCCGGCGAGGAAGTAATTGATAACGGCACGATCCTCGTCGAAGGCAATCGCATCATCGCTATTGGCAAGGCGAGCGAGGTGAATGTGCCCAACGACGCGAAGCGCATTGACGTGAATGGCAAAACGATTATGCCCGGCCTCATCGACGTGCATGCGCATGCGAATCATTTCTTCAGCGGATTGTTGCCGCAACAAAGTTGGGCGTACTTCGCGAATCTCGCGTATGGCGTTACTACGATGCACGAT
>Ga0247727_10015151_pt1 | contig 12691 bp, 9 predicted proteins | sample WisWelCaveWW1625_FD_202498 | JGI IMG/M metagenome (GOLD analysis project Ga0247727, IMG submission 202498) | Biofilm microbial communities from Wishing Well Cave, Virginia, United States - WW16-25 | ecosystem: Environmental > Aquatic > Deep subsurface > Groundwater > Cave microbial mat | place... | reverse complement strand
GGAGATCAGCTGGGACGGGCAGGGCCACCAGACTCGCAAACTCTTCATTCAGAAGGCGCACATGCTCTTCTCGGGGAACCCCGGCACACGTGACTTCGGACTGGGGCGCCGGCACGAGAGCGAGGACGCCTTTGTCAAGGAGTTCCGCAGCCTGAAGCCGTGTATCCACGGGTCTGACGCTCATGACCTCGACAGCCTGTTCAGGCCCGATCTCGGCCGACAGCTCTGGATCAAGGCTGATCCAACATTTCAGGGCCTGAGGCAGCTGCTTTTCGAGCCGGAGGCGCGAGTCTACCTTGGGCAAACGCCATCCGCCGTATCATTGGCGCGTGAAAAGGCCACTCGCTACATGTCGACCGTCACATTCAGCCGCACGGGTGCCGAAAGAGCAGAGGCGCGCTGGTTTTCCGGCACCGTCCCGCTGAATCAAGGCCTGGTCGCAATCATTGGGAACAAGGGCAGTGGGAAGAGCGCTCTATCGGACGTTCTGGGTCTGCTCGGGAACACGAGCAACTCTGAGTTCTCCTTTCTCACGTTTGACCGATTCCTGTCCCGCAAATCGGGCTTGGGCAGCATGTTCGCCGCAGAGGCCGAGTGGCTGTCGGGCGACAGACGCCAAAGCGTGCTCGACTCTCCAGTCAACGATGACGAGCCTGAGCTGGTTCAGTACATCCCTCAGCACTTCCTAGAGAAGATCTGTTCGGAGCTAAGAGACTTCTCTGAGTCGGAGTTCGACCGCGAACTGATGGGCGTCATCTATTCCCACGTCGCTCCTGCGGACAAGCTGGGAAGGGAAACGCTGCCCGACTTGATCGCCTACAAGACCGAGGAGGCTGCTAACCATCTTCAGCAGCTCCAAGACGAGATTCGGGAGCTCAACCTCGTGATCTTGGAACTGGAGGAACAGGCCACCAACGCGTACAGAAACAGACTTGAGAAAGAGCTGGCTCAGAGAACTGCTGATCTCGCTGCCCATGACGCCGCCAAGCCTCACGGGGTGCCTGAGCCGAGCACTGATCCAGACGAGCAAGCCAGGCAGGCCGCTGTGAAAGAGCAACTGGACGTGGCAGTTCATACGATTGGGAAAGTCGATCTCGAGATCGAAGAAGCAAAACGCCAAGCCGCAGACTCGGCCTCGAGGATGGCCGCGGCCGATCGGCTGTCGCGTCGCATCGAGAATCTTGAACGAACTCATGAGAGTTTCCATGCCGAAAGTGACAGCGATGGCGCGCTCTTGAGCTTGGACACCCGCTCCTTTGTCGCCCTGGCGATCGACCGGACCCAGCTCGATATCGCCGTCTCGCGCGCAGGCGAGCACAACTCTCAGGCGAAGGCGTTGCTGTCCGAGTCCCCTGACAGCAGCGAGAGCCTCATCGTGAAGCGACAAGAAGCCGACAAGCAGGCAGCTGAAGCTCGGGCGAAACTGGATGAACCCACCCGCCTGTATGAGGAAGCTCAGCGCAGGTTGCTCGGCTGGCAGAAGACCAGGGATGACATCGAGGGCAATCCGCAGATACGTGGCTCGGTTGACGGGCTCAAGGCGAAGATCAGCGGGCTGAACACCGTTCCGTCGGACCTCTCGAGCAAGAGAGAGCGGCGTGATGAGCTAGTTTCGAAGCTCTACGCAATTAAGACCGAGCTGCTCGCGAACTATCAGGACCTCTACTCACCGGTCCAGAGGTTCATCGACAACCATCCGGTGGCTGAGCAACGGACAGCTCTCCAGTTCTCCGCCGCAATCTCTGTCGACAACTTCGGGGAGCAGTTCCTACAGATGATTCACCAGGGGCGGCGAGGATCTTTCCAAAGCGACCGTGAGGGACCTGGTCTGCTAGGTGAGCTGCTCGACGTAAGCGACTTCTCCAGCCTCGAAGGCATAAACGCGTTCCTGGCAGAGATGGAAGACATGCTTAGGAATGACCGCCGCGTCGGCGCGGATCGGGCACCTATAGAGTTGGGTGACCAGCTTCGCCAGGGTTGGGGCCCAGAAGACGTTTACGACTTCCTATACGGCATGGAGTACCTTCAGCCAAGATTTGAACTGCTCTGGCAAGGGAAACCTCTTGACCAACTTTCCCCCGGCGAGAGAGGGAACATCCTTCTTGTCTTCTACTTACTCATCGACAAGCGAGATTCCCCTCTACTCATTGATCAACCAGAGGAGAACCTCGACAACCACACGATTGCCACCGCGCTCATCCCGGCTTTGAAGCATGCGAAGGACAGGCGCCAAATCATCATCGTGACCCACAATCCCAATCTGGCTGTCGTCTGCGACGCCGAGGAGATCATTCATGCTGAGATGGACAAGACAGATGGAAACCGAGTGACTTACACCTCTGGGTCGATTGAGGATCCGGAGATGGCTAGGCGCGTCGTCGACGTACTTGAGGGCACGAAGCCAGCCTTCGATATCCGGGGCTTGAAGTACGACGTTGTGGATCGGCTGGGTGATGTCACGGCGACCTGAGCGGCTGAGTGGCGAAGCCCAGGTCAATCGTCGGTCCTGCGGGCTCCGACAGAATGGAGCAACGTGCCCGGCGACGTCGCGCACGTGCCTACAAGCCGACAGATGACTCCTCGTTGGACCGTTGGGCTCGCGCATATGCTCTGAAAGCGATTCAGCCAGACATCCGTTACAGCGCGGGCGATCCGCAGATCGCCTACGAGTTCCTAGGGGACGGGGATCTCGACCTCGTGTTCGCGTTCGACTGGGCGAGCGACGTCGAGCTGATCTGGCAGCAACCGAGCGTCGAGCGCTTCCTAGGCCGGCTGGCCTCGTTCTCCCGGCTCGTCGTGTTCGACACCCGTGGGATGGGCCTGTCCAATCCCGTGGTCGCGCCGCCCCCTCCCGAGGAGTGGACAGACGACGTGCGCGCGGCGATGGACGCGGTCGGCTCGGAGCGCACCGCGATCGTGGGGCACGGGCACGGCGGCCAGCTGGGGGCGATCTTCGCCGCCTCGCACGAAGAGCGGACCCAAACCTTCATTGCAAGGGTTCCCTGAGCCTTCAGCATCGTCGTATGTTCCATCAACTCTCATGGACGTCCCTGACCGCCCCGACCACGCTGCTCCCCCCGCTGTGGAGCCGACGACGACACCGACCGACCGCGTCGAACGCGTTCGTCGCGCCGCCGAGCTGTGGAAGGGTCAGCTCGTCGACCTCGGTGGGCGCAACACGCTCCTTTACTACCGCGACCTCAAGCAGGGGACCCTGGACCTCAGCCCGGACTCTGGAGCTGATCAGGTCGCCGTGTCCTCGCTCCTCGGGTCGAGGACCGTCCGACTGTCGACCCTCTTCACCGACGCTGAGGCCCTGGCGGCGGCCGCCAAGCGAGCCCGCACCGTGTCAGCGAAAGCGCGCGAGATGTTCGAGGAGCGAGGGCTGCGGACCCTCTACGTCGGCTGGGGGATGGCGACCTGGACGAACCTGAAGGGCCAGGCCACGCCCGCCGCTCCCCTCCTCATGGCCTCGGTGACTCTGACCTCCCGAGGTGCCGGTGCCGAGGACTTCGACCTCGCCTTGAGCGACGACTTCGAGGTGAATCCGACCTTCCTCCACATGCTCGGAGCTGACTTCTCCGTCTCGCTGAACCCGGACGAACTCGTCGATCTGCTCGACGACGACGCGGTCGGCGCTCCCGATCCAACGCCGCTGTTCGCGCGCATCCAGAAGGCGTGTGGCGAGCTGCCGGGGTTCGCGATCACGCCGCGAGTCGTGATCGGCAACTTCTCCTACGCGAAGCTCTCGATGGTCCGGGACCTGGAGAACGCCCTGGAGGAGCTCGTATCGCACGAACTGATCGCTGCGCTGGCCGGCGATGCGGAAGCCCAGTCCGCCATCCGAGGGAAACACGTCAGCGTGGCGCTTTCCGACCCGAACTTCGTGCCGCTGAAGGACGAGTTCCTCGTGCTGGATGCGGACGCCAGCCAGAACTTCGCGATCAACTCCGTGGTGGCCGAGAAGGACCTCGTCATCGACGGACCACCGGGCACCGGTAAGAGCCAAACGATCGCCAACCTGATCGCGAGCCTCACAGCCCGCGGGAAGAAGGTTCTCTTCGTTGCGGAGAAGCGGGCGGCGATCGATGCGGTGCTCACCCGGCTCGATAAGAAGGGACTCCGCGATCTCGTCCTGGACCTGCACGACGGTGTCGGGAACCGCCGTAAGTTCGCGGAGGAACTCGCACGATCCCTCGCGGCAGCGGCCGCGATCCCGGCACCGACGCTCGATGGCCTTTCCGCCCAGGAGAAGCGCCGCGGCAAGCTGATCGATCATGCCGAGGCTATCCACGAGGACCGTACCCCGTGGGGGGTGTCGGTGTATGCGGCGCAGTCGGCGGTACTCGGCACCCCTCCATTCCTGCGGACCGAGTTACGCCTGGATAGCGTGGCCCTGCAGTCGCTGAACGAGCAGGCAGCCCCGACGATTCGAGGTGATCTGGAGGAATTCGCCGAGCTCGGCGGGCCGGAAGAGCTGTGGGGCGGGCACCCTTCCCCGTGGGCCGGCGCGATCGAACGCGGAACGATCGCGTCCGCAAGCTCCGTGACTTCCGCGTCCGAGATGGTCAGGCGACTCGACGGCGAGACGATCCCATCCTTGATCAGAGACCTCAACAGTGCCGCAGAAGGCATCGGCCTGTTGCCAGCCGGCTCTCTCGCGAGTTGGGCCGAGGTCATCGACCTCTGGCAGCGCGTAGAGAAGACGCTCGGCAATTTCGACGCGGCCATCTACCAGGCCGACCTCCCGAACGTCGTCGCGGACCTCGCCCCGGCAGCGAAGGGTGCGCTCGGGCGTAGCTGGGCATCGCTCTACAACGGTCGCTATCGGAAGGCGAAGAAGCAGGTTCGGTCACTGGCCAGACTCGACAAGATGCGGGCTCCTGAACTCTTGCATGGGGTAGCAGACGCGAAGACCGAGCTGGCGCGATGGCGAAGGTTCGCCGACGGTCCTTCGATGCCTTCTTCGCCAGGCGGCGGCGACGCATTGCTGGGGCGATTTACGCAGCTTGGGGCTGAGCTTGACACCCTCGCCGGGTGGACCGGCATCGTCCACGTCCAGAGCATGACGGCCGGTGAGCTCCTGGACATCACCGCCGACCTCCGCGCACAACAGGACGTGCTGCAGAAGCTGCCCCGCCTAACGGAACTTCGCGGTCGGCTCATGGCCGCGAGCCTGGAGGACGTGATCCAGCACATCGGGGAACGCCGGCTATCCGCCGATGACGCCATCGCTCTGTTCGATCACGTGTGGCACGCCTCGATCCTCGATTCGATCGCGAACTCGGACCGTGCCATCGCGACCTTCAGGCGAGAGAGCCACGACCGAGTCGCACGTGACTTCATCAGGGGCGACCACGACCATCAGGAGGACACGCCGATGCGGGTCCTCCGAGCTGCGGCTGAGGCCGCCGTGCGGGCACGCACCGCACACCCCGAGCAGGAGCAGGTGATCCTCAGACAGTCGAAGTTGAAGCGGAAGCACTTGCCCGTCCGTGATCTCTTCCAGATCGCACCGGATGTCCTCACTGCGATGAAGCCGTGCTGGGCTATGAGCCCGCTCGTGGTGTCGCAGGTTCTTCCTGCGCAGGCCGATCTCTTCGACGTAGTGATCTTCGACGAGGCGAGCCAGATACAACCCGCCGACGCCGTGGGGTCCCTATTGCGCGGGCGGCAGGCCGTCGTTGCGGGCGACCCGCGGCAGCTCCCACCTACCACGTTCTTCCTGTCGAGCGATGACGGGGGAGGCGACGGTCGGGACGCCGCGATCACCGCGGACCTGGAATCGCTCTTGGACGCGATGACCATCCTGCTGCCGCCGCCGGTAGGCACTCGCACCCTGAACTGGCACTACCGAAGTCGAGACGAACGGCTGATCGCGTTCTCGAACGCCCAACCAACGCTCTACGACTGGTCGCTGACCACTTTCCCGGGAACCGACGGTGGCGAATGCCTCCGCCACGAGCTCGTGCCCTTCGTCGCGGGCACGGCCGGACAGGAGGAATCGGCGGCGCTCGAAGTTACGACCGTGGTTCAGCTCGTTCTGGAACACGCCCGTGAGCACCCGGACGAGTCCCTGGGTGTTATCGCGATGGGCATCAAGCACGCGGACCGCATCACCGAGGCCCTTCGCCGGACCCGGCTCAACCATCCCGAACAGGATCCGTACTTCGGCGAAGACACCGACGAGCCGTTCTTCATCAAGAACCTCGAGCGGGTTCAAGGCGACGAGCGCGATGCGATCATCCTCACGATCGGGTACGGAAAGACCTCGGACGGGCGGATGCTCTACCGCTTCGGCCCGATCAACGTGCAAGGTGGCGAACGGCGCCTCAACGTGGCGGTGACCCGCGCCCGTAATCGGATGACGGTCGTCTCGTCGTTCGGCGCCTCCGAAATGGATCCGACGCGGCTACGCTCGGCAGGCCCACAGATGTTGCAGCGGTTCCTTCAGTACGCCGAGAGCGGCGGCGCGAACCTTGGCCACCTGGCCAAGCGCAAGCCGGACCTGAATCCGTTCGAGCGGGACGTGCTCAACGCACTCACCGCTGCGGGGATCCCGTTGGTGCCGCAGGTTGGGACGTCCGGGTACTGGATCGACTTCGCTGCGCAGCACCCGATCCGGCGCGGCGAGATGGTGCTCGCGATTGAGACCGACGGTGCGAGGTACCACTCCACCCCAACCGCACGCGACCGTGATCGCCTTCGGCAGGAGCACCTCGAACGCCTCGGTTGGCACTTCCACCGGATCTGGTCCACGTCGTGGTTCCAGAACCGAGAGGCGGAGATCGCCCTGGCACTCGAGGCCTACCAAACGGCGATCCACCGCGCCGACGGTGGGGGGCCGTCGGCCGCCACACATCGACCGACGCCCGCCGGCTCTGGACCCGTCATACGCGAGCGCGACCCGCGTCCACGCGTCCCTCGCGGCCTCAGCGTCGGCGACTACACGCACCGCCAGCTGGTGTCGATCGTCCGATGGATCACGTCGGACACGCTCCTGCGTACGGACGACGCACTTCTGCAGGACCTCATGGAGGATCTCCAGTTCCAGCGGCGCGGCGCGAAGATCGTGGACGCGATCACGGCCGCGATCCGCGAAGTCCGGGGTCAGAGCCGCTAACGCTGGGTCGACACCAGTGGGCTGACGGGGGTCCTTGCAACGCCAGACACGGAGCCTCGCCGATCGGTTCCGCGCTTGTCTTCCATCTATCGATCCGGCCTGCGAGCCGATGGGATACTCCGCGTCATGAGCGGCGAGCTTGCCGGGCGAGCGTACGCGCGCGTCTACCAGGTGTCGGGCAAGCGCGCCCTGCACACGTTCCTCACCGACGCCGTGGAGGCATCGGGCGGCAAGGTGTTGTTCGCGAGCCCGCACACTAAGGCGCCCGTGTACCTCGGCATCCAGGCCGAGGGCGACGAGCGCATCGGCCTGCTCTGCTACCCCTTCCGGTGCACGACGAAGCCGATCAAGGGTCGGGCCGAGGATGAGCGGCGCATGCAGGTCCGCTACGGCGGCGAGGAGACCTGGGATGGCGACCATCGGCTCGGCATCGACGTGGCCGGCGTCGACACCACGCTCGTGGTCGGTATCGATCTTCAGCTCGGCGTGCTCGTGGGACTCGACCCCGTCCTGTACGACCCACTGCCGATGGGCATCTCGGTTGAGTACAAGCAGGACGACATCGGGGCGGCGGCGAAGGACGGGTGGACGGTCTGGGAGCGGGAGTCGCGCCCCGGTCGTCGACGTGGGGAAGCGAGATCCGAGCTCGGCATCGAGACGCTCGTCGCCTTCCGCCCGGAGCGCCTCCTGGACTTCGCGCGGTTCGAGCGCTACGCGACCAGCCTCGGGCTCGACCCGCCGCTGCGTTTCAAGACCGCCGAGGAGGTCGCCGCAGCCCCGGTGCCTGGTGGCACGCTGCACAAGCTGGAGGAGCACTTCGACCTATCGAGCCGGGAGATCCTGGACCTCATCACGCGCCGACACCGGCTCGAGATCGCGGTGCGCGGCGGCGTGGCCGAGCACCACCTGCAAGCGCACCTCGAGCGGGCAAGCGACGTTCGCCGAGTGAGCCAGATCGATCAGGACGGCCAGCCGGACTTCGGCGTGACGCTCGCCTCGGGTCGCCGGGTCACGGTCGAGTGCAAGAACGTGTCACCGGTGCGTCGGGCCGATGGCACGATCAAGGTGGAGGTGCAGAAGACACGCGCCTCGAAGGGCGACCCGCAGAGCCGGTTCTACCGACGCGACCAGTTCGACGCGGTGGCGGCTTGTCTGTGGCCCGTGACCGGGAGCTGGGAGTACCGCTTCAAGGCCACCGTCGACCTGGAGCCGCACAAGGACTTCCCGGGGCGAGTGGCCGCGATCCAGCTGGTCGATGGCTCGTGGTTCGACACCATCTCGGACACTCTTGCCTAGCTTCGGAGCTCGTGTCGGTGGCGTGTGGCAGACTCCTCACGCATGGAACGACGTCTGGGGACCGCACTCTCCCTCTTCTCCGGAGCCGGCGGTCTCGACCTGGGTGTCGAGCGGGTCGGCTTCCACGTCAGCGCCGCCGTCGAGATGAACGACGACGCGGCCGACACGATGGAGAAGAACTTCCCCGACCTTGCGAGCCCGGTCATCAGAGCCGACATCCTCGGAACGCCAACCAAAGATCTGCTGAGAGCCGCGGGCCTGCGGGGCCGTGAGCGACCCGAGCTGCTCGTCGGCGGTCCCCCGTGCACTCCGTTCTCCAAGTCGGGCTTCTGGCTCGAATGGAAGCGTGCCGGGCTCGATCCTGACGCGAGCCTCCTGCAGGCGTACACCCGCATGCTGGCCGAGGCCCGCCCGCGCGTGTTCATCCTGGAGAACGTCTACGCGCTGACCTACCAGAACAGGGCGAGCAAGCCGGCCTTCGAGCGGCTGCTGCGTGAGATCGACGACGCCGGCTACTCGTGCCGGTGGCAGGTGCTCAACGCGGCCGACTACGGAGTGCCGCAGCTGCGACCTCGGCTGTTCGTCATCGGCGCACCCAAACGCAAGCCTGTGCCAGAGCTGCCGGCGCCTACCCACGGCGGCCGGTGGGAGCGTCGAGCGACAGGTTGGGGATTCCGTCCGCACATCACCAGCGGGGAGGCGCTCGAAGGACTGCTGAGCGATCCCGAGCCGTCCGAGCGCGTGAACGGACGGTGGGGGCATCTGCTGGGCGACATCCCGCCCGGCGACAACTACCTCTTCTACACCGCGAAGCGCGGGCACCCGGATCCGGTCTTCGAATGGCGTGGCCGCTACTGGAGCTTCTTGCTGAAGCTCGATCCGGAGCGGCCCTCGCCCACGATCCAGGCCTCTCCCGGGCCGAATATCGGTCCGTTCCATTGGGAGAGCCGGCGTCTGCGCGTGCCCGAGGTGAAGCGGCTCATGACGTTCCCCGACGGGTTCGACGTCGTCGGGACACGCGCCTCAGCGCAGGCGCAGCTCGGGAACGCGGTGCCGCCGCTTCTGGCCGAGCAGGTCGCGAAGGCGGTCGCCGCAAGCCTGGACTAGGCTCGCCATGTGCGGGCTGACCTCTATCCGACCCCCTCGTCCAGCGCCGTCTCGGCGGTGATGCGCGCGAACCGGAAGACCGACACCACGCCCGAGGTCAAGCTGCGATCGGCGCTCCACCGCCGAGGCCTCCGGTTCCGGAAGAACCTGCTCCTTCGACTGCCTTCGGTTCGCGTGCGTCCCGATGTCGTCTTCCCGGCACGCAAGATCGCGATATTCGTGGACGGCTGCTTCTGGCACCGCTGCCGTGAGCATGGTGTCAGACCACATTCGAACTCGGCCTACTGGCAACAGAAGCTGGACCGCAACGTGGCGAGGGACATCAGGGTCACGGCCCTTCTTCGGGACGCTGGGTGGAAGGTCATCCGGGTGTGGGAGCACTCGGATCCAGGGGAAGCAGCGATGGCAATCGCGATCGCCGTTCGCGGTGGAGTCTCATCGGGGAGGCGGACCTGAGGCCTCGACCCGGTGCGTCCCCGGGAGCGAGCCGGCGTCCACCTTGGGCTTGGAACGGTGCTTTATGCATGGCACACCCGTGCATAAGGGAAACTGCTTTCCCTTATCTAGGGAGGGATCGAGGAAAAGGATGGCCACCACGAGGAGCAGGGCGGTTCGTGGAGGTTCACTCCGCCTGGAGTCTGATATGTAGGGGAGGTCTAAGGAGGAGGCGGCATGAACCTGAACAGCATCCTGATCGGGTCCGAGGATCCTGGGCGTCTGGCGGAGTACTACAAGAAGCTCTTCGGCGAGCCCGGCTGGAACGAGGGGGGCTTCACCGGCTGGCAGATCGGCTCGGGTGGGATCATGGTCGGCCTGCATGATCAGGTGAAGGGCAAGAACACCCAGTCAGGCAGGCTGATCTGGAACATCGAATCCTCCGACGTCAAGGGCGACTTCGAGCGCCTCAAGGCTGCCGGAGCGATGGTGGTCAGGGAGCCCTACCAACCGGGGGAGGCGGCCGAAGCGTGGATCGCGACGTTCGCCGATCCGGACGACAACTATTTCCAGCTCATCAGCCCGATGGGCTGACGCGGTCAGTCGCCGGCGGGGCGCTCCTGCAGGGCCCAGCCGTTGCCGTCGGGATCCTTGAAGAAGGCGAACGAGTTCCAGTCCCCGCCCTTGCCTTCGATCCACTCACCGTTGTCGAAATGCCGGACCTCACTGATCTCGAGCCCTCGTTCGACGAGCTCAGCCCGGGCGGCCTCGATGTCGGACACCACGAGCTGGAGGCCCTGCACCGAACCCGGCTCGGTCTCGATCGTGCCCTTGCCGATCATGATCGAGCAGGCCGACCCGGGTGGGGTGAGCTGCACGATCCGGAACTCGTCGTTGGGCTGGTGGTCGACGTCGACGACGAAGCCGCACTTCTCGCTGTAGAAGGCCTTCGCCCTGTCCACGTCGGCGACGGGGATCGGGACCAGTTCGAGTTTCAGATCCATGGTCTCAGTGCTCTCCTCGATCGGTCAGGCGGCGTCCGCCGCGTCCTCCAGGACCTTGATGTCGATCTTGACCATCTGCAACATCGCCTGCATCGCTCGCTGGGCGCGTTCGGGGTCGGGATCGCTCAGCAGCTCGTTCAGCCGGTCGGGGATGATCTGCCAGGTCAGGCCGAACCGGTCCGTGACCCAGCCACACTGCTGCGCCTTACCGCCCTCGGTGAGCTGCGCCCAGAAGCGGTCGACCTCGTCCTGGTCCTTGCAGCGCACGAAGAACGAGATCGCCTCGGTGAACGTGAAATGCGGTCCGCCGTTCAAGGCCATGAACTCCTGGCCCGCGAGCTTGAACATGACCGACATAACCTGGCCGGCGAGACCAGGGGTGCCCTCCGGGTAGCGTGAGACGTCGGTGACCTCCGCGTCCTCGAACAAGGAGACGTAGAAGTTCGCTGCCTCTTCTGCCTGGTCGTCGAACCACAGGAACGGGCTGATCTTCTGCATGACATGATGTGTCCTCCTCGTGCTCGGTGTTCCGGTGGATGGATCGATCAGCTATTCGCGATCAGCTTCGCCAGGAGCTCCTCCAGGCGCTCGTAGCCCTGGCTCATGCCGTCCGCCATGCCGGACTCAACCATCGCGTCGCGGGCCTCGACCGATTGGAACACGGAGTTCGTATGCACGGTCGTGCTCCCGTCGTGCTGCTCGAACGTGAGGGTGTCCATCGAGACGTTGCCGGGCGCGCCCTCGAACTCGAAGGTCTGCACGATGCCGTCCGGTGAGGGCTCGCCGTGGAAGACGCCGTGGAACCCGTAGGCGTTGCCGTCCTCGTCGGCGTGGACGTAGCGCCAGGTGCCGCCGTCACGCAGGTCGAACCGCTCGACCGTCATCGTGAGCCGGTGCGGCCCGAGCCACTGCGCCAGCAGATCCGGCTCGGTGAAGGCCCGGTAGAGGAGGTCGCGCGGGGCGTCGAACTCCCGTGTGGTCAGGATCTGCGGAACTCCGGGCTCCGCGGTGACCTTCATCTCGGTCATGACGTGCTCCTTCCTGTCGGGTCGCTCCCCCGGTCGGGGGTCTGCGATCGGTCGGTCTCCTGGTGCTGCAGTGCCGCGAGCAGCGCGTCGAGGCGTCGGTAGCTCTCCTCCCAGTATTCCCGGTAGTCGGCCAGCCACACCGTCGCTTCGCGGAGCGGCTCGGCCTGGAGGTGGCTGAGGCGGGCGGTCGCCCGGCGGCTGCGCGAGATGAGCCCGGCCCGCTCAAGCACCTTGAGGTGCCGCGAGATGGCCGGCTGCGAGACCCTGAACGGAGCGGCGAGCTCGGCGACGGTCGCCTCCCCCTCGGTCAGCCGCGCAAGGATCGCGCGCCGCTTCGGATCGGCCAGTGCACCGAACACGGCATCGAGCTGGTCAATCGCCATCTATAACCTACTCCTTCCAGAACTTAGCGATTATAGATATCACCGCCGGCGACATGCTGTCAAGTGCCGGTACGCTCGAGCCCGGTGGAACCATCCCCCGACGTCGAACTCTGGTTCGCGGCCACGAGGCATCCACAGGAGCAGGCGCTCCGCCGCATCCGCGAGATCATCCTTGGCACCGACCCTCGGATGTCCGAACAGGTCCAATACCGCACGCTCCATTTCGTCTACGAGGGGGACCTCGCGAGCTTCGCGCAACTCCAGGAAGCCGATCACGCTCATGTTCAACGTGGGCGCGAGGATCCCGGGCCGGTT
>Ga0247727_10015150_pt1 | contig 12693 bp, 6 predicted proteins | sample WisWelCaveWW1625_FD_202498 | JGI IMG/M metagenome (GOLD analysis project Ga0247727, IMG submission 202498) | Biofilm microbial communities from Wishing Well Cave, Virginia, United States - WW16-25 | ecosystem: Environmental > Aquatic > Deep subsurface > Groundwater > Cave microbial mat | place... | reverse complement strand
AACACGTTCACCGCCACCCGCATCGGGCAGGCCGACTACGCACTCGAGGACGTCGCAGCCGAGATGAGCCTGCAAGGCGCGCACCTCGCCCGCGCAGCGGCGGACGCGTGGACGAAGCGGACGCCCGAGAGGCCGCGCTTCGTCGCCGGCTCGGTCGGACCGCTCAACGTCACGCTGTCGCTCTCTCCGCTCGTGGACGACGCGGCGTACCGCGCAGTCACCTTCGACCAGGTGCGCGAAGCTTACGAGGAGCAGATCGGCGCCCTCCGCGACGGCGGAGTCGACCTCCTCATGGTCGAGACGGTCTTCGACACCTTGAACGCGAAAGCCGCGATCGTGGCCGCGCGGAACGTCGCCCCCGAGCTCCCTCTCTGGATCTCGTTCACGGCCGTGGACAAGAGCGGGCGCAACCTGTCCGGCCAGACCTCGGACGCGTTCTGGATCTCGGTCGAGCACGCCGAGCCGTTCATCGTCGGGGTCAACTGCTCGCTCGGCGCCACGGAGATGCGGCCGTTCCTCGAAGGCCTGGCGAGCGTCGCCTCGACCTACGTCTCCTGCCATCCGAACGCCGGGCTCCCGAACGAGGTGGGACTCCACGACGAAGAGCCGGGCGACACGAGCCGGTTCCTGCGTGCCTTCGCGGAGGACGGCCTGGTGAACCTCGTCGGCGGCTGTTGCGGGACGACGCCCGAGCACACACGGGAGATCGCACGCGCGGTGGAGGGCCTGCCGCCGCGACGCGTGCTCGAACCCTCCCGCTTGCCGCGCTTCTCCGGACTCGAGCAGTTCGTCATCCGGCCCGACACCGGCTTCGTCGTCGTCGGCGAGCGGACGAACGTCACCGGCTCGGCCCGCTTCCGGCGGCTCATCGAGGCGGACGATTTCCAGGGCGCCGTCGCCGTCGCGCTCGAGCAGGTGAGGGGTGGAGCAAACCTTCTCGACGTCAACATGGACGCCGACCTGCTCGACGCCGAGCAGGCGATGACGACGTTCCTCAACCTGATCGCCACGGAGCCGGAAGCCGCGCGACTTCCGATCATGGTCGACAGCTCGCGCTTCTCCGCGCTCGAGGCGGGGCTCAAGTGCCTCCAGGGGAAGGGAATCGTGAACTCGATCTCGCTCAAGGAAGGCGAGGAGGTCTTCCTCGAGCAGGCGCGCACGATCCGGCGCTACGGCGCGGGGGTCGTCGTCATGGCGTTCGACGAGCGCGGTCAGGCCGATTCGGTCGAGCGCAAGGTCGAGATCCTGGGCCGCGCCTACGACTTGCTCACGCACGAGGCCGGCTTCGCGCCCGAGGACCTGATTCTCGACCCGAACGTGCTCGCGGTCGCGACTGGGATCGAGGAGCATGCGGGCTTCGCCAAGGCGTTCATCGAAGCGACCCCGCTGCTCCAGGAGCGTTGCCCGGGCGCGCTCGTCTCGGGCGGCATCTCGAATCTCTCCTTCGCCTTCCGCGGGAACGACCGTGTGCGCGAGGCGATGCATGCGGCCTTCCTCTACCACGCCATCCGCGCGGGGCTGGGCATGGGGATCGTCAACGCAGGCCAGCTCGCTGTCTACGAGGACATCGAGCCCGAGCTGCTCGAGCTCGTCGAGGACGTCCTCTTCGACCGCCGCCCGGACGCGACCGAGCGCCTCGTCGAGCACGCCTCGACGGTGACGGGCGGTGGGACGCGCCGCGAGATCGATCTCTCCTGGCGCGAGGCTCCTGTGGGGGAGCGGCTCGCACGCGCGCTCGTGCACGGGATCGTCGACTTCATCGAGGAGGACACAGAGGAGGCGAGGCGGGGGGCCGCGCGACCGCTCGACGTCATCGAGGGCCCACTCATGGACGGGATGAAGATCGTGGGCGACCTCTTCGGCTCGGGGAAGATGTTCCTGCCCCAGGTGGTCAAGAGCGCCCGCGCGATGAAGCGTGCCGTCGCGTACCTGGAGCCGTTCATGGAGGCGGATAAGACGAGCAGGTCGTCAGCAGCGCGGATCGTCGTCGCGACTGTCAAGGGCGACGTGCACGACATCGGCAAGAACATCGTCGGCGTCGTCCTCGGCTGCAACGGGTACGAGGTGATCGATCTCGGGGTCATGGTCACCGCCGACCGGATCCTCGACGCCGCGCGCGAGCAGGACTGCGACATCGTGGGCCTCTCGGGCCTGATCACGCCGTCGCTCGACGAGATGGTCGGCGTCGCCAAGGAGATGGAGCGTCGCGGGCTCGAGCTGCCGCTCCTGATCGGGGGCGCGACGACGTCGAAGCAACACACCGCCGTCCGCATCGCTCCCGAGTACGGCTCTCCGACCGTGCATGTGCTCGACGCGTCGCGGGTGGTCGGGGTCGTCGGCGATCTACTCGACCGCGACCGGCGAGCTCGGCTCGACACGGAGAACCGAGCCGACCAGGAGCGATTGCGGGCGCTCTTCGCTGAACGCGGGCGCAAGCCGCTCATCTCCCTCGGCGACGCGCGCGCCAATCGAACCCGGATCGAATGGCACGAGGAAGACCTGGCCGTCCCCGCGTTCACGGGCCTCCGCCTGGTCGAGGCGGACGTCTCCGTCCTCCGGAGCTACATCGACTGGACGTTTTTCTTCCATGCCTGGGAGCTCAAGGGACGGTATCCGGCGATCCTCGACGACCCGCACAAGGGGGAAGCCGCGCGCGATCTCTTCGACGCGGCGAACGAGCTCCTCGACGAGATCGTCGCGGGCGGGCTGCTCCAGGCGCGAGGGGTCTACGGACTCTGGCGTGCGAGGGCGGAGGGAGACGACGTCGTCTTGGACGAAGGAGTCCGCTTCCCGATGCTGCGCCAGCAGGCGGACCATGCCGACTCGCGTCCCAACCGCTCGCTCGCCGACTACGTCGCGCCGGCGGAGACCGGCCTGGAGGACCACGTGGGGGCGTTTGCCGTCGCCGTGCACGGGGCCGAGGAGCTCGGGGAGCGCTTCGCCGCCGAGAAGGACGACTATCGCTCGATCATGGTGCGCGCTCTCGCCGACCGGCTTGCGGAGGCGTTCGCCGAGTGGCTCCACGAGACCGCGCGGGGGGAGTGGTACGCGCCCGGCGAGCGCCGCTCGGGCGACGACCTGATCGCGGAGAACTTCCGCGGCATCCGCCCGGCGTACGGCTACCCGGCCTGTCCCGACCACTCCGAGAAGCGCACGTTGCTCGCGCTGCTCGATGCCGGCCGGGCCGGCATCGGGTTCACCGAGTCGTACGCGACGACGCCGTCGGCGAGCGTGAGCGGCCTTTACTTCGGACACCCGCAGGCGCGCTACTTCTCCGTCGGTCGGATCGGCCGCGACCAGGCTTCCGACTACGCGCAGAGGAAGGAGATCGAGCTGGCCGAGGCCGAGCGCTGGCTTCGCCCGAACCTCGCGTACGAGCCGTGACCGTCCGTAGACTGCCGCGCATGAAACGGCTGGCCGTCGCGCTTCTCGTCGCATCGCTCGTCGGCTCGGGGGTGGCGCTCGCGGACAGAGGCGACCCCAAGAAGAAGATCACCCCCGCCGACCAGGCGCGCGCGAAGGCGATGCTGCTCCGGAAGTCGGACTTGGGCCCCGGGTTCAAGTCGAAGCCGGCCACCAGCACGGACGACGACTTCTACTGCAAAGCACTCGACGAGTCCGACCTCACGCTGACGGGGGAAGCGGAGTCGCCGGATTTCGACAGCGAGCTCGTGTTCGTCTCCTCTCTGGCCCAGGTGTACGAATCGCTGGCGGACGCCAACACGTCTTGGCGGCGCGGAACGAGCGCGGCGGGCGAGAAGTGCTTGCGCGACGAGTTTCGCCGCTCATTCAAAGCCGACGGTCTGCGCGTCCTCTCGTTCCGGAGAGTGCCGTTCCCGCGCTTCGCCGACCGCTCGATCGCGTACCGCCTCGTCGCCTCGAGCCAGGGAATCGAGATTCATATCGACATCGTCGTCCTCCAGGAGTCGCGCGCGCAGGCTGCGCTGCTGCTCCTGTCTGCTCCGACCCCAGTTCCGAAGGCTGAAGAGGTGCGGCTAACGCGGGTCATCGCCGGCCGGATGGCGAAGGCGATGCGCGGCGCGTAGTCGGACGGGCAGGCGCGCAGCCGGCAGCGGCGAAAGCCTCGGCCATGTCCGCTCGGGACGCGCCCTGAATGGGCCGTAGAGAGAAGCGAGAGCAGGTGGTACCGTCGTGGAGAGCCGTGGAGAGCTCCAGCCGTCTCGGCCTGCTGCGCCGTTCACCCTCGTTCGGGCTGCTCTTCCTCGCAACCGCCGGGTCGAGCTTCGGAACGTTCCTCGCGGCGATCGCACTGACGGTCGACATCAAGGATCGCACCGGGTCGGGCGTGTGGGTCGCAGCCCTCCTGATCGCCGCCTTCCTGCCGATTGTCCTCATCGGACTCCTGCTCGGTCCGCTTGTCGACCGCCTCTCGCGCCGGGGGCTGATGATCGCCTCCGACCTCGTTCGGTTCGGAGTCTTCGCCGCCCTCCCCTTCGCGGACAACGCAACCGCGATCGTCGGGCTCGCGGCGGTTGCCGGCATCGCGACCGGCTTCTTCCGGCCGGCCGTGTATGCGGGGGTGCCGAACCTCGTGCCCGACGACGAGCTGACGAACGCGAACTCGCTTCTGGCGACGGTCGAGACGCTCGCATGGATGATCGGCCCCGTGCTCGGCGGCCTGATGCTGACGGCGTGGTCGCCCTCGGTCCCGTACGGCGTCAACGCCGTCACCTTCCTCGCCTCCGCCGGCCTAGTGGCCCGCATCCCCGACCGGAAGCTCCGCTCCGAGGAGTCGCTCACCCGTGGACACTGGAGGGACGTCGCGGATGGCATCCGGCTCGTACTGACGTCAGCGCCGCTGTGGACGGTGCTCATCGTATGGAACGTCGTCCAGCTCGGTAGCGGCGCGATCAACGTCGCGGAGGTCTTCTTCGCAACGGAGACGCTCGACGCGGGCAACGTCGGCTTCGGGGTTCTCCTCGCGGCGAGCGGCGTCGGCCTCGCCCTGGGGAGTTACCTCGCGGCCCCCGCGCTTGCCAAGGTGGGCCTTCGCCGCCACTACGTGGGCTCGATCGCGCTCATGGGCGTCGGGTGGGGAGCGGCCGCCTTCAGTCCGTCGATCTGGATCGCCGTGCCGTTCGTGGTCGGCGGCGCGGCCGGGAATGGAGCCGCAGTCATCTGCAACGCGCTCCTCGTGCAGCGCGGCGTCCCGGACCGGTACCGGGGGCGAGCGCTCGCGACGATCATGAGCACGAACTACGCGATTCTCGGGCTGGCGATGGCCGCCGCCGGGGTGCTCACCGACGCATTCGGTGCGCGCTCGGTCTGGATCGCCGCCGCGTGCTTCTTCCTGTCCGCGGCGGCCGTCGCGCTCGTGCTGACCCGGTGGCTTCCCGTGTCGAGCGCGGAGGAGGGCGACGTTCTGGACGCCCATGCGCAGGCGGCGGCGAGCGCCCTCGTCGCGGCGCCGGCTTCCGAGCTCGAGCGGGAGCCGGCGGCGCCGGAGACGCAGAAGCCTCCGCGAGACAGCTCCGCGAAGGGCGGCCTCGAGCGCATCGCCGTCTTGCTCGACGAGATCGAGCGACGTCGCGACCTGGAGACACGCCGCTCCGCCTCCTAGCGCAGGAGCGGAATCTGCGAGTGCAGATTCCGCTGGCGCAAGAATCCCTGAAGGCGCCCGCTACGCGGGCGCTGCCGCTTCGCTTCCGGCAGCCATCTCGGCCCGATGCGGCCGCGTAAAGTGGCGCTTCGTGGCTAGACGGCTGTGGGCCCTCGACGAGCTGACGAAAGGCGTGCGCGCGGGAGACCGCCGCGCCCTGGCGCGTGCGATCTCGCTCGTGGAGAACGGCGATCCGATCGCGTATCCGCTCGTCCGAGAGCTCTACCCGGAGACCGGCAAGGCGAGCGTGATCGGCGTCACGGGGCCGCCCGGGGTCGGCAAGTCGTCGCTCATCGCCGCCCTCGTCGCGCACGTGCGTCCGCTCGGACGCACGGTGGGCGTCGTGTCCGTGGACCCCTCGAGCCCGTTCTCGCGGGGAGCGCTGCTCGGCGACCGCATCCGCCTCGCCGACCACTTCACGGATCCCGGCGTCTACATCCGGTCGATGGGGACTCGGGGCCACCTCGGCGGGCTCGCCGAGATGACGCTCCAGGCGGTCCTGCTGCTCGACGCGTCGGGCAAGGACGTCGTGTTCGTCGAGACCGTCGGCGCCGGGCAGAGCGAGGTCGAGGTGGCGGGGATCGCCGACACGGTGCTCCTCGTGCTCATGCCTGGGTCGGGCGATTCGGTCCAGGCGCTCAAGGCGGGGATCATGGAGATTCCCGACGTGATCGCGATCAACAAGATGGACCACCCGGCGGCGAAGACGGTGCTGAGCGAGGTGCGCTCGATCGTCGGGCTCGCCGATGCCTCCCACCGCCCGTCCATCGTCCTCACCGACGCGCTCCGCGGCGAGAACGTTCCGGAGCTGTGGACGAAGCTGGAGGAGCACAGTGCGACGCTCGAGAGCGACGGCCGCCTCGAGGAGCGGCGCCGCCGCAACCTCGCACGCGAGGTGTTCGCGGTTGCCTCGAGCCGCGCGAAGTCGCACCTGCAAGCCGCGGTCGCGGACGATCCGGAGCTCCAGCGCGTGCTCGAGGCCGTCGAGCGCCGGGAGCTCGACCCCCTGACGGCGGTGCGCGAGATCATGGAGGAGGTGTTCAAGATTGGGGACGGCGCCGACTCTCGCTGACATCGAGGCGGCTCGCGAGCGCCTGGCCGGCGTCGCGCGGGAGACGCCCCTCTACCCGACGGAGACGTTCTCTCGACTCTCGGGACGCTCGGTGTTCCTCAAGGCCGAGAACCTCCAGCGCACGGGCTCGTTCAAGATCCGCGGTGCGTACAACACGATAGCGACGCTCGGGCCGGAGGAGCGGAGCGCAGGAGTCGTCGCCGCGAGCGCGGGGAACCACGGTCAGGCCGTCGCTTGGGCCGCGCGCGAGGCGGGGATCTCCGCGACGATCTTCATGCCGCAGGACGCGCCGATGGCGAAGGTGGAAGCGACACGCTCGTACGGCGGGAGGACCGAGCTCGTCGGCGAGGGCTTCGAGGATGCGGTTGTAGCGGCTCACGCGCACGTCGAGCGCACGGGGGCGACCCTCGTGCACGCCTTCGAGGACTCGCGGGTGATCGCCGGGCAGGGCACGATCGGGCTCGAGCTCGCCGAGCAGGCGCCCGAGGCCGAGACGGTGCTCATACCGATCGGCGGCGGGGGGCTCGCAGCGGGCATCGCGACCGCTCTCAAGGAGCGACGACCCGAGGTCCGGATCATCGGGATCCTCTGCCAGCCGGGATACACGATCGCCGACGGGATCTCGGTGAAGTCACGCGGCGAGCTCGCGTCGTCGATCCTCGACCGCACGCTGGACGAGTTCGTCGAGGTCTCGGACGAGGAGATCTCGGAGGCGCTCGTCCTCTGCGTCGAGCGGACGAAGCTTCTCGTGGAGGGGGCCGGCGCGGTCGGCCTGGCAGCTCTCCTCGCGGGTCAGGTGAGTGGGTCGGGGCCTGTCGCCGTCGTGCTCTCGGGCGGGAACATCGACGCGACGACGCTGATCTCCGTCATGCGCCACGGCCTCACGCGCTCCGGCCGGTTCCTCGCGATGCGGACGCTGATTCCCGACCGCCCGGGCGAGCTGCGCAACGTGCTCGATCTCGTCGCGCGTGGCCGTGGGAACGTTGTGTCCGTCGACCACCACCGCGAAGGAAGGACGACGAGCGCGCTCCAGACGGAGGTCGAGCTTGTCGTCTCGACGCGCGACGAAGTGCACTGCGAGGAGCTCTTGTCTGCGTTGCGCTCCTCTGGCTACACGGTCGAGCGCCTCGGCCCGCCGGCGTAGACTCGCCGGGATGCAGGCTTGTCCCTCCTGCGGGTTCGAGAACGCGGAGAGCGCGAAGTTCTGCTCCGAGTGTGGAAGCGCGCTCGGTGTCACGCGCGAGGGGCCGCGCGAGGAGCGCAAGGTCGTGACCGTCATCTTCGCCGATCTCGTCGGCTCGACCGCGCGAGCTGAGCGCCTCGACCCCGAGGACATCCGCGCGATTCTCGCGCCGTACCACGAACGGCTTCGTCACGAGCTTGAGCGCCACGGCGGTACCGTCGAGAAGTTCATCGGCGACGCTGTCGTGGCTGTCTTCGGCGCTCCCGTCGTGCACGAGGACGACGCAGAGCGCGCCGTACGGTCCGGTCTCGCTATACAGGAGGCCATAGCGGAGCTGAACGACGAGGATCCGGCTCTCGCACTCGAAGTGCGGGTCGGGGTCGCGACCGGGGAAGCGCTCGTCGCACTCGATGCACGTCCGGAGCTCGGCGAAGGGATGGTGTCGGGCGACGTCATGAACACGGGCGCGCGGCTGCAGGCGGCGGCTCCACCCGGCGGTGTCCTCGTCGGCGAGACGACCTATCGAGCGACCGAGCGCGCGATCGAGTACGGCGACCACGACCCTGTGAGCGCCAAGGGCAAGTCGGAGCCGCTTCGCGCGTGGCTCGCCGTCGCGCGGCGCGCGAGGTACGGCATCGACCTCGGCGAAGGCCTCCGCGCAGCGCTCGTTGGGCGCACCGAGGAGCTCGATGTACTTTCGGGCGCCCTGTCCCGCGTGCACACGCGCCTCGAGCCGCAGCTCGTGACGCTGGTCGGTGTACCGGGCATCGGCAAGTCGCGGCTCGTCCAGGAGCTCTTCCAGATCGTCGAGCAAACACCTGAGCTCATCATCTGGCGCCAGGGCCGCTCGCTCCCGTACGGCGAGGGAGTCGCGCTCTGGGCGCTCGGAGAGATGGTGAAGGCTCAAGCGGGCATCCTCGAGTCGGATCGCTCTCACGAAGCGTCAGCAAAGCTCTCTGCGGCGGTCCGCGATCTCGTCTCCGACGCGGTGGAGGCTCGCTGGCTCGAGCGGCATCTGCGGCCCCTCGCCGGGATTCGCGAAGGCCCGTCGGTCGGTGAGGCCAGCCTCGAGGAGGCCTTCACGGCGTGGCGCCGTTTTCTCGAGTTGCTCGCCGAGTCTCGGCCAGCTGTCCTCGTGTTCGAGGATCTGCACTGGGCCGACGATGCCCTCCTCGACTTCGTCGATTCGCTCGCCGACCGCGTCGTCGGCGTGCCGCTGCTCGTCGTCTGCTCGGCGCGACCCGAGCTGCTCGAACGCCGGCCGGGTTGGGGAGGAGGCAAGCGCAATGCGACCACGGTCTCGCTCGCCCCGCTCTCCGACGAAGACACCGCTCGCCTCTTCTGCGAGCTCCTCGACCGTGCCGTGCTTCCCGCTGAGCAGCAGCTCGAACTCCTACGCCGGGCCGGCGGGATCCCGCTCTTCGCCGAGGAGTACGTTCGCATGCAGCAGGACGGGGGCACTGCGGACGTGCCCGAGACGCTGCACGGCATCGTCGCCGCTCGCATCGACGGCCTCCCGCCGGCGGAGAAGTCGCTTCTCCATGCCGCCGCGGTCCTCGGCAAGGTCTTCTGGACGGACGCTCTCGCCGCGCTCGCGGGAATCGGGCCAGGACCCCTCGACGACATGCTCTTCGCGCTCGAGCGAAAGGAGTTCGTTCGGCGGGAGCGCCGTTCCACCGTCGCCGGCGCGAGACAACTCGCCTTCGTACACGCTCTTGTGCGCGACGCGGCGTACGGTCAGATGCCGCGAGCCGAGCGGACACGCCTGCACCGGCGGGCGGCGGAGTGGATCGAGACGCTCCCTCCCGACCGCTCCGAGGACCGTGCGGAGATGCTCGCGCACCACTACGTGGCTGCGCTCGAGTACGCACGCAGCGCAGGCATCGCGGCCGAGGACCTGAGTGTCCACGCCGCTGCGGCCCTCCGTGAAGCGGGCGACCGAGCTTTCGCGCTCAACGTCTTCACCGCAGCCGTCCGGAGCTACGCATCCGCGCTCGATCTCGACGAGCTCGATCCGCGACGCATGCTCGCCTACGGCCGTGCGCTGTTCACAACCGAGTTTCGCGGGGAGGACGAGTACGCGAAGGCGGCCGAGGCGGCGCTCACGGCCGGCGACGTGGAGACGGCGGCAGAGGCGGACATCTTCTGGGGCGAGGCCGTCTGGTCTCACGGTGACCGTGACGCGGCGTTCGCGCACTTCGACCGTGCGGCGGCACTCGTCGCCGATGCCCAACCGTCGCCGTCGAAGGCTTTCGTCACGAGCAGCATCTCTCGCTTCAACATGCTCGCCGGGCGGAGCGCCGACGCGATCCGCGTCGGTGGCGAGGCGCTCGCGATGGCGGAGGAGCTGGAGCTCGACGAGCTCCGTGCGCACGCGCTCAACAACATCGGCGTCGCGAAGGCGAACGGTGGGGACCTCTCGGGGCTCGACGATCTGCGCGAGAGCATCGACATCACCCGTGGGCTGAACTCCCCCGAGGCATTCCGCGGTCTCACCAACCTCGCGTCCCTGACCTGCTCCCTCGGCGACCAGCGGCGCGGGGAGGAGCTCCATCGCGAAGGCCTCGACGTCTGCGAGCGGTTCGGTCTCGCCGGGGCGACCATGTGGCTGCGCGCCGAGCTCATGGTGGACGCGTACTTCGCGGGGCGCTGGGACGAGGCCCTCGAGGCAGCTGACACGCTCATCGAGCAGTCGGAGCGAGGTGCCCGGCATTACATGGAACACGCATGCCGGGACGTGCGCTCGGTCGTTCGCCTGGGTCGCGGCGATGTCACCGGCGCAGTCGATGACGCGTTCAGGGGTCTCGAGCTCGCGGAAGGGATCAAAGATCCCCAGACGCTTCATCCGGCGCGCGCATATGCCGCCCGCGTCCTCCTCGCCGTCGGCCGGCGCGAGGACTCCTCCGACCAGATCGACAGCCTGCTCGTAGACGTTGCGGCCGAAGGCGTGCACGAACTTGCTCACTCCTGGACGGTCGACCTCGCGGTAGTCATGGCAGGTCTCAACCGCGAGCAGGAGTTCCTCGATCGGGCACCGACGCTCGCGGCGCCGACGCGGTGGCTAGAGGCGGCCACGCTGTGGGCCGAGGGTGACCACATGCAGGCTGCCGACCTGCTCGACGTGATCGGCGCGCTCCCACTCAGTGCGGAGGCGAGGCTGCGAGCCGCGACAAGCCTCGTCGACGCAGGCCGACGGCCCGAGGCCAATGAGCAGCTTCGGCAGGCCCTTGCGTTCTTCCGGTCCGTCGGTGCGACCCGCTACGTCCGCGAGGGCGAGGCGCTCCTCGCGGCCGCGAGTTAGGTGCCGCAGCGACGAAACTCGACGGTGGGCCGGCCGGACTCCTGCCAGGAATCCACGCCGCCGTCGGCGACCGCCCGCGCGTCGAAGCCGTGCGCCGCGAGGATGCTCGCGGCAATGGTCGCGCGCGGCCCCTTCTCGCAGATCGTCACGATCGGCCGGTCGCGTGGGAGATCGGCCTCGCTGAGCGACAGCAGCCGATAGGGGATGTTCCGGCTGCCGGCGATGTAACCGTCGTCGCGCTCGTTCTTCTCCCGCACGTCGATCAGCTCGGCGCCTTCGGCGAGCAGCCCGTCGAGCTCTGCGATCGTCACCAGCTCGAGCCTCTCGGCGCCGCCGCCGAGCACGTAACCCGGAATGTCGAGAACTCCGACGGAGCGCAGGGCCCGAACCGCGTCCTCGGCCTCGGTTTCGTCGGACGCGGCGACGACGACCGGCCGCGCGGGATCGAGCACGAAGGCGGCCTTCGTCGAGAAGCGAGTGCCGGACACCGGTACGCTGACCGCGCCGGCCAGGTGCCCCTCCGCGAAGACGACGACGGGCCGCACGTCTAGTACCTGGGTGTCGTCCGGTGGGGCCGGAAGCTCGCGCGGCCCGGGCTGCGCCCCGAGGAACGCGCCGCGGTTGAGCTCGACGATCTTCTCCATGTTCGGCGGCCGCGGCGAGGCGATCGCGGCCGACTCGGCCACGAAGAGAGCGACGTCGTCAAAGGCGAGCGCGGGGTTGAAGCGACGCTCGAAGCCGATCGTGGTCGACGCCTTCGAGCTCATCGCCTTGCCGCAGAGCGAGCCCGCGACGTGCCCCGGGTAGACCTCGACGCCGTCGCCGAGCTCGACGAGGCGCCGCAACGAGTGAAAGAGCCCTTCGGCTCCCTCGCGCCCCTCGACGGCGAGGTCGGGCCGTGCGGCGTCGCCGACGAAGAGCGAGTCGCCGGTGAGGACGATCCAGGGATCGGGCCCGCGTGACCGGTCGACGACGGCGAGGCAGCAGTGCTCGGGCCGGTGCCCGGGGGTATGGATGCAGCGGACGACGACGTCGCCGAGCACGATCTCGTCCCCGTCCTCCATCGGCTCCGACGGGTATTCGGCCTCCGCGCCGGGGTGGATGCTGACCGGGATCCCGTGCTCGAGCGCGAGCCGCCCGTGACCGGAAATGTGGTCGGCGTGCGTGTGTGTCTCGATCGTGCGGACGAGCCGGACGCCACGCCGGTCCGCCTCCTCGAGGTACTGCTCGATCGCGTAGGCGGGATCGACGACGACGGCGGTCTCCGTGCGCTTGTCACCGACGAGGTACGAGGCGCAGCCTAGGTCTTCGTCGACGAACTGCGTAAAGATCACGACTCGCGACCGTAGCAGCGGCGTCCGCTATTTCTCTTGAAGTGAGCGAGTCCGCCGCAACAGGGCGAGGCCGATGACGGTGAGGACTCCGAGGCCGACGACGGCGGTGAGCACTGCCCAGCCGATGTTCTGGGACGACGGCTCGGACGAGGGTATGACGGTCAACGCCACCGGCCAGTCGAC
>Ga0247727_10015149_pt1 | contig 12693 bp, 10 predicted proteins | sample WisWelCaveWW1625_FD_202498 | JGI IMG/M metagenome (GOLD analysis project Ga0247727, IMG submission 202498) | Biofilm microbial communities from Wishing Well Cave, Virginia, United States - WW16-25 | ecosystem: Environmental > Aquatic > Deep subsurface > Groundwater > Cave microbial mat | place... | reverse complement strand
CCCGCTTGACCTTCGCGCGCACTCACCGCAGCCTTGACTTCCCATTCTTGGTAGCGGGTCAGTTTGAATCATTTTCTCAAAGGTGACGGGGTCTAGTTCTCCCACAACTAATATTGTCTATACAGATGAGGGAGCACAGTGCCGGCTCCAACAAGACAGATGCTGATATTCTGTTCAATGATTTAGTTGGAGACGCACTAGTTGAAATCCCATGTATGATCGAGAGGCCTGATCATTTCCTGAAAGTGACCCGCTTCTCCGTTCTTGTCTTGATTCTAAAGGGTAATTTTGTTATTATGATTGCCCTTCCAGTTACGAATCCTGATACACTATCTTGAGCAACATCGAAGGAGTTGAGTGTTCGTTATGAAAGTTCTAAGGCATCTGATTCAATCCTCCATTATCCTTCTTTCGCTTTTGTCGCTGAACTGTGCCTCCACAAGGGAGCAGACGGTCGTGGCGACTGTTGGGGACAATCCCATCACATTGGCTGAATATGAGAATCTCCTAGCGAAAACCAACGGTAGCAAGGAGAACGCGGCTAATACAAGCCAGGAGGAACGAGAAAAATTTCTAACATTGGTGGCGAATTTCAGGTTAAAGCTGCTTGACGCATACAGCAAAGGGCTCGACAAGAGTCCCGAAATCCAGAGTGAGATCAACTTGTACAAAGGAAGCCTTGCCTCTTCATTTCTCACCGAACGGCAGGTCACCAGACCGGGTCTGCGAAAATTGTTTGATGACCGTCGATTTGAGTTTCGTGCCAGCCACATTCTTCTCACGTTCCCTCAATCTGCAAGTCCAGCGGATTCAGCTGCTGTATTTGCAAAGGCCCATGAGATTATCAGTAGAATCAAGGCGGGAGAGGACTTCGGGGCGCTTGCCGGTGAGTTCTCGCAAGATCCAGGCTCCAAGCAGAACAAGGGTGACCTGTACTATTTTACTGCCGGTCAGATGGTGAGGCCATTCGAAGAAGCAGTGAGCCTGATGAAGCCGGGAGAAATTTCAGCACAGCCGGTGCAAACCCAGCATGGCTTGCACATCATCAAGCTGATCGATAAAAAACCCTCGCCGGGTGAACTTCGGTGCAGCCATATTATGGCTCGATTTTCGAGTCCCGAGCCCACCCCAGAAGACACCGCGTCCGCGTATGCAAAGATCAAGTCCATTCAGGACAGTCTGGCTGCCGGAGCGGATTTCGCTGGTCTTGCTCGCCGGCACTCCGCTGATCCCGGCTCAGCGCAAAATGGCGGCGACCTCGGATGGTTCGCTCGCAGACGCTGGGTATATGAATTCGATGATGCGGCGTTCAAATTGCAACCGGGACAGACGTCTGGTATCGTTCGGTCCCGCTATGGCTACCACGTTATCAAGTGTGTTGACAGCCGACCTCCAAAGACATTTGAGGAATCGGAAAAGGAGTTGCAGCAGGTTTACCAGCAAACCCGCTTCCAAGACGACTACAAGAAGCTTGTTGACCGACTTAAGGCAGAAACAAAGTACAGCTTTGATACAGCGGTCCTTTCGCGATTCATCTCCGAGCTGGACTCTACGAAAACGCTGAAGGACAGTGGGTGGGCGGACAGTCTCACAACATCCCTGAGAAAATCTGTCCTGGTTCGCTTCGACCAACAAGCCATCACGGTTGATAGTGTGGTTTCTATTCTCAAGCAGCGGCCGGATCTGGCCGGCACGACCCTGAAGCCGGGGACGTTCAAATCGGCAATCGACAAGGTAGTTGAGCAATTGGTGTTTGCGGTCAAATCGGAACCGATGCAACGTGAATATCCTGAATTCGCCTCGCTTATGAAGGAGTATTCCGACGGGATTCTTCTGTATCAGATTGAACAGCAAAAGGTGTGGGGAAGCATTTCGGTAAGCGACTCAGCCCTCGGGGCATACTTCGATGCCCACCGTGACAAATTCATGTTCCCCGATCGGATCGAGTTCGTCGAAATCCGTGCAGCGAGTGACTCGACGGCCCGTACATTCCAGAAGCAGGTCAAGAACGGGAAACGTTTTGAGGAGATTGCTGCTGCGGACTCGGCACGCATGAAACGAAAAAACAACTATCCTGTGTCATTCTCCGCAGGCTCTTCAACACTTTCAAAGGACGCTACGTCTTCGCTCCAGGCAGTCGCCGGTGAACTCATCGCCGACAGCCAACTTCGTGTTCACGTGATCGCGCATCCGGACACAGCGTCGCGCAAGGCTCGCAATACCGCTCTCGCATCCAAACGTGTCGACCTGATACGAAACTATCTGACCAAAAAGCTTGGCGTGCCTTCCAACCGGATCCAAACATTCACGCGACCGGTTGCAAAATCGGTAACCGCGACAAGCGAACGGGAAAAACTGAACTCCCAGATCGATGTGGATATTGTCGGACGTCGTCCGGCTGTTACAGGAAAGATCGAGACCGTCTTCGGGTCTGCTTCGATTGACGAACGAGGGCTCCGTGCAGATTCCCTTGAGGTCGGAGAGTTTTCTGAACCCTTCCGCTTCAAGAATGGCTACTCCATTGTGCGGTTGCTACGGCGAGAGACGGCACGACCGAAAACATTTGAAGAAGCCGGCACCGAAGTGTCAAGCGCATTTCAGGAGTACGAGTCCAAACGGCTCGAGAACGAATGGCTTCAGGAACTCAAGAGGGTCTATCCTGTTATCGAGCACAAGGAACGGCTACGACTCGCGTTTGCCCCGGGCCAATAGTTGTGTCGGTGGGTGCCAATTGGGTTCCTGGAAATGGATGGCGTTTCTCTTCTGTACCTGCCTCGCGGCTTCTTCCTGCGTTCGTGAAGAGCAGCGAGGCAAGTTCATAGCTCGGGTCGCCACTACGTACCTTACAGAAGACGAGCTTGTCACACCTCTCGATTCCTTGTCGTTCACACGGGAATTTGTCAACGAGTGGGTTAGCACAGAACTTCTGTATCAAGAAGCGGCGCGAAGAGGACTGGTTGAATCATATGAGATTCAGCGCAAACTTGAGTCTGTGAAGAAGAGGATGGCGATCGACGCGCTCCTGAACCAGGAGTTGTATTCGGATACGGCGGACATCTCTGATGAGGAGATCGAACGCTACTATTCCCTCCACCGGACCACGTTTGTCCTTCGGGAAGACGTTGCTCTTGCCAGCCTCATTCTGTTTGACGACCGGGATGCTGCGAACTCGTTTCGCACACGCGTCCTCCGCGGCATGTCCTGGGATGACGCGGTAAACTTTGCCCAGAACAATCCCCTCCTCAAGCCGCATTTTCGTCAGGTATTGAACAAACACATCTTTACGCAAGCGACTCTCTACCCTCCAGAACTCTGGAAGCTCGTGCGAACATTGCGACCCGAGACCCTGTCGTTCGTCGTCAGTACCGACGCAGGGTACTACGTGTTGCGCGTGCATGACTTCAGACATCAGGGCGAGGTGGCAGATCTTCCGTATGTGAGGGAGGAGATCCGCGATCGTCTTGTGATCGAAGCCCGCCGGGCAAAGTACGACGTGCTACTCCAGCAACTACGTTCGCGTTTCCCTGTAGAAGTCTACCTTCCGGAACCGGCAACGACTGGCCATGAATCCGACGAGAATTGAATCGCGGTTAAGTGTCATGAGGGTTAAGTGTCTCGTGCTCGCGGCGCTGCTCAACAGTCTGTCGCTCGCACAAAGTCTTGATCGCATTGTGGCGGTCGTTGAAAAAGATATTATCCTTGAGTCTGAGCTTGCCGCGCAGGTCCAATTCTTTGTTTTCAACAACAGAATAGATCCTCAAACTCCCGGCATCAAGGAGCAGGTGCTCGACTTGATGATCAATGAGAAATTGATTATCGCAAAGGCAATCGAGGACAGTGTAACGGTGTCCGATGACGAGGTGACGCAGAGGCTCGATGCCGTCATTGCCCAGAGGATCCAACAGGTCGGCTCGGAAGCGCGACTGGAAGAGCTGTACGGCATGCCCATCAGCAGAATCAAACGCGAGTTTCGTGACGAGATGCGGAAAAACCTGCTTGCGGAGAGGCTTCAACAGCAGCGATTCGGGATAACTGAAATTTCGCGGAGAGAGGTTGAAGAGTTTTTCGCAACGTACAAGGACTCCCTCGGCCAGGTACCGGAAGAAGTCGAGCTTGCGCACATCGCGGTGAGGCTGAAGCCGGGAAGTCAGGCACTCGCTGCTGCACATGCGAAAGCCAGGGCATTGGTGGACAGTCTGGCTACCGGCGCGGATTTTGCAGAGCTCGCACGCCGCCACTCAGATGACCCCGGCTCAACGTCTGGCGGCGGGGATCTGGGGTTTGTACGCCGGGGACAATTTGTCAAGGAATTTGAAACAGCGGTGTTTGGCCTTGCGGAAGGTCAGCGCTCGGACATTGTCGAAACGGAATTTGGACTTCACATCATTGAGCTCCTGGAGCGACGCGGAGAGGCTGTTCATCCGCGTCATATCCTCGTTAAGATCGAGCGGTCCCAGGTCGACCACGACTCTGTCATTGCACTTCTGGATTCCATTCGTGTACGCGCCCTCGCAGGCGAGGATTTCGCCAAACTCGCCAAACAGTTCTCGGAATACAAGGAAACAGCGCAGATCGGCGGCAGCTTGGGAACCACCGAACTCGAAAACGTCGATAAGAACATCTATCCCACAGTCGCTAATCTCAAGGAGGGTGAGATCAGTGAGCCTGCACGTCTAACGGTTCCGGGGCTCGATGGTTACCACATCGTCCTGATGAAAAAGCGGATCCCTGCACACGTGCCCTCCCTGGAACGCGATTACAGCAGGCTTGAGTCTGTAGCCCTCAACGCCAAGCGGAGCAGGGAACACTCTGCATGGCTCGAAGAACTTCGAAGCAAAATCTACTGGCAATCACGATTATAGGAAGATCCCTTGGGAAAGTCTCTGTCTGCTGAAAAGATAGGCGATCTCGACGCTGCTCGGACGATCAAGGAAGCGTTCGATACGTTGCGAAAGGAAATCGCGAAAGTCATTGTAGGCCAGGAGACGACCGTCGAACACCTTCTGATCGCTCTCCTTGCACGAGGCCACTGCCTCCTTGTCGGCGTTCCGGGACTGGCAAAGACCCTTCTGATCCGGACGCTTGCCCAGGTTCTGGATCTCACCTTCAAGCGAATCCAGTTTACGCCCGATCTGATGCCGAGCGATATCACCGGCACGGAGATCATTGAAGAGAACACGGCAACCGGCACAAAGTCGTTTCGATTCGTCCAAGGGCCGGTCTTTGCCAACATCGTCCTTGCTGATGAGATCAACCGCACACCCCCGAAAACTCAGGCCGCGCTCCTCGAGGCAATGCAGGAACACCGGGTTACTGCCGCCGGCCAAACCTACGCGCTGAAAGAGCCCTTCTTTGTTCTGGCAACACAGAACCCGATTGAACAGGAAGGTACCTATCCGCTCCCCGAAGCCCAGCTCGATCGGTTCATGTTCAATCTCTGGCTGGATTATCCCTCACCGTCTGAAGAGGCAGAGATCGTCCGGCTGACAACGAGTCCGCTCACACCTACAGCGGGTCATGTCATCACGGGTGACCAGATTCTTTTCTTTCAGAACATTGTCAGGCGCGTTCCGGTTGCCGACAATGTCATTGAGTATGCTGTACGGCTCACAACGCGATCGCGTCCAAAATCGGACTCCGTTCCGCAGTTTATCAAGGATTGGCTCAGCTGGGGAGCTGGACCGCGCGCGTCGCAATACTTGATTCTCGGTTCGAAGACCCGTGCTCTTCTCTCCGGACGCCACACGCCTGATATCGATGATGTCCGAATGATGGCAGCTCCAGTTCTCCGGCACAGGATCGTTCCCAATTTCAATGCCGAGGCAGACGGAGTAACGGCCATCGATATTGTTGAACGGCTCGTGAAAGAGACGACGTAGTGGAAGTTTGACGCGTACGTCACTTCGCAGTCAGCATCTTCCTCACCCATCAAAAGTCTCCCCGCATTCCTCGTTGACATTGAGCCTCTGTCGGTAAGGACAACTTTTCGGATCTGAATGAAATATCCCGATCCTCTTGCCTGTCTGATGAGAATTCATATATTGGGAGAGATTTCTTTGCTCTAGCAGGCTACTGTAAAGAAGAAAACCGCCATGACGCGAAGACACCAAGAAATCACCAAGAAGGTTTGAAGTTGTTGAATCCATGCCATTATCACCTATGTTCATGGCGTCGTTGTGTCTTGGTCTACGACCCTATGGGTCGCAGACCCGTAGGGCGGTTCATTTATTGTATGTGAAAAATGGCTTTTCAACACTTGCTAGTGATGTTGTATGGGTCTGTGAACCATTGTCAGAGGAGAATGTATGAAACCCACGGTGTTCCGCTTCAGGCTACACGCAGCTCTTTCTGTCCTCTGTGCCCTCGCTCTCTTGAAATCCACCGGCGTAGCTCAATCAGAGCTGGAGAACGCCCTTGTGCAGTACAATGCGGAAACAGTTCAGGGGTATGTCCAGCCCATTGCGGATCTCTATAGCGCCAACATCAACGCCGGGTTTTATCATACAGCAGCGATCCCGACAGCCGGACTGCACATCGAATTCTCCTTCGTTGGTATGGGATCAATTGTGGGTAACGATCAGGAGACCTACATGGCCAACGCCCCACAGGGTTTCGACCCCTCGACGTTTGAAACAGCAACAATCTTCGGTGACCAGGGGATGCTGATTACCGATGAATCGACCGGACTCCAGTACCGGGGATCGGACGGGATTCTGAATACATCCATATTCGCCCAGGGAGTGCTCCAGCTCGGCGTTGGGTATGTCTTCGGGACGGAAGCGATCCTTCGTTATCTCCCTTCCCCATCGCTTGCAAATGACAAGTTTCCTGAGACTACATTGTTTGGGGTCGGAGTTCGACATAGCGTCACTCAATACATTCCGAACTCACCTGTTGACGTCGCGGCAGGTGTCTTCTATAACAGGCTAAAGGTGGGGGAGATTATCGACTTCAACAGTGTGGCAGTAGGAGCACAGGCGAGCAAGAGTTTTTCGGCTTTGACCTTGTATGGCGGATTGCAGTGGGAAAACAGCACGATGAATCTGAGCTTCATGTCCAGCGATGTCACTGCAACTTCACCGCTTGTCGATTTGGATCTCGATGGGGACAACGCAGTGCGGCTTACATTGGGCACGCATCTGACGCTCGCCATCGTTCATCTCTTTGTCGATGCGAACTTTGGTTCCATTACAAATTTCTCCGGCGGCATCGGGATCGGAATTTGATCCCCCCTTGTGCTTTGCATTGTTCCCCAGAGGAGATTGACTATGAACGCAAGGATATTGGTACTCATAGCGGTATTTGCCCTTGTCCTGAGCTCGATTGGTTCCGATTGTGTGAGGTCGCCTTTCGTTGTTTCCGTCAACCTCGGTCCGATGGAAGGGTGTTATGATGTGAACCCCGGGGACGGGACCTGGGGAATTCCAATCGCACCAATCGTGATCGATGACCTGATTGACGACAATTTTCAAGATGACGTTTCCGGCTTTCGTCTCTATGATGTCAAGATCAAAGTCTCCGAAAACTATCCCGACGGAAATGTTGCTGGAACGGTCTGGTACACTTTTGATTCAAATGTCAACCCCTTTGATACAACCGCCTTTGAAGTATTGCTGACGTTCGAAGGCCAGACGTCGAGGTTCAAAGGTGAAGGTATTTCCCTTCTCGATCCTCAAGGCCTATTTAGTTTCGACTCGGATGCATTGAATCTGTTTGTCGGTTCACTGAATAATCCCGCGGCTCGGCCAGAGTTTGTACTCCTCAGGTCCACTGGTGGCGGTCCCCCCGTACCTGCTGGTGTTCAGGTCTGTGTCAATATCTTCGTCCAGGCCGACGCCACGGTGGAGTAGCTTTCATCCAACATTAACCTATTGGTTCCGACCATTTGGAGATAGATACCCAGATCGGCTAACTGGTTGTTGATGCCTTGGCCGCTGTGTGATACGCGGTTATGGGGATTCGTTATTTGTGGAGGCACGAAATTTGACTTTGTGAAATGTAATTACGTATATTTTCCATCATCCCTTTGGGACCTCGTGTCTCATTGGCCCCGTGTGGCGTAGTGCCCACGGGTTTTTTTTTCCTTTCCCCGAAAGGAATGACCCGATGAAACGAGTAGTCGTCTTCATTGATGGATTCAATGTTTACCATGCAATAGACTGCAATACGGCGTGGCATAAGTATAAATGGTTGGACTTTTCGAAGCTCGTTCAACTATTCATTCCAAGAACGGAAAAAATTGAAGAGATATTGTACTTTACCGCCCTCGCCACTTGGCTCCCTGATAAGATGGTAAGGCACAAAGTATTCATTAAAGCAGTCGAGCTTCGAAATGTGAATACGATCTACGGGATGTTCAAGATAAGGGACAAGTTCTGCACGAACTGCAAGACCTGGTATAGAGCACACGAAGAGAAACAAACCGATGTGAACATTGCGACATATCTATTCAAGTTGGCAGTTGAAGATAGGTATGACAAAGCCGTTATCATTTCGGGTGACAGCGATCTTGTCCCAGCCATCAAAGCCGTAAGGACAACGTTCCCCACAAAGCAAATTGTTGCAGTCATACCCATAGGCAGAAGGTCTGAAGAGTTGAAACAGACATGTGATTCGTATATGAGGATGAAAATAAAGCATCTCAAAGATAGTAGATTCCCGGACGAAATTGACCTCGGTAATAATCAATTCCTTTCATGCCCAACACCTTGGCGTAAAACACCTAACCGCGGCACTTTAACTCCATAACACAAACACTCTCTCGAGTCCTTCCCCTTGCTTGCTCTTCCCCTCTTTTGTAGATTTTGAACGCATGAACTCGACAAAAACAAACCTCTTGGGACTGACCAGCCAGGAACTGGGTACCTTTGTCCGTGATATGCGCGAATCTGCCTATAGAGGAAGACAATTGTTCCAGTGGCTGTATGCAAAGGGAGTCAATCAGTTTCATGCGATGACCGACCTTGCAAAGGGATTTCGTGAAAAGCTTGAATCCGTCGCCACAATCGAAGGCCTCCGACTTGTCGCGGAGCAACGTTCAGCCATCGACAGCACAACGAAATTCCTCTTCGAGCTTACAGATGGCCTGAGAATCGAAAGCGTGCTCATTCCTCCCTCCTCGGCGTTTCGGGACAAGAAGGCCTCGAACGAAGATGAGCAGCGCCGGCTAACACTGTGCGTTTCTACACAAGTCGGCTGCCCGCTCGATTGCGTGTTCTGCGCGACTGGAAGCATGGGCTTTCTTCGCAACCTGACTACAGGAGAGATTCTCGACCAGGTTCTCCGCGTCCGAGAGCTGACGAAGCGCCGGATTACCAATATCGTCTTTATGGGGATGGGTGAGCCGATGATGAACTACGACAATGTGATGAAGGCTACTGACATCATCACCGAAGGCCTTGGGATTGCAGCGCGAAGAATGACTGTTTCGACTGCCGGTTGGGCCGACAGGATCAGACAGATGGGAGAGGAGAAGCGAAAAGTGAAACTTGCCCTTTCCCTCCACTCTGCCGTTGATGCGACGAGAGCGAAACTGATGCCGATCACGAAACGCTTTGCGATCAGTGATCTCGCTTCTGCCATTGAACGGTACTACAAACAAACCAAGCGTCGGATAACGTACGAGCAGATCTTTTTTGATGGAGTGAATGATACCGAGCGTGAGGTAACAGCGCTGATCAGGTTTGCGCGTCGTGTCCCATGCAAGATCAATGTGATTCCTTTCCATTCCATCGAGTTCACGCGTCCGACGGGGTTAGCAGCAGAGTTGCGTCCATCTCCAAAGACGCGGGAAATTGTTGAGCGTCTCAGACAGAGCCATCTGACCGTATTCCTCCGGAGCAATGCAGGAGAGGATATTGATGCGGCCTGCGGTCAGCTTGCGGTAAAGACAGAACGACCTCAGAAAAGGAGTCCCCGCGCTGCGAAGGTTTCAACACTGAATGATTTCATCCCCATGCATCCATCATCCATTCAATGATCCGTCTCTTATTCCCGCTGTTGTTTTTTCTGTTTATCCATCCTTCTTCTGTTCTTGCAAAGGAGAGAGAACGCGAAAGAACATATGATGTTCTTCACTATACGATCGACATCACGCTCGATGAGATCCAGCAGAGTGTTGCAGGATCGGTCAGGATCCAGCTCGTTCCCCTCGATACGCTTGCAGCAATCGAAGTTGATGCTGTGGAAATGGAAATCCTCGGTGTGAATTTCCTCAACCATCCGGAAGGGGCCGTTTCGCTTCCGCACTCGCAGAACGGACATCGCTTGATTGCAGCGATGCCGAAAGCCATCAGTTCGTCGGACACAGTCGTTCTCGCCATATCCTATCGATGCAACCCCAGAAGTGGTCTCTATTTTCTTCGGCCCGATGAGGGCTACCCCGAACGACTGTGGCAGATCTGGTCACAGGGAGAGATGGAAGACAATCGGTACTGGTTGCCATGCTATGATTACCCGAACGACAGGGCAACAGTTGAAATGCGAGTGACGGTGAACGAGAAGTTTATGGCCATTTCAAACGGTGCGCTTCTGGACGTTGAGCACAACCGCGAGAAGGGAACGAAGACCTACTATTGGTACTCTGCTAAACCGTTCGCGTCATACTTGATCTCTGTGGTGGTCGGAGAATACGTGTTGATGGAGGATTGGTACAAGAATATTCCTCTTGAGTATTACGTCTATCCTCACCAGGAGGGCGACGCGATGCGTTCGTTCTCAAAGACCCCTGTGATGATGAAATTCTTTTCAGAAAAGCTCCGCTACGATTACCCCTGGCCCAAGTACGCTCAAACCGTTGTTGCCGACTTTCTCTACGGAGGAATGGAGAACACAAGTGCAACAACACTGACGGACAAGACCATCCACAGCGCCAGGGCACGTCTGGACTTTTCCAGCGACGGGCTGGTTGCTCATGAGCTGGCACATCAGTGGTTCGGCGACCTGCTCACCTGTCGCAATTGGTCACATGCATGGCTCAATGAAGGCTTTGCCTCATATTGTGATGATCTCTGGATTGAGAATGAAAAAGGTTGGGACGCGTTTCAGTATGCAATGATGAAGGAACAGCAGGCAGTTGTGGAGTCCGATACAGGCCTCGATCGCAGGCCCACGGTGACAGATCAGTACATCGAACCAGCCGAGCTCTTTGATAGCCGCATCTATGCCCGGGGGGCTTGTATCCTCCATATGCTCCGGTTCGTGATGGGTGACGATCTGTTCTGGAAAGGGATGCAGCACTATGTTGATGAACATCAGTACGAAAACGTCCTCACCGATGATTTTCAAAAGGCAATTGAGGATGTCTATGATGATGATCTGACTTGGTTCTTTGAAGAATGGACAACGAAGGCGGGATATCCGGAGCTTGAAGTGTTCCATCGCTTCGATGCTGACTCGCGTCGCATTCGCATTACTGTGCGTCAAACACAAACAGTGGATGAGCACACTCCACTCTATCGAATGCCTGTCAATGTTGAAGTAGCAGCAGCCTCTGGCACGAGAACTCATCGTCTCATGATCGAAGCTGAAACCGAGCAAACCTTAACGGTTCCCTCGGAAGAAGAGCCGCTGGACATAGTGTTTGACAAGGGGAATTGGATCTTGAAGAAACTGACTCATAGGAAATCTACGGATGAGTGGCTGTACCAGCTGGGACATGGCGATGCCGCGGCCCGGATTGAGGCTTTGAAAGCTTTGGAACCTTCGATTGATGAGTTGCCTGTGCGACCTGCAGTGGCGGATGCACTTGTGCATGATCGGTTCTGGGGTGTACGAAAGCAGGCTGCGAAGTCTCTCGGTTCTTCCCGTGATTCTTCTGCAATCTTATTCCTCGCTCCTGCGTTTCAAGACACCGTCTCTGAAGTTCGCGTTGCAGCGACGTCCAGTTTGAAATCATTCAAGACACTCGATGCTCTTGTCGCTCTGGGAAACATTCTGGCTGCGGACTCAAGCTATGCCGTCGCGGCGGAAGCCATCATGGCCCTCGTCGCTATCGATTCTGCAAATGGGATGACGTACTGCAACCAGGGTCTTTCGATGGATTCCCACAACGACGTGATCCGCGCTGCCGCGGCAAAGGCGATGGGACAAATGAAAACAGAGGAAGCGAAGGATGGGCTCATGATGCTGACCCGCTACGGTCAGAGTTTGGAAGTGCGACAGGCAGCCATTGAAGCTCTTGCTCGCAACTGGAAGGATGATGACACTGTCCGGCTCCACCTCCAGACACTGATGTTCGATCCGACGCAACGAGTCCAGCGCAAAGCCATTGAAGAGCTCGGGATCATGGCGAGCCACAAATCACGTGCACACCTGACCGATTTTGTGAAGCACAGCGCTGATGCCATCCTCAAACGCGAGGCGAGAAAGGCCATCAGGAAAATCGATCGCGTCGTTATGACATCGCCTCTCCAGGAACCCTCACAAGACTAAGCACGTCAGATGCGACTGATTATGTTCGGGCCGCCGGGTGTGGGGAAGGGAACCCAGGCCAAACTACTCTCACAGGAGCTCGGAATCCCTCATATCTCCACCGGTGATATGCTCCGTAGCGCAGTCGCTCACGGAACAGAACTGGGCAAACGGGCAAAAGCAATAATGGAATCGGGTGGACTTGTTCCGGATGATATCATGATCGGAATAGTCCGTGAGGAGCTGACTTCCTCTCGTGCATCGAAGGGGTTCATCCTCGAC